>Ga0247723_1000397_pt1 | contig 30018 bp, 34 predicted proteins | sample MSEWelMarce5H_FC_FD_189079 | JGI IMG/M metagenome (GOLD analysis project Ga0247723, IMG submission 189079) | Subsurface sediment microbial communities from gas well in West Virginia, United States - MSEEL Well Study Marcellus 5H_FC | ecosystem: Environmental > Terrestrial > Deep subsurface >... | reverse complement strand
CGGTTCATACTGTAAGAACGACGTAGATCTTACATACAAACTATTTCAAGTCTTAGCCCCTGAGTTTCCAGAGTCAGAAATCAAGCTAATCGATTTAACATTACGCATGTATACAGAGCCAGTCTTAGAAGTCGACGACGCCTTATTACAAGCTAGGTTAGAAGAAGTACAGGCAGAAAAGTCAGAGCTTTTAAAAGGGTTGATGACAAGATTAGAATGTGATACAGAAGAATGCGTTCGAGGAAAGTTAGCGAGTAATAAACAGTTTGCCGAGATCCTTCAAGAACTTGGTGTCATAGTCCCACTTAAGATAAGTCCTGCGACAGGCAAGGATACGTTTGCTTTGGCTAAGGGCGACCAAGGCTTTCTAGATTTATGTGAACACGAAGATCCTTACATTCAAGAACTTTGCCGCGTTAGGTTGGGTACTAAATCAACTATAGAAGAGTCGCGTATTGAAAGATTCCTAGGTATTGGTGCGCGTAACAAAGGCAAACTACCTATCCCGTTGAAATACTATGGCGCTCATACAGGACGATGGGCAGGATCAGACAAGGTAAACTTCCAAAACTTACCCGCACGAGACAAGAAAAAGAAAGCATTAAAGAATGCAATCGTTGCCCCTGAAGGATATCAAGTTATTAACTGTGACTCCTCTCAGATTGAAGCCAGGGTATTAGTTTGGTTAGCCGGGCAGAACGATATTGTTAAGTGGTATGAAGAAGGTCGAGATGTATATTCAGAGTTTGCTTCTAAAGTTTATAACAAACAAATTACAAAGAATGATAAGACCGAGCGTGCTGTAGGTAAGACTTGTATTCTAGGGCTAGGCTATGGTACAGGATCAGCTAAACTACAACAGACATTAAAGATTTCAGCTGGTGTTGTTATGGATGAACAAGAATGCAAGCGTCTTGTAGGTGTTTATCGCGAGGTTAATAACAAGGTAATTGACTTATGGAAAACTTGTGATGAAGCATTGCAGACCATGGCTAACTGGCCTAAAGATAAAAAGCCTTATTACTTAGATGCCCATAATGCTTTACTTGTAACCCCAAAAGGTATACAACTACCAAACGGATTATACATATACTATCCTGGACTTACATGGGATGTATCAGAAGCCAAATCTAAATTTGTATATAAGTCAAGACGTGGCATGATATCAATTTGGGGCGGATCTGTAGTCGAGAATGTGGTACAAGCGTTAGCTCGTATTATTGTAGGAGAACAGATGATAGAAATTAATAAGAAGTATCGACCTGTGCTTACTGTTCACGATGCGGTAGTCAATGTTGTTCCTGAGACAGAAGTGGAAGAAGCTCTCTCCTTCATAACGTCCACTATGTCAACTCCTCCTATCTGGGCAACAGGGCTACCCGTAGCGTGTGAAGCTAATCATGGAGCAAGTTATGGAGCATCCTAGTAAAAAAGCGTATAGAGAGAAGAATAAAGAGAAAATTTATGCAAGGGTTAAAGCATGGAGACTAAAGTACCCTCATAGAGTATTGATGAATGGCGCTAGACAAAGAGCAGTTAAACGCGGATTAGAATTTAATATAGAAGCTGTAGATGTTGAGATTCCTGTTAGCTGCCCTATATTAGATATACCGATTAGTAAACATATATGCGTAGATGTACGATCAGGGCCACACAATAATTCTCCGTCTATAGATAGGATAGACAATACTAAAGGATACACAAAAGGAAATATTCAAGTTATTAGTCACCAAGCTAATACAATGAAAGGTAATGCATCACCGGAAGAACTTATTAAATTTGCAAACTGGATATTAAAAACTTACGTAGGAAAATAAAATGGAAACCAATACAGAAATAGAATACCAAGCAACAAACCAAGGTGAGTTAGATGTTTGTTATGTTATGCGGAAAGCAGTATCAGACGCCTTTTGTGAAAAACTAATTGAAGAATATTCCAAACCCGAAGTAGAAAAAGAACAGCCATTTATTGGACAAGGGAAAGACTCTGAAAAAAATATTAATTTAGATATTAGAAATGTATTAAGATTACCCCTCCCTTTACATGCGGGCATTGGTGCAACGCTTACTTCCGTAGGTCTAAATGTCAATCATCAATATTGGAAGTATCATGTAACTCATTCTAATCAAGCTGAGTTTTTAATGTATGACATCAAGGGTAAATATGAAGCTCATGTAGATACCTTTCATATACCGAATGACGAGACTAGAAAGATTAGTTGTTTAGCTATCCTTAATGATGACTTTGAAGGTGGTAAATTCTTTATTCAAACCGGACATAATAAAATATATCCTCCTCAAGAAAAAGGTGACATTATTATATTCCCTTCATTCATGCTTCATGGCGTAGAGCCTGTAACAAAAGGACAAAGATTTACAGTAATAACATGGTTAGTAGGACCATATTTTAAATAAGGAAAATATCATGGCAGAAGAAAAACTAGTAGAAGAAGTACAAAAGTCTCCAAGAGAACAGCTCTTAGAGAATAATTATTTAGTAGTTAATAACTTTATTTCACCTGATGAAGCTAAATTCTTTTATGATCAATTTAAGAAAGCGTCAGTAGAGACTCCAGAGTTATTTTCTAAAGACCCACAGTGCCCATTATCTTTAGCAATGTATGATTACAAATGGTTTATTCATTTATTATTAGCAAGACTTCCCGTCATGAACGAACTCCTGCAAGAGTTAATGTTACCTACTTATTCGTATGCAAGGATATATGCTAATGGTGAGGAGCTAAAGAAACATAGAGACCGTCCTGCATGTGAAGTAAGTGTTACGTTACATCTAGGTAGTGATGGATCTAAGTGGCCTATATGGTTTACTAAACCTGACGGTGAAACAATATCTTATGATTTAGAACCTGGTCAAGCTGTAGTATATCTAGGTATGATCTCAGAACATTGGCGTGAAAAATTTGAAGGCGACGAATATGCTCAAGTATTCTTACACTATGTAAAATTTAATGGCGAACATTGGGATGTATATTTTGATAAGAAAAAGAAGAATTAATGTTAGAATTACTTGTAGCATTTAGTTTATATAGATTTGAGGCTCATTGGATTTGGTGGGTTATCTATGTAATTATATTAGCGGAGAAATGGAATGAAAAAGACAGCACGAAATGATGTTACAGGAGACTGGATGCAGTCTAAACCTAACAATGAACAGTTTGAAAAGAACTTTGACTTAATCTTTAGAAAGAAAAAAGAAGTATTACCCGAGTACGAACTTAATAAATCAACAGGCGAAGTCCAAAAGAAAGAAGACTAATGGCTGACTTTACATGGTCGTTTTCATCGTTAAAGCAATATCAAAATTGCCCCAAGCAATACTATGAAATTAAAGTAGCACAGAACTATGAAATTATTCCTTCGGAGCAAATGAAATATGGAACAGAAGTCCATAAAGCTTTGGAAGACTATGTTAAAGATGGTAAAGAACTTGCAACCAATTACCTTAGGTTTAAATCTGCAGCTGATAGCTTAATCGCAATTCCTGGCACGAAGTATGCAGAGTATGAAATGGCATTACTTAAAGATAAAACGGTGTGCAGTTTCGGAGATCCAAATCGTTGGGTTCGCGGAATCGTTGACTTACTTATTGTGGATGGAGACTATGCTTTTATTGTTGATTATAAAACAGGCAGTAATAAGTATCCCGACCCAAAACAATTAAGACTTATGTCCCTTATGACCTTTGCCCACTTCCCACAGGTTAATAAAATTAAAGCGGGTTTATTGTTTGTGATGCACAATTCATTTATTACAGAAGAATACGACAGAAAAGATATTGACAAGTCATGGGAAAAGTTTAAAGGCCCACTTGAAAGATTAAATAATTCTTATGAAACAAATAGTTGGCCGCCTAATTATACGCCACTATGCAGGTTCTGCCCTGTCAAGTCTTGTGATTTTAACAATGGGTGATATAATACCCGCATGCCCTTCGTCAATAAACCCAGACCTATCTATAAAGACTCCCCGTTAGAACATAAGAAGCGGATGGAGCGTCAACGTGCACGCCGTGCAATTGATAAGAAACACTTTGACAGTCCGAAAGACAAAGACCATACAGCAGAAATCAGAGAAGGTAAAGATGTATCTCACAAAAAAGCTCTTGACAAAGGCGGTTCAAACAAGGATGGATACTTCATCCAAGATGCAAAAAAGAACCGATCATTTAAAAGAGATTCCAAACACAATTTAGTGTCCGAAGCAAGTAAAAGAGAACGAAAAAAAGTTACTAAGAAATAGTAAATTAATACTTGACATCATTCTAGAACCTGTTAATATACTAGAATGGAAATCATACAAAACACTGCACTAAAGATTACTGTACCGGAGCACATCGTTCCGCATATTACAGATAACATTGCAAAGTCTGAAGTAGTAGAACGCAATGGTAACTTAGCTGAGATGGTTATATACTGGGACGTTCCAGAGATGACTAGGCTCAACCAGATTGTTTCTTTCCGAAACAATTTACCTTCACCAATTAAACGAGATTATAACTACCCAGGTTTATACAAACCTTTTGATCATCAACGTGTAACTTCTGAATTTCTAAGTATCAATCACAGAGCATTCTGTTTTAACGAAGCGGGTACAGGTAAAACTTCTTCAGTCATCTGGGCAGCTGATTATCTAATGACGCAAAAGATAATTAAAAGAGTTCTTGTGATATGTCCTTTATCTATTATGTATTCCGCATGGCAAGCTGATATTTTAAATACGGCTATGCATAGATCTGTTTCAGTAGCACATGGTCCTGCAGCTAAAAGAACTAAGGTTATAGAAGGTCCATATGAATTTGTAATTATTAATTACGACGGTGTTGCTATTGTTAAAGACGATATTATAAAAGGCGGATTTGATTTAATCGTGATTGACGAAGCTAATGCGTACAAGAGTCCATCCACTACGCGCTGGAAGACTCTAGCTAAATTACTTAAACCCGAGACAAGACTATGGATGATGACAGGTACACCTGCGTCTCAATCTCCTGTCGATGCGTATGGATTGGCCAGACTTGTTTGTCCGCAGAACGTACCTAAATTTGCTATGGCTTGGCGTGACAAAGTTATGTATCAAGTAACAAGGTTTAAATGGGTTCCTAAACCTAATGCTAAGAACGAAGTATTCAAAGCGTTACAACCCGCTATTCGTTTTGCTAAAGCAGATTGTTTAGATTTACCTGACGTACTTTATACAACTCGTGAGATCCCACTCACGCCGCAAGTTCAGAAGTATTACAAAATGCTGAAAGAACAAATGATGATTGAAGCTGCCGGTGCACAGATTAGTGCAGTCAACGCTGCAGCAGGTTTAAATAAACTACTACAAATATCAGGTGGTGCTGTATATACGGATACTAAAGAAGTATTAGAGTTTGATGTTCAACCACGTCTTAATGCGTTGATGGAAGTTATAGATGAGACAGAACATAAAGTCATTATCTTTGTTCCTTATAGACATACGATTGAATTAGTGGCTAGACATCTAGAAGATAAAGGTATTACTAATAAGATTATTCAAGGCGACGTATCAGCTACACAACGTGCTACTATAATAAACCAATTTCAAACAATGGAAGAGCCAAGAGTATTAGTCATCCAACCTCAATCCGCGTCTCATGGCGTAACTTTAACCGCAGCTAACACAGTTGTATTTTGGTCTCCAGTGATGTCCGTTGAAACGTATTTACAATGTATTGCACGGATGGACCGTGTAGGACAAATAAACAAAATGACTGTAGTACATTTACAAGGATCAGAAGTAGAAAGAAAGATGTATGCCATGTTACAAGGCAAAGTAGATTTACATACAAAATTAGTTGATTTATATCGAGAGGAGTTAGGCGCATGAGTGAAGAATTAGAACCGCAAGTACATGAAAGTCCAAAGCTAGACGAAATGGTAAAAGCTTATATTGCCATTAGAACAGCTAGGGAAAACTTGTACAGACAATACAAGACAAAAGATACTGAACTTGGTTCTGAATTAAGTCAGTTAGAACAAGTTATGCTAGATGAATGTAATGCTTTAAATGTAGAAAGTGTGCGTACTAATATGGGCACTATCACAAGAACAGTTAAAGAACAATTCTCTTGCAATAACTGGGATGAATTTAAGCAATATGTTTTAGAAAATAATGCTCTTGAATTACTGCAACAACGTATTCACAATGGTAACTTTGCAGAGCATATGGCAAACCATGAAGGCCAAGGTTTACCACCAGGTATTAGTTCGATAAGAGAATTTAGTGTAGTTGTAAGAAAACCAACAAGTAAATAAGGAGAAGTATATGAGTACAGATTTAATTAGTCAGTTGCAACAAAATTCATTAGCGTCACCTAATGGCCTTAACCAAGATACATTGGCTGTTGCGGGTCGTGCTAATAGTAGAAAGATTTCAACAGAAGGCCGTAAGTTCACAATGCTTGTGAATGGTAACGAGGTAGCATCATCGCCTGTAAATGGTGAGATGGATATTATCTTTGTAAAGATGGCGCATACACCATGCAGAACTTTATATGATAGTACTTATACTCCTGGTAAAAAAGCTAAGATTATTTGCTGGGCAAGTGATGCTAGAACACCTGATGCTGATGTTAAGAATAAACAAGCTCCGGCATGTAATCAATGTCCGCATAGTATTAAAGGTGCTGCACAACAATGTAAGCTTACATGGAGAACTGCGGTAGTTACACCGGCTAAACCTAAGGAATTGATTCAATTAATTCTTTCACCTAAGTCATGTTTTGGTGATGAAGTTAATGGTGGTCGCCCGTTCCAAACGTATATTAGATATCTAGCTGCAAGTGGTATTAATAATAACGCTGCTGTGACTAAGATGTACTTTGATCCTGCGGCAACGTATCAGAAGTTATTATTTGCACCAAGCGCACCTGTGCCTCTCGAAGCAATTCCTGCATTAAACGAATTAGCTAATTCAGAAGAAGCTCAGAACTATGTCAAACTTTCTATCTACCAAGAGAAGGAAGAAGAAGATATGTTAGCTACGCCAGTGGTTCCTAATGTAGCGCCAACACAACCGGCACCTACACAAGCTGCACCACAAGCAGACGTATTATCAGAACCTGTATTAAGAGAATCATCTGTCCAACAACCGCAGGCACCTAAAGCTGATGTAAGTAGTATCATCAACAAATGGTCTGCTAAATCATAAGGAGATAACATGGCACGTCCTTATAGCGAACAATTTTTAATTAGCTTACAGAAAGCTGACCCGACAAGAATAGGTGTACAACTAGGTAAGGTTTGTGTAAAAGCAAATTTGCCTACGACCTATGTAGCTGAGGCCTTCAATGTATCAAGAATGTCTATACATAGTTGGTTCAGAGGTCAATATGTAAGAGAAAAAAATTATGAAAGGATAACTAAATTTATAGAGTTAGTAAACAAAGGTCTTGACAAGGGCATGTTGCCTGCTGTAACGTCGACCGATGCTAAACACTTTATCAGTTCTAAAGTTATCGACAAGATATAAAAACGTAGTAGAATAGGGATTCCTCCGCGGTATTTGAAAAAACGCAATTTATTGCGGAGGAGTACTGTTGACTAAAAAAATAGAAAGTCACTGCATATGATTAAAGAATTTTATAAGAAAGCATTGCCATCTACAGGCGTATATTGTGTAGCTACTATCGATCCGATAGCTAAGATCACTAAGCACAAATTCGTAGAAAACATAGATGAGTTAGAATCATTTGTTGAATCTAAGAAGGACTCAAAGACTAATATCTTTGTAGCACTTAGTTCATTCAATGGTTATAGTCGTAAGGCAGAGGAAGCTAAAGCAGTTAAATCTTTCTTTGTAGATTTAGATGTTGGCGAAGGCAAAGGATATGAGTCTAAAGAAGACGCCCTTGATGCTATCGATAAATTTATATTAGATAACGATCTACCTCCTCCGGTAAGAATAGATTCAGGTGGTGGGGTTCACGCATACTGGTTATTTGACCAAGACGTACCTGCAGCAGAATGGAAACCCTACGCTGAGAAGTTTAAAAACTTTTGCCTAACACATGGTCTGAACATAGATCCTGTAGTGACAGCAGATTTAGCTAGGATTCTACGTTGCCCAAATACGTTTAATCAAAAAACAGATCCACCACTTCCTACTAAAGTACTTGGCACTGATATTCCAATGTACTCATTCGAGGAGTTTAAAACCTTCTTAGGCGCTGTTGCACAAACGCATGATGATTTAATTGCAACGTTACCTAAGACAGGACTTAGTGAAGATCAACGTAAGATGATGAAGTTGGATAATTTCCAAACTAAGTTTTCCGATATTGCTATTAAGTCTTTAGAAGGTAAGGGATGTAATCAGATTAAGTTTATCTTAGAGAATGCAAAGACTCTACAAGAACCTATTTGGTATTCTGGGTTATCCATAGCACAACATTGTTCTGATCGTGACACCGCGATTCATATGATGTCAGAAGAGCATCCAGGTTATGACCGAGAAGCTACTAATAGAAAGGCCCAAGCTACACAAGATAAACCACATTCTTGCGATACCTTTAACAACGTTAATCCGGGCGGTTGCGAAGGGTGTCCGTTTAGGGGCAAGATTACAAATCCGTTAGCTATAGGTAAAGAACTACAGATGTCACAACCTGTCAGCGAAACGGTACTAGAAACTAAAACAGAAACAATTAACCAAACTACAAAAGTTACAACTAAGCTCAATGGGTTACCACAAGAATTACAACCTTTTGTCTACGGTAAAAACGGGGGTATATATTATTTACCACCGCATGAATACGATGAGAATGGAGTACCGATCCCCAAAGATCCTATCATAGTTTCACTCTATGATATCTACCCTACGAAGCGAATCTTTAGTGTTGCAGATGGAGAATGTCTGCTCATGAAGGCCATGCTACCAAACGACCCTGAAAGAGAGTTCTTATTACCTATTAAGCATGTCTACGCTATTGAGAAGTTTAAAGAAGCTATTGCAAGTAATGGCGTTTTATTTAATCCGGGAAACAAGGAGGTAGGATATCTTATGAACTATATAATTAAATGGGGACAATACTTAATGAACAAGTCAGCCGCAGACGTTATGCGGATGCAAATGGGTTGGACACCAAACAGAGAATCATTTGTGATTGGAGCCACTGAATACACAAGAGATTTTAAAGATGTATCATCTCCAACTTCACCATTATGCCGAGGTATTGCTAAACACTTAGCCCCAGCAGGTAAGTACGAAGATTGGAAACTCGCTGCTAATAAACTTAATAAACCAAGTTTAGAACTACATGCATTCACAATGTTAGCAGGGTTTGGTTCCGCACTCATGGACTACACATCTACATCAGGTGTGACTATTTGTTTAACAGGTGAATCAGGTGCAGCTAAGACAGGTGCTTTATATTCAGCACTAAGTGTATGGGGTAACCCAAAAGATTTATCTGTGTTAGACGCAACAGAAAATGGTATGACAGGCCGATACTTAGGTCTACATAATATTCCATTTGGCCTCGACGAGGTGGGTAATATATTACCTAAGACCTTGTCTCAGCTGATCCACAAGATATCACAAGGTAAATCTAAGATCCGTATGCAAGCTTCAGTTAATGCGGAACGTGAGCACGAGATGTCAGCTTCGTTGATTGCAATCTTTACATCAAATCATTCTTTATACGATAAATTAACTACGTTGAAGAAAGATCCTAATGGTGAGGTAGCAAGACTTATTGAGTTATCAGTAAGAAAGCCTGACGTATTTAGAGACGATGCAACACTTGGTCGTGAGATATTTGACTCATTTAGATTTAATCATGGATGGGCAGGACCAGAGTTTATCAAAGCTATTTATAAAACAGGTGAGTTAGAAATTGGTAAGATGATTGATAAGTGGTGCGCTAAGTTCTCTAAAGACTTTGGCGAAGATACTGCATATCGCTTCTATCAAAACTTAGTTGCAGCTGCTATGACATCAGGTGAAATTACCAACGATGCGGGTATTACACAATTTGATCTTGACAGAATTTATAAAAAGATTGTAACTGAAATGATTACTATTAAAGACAATGTAGTTAAGGTCAATAGTATTGATTATGAATCAGTGCTTTCAGATTATATTAATAAGAACCAAACTGGTATTCTAGCATTTAAAGATAATAAGATTACGATGGAACCACGTACTGCTTTTGTAATTCGTGTAGAAATTGATGAGCACACAATGTGGATTTCTAAAACTGAGTTTGATAAATACTTAAGTGAAATGTCAGTCAGTCGTAAAGAATTCTTATTCCAAATGCAACAATCAGGTATTAGCGTAGATGCTGATAAAGATACTAAAAAGCGTATGAATGCAGGATGGAAAGACTTTGGCAAATCAGCTACAAGGGTTTATAAAGTCAACTTAGGTACTCTTCCTGAAGTGCTATTAAAAGGATTAGATAGTGAGTCTCACTAAAGAACCTGAATGGGTATTTCCGTTTGAAGCAATGAGTGTTGGGGATAGTTTCTTTGTCCCCACCTTAAAGCCTTCGCCTATTATTTATGCAATAGAGACAGGTGCCAAACGTGCAAAGGTAGTTGTTAAAGCGTATGTTACAGAAAAGGATGGATGTTTAGGCGTTAGAGCCTGGCGAGTTAGATAGTTAATCGCCGTATTCTTCGATGATTTGATTCCTAAGTTTCTTATTAAGATAAACACCGTCAACAGAGTTTTTAATTCTTTCCATATGACCGCGATAAGATCTAGCTAAAGTATCAGGAGAAATTTTATTACTTGGGTATGATTCATTGTATCCTGCAATCTTGTCTTTAATTTCCGCTAACATATCATCATCACCGTTAGACTTAGCTAAGAAGTGTAGGTCTAGTAACGAAGTACGTCTTGAAGCAATTTTTTGTTCTGCTTTTTTCATGGAGCCTGCTCTTGCATAAGCTTCTGATAACTCGGCATTACTAAATCCAAAGATCTGCATGAATGCACTGTACGCACTTACGTCGTCAACAATAGGTGCACCGTTAGTTGTCGTAGCTCCTTCAGTTGCAAATCGGAAAGCTTTCATAGGATTACGTACGAATGATGGCGTAACAGTTTCAAGGCCTCTATAGACTTGTCCTTCTTTCATAAGCGTAATCGCCCTACCTGGGTTCACAAATAAAGCTTGATATGAAGGGCCAAAGAAGTGTTCTATAAAGTATGGAGCAAACCCAACCTCTGCTAAACGTCTTGGATCATCGTGCCATACCATACCATTGAAACCTGTTCTCGACGCTATATCGATATTTGTTAACGCATTGAGTGGGCCTTTGTAGCCGATGTCACCAACCGCTGTTCGAACTGCTTCGTCAAAGTCAAACGGTTCATCGTCATCACCGAACATAGCTGCAACTGTAGACGCAAACATATTAGCCGCGCCATAAGTCGGTAAACCTTGAAGTCCAGAGAATGCATAGGTCATACCTAGAATACCGGTCAATTGTTTCTGTGCAAGTTTACGCACTTCAGGTTGTTCGCCTTTAAACGCTAGATAGAATAAGCGAGCCATGTTATAAATCTGTGCTTGAGCAAAAGACTTAAACGTAAATGCAACCTTACCAAGACCATTCTGAAACATACGAGGGCCAGCTTCTGATAGTGCATGGGAATGCGTACGAGTCGTCATATCAATAGCTTCATCAATCGCAGCTTGTTCAGATAAACCATTTTCTTTAGCCAAATTATATGCAGCAATTAATGTTACTTCTCTATTCATTCTTTCAGAATTCTGGAATATCCAGCCTAGACCAGTTTCAACCTTAGCTCTAGTGCCTGTAAATTCTTCAGTAGTTCTACGTCTCATTTCTGTGAGTTCATATCCTACACTACGACGAATAGCAGATCGACTTACAGCATTGTGATATAAGTTATAGTATTTATCGCCAGGTTTTAAATTGGCACCAAAAGTAAAATCAGGTAAGAACTTACGATTGACGTCTAAGCCGCCTTTTGTATATTGTGAGTATGCTTCTTTTAACATGGCACTTGCTTTACTCCAACCATATTTACCGCCAAGCATAGGAAGTACTACCATAGGAACTTGAGTTAAGTTGACTACCGCAGAAGATACGTTACCTGCAATGTGCCACATATAACTAAACCAGCTGGCTCTTGAAGAGATACTGTCAGCTACAGGGTTGTCAAGGAACTTTCTTTGATCAATTAAGTTTTGAACAACTTGAGTTACAGGAGCACTATCTCTTAAATCTGGATGAGTTAATCTATAATCAGCTTCGTTCTTTTTAACATCCGCCATAGCTTTATCAAGTAATGGTTTGTATTCAAGATTAGAAACTTGATGCGCTAGTTTAGATCCTACATCTGCATATCCGCCTACAACATCTTTAATATATCCCTCGATGCCTTCACGAGTACGCATTTGTTGGCGCAAGGATTCATCAGGAAATGTATCTAGATAAGTCTTATAGACTTCATTAATTAAATTCTCTTTAGCTAAGACAGAATCTGGGTCATTAATATCTGCGTCAATATTTTCATCTAGTAAATCAATAATACTTTTCGCAAAACCTAATGGAGGCGTATCTTTATAGTTTAATTCTCTTGTGAGTAAACTAGTTGTTATGTCTTGGCCATTAGCTTTTTGAGCTTCTTTAACTGCAATAGCTAATTCAGCTGGAGATTCTTTATGAATTACAACACGCTCACCGTCTTTATCGAAGTAGGCTAATCGGTAATTGCCTTTACGTCTTAATGGTAAGTAGAATGAAATCTTTTCTTTTTCAAACCTATTTCTTAATTGGTCCGCAATAGATTTACCAGCAAAGAGTTCTACTTGTCTAATCATAGTCTCTCTAGATTCACTAAAAGCATCTGAATATTCATAAGCTAAGTTACGTAATTCTTTAGGTATATTATTCCATGCCGCCATTAATTGGTCATCCCAATTAGCTTGTTCGTCTTTGCCTTTTCTAGGATCAATACGGAGCGCTGTTAATTTATGTGCAACATCGTTAAATTTATCTACCATAGGCTTAGGATAATTTTTAAGTAATTCAAAACCTCTAAATACTTTATCATCAACTTGTTGTCTATATTGTTGTAATGCACCGGCACGTTTATTAATAATATCTAATAAGTCATTAAGAGCTGGAAGTTCTTTGCCAAATAAATCTGCTTGTTGGGGCAATGATAAGAATGAAAGGCCAATAGCTCTAAGTCTATCCGGAAGTGTTGAGTAAACATTTCTTACATCTTGTGCTAATCTAGAGTTATATACAGGTGTGCTTCTAATTGTATTACCTACAGAATCCATAATACCGCTAGAATTTTGTGGGTCAACTGTAGTAGTAGGGCCTACTTTAGCCATTTGAACTTCTGGCTTAGCAGTTATTTGTTGAGGTGTACCGCGTTTTAATACAGTTCTAGTAGAGTGTAAAATTAGATCATGAAGATCCGCCGTAGTCATTTTGTTAGGATTATATAATCCAGACTTAGTTAAAAAGGTTTTAACCGCGCCAACAACTTTTCTCCACAATGTATTTTCTGGAGCTACTTCGCCTATACGTGCAAGCACTTCTCGTGTATGCGCATCTGAACCCGTTTGTAATTCTGGGTATTGTTGAGTAACATGATTATGGGCTTCCGTAACAACCTTATCCATAGTATTAAGTTGTTTAACTTGGCGTAAGACTTGTTTATAAATATTTTTACCAAGCATGCCTTCTAACCCATGGTGCTCTCCTACTTCATGTAACAATGCGCGCCTTGAATTATCTTTAGTTATACGGTTAGCAATAATATAAGAAGTGCCTTTTGAGTATGCTCCAATAGCATTAGGGGATACATCTACGCCTAATTTAGAAAGTTCTTCAGCATTATTTACAACTTTTATTGTGCCTCTATTTTGAGCTGCTCTAATGTTGTTACCAAATTCATTGACAAGATGGTCAATAATAGATTCAGCTGTTTCTTTTGTGTCGGGTAATACAACTGTTTCTGGGTTAGGTTGAGATTTGACTATTTCTTGAGGAGTAATTTGAGCATCAGAAATATTTTCAGGAACTTTAGATACCTCTCTAATACCTTGATAATTTAAAATTGGTGCCTGAGCTTTTACTATATCTAGTCTTCTTGCTTCTGATTCAGCAGCTAATTTTTGTAGTGTCTCAACTTGTTTACGCATTGACTGTTTTTCAGTCTCAGTAAGCATGCTTCTAGAATCAAGTTCTTTTTGAATATCGGCAGCTTGGTTTCTTAATTGATCTGCTTCTGATATAGCTTCTAGTGCAGCGGGCTGTTGCGCTTCTCGTCCATCAGTTGGCTCAACATCAGTTGTAACCCCAGGAGCTCCAGCTCCGAGATCTTCTCTAGTTCCTGCGGGAAGTCCTGGCTCAGCGGGTCGTCCAGGTACTTGAAGAGTTTCTCCAATTCCTGCGGTGTCAACTTCTCCAGTTCTGGTGATTGGAAGTCCATCTTGTGTCCTCATCTCCTGCACAGCAGGTTCTCTTTTAATTCCTACTATATCAGCTTCAGGTGTAGGTTCAGGGGTTGGAATAGGTTGTGCTTGCGCTTGAGCTCTTTCACTTAGTCTTTCAGGGATAGCTGCAGCAGCACCGAATGCTCCACCAGCTATCGCGCCACGTATACTAGATTCTAGTATGCGATTCCAGCCTTCGGAGTTAAATAATCCAGCATTCTTGTTAATAAAGTTTTCTGCTTTTAAACTAATTGCTTCTTGAGCGCCTTCAGTTAAACCTTCTAATGCAATAGACTCAGGTATAGCCGCTGTAATCTTACGAAGTAAACTCGGCTCCATGCCAGACTTTTCTAATACTTTTTCTACCAAGCCAATCTTAGCAGGCTTAGTTAATTTATTCATGATCGCTGCAGGGAACGCAGAATCTAATCCAGCACTAATAGAACTAAATAACAATGCAGCAGCAGGTTCTAATTGACCAGAGGTGTCGTATATGTTTTGAAATACTTCAGGAGCATTTTGAGAGTATGAACCTAGATAGACACCTAAGTTTTGACCTAATGCTTGACGACTTGCTAATAATTCGGCAGCTTCTTTTGTACCAAGACCTGCAGCTTCGGCAGCACCTACTGCAGCTCGGCGACCTAGCATGGCACCTACACCACCTGGTATTAACGCTGTTGCTAAATTAGGAATTTGTTCACCAATAGTTTCTACGCCATACTTCAACGCAGACATAGGACCAGTAACTTCTTTATAGGATTGAACTTCAGGAGCAAATCTATTTCGAATTTCTTCTTGCGTTGCCGCAGCTTCTTCCATTTGGCGTTTAGCATAGTCATCAAAACCTAATGCACTTGCCCCAATTGCTGGGATAATGTCTCCGAATGCAGTGCTTACTTGTTTACCACCACGTATAACAGCGCGCTTTGCCGCTTCACCAAATGATAAGTCAGGTCTAAGTTCTAGGTCTCTTTTTTGTCTAAAGGCCGGAACATCATTTTCAATAGCTGTGTTTATATCTTGTTCGGACATATCGTCCGGAAAGTTTACAACTCCAAAGCCTGGTACGTTTACGCTTGGCATTTTAGAGTGGCATTATTCCTTTGCCTGGCACATAGTTATATGTAGCGCCAGTTGTGCCCATACCAGGTCTTCTAATTAAATTATTATAGACTTCGTTTTCAATAGCTTGTCTACCTTCAACAAACTTATTATAATTTCTAGTACCTTTTGTTGAAGCTTCGGGACCTAGTGTCTCAAGTAACGCTTTCATTTTTTCTTTGTATTCTGGTTGCTCAGGAACTAAAGGCCAAATCTTAGTAGCTCTTGCCGTAGCATCAGGTTGATCTTTAGCCGCAGCAGCAACTTCTTTTTCTTTTAAGTTATATATGTTATCAAGTAAATGGATTTGCATATCACTAGCTATCTTCTTATCAGCGATTCTATCTTGTTGATCACGAGCAAGTTGTGCATCACGACTGTCAGCACCTTTAGACGCAATCGCAAGTTGTTCAGCACGTTGTGCTTTAGCCATATCAGCCATAAGACTGAATCGTTTTTCTTCTAGTGCAGCCATTTTATCTTTAGCGTCGCCGTAAGATTTAACGCCTTCTAGTGCGCCTGTTGCAATATTTTGTAATGCATATGGAGACTTACCTGCTGCAATACCGAACCCTGCTTGAGCTAATGCCATCCACGGAGCTTGTTCTGCTTGTTTAGCTGAAGCGGCATCCATTTTTTCCATTCTTTCCATGAGTTTAGCTTTCATTGGGTCTTCGCCTACAACGTCTCTAAATTCTTTAGCGTAGTCAGCTAAGCTCTTAGCACTTTCTTTTGCCGTGCCACCTTTAGGAGCGTAAATATTTTTAATAGCGTTTTCTTTATCTTTAGCTAATTGTCTTTGTTTATCAAGATCAGCTTGAATATCTGCTTGAGTTTTTTGACCAGGTACATAACCGCCACCACCAGGAGTTTGTGCAGGAGGAACACCTTGACTTTCGATTTGTTTCATACGTTCAATATCTTGATATGAGCCTTTACCTGTATTTACTTTTTGTCTAATATCTAAATACTCTTGCATAATGTCTGTTCTAGGCATACCAGAAATAAACGGATTAGTTACGCCAGGCTCTAAACCTTTTTCACGAGCAGCTCTATTAGTCGCTGACCAATCAAAATTTCTATTTAAAAACTCGTTGATGCCGGAGTACCAAGGTAATGATTCTTGTGTAGGGCCACCGATTAAACTAGGATTAACATAGCCACCATTATCAAACGCAACAATACCGCCAGCTGCCATACCTTGGCCACTAAACATTTGATCGGGTACAGGAAGACCTGCTACACCTGGTTCCGCTACTGGAGCTTGTTGTGGTGCCATCGCTGCAATACCTTGTGGTTGTGGAGGTGCTGCTAAATCTTCAGCAACAGTTGTCTTTTCTGGTTGAGCTGCTTGATATTTTGCACGCATTTCTTTTCTGCGTTGTAACTCTGATAATGCTAAATAGCTAGGTACAGTACCTGTAGGATTTTGAACATACCCAATAAGTGCATCATCAGGTACACCTTTTAATTCATTTTGTAATTTAACAATATTCATATTTTATCCTAACGCTTTCGCTAAACCAAGGCCTGCTAAACCTAGACCGCCAATTTGAGATACAGTAGAAGGTTGCGGTGTATATTGTACTTGAGTTGAACCCAAAGCTGCTGCATTACCACGAAGAATATTACTGAGATATTCAAGTTGTTGTTTTTGATAGTTCTGTTGATCCATAAATGTTTGATATTGAAGATCTTTAATTTTTTGGTCGTACGCTTGTTTTTCAGCGCCAGTAGCCGCTTGAGCTTTTAATCTTTCTAAATCAGCAGTTTGTTGTGCCGCAGCTGTAGCTGCTTGTTTAGCAGAAGCTTCAATACCAGTTGTAATACCCGCAAGACCGATGTCTTTACCAAGACCTGCAGCATATTGTTGACCTTGTTGAGTAAGTTGCTCAGCTTGTAAGCGTCTAGCTTGGTCAGCTTGGAATTGTTGTTGTGCATTTAGATATGCAGATTCCGCGCCTTTAGCTCTAATGTCCCCTATTTGTTGTGCAGCGTTCCTACCTTGTTCGGCTTGTAATAATGCTTGACGCGCGCCACCAAATGTACCACGACCAATAGCACCTGTCATACCAGCGGCTTTAGCTAAGTCTCTTTGTTTTTCTGCTTCACGTACTGCAATATCTGTAACGGCTGTTTGATACGGAGAAGAATAATACGCAGCGGCACCTGGTGTAAATGTGCCACCAGATATAGCTGTAGGTGTATAACCGAATGCTTGACCTAATCCAGCAGCGCCTGCGCCAAAACCCATAGTTTGGCCCATACCTAATCCAGTAGTTGCTGCACCAAAACCACCAGGTCTTGTCATACCTGCTACATCAGATTGAACTTTTAATTGTTCTGGAGTAAATCCTGCAACTCTTTCGCCTGTATAAGTTGGCATCGGTTTAACGCCAGTAACAGTACCTGCAGCGTCAGTTGTATAAACATTTTTACCTGTTTGTTTTAATAACTCTTCATAGTATGGCTTAGCATATTCAGGTAAGTTAGTAGAATAAGAAGTAGAAGTTTGTGAGCCTCCGCCGCCTGATCCGCCACCAGAACCATAGAATGTAAATGCTTCTACTAGGTTAGTAACCCAATTAAACAAATTAAATAATTTCATAAATCTTTCTCCACAACGAATCTAATAGTATCAAAACCTGCTTTTTGTTTATATAACCTTGCTTGAGCTTCTTCACACCATGCGCTTACTTTTGTAACACCTTGTAATCTTGCCCAGTCTTCTACTTGTTGCCAAATCTCACTAGTTACTACACCAAATCCACCAAGTGCTGTAATAAATAAAGTACGAGCATTAGGGTAGTTCACAATCTCAACTGCCATAGCCCCTACAATTTTATTATCTTCGTTAACACCTACAATAAGAGTTTGATAATTTTTTGCCAATAATAATTTTAGTTGGTCTAATGTGCATGTACCTGTTCCAGTTTTAATGGAGGCATCTAAAAAATCTTTGACATCGTCCCAGACCTGATAAACATAATCAGGCGCTACTAATTCTACTTTAATCATGCGGGCATGTATTTTTCAGGTTTAATTTCTTTACCTTGTTTTTTATTTCCTGTTCGAGCGTGTCTTACTTTGTCTAACATTGCATATAATCTTTTTGATCCTGCTTTAGAAGAGCCATTACCTAAATGACTTACTACATCTGCAGGCACTACAAATTCACCATCAGCTAAACGAGCTGGTTGTTTACCTTCTATTGTAGCAGGTATTGAGTCAGACATGCCATCACCTTGACCGTCTAAGTAACCCCCATGTGCATAACCACGAGGTGCATTCATACCAGCAAAATAAGTTGGGCCCATAGCTACGGACGGATTAAAACTTGGTGCCATAGGTTGACTAGGTGCAATTGAACCTAATCCTTGGCTTTGTTGTGTTTGATCTGTGCCTTTAATTTGTTTAGCAATTGCAGCTTCAATAGGATTCTTAGGTTGATAGTTAGGATCAGTTCTTAAATTATTAGCAACTTGTGCGATGATACTACTATCTGAGCTTGCTGTATCTGATAATGCTGCTGCTGCATTTTGTACTTGACCAGTAGGCATCGCTTGACCTGGAGCTGGAGGTGTAGTTGCTGGAGGCATTAATGAAGTAAGTCCCATACCTTGATCAACAGGTGAAATTTCGTCTTGTAATTTCATAGCATCACCGCCATCAGCAAAACTTACTGGGCCACCCATAGCATAACCTGTAGTTTGAGCTTGAGTCATTGCTTGTTGTCTAGCTAAATTTTCTAATCTGCCTACACCGTAACCATCACGACTTAACTGAGGATTAGCATTATTATCTGCTGTACCATATAAATCACGGAGTCCACCAGTAGTTACTGTACCACCCACTGCATAACCATCAATATAACCACCTTTAGCAACTAAACGAAGACCTGTATCATTGCCTAAATTTAATGATGAGTATGGATCATACGCTTGTTTTTTTCTAGCTTCATCCATATTAATAGGTTCACCATAAATATCAGAAGGTTCTAAACCACCTAATACAGCGCCACCTACTGGCAGAGCTAATTGCATAGGTGTTCCACCAGCAGCTTTAAATGCGTCATATGCACCTGGTTGACCTGTTGCTATATTTTTTAGTCCTGATCCTGCGCTCATAATATTTTGAGTAGCTTTATCCATAAATCCTACACCACTACCTGCGCCTAAACCAGCCTGAGTCATACTATTTGCAGCGTTAGTTATAAGAGGATTAGTCATCATAGACGTACCAGCTTGGTTTAACGCAGTATTAACAGTAGTATCCATCAACGGATTAGCCGCACCTTTCACTACTTGCCCTGCAACGTAGCCACCTGGTGTTGCTGCGCCCAAAGCTGGACCTAATTGGCCCCCGCCATATCCACCAAGACCGCCCATTAAACCGCCCATTAACGGATCTTTACCTTGAACCCCCGCCATCACCGCACCTGTTGCAGCACCTGCTAATAATGGAGCCATAGAAAAACCGCCTGTTGCCGGAGCAAAAGCCATCCCTGCTAAAGTAGGTAATAAAGAACTAAAGAATCCACCTAGACTAAATGCTTCAGGAAGACCTGTATCTGGGTTAACAGTAAGTTTAGTGCCTTGTTTTTTAGCAAGATAATTTAAGCCAGCAACTTCATGCGGACTCATATGGACGAGCATTGTGTCGCCATGTCTACCTAAAGATGCTAAGCCTTGAGCTGTGTGGGATGTTGTCATAATCGAGAGTCCTTAAATTAGTCTAATAATATCATAGTTATGTTCTAGAAACAAAGGTAATTGAGCCTATTGCGGATGGAATAGCGGGTCTAGCATAAGGTACGGTTTGAGCAGTATCATGATAAATATAAACCCCGTCTGTAGGAGTAGTAGGATTACCTGCTAAGTCCGTTGCCCAATATAATTCAATTTCGTCTCCTGAGTTTATTTCAAACGTAGCTTCAGAATATCCACATACATAACTAGGTACTAACGCACTTTTACGAGCGGGAATACTAAACGTTGTAGTAGAATTAGCAAGATCAGCACTATTTACTTTTAACCAAACTACTGCCTCATGTATAGCATTAGCCGTATTAACAAATTGAAGACTGTATCGAATAGTATAAACTCCTGAAAAATCTGCAATTGCAGAGCCCGGTGCATTTAAAGTCCATCCTAATCCAGAATCTAAAGTATTCCAATTTACTACTGTAGGTGTATCATCACCTGTTGCTACTTGATCAGTTGAATCAGAGGCTGCAATATGAGGAAATGATAATTCCCCACCAGACCCATTTACAGGTAAATTTGGAAAATATGCTATGCTCATACTGCTTCGCCACCACTAGCTGTAATAGTGCAACCGGTTGAAGAAGCTTTAACTTGAATAGTGTCGCCCGCATTTAATATTTGAGATCCTGCCCATTGAACAATTGTATTAGCAGGTAACTGAGTATTATAAAATAGTGCATTAGAAGTTCCTGCTGTACCTGCACTCGGAACTAAACTTACATAAATACCTATTGCAGCTGCTGTTGTATTAATAATATCTAAATCTTTTACAAAGGTTCTTGTACTAGTAGGTACGGTATATATAGTAGTATAACCGGTAGTTATTGCCGCTTGTCCTAGTTTTACTGGTGTTATATTGTTGTATGCCATTAAAAGATTCCTGTTGTTAAGTTTAGCCAGTTATTTACATTAAGATTATTTATAGAAGTTGTATTTGCATCTATTTGTATTTGTTGTGCCGCAATTAATGCAAGAATTTCTGCAACTGCTTGAATTGTTAAACCATTAGCCGTATCTAGAGTATTAAAATATACACGAAGTTGTTGGCTATATAAGTCAAAGTGTTGTTGTGAAAACGTAATTGGACTTAACGCTAACGCTGGGGCTTTTGTTTTTAATATAGTAACTGACATTTTAGTTTCTTCTTCCGTCTGGACGTGCATCAATACGTGGCATGCCTAGTTGCCATTGTGATCCTACAGTGTCAGACGAGATTCTAAAATTCATTTGACGACCACGTGCACGAATAAATACTTGGTTTGTATATTGATTAATTGTAGCTGTTGAAGTAATAACATCTCTAGCCATTGTAACACCGGATGCATTTGTAGTTGTTGATGCTGCACCTGGGAAGTTTCTAGCGCCTATCGTAATGGTAGCTTCTGGAACTATCGTAGCACCTGTTACAGGATTAGTCGTTTCAGACCCAGTAAAATTAACGTCTGGGATAACACGACGTATTAACATGTATTTATCACCGTCATCAATGTCAACGTCAGCAGATTGAATAAATGCAGTCATAGGAAGTGGAGGTAGTCCGTTTGGTTGTCCATCGTCTGTACCAGTTTCGTGGTTATAAACCCAACCACCAGCAAACGCCGTAGGATTAGTTAAATCACCTGCATCCGCCCAAGCCGTTCTTTCTAGATTACCATAATACCAAATATTTTCATTGTAGTTATAAATCACATAGCGATCAATTTCTGATGAAGTAGCTGAACAATAAAACCAAATAATTTCGTTATATTCATTATTAGTGCCCGCAAAGAATAATTGCGCTTGTTCATAGTTAATGTCGCCAAAAACATATTGACGTAGTGTACAAGGTAGTGCATCTACACGGCCTGAGTATGTGAAGAACTTATCTCGTCCCATCCAGTAAACTACGTTATTAATGCCAACCACTGCGTTAGAACCCACGATTGAAATATTAGCTGATAATTGTTGAAGACCAAAGACTTCTTGTGTACCTAAAAATTGCATAGAAGTTAACGCAGTATCAGTCCATATTAACATTTCTTGACGGGAGTTAATTGCCGCTACAATACGTGAACCAGCTTGTAATCTTAAGAAGCCCGCTGTATTAGTAAGTGTTGGTTGCCATACTTCAGGTTCTGGACCAATATCAGGATCTACGTTTGCAAAGCGAATAAGTAGTGGATCATAAGTACCTAGATAATCAGGAGCTGCTGCTGTCGCATCATAATTAGTACAACCAAGCGCTACGTAATGCCCTGATGCTGCAAATAAACTAATAGTCACTTGTTGAGGAACTGCAACGGCACCTGCTACATCTTTTAATAAAATAGCACGAGATGTAAACGTAGGATCGTAAGTCCAGTAATAAAGGTCACCGGCAAAAATATTAAATAATAAGTCATTATTAAAGTTGTCAAAAAACTCTAATCTAGGATAAAAAACTATAGGAAGCGTAGATCCAGAACCCCAAGTACCACGAGACCAAACTCCAGCACCCCAACCATAACCAAATGTAGTAATTGAATTTCCAATATTAATTTGGAACTCCGCTGTAATAGCTGTATTGCCTGTTGATGTGGCAGTAGATGTTGCAGTGGTTGGAAGCGTAATATAAGGTGTGCCACCAATCACATCAATTTGAAATTCGTTATTAAATTCAGCTGCAGGGATACCGCCTATAGCAGTAGTCACGCCACTAAATGTTACCCATTCACCATCTTCAATACCTGCTGTGATAGTTAATATCTCAACTAAGTTTGAACCGTTTGTTGTTTGGAAACAATTATCTGAACTTGGTGTTGACGCAGTAGTATAAGTAATACGAAGAGGCGTTATGTCATATAAAGATGTAGCTGCGTTTACATAAATTTTTTCATTGGTACCTACTGCTACCAATCGGCTTGAGTCTGTGGTAGTCCAAGTAAATATACTACGTGCAGAACCTACATAGGCTTCAAAAGTTTTAACAGTCCAGCCACCATATTTTTCAGGGAAGCCTGAACGGAAACGAACTTTATCCATAGAGTACCAACCACCCTCTGAAGAATAATCAGTTTGGTCTCGGTTGACACCTGGTTTAAATATGAGCTTACTTAATGGCATTATTTACCTTCAAAGAGTGCACGTTCATCTAATCTACGAAGTTGTAGACCTCTGAGTATTTTACCACCTGCACGACAATATTTCACTAACGATTCCATAGCTTGCGTTTTATCTCCACGAAGAAGCGCTTGACGGATGGTTGAACGCTGAAAGCATCCAAGACCCAAATTAAAGCAAAAGCTGACAAGAGCGTCAAACTCATATTGTCTAAGAGGCACGTTAGGTAGCATCTTATGTACTCCAAGCTCAAAGCGTTTGAGGTCTGATTTAAGAATTCCATCTATTTCTTCCTGTGAAAAAGTTCTGTTCCAAGATTCAGGCAATGATTTACCATCCCCGATAAGATGACCAACGCCCACAGTATAAAGGTTTGCAGGGCAACGGTAGGGACGATTACGCACACCTTCATGATGTTTAATAAGAGCAATGCCAGCTTTTGATACATTCACTTATTTCTTTTCCCAAGTTCTAGCACCAAAATAAAATCCAATAATCGAAGCTACAATAGCCATTTCATCTGTAGAAAATACAACGTCCATAGATTCACGACTAAAGCCAGATGATTGAACTGCCCATATAAATCCAGCTACGTCAACGAATACAAGTAATCCTACAAAAGTGAAAGCAACAATAGGACGGACAGAGGCATTAAGAGTTCTAACCCATGGTGCAGCATCATGAACCAATTTAGCATCGTGTTCGTATAAAGCCTGACGTTCTTGTGCAAAAGTTTCAGCATAAGTACTCTCCAATTCAATAGCAGCTATTTTTTCTTGAGATTGAAAACCTTTCTCAGCCATAGCCATTTGTTGTTGCATTTGTAATTGAGCCATTTCTTTTTCATGTTTTTGGTCTCCCTTTTGTTGGAAGAAGCCTAGTATAGATGGTAGCCCCGCAGTAGCGAAGCCGAGAATCGAGGAGAGGATGGATAGCATATTAATTATTCAATGGGTTTACCATTGCCTTTCGTAGTTGTTTCATTTCGTCTTTAACGTTTGTTACTGTATCTGTGATCTTGTCTTGAGTAGCTTTAGCAACACTGTTAGCTTCAATTGCACGACCATAAGCTTCATTTGCTTTTTCGAGAGCTCGATTGTTAGACATCATCACATCAACTAACTGACGCTCAGTAGAACGTGATCTATCTTCTAGAACTATAATGCGAGTCTCAACAGAGCTCATCTTTTTTACTTCCTCAATCGTCGAGGTCAAATCGTTGAAGAGGGTTATCCCGTAATATACTGCGCCACCTATTGGCACTAGCACGGATAATATAATCCCCAGTATCATTTGCGCTGATAAATTCAAGGAGTATGTTTTGTTGTCGTCCATATTCTTCTTCCTGTATAAGTTTAATTGATTCTTCTAGTTGCGCTTGCTGCATATTGTAGCCTGCGTTCAAAAGCTGCATAGACATAACTATGCCAAAACCTGGTACTAAATCTTTCCCCTTCGGTGTTTCTGGGGCTTTTATATTGTCTTTCTTATCTGTACCCGACGTCGTCGTAGTACTTGCGGGGCTTGGTGCAGATGTCCCCCCACTTGTTTCGCTCTTTACTGTGGCTACCGAAGTAGCTGGTGTTTCTGTTGTCGTTGTCAACGCAGTCATGTCCTGTACAATTACAGGTTCTGGCGGAATGATGGGCGCAGTGGTGACTTGGTTCAGCACGCTGTTGGGATTCGTTGGGCTTATCGGACTGATCGGCGATGCTGGATTGTTTAGGTTTGTCGACGTCATCTTGCAAGTATTGAATAATTCCGACCATGCAGTCCAAGTTGGCGAACCATACGGATCTGAGCATATCGAAGCTCTTTGTTCTTGTGAATAACCCTCGAAGCCAGCTTGACATGTTAGCGTCCTCGTTTCAATAGATTCAATACACGTTGGAGGGTCTGGCGTACAATTATCAGAAGTTGTTGTCCAGCCTGTCCAAGCCTGTGTAGAACATTCATAAGTCCTACTTTGATTAATAGCACCTGAATAATGAGGTTGGCAACTAAGTGATTGATACTCTGTTTGACTTTGGCAAGATGGTTGAGGAGCTGTAAATTGGCCACACTCTGGTATACCTGGGTAATACTGACACGCAATTTGCTGGCAAGCAGCAAGAGTAGTCCCTTGATTAACGTATAAACTGTCAAACACTGGTCCATAAGACGTCCAAGAACTTGCGTAACAAGCTGCATATGCGTTATTCCTTAGTATTAGAAGGAGTAGGAAGAGTGTAATTCGGGCCATATAATTTTCTAAACTTTTCAGGGTCTTTTTCATACCAAGCCTTCTTAGCTGTAAAGCCTACAGCGCCACCCATAGGACAAGGTGAACCACTCATCTCCATGGCGTCCCATACTTTAGGATCTTGACATAGCACCGATACCGCAGCTACTTTAAGTCCTAAATCGTTTAGGGTTTTTGCTAACTTAATTTTTACACAGTTCTCATCAAGTAATACAGTACCACCTGATAAAGATATAAAACCTAAATTACCCGCTGCACTAATAGGTACTGCACAAACATCTTGTGAAAACGCAGACATGGAAGGCGCCATAGCACTAGGTACTGGCATTCCTTTTTGATTAATTGTCGTGGTTTCTGCGTGAGCTTGGTGTATGCAAACAAGTAAACAAAGTGTGATTAAAATTCCAATTAATATTTTCATAGATTCCCTATATAAACCAAGTAATTATTGAGTACCTAGTACCTTTTGTTACAGGCATTACTTCGTGTGGATACATAAAATTAGAAGGGAATAATAAAGCGTCACCTTTTTCTAATTTATATTTTATTTCTCTATTAAAAAATGCAAACTCTCCGCCTTCAAAATTATCATTTAATATAAACGAACAAGATACAGCTCTTGGTCTACCTTTAAACGAATCAGTATGTTCAATATAAAAACACCCTTCTTCATATTTTAATAACTCATACCCACTATCTTCTTCAATTCTACAATAGGAAAATTTATTATTATATTCTTGAATGCATTTAGCAGCGCCATCAAATATAGCATTATCTAATTTATGTCTTACTTCACTATTTTTTTGTATAATATGTGAATAAGACATGGTTAATAATTGACAATTTCTTATATTTTTTTGTACCACTCCCGACCCTATAACGGTATCCTGCCACTCATCGCTATTTTTAAATTCATCTAATATTTCATCACACAAATTTACACTTAATGCATTTTTGACTACATATATATAATCTTTTAGGTTATTATATTCCATTGTTTATTACTCTTTTATCTGTGTATATAAACCAACTAACTAGTACCTCTCTTGGTTCACTTGAAGGAGTAGTATAATGCCCAAACGTACCATATGGTGGAAAAACTACTATTTTACCTACTTCTGTTTTTATAGTTTTATTTTGTTCAGGAAATATTAATTCTCCGCCTTCTTTTACTGTATTTAAATGTACCGTAACTGATGCATATCTTATAAACCCGTTGTTATCAATTTCTCCATCTGAATGATAATGACATATATCCCCTGGATTATATATATGATACTCGTACCCAGAATCTCCGGAAGGCCCTTGAGGTTTATATCTGTGTTTTATTACATTATTTTGTAAATTTAAAAATATATCGTGTAATTTAGTATCTAAATTTTTAAGTGTATCTATTTCACTTAAATTTACTGTGTTTCCGTCTCTATTATATGTAGTTAGTTTATTAGTATTTATATAAGGCTTAACAGACGCCCTTATTTCTTCTACCATATCTAAACTTAAATAATTAGGTAATTCTATAATCATTTATTTTTTAAACTTATCAAAATAGTATATGCAATTTTTTTACGACCGCGCATATAGTGTAAAAATACTTGGCCATATTCTTGGCCTTGAAACGAATTGCGCCAATACTCACTTTTTATACAGTAGTCCAAACTTCTTCAGGCATAGTAGGCCATGTAATATTCCCTGCTACAGGGTTAAGTGCATATTGCCTGACAGAATTTCTATAAATATCAAATGCATTTTTATTTGCAAGATATGGATTACTTAAAGCTGGGTCACTAACACTTGGAATTTGTGTCCAGTCAGTTTGCTGTAATAGCCCAATAGCTGTTTGTTTATTTTCTTCTGCTGTAGGAGGTGATGGTGGGACCGGAGTATTAGCTACTGTCCATACTGCTAAACAACAATCAGTCCATGATGGTAAAACAGTAATATTTTCATTTGGTTGATCCCAAAACTCTAACCAACCTGATGTTTCTTGCCATTGTAGGGCTCTTACATTAGAAGGAATTCCGCAAGAAGATAAGTCAAGATTTATATATCCCATTTTATCTTTTATTACATTTCCATCTATAGGTATAATTGTTAATTGCATTTTATTTCTCCTTATTTATTGCGAGTCTTTCACTTCAATTAAATTATTTGTATTTATTTTTACCGCGTTTATTAAAATCTGTTGACTTGCTTCATTAGATTTTACCATTTCATTTCTAAATGACTCCACTGCGGCACCTGTTTCTCTATTTACTTTGCTATTTTCAATTAATAACATAGGTGTCCAGGCCATAGCACAGTCGCCATTTCGTACATCTTCCCCCGTTTGTGGGTTTTTACCGTGTACATAAACCCAAAATCTACAACTTACTAATTCACCATTTCTGATTGACCCATCTTCTACACAAGGTTCCCCACCCATCAAAGGGCAAATAATCTTAGCATCTTTAGCCACTAGTTTTTACTTGCTATGATAAAATCATAATATTTAAGTGATTGAGATAATGAGTGGGTATGTGAACCGCTACCACCAGTTGCTTGGGTAGATATTTGAGTCGGTACAGTGCTTTGACCTGGAGAATTAATCGATGGACTTGGTTGAGCTCCTCCTATTGGGAGTATAGTATGTGAATGGCTTGGAATTTGTGGCGTAGTAAGCGTTGTTGCGCCGTCAGCTGTTTGCGCTGCCCATGTGCTAAAAGCTATTGAACCCCCACTGGATGCTGAACCTGTTACAAATCTTAATATAGAATCATTGATTGCTGCTGATGTATCTTTAGTCCAACCTGTTGGAGCTGCTGTTTGTTGGAATGACATTCTAGTACCTGAGTCAAACGCTGCTGCGGCAGCAGATGTCCATATAGTACCATTAGAAGTTAAAACATTACCAGCTGTACCAGGAGAAGGGACGCCCGTTGCTTGCGTAGTTGAATCTGGGAATGTGGCGCCAGAAGTACCGTTAATAATGAATGACATATCTAACTCCTAAAAATAAATATTATAACGCTGTAATTTGTGCTTGTAATGCTTGAAGCTGAGCTAACAGTTCTTCTTTAGTAGGCGCAGCTGGTTCTTCTACAACCACAACTGGGTTTGCTTTGATAAGCTCGTCACTTGGGTCATACCAGAATTGATCTGCTACTACATTGTCTGCACAGTCTACCCACATAAGGCCAGAGCCTACTTCAAAAACGTTTGCAGCATCTTCTACTTGAGCTACTCTGTAACCTGATTCTCTAGGTTCTACTGTTGATATTAATGCTTTCTTTGCCATTTTGTTTCTCCTTATTTATTACTTTAAAAAATTAGTATTCTACGACGACTACGCCACCGCCACCTGCAGCAGGTGAAGAGGGATTACCATTACCACCTGAACCACTACCATATAATAATCCAGTAGGAGCTTGATTACCAGATGTTCTACCTGCATTATTACCTAATAAAGAATCTCCTCCTGTAGAGCCAGAGCCGAATTGTGCTGTTCCTCCAGTTATATTTAATGTACCTGATGAACCTACTCCGCCCGCACCTGCAGCACCTGTTGGGCCTCCAGTTCCTGCTCCTCCTCCTGTAGCACTAGCTAAAGAACCAAATGAAGAAGTACCGCCTGTACCTCCTGCAGAGCCAGCACCAACAGTCACAGCATAACCTGTCGAAGCGCTTACTGGGCCTACATATATAGAACCTCCGCCGCCTCCACCACCATAAGCATTTACTCCACTAGTACCTCCCCCAGCGCCAACAACAGTAACTTTAATTTTAGTTGTACTTGCAGGTGTAGTAAATGTACCAGGTGAAGTATATACAGTCATGTTAGAAAACCCGCCAGCTGGAGCTGCAGCAGAAGTCCATGTAGTGCCATTAGATGTGAGTAGGTTTCCGTTTGAACCTGGTGCTACGAATTGAACCGCGGAAGTTCCGTTACCTAAGATGACGTTGTTGGCTGTTAGAGTATTAGCTCCTGTACCACCGACTGATACGCCGACTGTACCTGTTGTAATCGCTGAACCACTTATACCTGTGGTTGTCGCTGTTGTAACTACAGTTCCCGATACGGCTGGCAGCGTTAACACCGTTGTACCCGCGACCGCTGGGGCGTCTAGTGTAACTGATCCCGATGTATTTCCTGCTATGACTACTGAACTCATAATTTATTTCCTTGTTTAATTAATTCTTAAAATTCTACGATGACTACACCTGCACCGCCAGCACCACCACCAGGTCCAGCGCTACCGGCAGCACCAACAGTTACAGCATACCCCGTTGAAGCAGTGACAGGACCTACATATATAGCACCGCCACCGCCGCCGCCGCCATATTGTGAACTGCCTCCGCCTCCTCCATAG
>Ga0247723_1000396_pt1 | contig 30022 bp, 57 predicted proteins | sample MSEWelMarce5H_FC_FD_189079 | JGI IMG/M metagenome (GOLD analysis project Ga0247723, IMG submission 189079) | Subsurface sediment microbial communities from gas well in West Virginia, United States - MSEEL Well Study Marcellus 5H_FC | ecosystem: Environmental > Terrestrial > Deep subsurface >... | reverse complement strand
ATCAGAAGCACACCCATTAGAGCCCATAAAATGGTTTCTTTCATCTAACACATGCACTTCTGGTGGAGGTGGGGAGAATCGAACTCCCGTCCAGAACACTTTTCTAGTTGCTTCACACAACCATTCACTTATTATACATGATAAATCTTTGCAGAACAACTTTATTTTTTCTGTTGTTCTATAACCTTATCAACGACTGGAGCGTAACGCTTCTCATCAGCATGAATCTTAGCAGTTAAGTCTTTTGAATTTAACATTTTTCTATCAATAAAGAAAAAACTATCCTGAAGTTTTTTCTGAACTTCTGGTGTTTGCATTGCTTTCAAAAATTCTCTATGGTACCAATCAACAATTTCTTGGGGTGCACCTTTGGGTAAAGAAACTGCCCAACCCAAATTATATACCATAGACGGATAAACAGAACTCACAGCAGGAATATCTGGGAATGCGTGTGAACGATTCTCACTAGTCACAGCAATAATTTTAATCTTACCAGCAATGTGCATCTGACTTGATGCTGCCAATGGAACTACACCAAATCTTAGATTCTTAGCAGCAACATCCTGTACAACATCAGTTGGTCCTTTGTACTCAACACGAACAATACGATCTGCGCTTTCTTCTAATTGAGCAACAGAGCGAAATAGTTCATATGCGATTCGCCCACCAGAACCTGGATCACCCATGGTAGTTTTTTCTGTCTTAAGTGCTTTGACAAGATCTTGAATTGAATTAACTGGATCAGATGGGTTTGCAATAATTGTCATTGGAGTGAAAGCACTTCCGATGATAAAGGTAAAATCGCTAGTAGTATATGTCTTGTTTGGATTAACCATTCTGTCAGTTCCAGTTAATCCTGGAACTGGAACCTGGGCAATAGTAGAACCATCTGGTGCGGTTTTCACGAAATGATCATTACCAATAGTACCACCTGCTCCAAGACGATAATTAGGAACAAAATTAACACCAGTATTACTTTCAACTTGTTTAGAAACAATCCTGAATGCGTTATCAGCAGGTGTCCCAGCTGGCATGTTCATAATAACATTAATTTGTTTTGGTGGTTGCCACTGTGCTAGCGCTGGTGTTAGCGATAAAGCACTCAATAAAGCAATAATAAATTTCATTTAAAAAACTCTCCTATAAAATTAAATAACATCTTTTACATAAACATTTGAATGATCATTCAAGAGGAACAACCAATCATTTCCAAATGTAGATAGAACAGATAAGAAATTAGTTTTCTTACTGGCATAAAAATTATCACCAGTATATCTAGCAATCATTTCTCTAAGTTGCCATCTATCATCACTATAATCACCTACCTTAGTAGTAGGATCTTTATTATACATTGACCATAATTGAAAGTCATCTGTATCATAAAATGAATATATCTTTTTTGCAGTTTCTGGTCCAACTTCAATTGAACAATTATTTAGAGTTGTATACCAATTAAAACAAAAACAAACCCACCACCGAAGATCTTGTAGGGTTTCTATTTTTCGTGGGGACTTTTTAACAAACTCTTCCAAAAACTCTAAATTATCATCTTGTAATACTTTTGTATATGGTTGATCTGCATATACAAAAATGGCAGATTCAACAGGATTTCTAAATTTCATCCAAGCATCATATTTGCTCATCGGTGATGATTTAGCTGTGCCAATATCTTTATAAAAGATATCATTTCCTGGAGCACCTGTTAGTATTATCTCGTTATCAGGAATATCTTTATAATTATGTTCATATGATTTATTTGTGTGAATATCATATCTAAATGTATTTTTAATGTACTTGTCAAATATGTAACCAGATTCTATGATTGAAGAATATGTTCCATAAACTTTAATTTGCGAAGGATCATTGGCATAATGTTTTAATGTGAACAAGATAAATGTACTATCTAATCCACCACTCCAACTAACATTGATTGGTTTACCTAGAGCAAGTAAGTCTTTTGCTCGTTTTTCAACAACCTCACTAAATGATAAGTTAAAATTATCTGCAGTTGGGATAGGACTGTTAGAACTATCGATAGTTAGATAATGGGGGATAGTTCCAGATCTATCATAAAAGAATTTACCAGTACTTGGAAATTTTTTATAAAATTCATATTTTTGTTCATAGTTATCTGTCAAATATTTTTCTGGTAATTTTCCAGATTCAATTAGTCGGTTCACTTGATCTATGTTACATGTTATTATATTATTCATGTTCACTCATTAATTTATGATATAAGGTCAAATCAATTTTCCAATTATTATCTATTCTAGAAAGAATAGGTACATTTTCTTTATTAATAAAATCATAGTCTAATCCATCTAACAAATGAATGTCTTTAACCTCAAATTCTGGTATTTGCACAGAACCAGGATTAAATACAATAATCCCTGATGTTAATGAATTATAGTAATATACTTTTTCTATTAAGAAAAAATTATGATCGTTATATGGTTGATCTATCAAATTTATTGATAATATATTACAATCTAAAAACGCATCGTTCATATATTTTTATAATTTCTATAATCTAACCTGAGTTTTCTAAAACCACCAATCCAGTTGTCTCGTTTCTCAATGAACCATCTTGGGTCATCGTTATCAACTGCCATAATGATCACCAGTCTTCCAATAGGAATTCCAGTTCGCTCTTCAAACGCTACTGCGTATGCTGCAGTTTGCATAAAGTAGTTATGAATATCATCTCTGTCTTTTGGTTTGCTGGAAGTCTTAAAATCTATGACAGACAGTTTACCTTGGAACTCTGCGATACAGTCAACTGTGCCAGCGACTTGTAAATGGTCAGACCATAATGGTGTTTCCAAACAGTGGATGTTGTCGATTTGGTCGAGCAAGGGTCTGATTGAGTTGAACATCTCTGCATCAAACATATCTGGCTCAACATGCTCTCCAAGGAGAAATTCTTCGCAGTGTTGATGGATTCTTGTACCTCTGGAACTTGCTTTTGCAGAGACTCGGTTTGCTTCTGCTTCTCCGACTCTTTTTCGCCACTCTGCGATCCCTTTCGCTGAGTGTAATCCTGTAACTGTTGTAACGGAGGGATAGGCTCTACCCGAAGGGGTTTTGTATACCCTCGTACCATCTGGTGTGGTGTCACGTTCAAGTTTAGGGAGATCATGCTGTATAAATGTTTTCATTAAGTCAGTAAGTCAATACACTCGTTATAATGTTTAATTCTATCTTCAAGACCAATGTAACCACCATTAATCTTCTTAGTCATTAACTTAATGTCACCAGAATCTGCTTGAACATTTAATTTGTTTTTATTCCAAAACCAAATTGCTGACATCAATGCGAAATCACGATCTGATGTAACCCAGTCTGGATTCTCAAACAGATTTTCCCAGTCTTCAAACATATCTTTAGCAAATGCACGGTAGTTATCTTTTCCAGTTAACTGGATTGGTCCACGACCACGATACTTATATCCATCACCTGATGATTCTGGTCCATTACCCATACGACCACCATAAACTTTATTGGCAATCATTTCTGGCTTTCGGGCATAAGGTTGTGCTGATTCAAGTGTAGGGAAATACTTCTTGAAGATGCCATGTAATCCTTGTGCGGAGTAGTTTAGGTTTTCTTCAAATACTGTCCATCCACCAGACTCATGACCACACTGAGCAAGGAATGCTGCAATACGATGTGGTGTATTGATATCATAAGTTGGAAACACATTATTCATTGACTCTGCCCAAGACTCTGGATCTTGTGCTCTTGGGAATAAATGATGGAATTGTTCGGCTGTTATCATAGGATTCCTTTGTATATACCTATAATAAAAGGTATATTTTTTTCTGTTTGTTGTTTATATATCAGTTCAGATTCATAATATGGTAACTTGATATTGATAGTATCATTTTCTAAAATAGAAACCATAAAAAATGTAGCATCTTTATCAACAATACTATTTAGTGTATTGAAAAAATGATCGACTAATGGAATATCAATTTTCCAATCATAATTGTTACTCATAGAAGAGAAAATATTAAGTTTTTCTAAATCAATATAAGGGTTATTTTTTAATATGAATTCAAAATTGTATCTTCGTATAATTGCATCTGGTTTACAACCAAGTAAATTATGTATAGATTCGACAGCTATATCAAGAGAAGATTTAGTATCTACAATTTTAATATCTCGATATAATTGTAGTCCTTCCGTAAAGATATCCATAAAATAAGGACTTCCTGTTGAAAATATATACACAGTATCAAATTTTAAATATTCATACTGTGTGTCAAGTATTGATATTAAGTTTTTTGCTAATTCATGTTTGTCTTTAGAACCAGCAATTTCCCAAATTATACCCAGTGTATTAATACACTTTGGTATAAACTTATTTTCATATTTACAAAGTTTAAAGTTATCAAAAATAATTCTGTGGCCAGCTGGAGAACTAATAGTATCTGTATGATGTATAAAGTTATCAGTTAAATTATCACAATAGTCAACTGTAGTTATAGCAATACAATTTTTTGTTTTAATGTTATCAACAATAGTTAAAAACTCAGGTGTTACATTAGACGTTTGTATTGGAATACCAACCTTAACAATGTTGTACATTATTTTCTAGTATCTTCAAAATCTTCATATTTTAGTTTAGCCAAAATATAATCTTTAACTAATGATGAGCGAACGATATCATCAACAGTAAATTCTATACGAGTAAATGCTTTCATATGCTGAGCAATATCAAAAAACTTTAGAATACCCGTAACATCATTTTTGCGTTTATTCAAATCAGTCTGACGATAATCACCACACCAGATAATCTTTGACATGTGGCCAACACGAGTCATAACAGTGTCAATTTCTTCATATGTTAAGTTCTGCATTTCGTCAACAATAATAATTGCATTATCAAAAGACATACCACGAATAAATGAGGTAGAGATGAATTGAATATAACCTTGTTCTTCTAAACGATCCCAAGCATCTTTACGATCAAATAGTTGATGGCAGATTTGACGATATGGTTGACCGTAAATTTCCATCTTTTCACCAGCATCACCTGGGAGATGACCCATTTCGCGAGATTGCACTGCAGAACGAACCACAATAATCTTATTAAAGGGATTTGACTTATCTAGCACTTCTTCAATGGCTTTATAAAGCGCAATGAATGTCTTACCTGTTCCTGCTACGCCATGTAGTGCTACAAAGTAGTCACCACGTTTATATGCGTCATAAAATAATTTTTGATTATCAGTTAATGGCTGGAATGTTTTTAAATTGTCTAGTCGCAATCTTAATTGATTGGAAGCAACTGGTTTTGTCTCGCGATCCTCATGGTGAGTTTCTATTACTTTTTTTGCTGCTGATGTACGAGCCATTAAAAATCCTTACAGTTGGGATGATGTTTTATTTAATTCGCTACCTGGAGATCTCTCATGTATTTTTTGTAATACCTCCTTAAATCCTGAATCAAATTTACGAGTTGTGCTCATTTTAGTGGGGTCTCCGAACGCCACTGCTTGAATTACGGTTTCTAGTTGGGGATTCTCGGCTCTGAATGAGTCGAGTTCAGACATCTTCAAAATCTTCTCAAACTGTTCACCAGTTTCTTTATTACGAAATACATAAGTTGGCATAATTATTCTCTATTTACATTAAATGCAACAGCGATTCTTTCTTCAGAGCACTTACTAGCTGGCACTTGGTGTTCCAGCCAACTTGGCCACATTAATATCATACCATCTGTTGGGTTGATAACATATTCTGGTAAGAGTTTATACATCTCACGAGGGTTACCAAATTTAACAGGGTATTGTATATACTTATAATGATCGCGAGGGTCATTGAATATAATTGGAGGTGCGCTTTTAGGTATTTTTAAATAAAACACACCAGAAAGAATGCTTTGTGGATGAGAATGGAGTGCGTGTTCACCACCATGAGTAATTTTATTAAAAAGATAGTATAAACTAAATTTTACTGGCTCAATAGAAATATCTTCGAAATATTTCTTTGCTGCAGATTTGATGTAATCAGTGAGTGGTTCTAATCTATCATCGAATTTCTGTTTAACTCCAGCAGCATCAACATTATATGTAGAGATATAATTTGGTTGGTCTCGATAAGGTCTACCATGATGGCTGATATAATCTTCAGCTACAGGTAGTATTTGATTGCGTAAATGTATTTCAACACTAGCATATACTGGTGTTGGGAATAAATTAAGGTATTCCATTCAACCTCTTTTTATATTTTCTGCTTGCTTGATGTTGTTCAATTACAGGTTTTATGCTACCATAATATTCTGCGCTCAAGTTATCTATACAATTATACTCTGGTGGCAAACGAATTACTTTAATATCAGTAATAGTATTAAGCGCATTCTGTAAATTAACTTGATCCCAGTTCTTAGGGAACAATTTATTTAAATGAATCCAATTATCTAATAAATCATGTGCTTTTGCAGTATTATTCCAATACATTGTTGCTGAAATAAGTTCTTCATCTTTAAACCAATGTGCAGCAAAGTCGCAATCTAATTCATCAAATATTTTAGGATACTGTTTTAATTCAGCATCAGCATCTAACCATACAATTGGTTCTGTTAGTTTTTGTTTTATGAAAACTGCTTTATAATGTGTGTTAATTTCCCAATTACCACTATCTGGTCGTTCTTCAATTGAGAATGAAATATCAGGCAGAAACTTAGTCAACGATTTTTCTAAGTTTTCTGCCTCAAATTGATACAGTGCAGTATAATATGAAACTATATGCATACAGCAAGAGATTTTTCATAAAGAGCAAAACTAGAAAGATTTTTTGCTTTGCTTTCGCACATAATATCATGAGTTGGTAAATAACCTAATACCCAATCATTTGTTGCAGTGTTCCAGTAAAAATCAGAGTGTGCTCGTAGTTTTTGTTTTTTATAACCCATATCTTTTAGAGCAAGCATATCTGGTTGAGCATAAGATGCATGACCAATAAGATAATCTTCACGAGATTGAGAATAATGCATGGTTGGACGAACACCACGCCATGATTCAATAACACGTTGAACACGAATATCTTTTGGATTAAGCCATTCACCTTCACGACACCAGTGATGATGTACGTCAAGAACAATTGGTAGTAAATCAGCAAGTTCTAGAGAGGCATCAAGACCCCAAGCATTTTCTTCGTTCTCAATAGTGATACAATTTTGCGCTACAGTGGACAGACGTTTGTAAGCTGCACGAATACCTGCTGGTCCAAGTTTGCCCGAGATATGCACGTTGATTTTAAAGTCTTGAAATGTTTTACCATAACCCATCATACGTGCCATATCAGCATGGTACTCAAACTCAGCAATAGAGTTATTAACAATACCTGGATTCTCTGAAGCAAGCACAGTAAACTGACCTGGATGAAAAGAAAGACGAACACCAGCAGTCCTAGCAACTTCACCTATTTTATTAAAACAATATTCTGACAATTTAATGACATCAGCACGTTTATAAAAGTATGACCAGTCAGCATGTGTATACACTGGCAAGATTTCACTACTAAGGCGAACCATGCGCAAGCCAACTGGTAAGGTTGACACTTTAATCACAAGATTAAGTGTATGCTGCAGATTCTGTTTGATTAGATTGTAAAGTTTTTCTTCAGCAACAGTTTTGTTCTGACGAGATAGCCAAGCGATAGTAGTAGTGCCTGTTGAGTACTTACGAGCATCGGCTTTTGAACCAATAGATTCAACTTGTTCTGGTGTATCAATCCATTTACAAGCAAAACCAATTTTGGGTGTGTGTAATATGTTCATATTTGATAAAAAATATTCATTATTTAAAATTTCCAGATATACTGATTCTATATTCATCTGATGTATAAAATGGATATACACAGTGGTTTAATTTAGCAGGGAATATTAACAATGTGTTTTCGTATTTTATATCTGCTTTAATAATATGCTGTGAAATACATCCAAGAGAATCAGTATATAAAAAACTAAATGAACCAGATAAAGGTGTATTGGAATATTTAACAGAGTTAATATTGTGTTCGTTTTCTATAGTATAAGGAATTTTAATCCATATCACAAAACTAAGTGCTTGATAATGTACATGCACAGGATTAAATTCATGTTTTTTTTGAAAATTTACCCATGCGTTAGTAAGAGAATATTCTATTTTATCAGGTAGTGATTGGTTATTATCTACATATAATTTAAGATATGGTAGTAAAATACTAGTTATATTAGATTTACACTCTGAACTTAATTCATATTCTCTTGCTATATTACCAGCAAGACTTGTATTCATTGTTATTGGTAATGCAGTATTAAATGTATTTTGAATATCATTAATCTCTTTTTTTATAAATGTTAATTCTTGTTCACTTAATTTTGTTTGATAAAAACCAATATTATCGAAATGTATAGTAGTCATTGCATTAACATTCTAATTAAACCAAGCATATCAATTGTAGTTAGCAAGAGATAGTTAGCCAACATCCCAAAAGATTTCCGAGTATAAGCGCACCAAGCATAAATTGCGCAACCAGTAATCCAGACAGGATAAAGAGCAAGTAGAGGAGGATTGGGTACTGTGATCGCCATTGTAAGAGAGCAAAAAATGCTGATAGCCCAAGCAAGCAACTCGAGAACGAAACGAGAACGATTTGAATTCCAGTCATCTTTTATCCATTGTAAAGTTGGTCCAAAAATATCAAGCATAATTTTCTTTTAAAGCGTATAATCCACGGATACCACGAATAGTGTCATGAATTTGCTGAATTGTATCAGAAGATCTGCTATGGTGAATAGCATGGCCACCTTTAGCAGCAAATGGTGTTATGCATCCAATAGAATCATCAACTAAAATTGCGCGATCATGTGCAAAATTGGATTTTTCTTGTTTTGCTCTAACAAAATTTGGTCTATAAGGAATATTATGCTTGTTCAACCAGTGCATTTTCTGATATTTTGCTTGACTACCTTGTTGTTCATCATAAGTACCCATTGAAGTAAGAATTTCAATATTGATATTTTCAAGTTTGCTGACATAATTCAACAATTCTTGGGCGTCTGGCATAAATTCAAGGTCTTCAAAGATTTTATAAGTCATTACAGACTCGCGAAACTTCTTTCGATCTTCTTTTTTTGGGTCAAATGCTCTATATGCTTTGTCAAAGTTGCAAAGCACGCCATCCATGTCTAAGTATAGTGTAATCATAACAATATTATACCCTAAATTCACATCAAAGTCAAGTTATTTCACGAATTTTGCAAAATTAGGTGGTTTCCAACCTTCTGGCTTCATAATTTTACCGTCTTCACGACGTATAACCATGCCAGTGATAGGGTCAATCTTAATTAAATTTGATTTTGCACCTTCATCCCATGCTGCTTCACAATCCCAACCACGAGATTTCATATAACCAATGATAACCCACATCATATCGAAACATGCATCGAGTTGTTCAGTGTCGTCATCTTCTACCAATGCTTCTCTAAACTCCTCATACTCTTCATGAATAAGTTTCAGGTATAATTTTGACAAATCATTTTGTGGAACTGGAGTATTTGCATGTTTTTGACCACAAGCATGTAAGAATACTTCTACATCAGTGAATGTTTTGCTCATTTATTTCTTTCAGTGTCAAAATAATATGCATTGTGCTCAACAGTATCTGTTTTTGCAAATGGCCAGTTGTTAGGTGGTAAATCTGGGTTAGTAATGTTTAAATCCTGCGGGAAATAAAACTCTTCAGTGTTCTCAGTTTCAAAATCATTCACAAAGTCAAGATTACCATCAAAGACAAACCCTGCTCCCTTTAGAAAGAGTTCTACTTCAGATAGCACATTTGGTAGATAATCTGCTTCAAATTCACGAGTAGTTATTGAACTACCATAGGTGTCCTCAGCTATTAGTTTGTATTTCATTTTCAATTTCCTTTTTCTTTAACGTCCACGAACCATCTTTATTGTCTGTCCAAACTAGAGTATCACCAATGGACCAAGCAACTTCAACTAACATCTCATCAGAGAAGGGAAGAACTAACTCCCCTGTCTCTGGATCTTCTTCAACTGTAATAGTCCAGCGTTTACTCATTAGACCTCCACATACTTCAGTTCAAAGCGATCTGCGCGATCTTCATAGTTAATATAACCACGAGGATTACAAACAACACGACAACTCTTAACCATGTAGTCAAAGTCTTCGTGAGTATGTCCATGAGTCCATAATTTAATTCCTGGACGATCCATGATAAACTGATCCAACTTAGAATTGTATGCACCATTCATGAGTTGATCATGCTTGTAACGAGGATGCTCAGAACCTTTGCTTGGAGCATGATGAGTACAAACAACAACAGTCTTCCATGGAGGAGTGTTGGCGTAAGTGTCTTCAATTACCTTTAGCATGGCTTTATGATCAACCACTGCATCCGATGGAGACAAATACGCTTCACGAGTCTTAAAGACTGCTTTGTATTTCGGATATCCATTGGCATCTGTAACCTGATTACCTTCAGCATCAAGCAATGGCTCATTAGTTTTGAAATTAACTTCACGGAGACTGTTCTTACAGATCTGAAAGTCATTCATACGACGAGAAACATGATTCATTGTCATCTCATCTTCACCATTCATATCAGTCCAAAGAGTGCCACCGATAAAGATATGGTCTTCATGTTCCCAAACTTCTTTGTCGAGGAAGTGAATGTTATCACCACATTGTTTCATGGCATCTCTTAGGTAACCTGCAGAAGTAGCATAGTCACCATGATAATGTTCGTGATTACCCATGACATAAACCACATGAGGGAAATTCCTACTACAAGCAGTAAAAAAATCAAGATAGCGATCAGTTTTAGCAGAAGAAAGAATACTATCGGTAACACGAAGGTCACAAGCAGTACAAATATCACCAGATAAAACAAGAACTTCAGCATTCTGAGTATTCTCTAATTCAAGTTGTCCAAATTCTAAATGGACGTCGGAGCAAATTGCGATTTTCATTTTTATTTCTCACTGATAGGTTCTAGCCACAGGTTTCTTTAGAGATGCAACTTCCATAATCCTGTTAAAGTCTTCATGACATGAAAACTCCTGATTCATTCGAACAAGACGAGCAAGGATAACTGAGGACAACTCAAGTGGTCCCATATCAGTTTCCATTAATAGTTTACTCAACACATCATCAATTTCATATGCGAGTTCATTCAGGTCTTTTTTCATTACGTTCCTTATAATATTTGTACATCCTTACGCAGTTTGCGAATTGAATAGGATGGTGCTCGAAGTTTGGTAATTTGTCACCATAGTGTTCAACCAACTCTTGGTAAAATTGCATCACTTCATCATCTGTCATAATACTATTATACGCTCTTTTTTAATTAAAGTCAAATATATTCTTTTCGAACATCTGAACGCCATAGTTGCATATACTCTTGCAATTCGTTGGCTTCATCTGGGGAGCAGTCATATTTCATCTCAAGGTGTTTAATAATTGCATCTGGGTGTCTATTCAGCAATTCATCTACATCAGTATATGACCAAGCAATCATATGTTCGTCGCTCATATCATACCAACAAGCAAGGTGCTGGTTTTCTTTGGAATCTCCTGATAAAGCAGAATCCCAAAAGACATACCAACTACCATTGCTCCACCTACTATAACTCATCTTTAATCCTTTTGTTTTGCTTTGCTCTTTCCGACTTCCAGAAAATACGCTTCCAATCTCTTAGATGCTTCCACCATTGAGGGGGACGAGCTAAATTCCCTTGCTTCACGTTCGCCATATAATTCTCCTCCAAAGTCTTGTAAAATCTTATCAATACGCTTTACTGTTTTAAAGTTACGAGCATAATCGTCGGGATGAAGCCAATATCCATCTGGATTATCTTCATCTTTAGGATTTGCTTCCCACTTGTCATTCTCGCTTTGCAAATAATCTCGATAGTCTGTAAGGGTCAATCGTGTAATGTTATTTGCGGTTTCCATATCTAATTGTAGACCAATCATGATAACTCCCTAGTAATTTGTAATTGCCAATGTTGATATAACTCTAGATATGCTCGCTTTACTTCATCGGGTAATTCCGTACCCTTTTGTAGTTCTGTTTCAATAACTCGCCCAAGTGCTCGAGCCAAGCGGATCTCTTGAAGACCACCACGTTCTGTTACATCAAAATCAGTCATATGTTAACTCCATAAAGTTAGTATTCTCATCTAGAATTTGAATCTTAATACCATTCTGCGCAGCTTTGTCAATCATGTTATTAAGAACACTGCCACCATACATGTTCGTTCCGTAGGTATCCTCATGACACTCATACACTGAGCCTGAGTATCCCTCAAACGCATATACGTATCCTTCTTTACTTACTGAGGTTACGCCACTATTTAACTTCCACGAATCAGAACCAGCGTATCCACCATACCAGCAAGCGAAAATCTTATAGAGATTCTCCTCACCAATCTTAACCATTACCCATTTATCGGGTCTATAATCACTCATCGACTTATCCTTAATTCTGCTGTGGGGTTATCCCAACATGCGTTACGATACTCATAAACAAAGTTACACAAACCATCATATTCACCCCAACCATTCTCGGGATTAAACTGCTTAAATCTTTCTGGGTCGGAAAGTAAAATATTCCACCCTTCATCTAGCAATTCGGAGATATCCTCGGCTGTATAATACCCATGCTCATCTGCTCGCCAAAGAACATCGTATAGCGTCTTACCATTACTCAACTTAACTTCTGAAGCCATCTTACCCAAATTATGAGTAATGTTATGACTGAACACAGAGGTGGGTTGAATAACCATCAAATCAACATCAAGGCTCATTCTTCAATCCATCCATAATAAACTTTTCTAAACTGGGCTCCATACGAGTCTGCCCAAATTTGTAGACACAGTGCATGACAATGGCTGCAGTATACGCTTCTAGTCTAGCATCCCACTTGGCTTTATCCATACCTAGAGCATAGAGATCTAAGTTAGCATCAGCAGCAAATCGTTTCATTCGGTTCATACGATCTCCTTTAATCGTTTCATTCCTTTACTGGGAACGTGCACTATCCATTGATACTCACCACTAACATTAATGGGTAGATCCAAATGAACAAGGACTAGATCGGTCTCAACATAATCCTCTCTAATTACTTGTCCTACTACTGGGATACTGCCTACTTTCCCTGAGACTCGGTCACCGTATACCCACTTAGGTTTCGGCTTATCCGCATCTCGCTTTTCAAATTGTTCTTTAAGTGTACTCACCAGTGTCTCCAAATCCCTGCAACAATATGTATGCAAGTTACCATCTCAACTATACGCATGAGCCAATATAATACTCGGTTGTCTTGCATATCACTTAAAGGATTCCATCCACTTTAGTAGGATATCTCTTGCTTGACTATTAGAAAGACTAAATGCTCCTGCCAAATACGGTGCTGCTCCGTACATGTTAATCGCTCCTGATTCACGGAGTGCGTTTAGATATTCGAAATATCGTGTGTTGGGATTCATACTTCTTCCAGTTCTTTAATTAGTAAGTGAGCGAATTGTTGACAGAATATGTTAAACCAAAGAGTGTTAAGTACTTCCTCAGGTGCACCTGCTTCAATCGCTATTGCTTTCAATGCTTCATTCATATAGATCTTTCTACAAAGGTTTTAACTAAAAAAATTTCTCGGGGATTTTTCATACGGAAAGTAGTTTCAATGTGTGTAAGGTATAGAGAGATAAAATCGGTCGGTCGTACATAGCGTCCTCTGGGAGAGACTCCCGTCCAACTGCTGATAGATTTCAAAATACCCCTACCCCTTATACCACGCACAGCTGCACATCGTACGAGTGACGCTTCATCTTGTTGTCATACAGCACGACTGTAGTAGCAACACCAAGATTCTTACCCATCTTATCTAGAGCAAAGAACAACGCTGTATTTTGCATCGTATGACAACTGCTGGTCTGCTTCTTAAGAGCAGTAGTGTTAGTATAGTAACTGACACCATTAACAATAGCACGGATCTTAGCCATTAACCTTGTTCCTTCATAGCAGATACGCCACTGTACATAATAGCAAGACCGATGACAGCAGCCAATGTTCCCAACAGAACGCTACTAGTAGGATCATGCTCCATACCACCAACAGCACCAAAAACAATGAGAAAGCCAACGATAGCACGAATAGATCCTCTCATTATACTGATACCCCCATAGATGACCCCTCTATAGAATGACCCCCTCTAGGAAGAGCATTCAACTTAGACTCCATCATTTCAGAGAGGATAAATTTTGCAATGTTAATGTTCTTGCGAGCCTGATCAGTTGCTTGATCGTTACCGAATGACATCAGTTCCTGGGCATCAGAGAGAACCCCCATAGCAACCATCTCCAGACCAGACAGGCGAGCAGTGATTGACCCCATATATTCTTCGCGAATGTCATCAGCAGACATACCGTAGCAGTTCTTCTCAAACTCAGTCATTTTCACGTCCTTTTCAATTATCATACAGTAAGTATACCGTAAAACTAGATGAAAGTAAAGGGATATTTGATTAACCTTACAGATTAGTAGGGATTACGCTACAGGAGAGTTATTAGGGAATATCAAACCCGACATGGTTATTATACGGGTATTACTGCTGCAAGACAAGTTTATTTGATCTATTTCTTGCAGGGAATTATACCCAATTATACCTCTGTCCAAAGGTCACCATCCGATATAAACTGATTCAATCCAATAGGTGATTCGGTCATAGGAGGAATTGGTACGTCTGGGCGTATATGTGCGGTGATCTTTTCTTTATACTCAGGATCATCTATAATTTTTTGGCGGATCTTATTGCTCATCTTGGCTTTATCCGTAGTGGTAAATACGCGAGCATTACCACATGCCCGAGAACAATACTTACCTTGCTTAGAGAATGTGATTTGGCATGTGGGGCAAATCTTGGGCGGATATATTCGTTGGCGTTTAGTTGGCATGGCGATTGTGGAAGGACAAGGGTAACAAGATCGACATCTATTTATGACGTCTGCGATGATACCGAATCACATTCTATCTTCATCGAATAACTCAGCCACGTCATGGTGTTCTTCCTCATATAATACCTCATACACTTGCTGCAGGGTTACTTTTAACAATGCAGCTATCGTTGTTGGCTTTAATCCCTCATCGATAAGATTTCGTATTTCTTGGTCTATATCTCTTGGTTCAAATATCATAGTTTATCCCCGAATTCATCAGTTTCCTCAGCCCAATGCGTAGTGCACCAGTCTTCTATACATCGTTCCTCAGTAACAAGGTCACCATTGCCAGACTGAAACATTTTAACATTCCAACTCTTCCAATATACTTTAAGGATTTGTTCCCTATTCCAAGTCTCTTGAACGTGTTGACCGAATTCTCCAGGGAATACGATTGTGTAGTATTTCATATGGTAGTTGTTTTCATTAAAGATTTTACTGCTTTTATCATTTCATCCTCACGAGTGGTATAATTGCCACCATTGAATTGTCTAATTACCTCTGCATCTATCTCTCTGGCTAATAGATCGGCTGCATCGTCAATTACTTGATTATAGGTAACTGATTGCTTTGGCGTTGGACGAATCTTTGGATGTAATTCCTTATAGATTTTACCTAGAGCAGCATTGACATGGACTGACTTTAGCATTAACTCTTGCACGATTTCGAATATATCAGGACGACCTAACCAATTACCAACGAATACACCATGCGGATCTCTTACACCTGCTAGACTATCTTTACTTGCCACGTATACATAATCTCTAGTGGATGCTTGTTTATCACCAATTGCCACTCTCTCTTGATAGTTCTTAGCGATCCATGCTTGGGCTTCTTGGTGCGTTCCTGCGATTACATAGGTTTTACTCATTGCGTTTCTTGGCGAATTCTGCTTGCTTCTCGTGAGTGGATAGTTCATATCCTTTATCGGACATGTGATCAGCGCCAGCAAGAATATTAATGGCTTTAAGAATGCCCGATTTGAGACCACTATGGAATCGTTTGTCCAGATTATCCATGTTTGAAGTATCTATATTATTAAGGCGATACCACTCTTCTCGTAGTTTATCTACCATGAGGATTCGTCCACTATATGTTTTGTTAACGTAACCACATCACCATTGATCACGGTATTAATACTAGCGTCAATAATAGATCCAATTCCCGAGGAAGAGTCACAGTTAATAGTAACGTACTCAACCTCAGGATATTTCTTAATAAACTGAAGGATGGTTTCTACGTCATCGCGATGAAGGGATACGGTATTCATTTTGCGTTCTCGGGAGTGTATTGTGGATCTAGAGGGTCAACTGTCATCTTATCAAAGACCAATTGAAATTGCGGGATTGGTAGGGTATTGATATTAATACTTTGCTCGGTATCATATGCCAAAGTCAGATGCGGTTTATACTCAGCATAATCCGAGGTGGCACCTTGCTTGGTTAATTCAGAGTTCAATCTAGTGGCATAAGGACACGCTAGACGCATCACTAAACACAGACCATCATTCTTGGTTGGAAATACTTCATAGCCAGTGGCCAATGCTTCAATCGGTAGTGGGCTCGGCATATCCAAATAATTCTCTGCCGATGGTACTGGTGTACGAGAATAAATCACGGTAATATGATAAGTGCTTGAAGCAACACGTTCAGTTAAACCAAGATTCATCTCAACGAAATTACCCAGCAAAGTCTTAGACTCCTCGGATAATTGTAGTGCTACGTAGGTGCCATCTTTATGCTTGGCGAATTGCTTTAGTGATACGAGATTCATTTGGTTGAGCCACCATATACTTGGGCTTCAAGATAAGCGATGCGTTGTTGTGCAATGGCTAGATCGATCTCGGCTTTCTTAAGTGCTTCAACCAATTCCAGGAATGCTTTAGTCTGTTGCTGTTGTAGGGTATCCATAATTACTTTCTATAAATGTCAAAGGAATGAGCGTCTCGCTTACGAGTGGAGCAACGCATGCTATCATAACGAGGACCACGAAATATATATCGAATTCCACGAATGTTTTTACGGAAATGCGCTTGCACTTCCTTCAACTGGTCGATGGGAATACCTTTGTATAGGGGTAAACCCACTGATTGATATTGTTCTAGATTCATACTTCCTCCATCAAACCCATTACTTCATAAACACGATAGACTGCTTCTTTGTTTTTGCCACCGATATTCCACTCGGTTTTATACATTGGCGTATCACCGTATTTCCAATCATAGATCGTAGCCACAGTGCCATCGGCAAACTCAAGAGCCCACTCAGCAGTGATCTTATCACCACCGATAAAGTCTGGCTCACCAAACTTCTCTACCAACTCAAAGTAAGTAGTAACGATATGTCCCTGAAGCGACGTACCATTGACAATAGCATCTTTAGTGAATTTCATTTCGCTAACCTCTTTCTCAACAGATATCCCAGAGTAGGTTTTAAACCCAACTTCTTACGTAGTAAATCGTTTAGTGTTTTCTTTTGTTTCATAACTTCCTCCCTTGTTCTTATTAAGCAGTCAACATATAAGTAGCGAGATCTTTGTAGTCGCTAGGATTAGAAGCACGAACCTTAGACACAGCGATAAGGGTACGCAGAGAGATTTCTTTGCAGTCGTCTTTAATAGAACGGATCAAAGCAAGCGCATCGGCTTTCACTGACTTATCATACTCAGGGAGGAATTCTTCCATCTTAGAGATATATTCCATGCGGTCAATCTTTTGGCTAGTAGTCATGGACAAGTCAATCATCATCGAGCGACTACGGATCGCTTGGTCGATTTTGTCTTGGCTCATGTTAGAGATAAAGATCACACGACCTTCAAAGTTGAATGACTTTGGCAGATCGTCGTCACGCATATCAGCATTCCAAGAGATAATACGCTTACCGTAAGAGTCCAACGCACCTTTGAGCAAGTTCAGTGCAACTGGATCCTTAAGAACAGCGTCACAGTCATCGAACACGATGATAGACTTATTGTTTTCAAACAGGGTACGATACAAACCCTTGGCAGTGCTATAACCCTTCACGAAAGTAAAGCATTTGCGAGTAGAGATAACAGCACCGACTTCAAAGTCAGCGAGGTCAGAGATATCTTTATAGCCATTGGCTTCGAGGGTTTTCGTAACGGTATAAGTCTTACCGAGACCACCTTCGCCAGTGATAACAGCAGAGGGCTGAACACCTGAAGCAACCATGTTAACCAATTTCTCAACGAAACCGAAACGAGTGTTAATATCGAAACGCTCAGATTTCTCTTCGAATGCTTTCTGGGCATCAGCGATAGTGCCAGACATTTCAGAGAGGCGAGCCTTAACAGCAGATTCGTACTTAGAACGAACAACAACTTTACCGTCAACAGTACCGACAAACTTACCAGAAGCAGAGTCAAAGGAGATCAGAGTTTTCATAATATTTTCCATTTCAATCAATTTATACATATAGTTTACTACAAAGCGACATTAAAGTAAAGGGATATTTTGCAATCCCCTCAACTTCATAGGGTTATTCAGCGAACACCACCGAGAGGTAGCCAGCGAGGTAGGAGTCAGAAGCACCGATCATCACACGCAATTGATTCACAATAAAATCAATAGAAACGCACTCAGGAGCCCAACCCTCAGCCAAGTCAGTTTTAGCATCATTAACACCAGCGGAGAAAGTAGAGTATTCAGTCATTTCAATTCCTTAATCAATTTATACATATATTATGCCTGATTCTCCAATGAAAGTAAAGCGAAATATGACTCTAAAATCCCCTTCTAAATCAATGACTTACGTGCTCCCAAATGCGAAAAACCCTACTAAAGTGTAGGGTTATCTGTTAAATGACGATAAACTGGAGGGAAATTAAGTATGTTTTCTCTCGATCCTAGCGAATTCCTCATCCTCGGCTCTAGCATCATCTAGGATTCTCGGCTCTGGTTTCTCGTTTGACCATTCCATTGCTTCGGCTTCACTATTAAAGAAAGGACTTACCATTTGCCCGTTTTCGTTCTTCCAAAAATATGTATACGTTTGCATACCAGCGTCACGATACTTGATCAGTTCGATTTTCTGTTTCATTTGTAGTTTCCTTACTTTCTTCCTTTGGTAGATCTTTTTGGAATATCATTTCCCATCGGTTGTCGTATTCTTCTTGTGTTACACTAAAAGGTCTTGGTTTACTACCTTTACCACCATCACTCATTTTCATAATTCAATAAAATGTGTATTATTTTCTGAACACATATTGTACACTTCTTCAGTAACAATATCAAATGCTATACTAATTCTTGGTTCATCATCTTTGTTTTGATCAGTCCAATGCATCACCCATGATGGGAATAGATATACTTCTCCTGGCAAATTTTCAACTCGAGCTGATTGGATTGATATGAACGGATTTTGATAGTAAGTGGCAGTATCACGAGCAGCTATTGTAATGTGCCCAGATACATATGTGTATTCCCATGGAGCACGAATACGACCATCATTATGGTGATGTGCAGTTATGAATCTTCCATCTTTACGCATTATATTTGCCCAACAAGTAATATAGACTTTTGTTGGTTCTATATTCATACCCGCACAATATTCAATATATGATTTTTTAATATGTTGCTTAAACGCAACAAGAACAGGAAACTCATCAACATAATCAAAAAGTGTATAGTCGTATAATCTATTAGTAATCCAATCTCTTGAGTCATATGGTGGGAATGGATCATTAGAATCTAGAATTTCTTGTTCTTTTGCTAACACCAATTCTTTTAATTTATCAGTACCATTATAACCACTTTCAGTAAAAAATGTTTTATTTACAGGAAGTTTAAATTCTGGTAAAAACGGAGATTTGGTATCAAAAGTAAATATTTCAATCATTATCTACCTCGACCAGCAGATCGTTTCATAGGTTTATTAGCAATATTATTTACTGCTTGTTTAACCATTTTACCTGCTTCTTTCTTTGATAATCCCTTTGCTACCATACTTTTCTTTGCTTTCTTTTTTGCTTTTTTAAGCAATTTCTCTGCATGGTATTTCTGTGCAAATTCAGATTCTTGTTTAATTTCTTCTGTCATTTTATTTCCTTTATCATACAAAATTATAATTAATTATACATCTGATGTCATTCTTTGGTTTACCAGAAGAGTGGTAAATATCTCCAGAAAATACTATCAACCTTCCTTTTTTTGGAGAGACTGTTTTGTATACAGTCAGATCCAATGGAATATTATTTGGGGATATTTCTTTTGTAGTCTCTTTGTAGAAAACAGTATCACCATCAGAGTCGTTAACATAGTAAACAGCAACTTTATATGGAAAATTTCTAACACCATCAATATGCGGTAATCCATATTGTTTATCTGTAATTATAGGTAAATGCAATTGAATCCTAGAAGTAAACAATTTTTTTACATTTAAATTATGTAGTGGTTTTGTGTATATACTTATATCATCAACTGAAAATTTATCATCAACCCTAAACAATGATTTAGTAAAATTCATTGATTTCTTTTGCGCTTCTACATTTAATATAGGATCGGAATGTGAAAACACAGTGCGACCAAAAGTCCACTGTGTTTCTGCTGAGAAAATACTATTCTCAATTAAATTTTGAGTTTCTATATCAACCACATCGTCAATGATTAAAATATCATGCATCATATTCAGATAAAACTATATGCTGTGTTAAAATAGACTGATCTCTTAATTCTCTATGAACAGCTTGATTTTTCCAAAAAATTAACTTATTAAATTCATATTTTACACTTAATACTGTTTCATAATGTGACTCATGTTTTTCGTAGCATTTTCTAAATTCTTCTAAAGTTATTTCTCCAGCAAAATATTTTTCTTTTGGAATAGTATAATAATTACAAGTTTCATCAATAAATTGTTGTTTTGTCCAATTTATTTCTGGCTTAACTTTACCTATTTCAAAATTACATTTACTCGATGTTACATTTTCAGTTAACATAACTTCACCACATAATACTATTGCTTCCGCTGAATCATCGTATCTGCATGTATAAGGATTGTGACCAGCAGTTCTCCATTGTCCGTTATTGACTAATGGATCATGATGTGTATTCTCATGTTTTGAGAAAAATGAACTTAGGTGATATCTTTTATTTGGTTTTGGTCCACCATATAAATGCAAGGATAAATTAAACAGGTTTTCATTAAACTGTGGTTCTATTTCATGAAGCATCAATGTCTTTGGTGGTCCACATGAGATTATAGGAAACTCTTTTGCCATGGCCACGATATCATGTGGTCTATCGTAAAAATTTTCTATAATAGTGAATATAGTAGGTTCTGGTTTATAAAACATTATTATCCTTTCATATTGAAGATATAACTACTTATGCTGCCATATATGACTTATACCTATCTGCAGCATAAGAAGCAGCAAATGCTTTTGGCTTTACCATTGGCACTACGTTACACATACCTTTGATATAACCGACTGCTTCGTTGATAACACAAGAAGAACCATGCATTTCATTTGGGTTAATATCCAGATGAACTTGAACTTCACGATCTTCTAATACATCATGTAATTTTAAATACAACTCTGCAATTTTATATACTTCATTCATTAAACGCATACGTGGTTTGTCTCGTTTCTTATCCCAGTCACGTTCGCGTTGTACTTCACCAAAAATTTTACAGCCATTGTTTCCATTGATATGAACAACAACAACCATAATGTAATCTGCGTACCAATCCTTACCTATTAGAAATCGTTCAGAGTCACCACCAATATAGATCTTGGTTTCTGGTGTCTGTGCCATGATGAAATCTCTAACTTCATCAATGTTGATCGCTTTACGCATGATTACCTCTTTTCTTCTTACCTCATTAAAAACTTGGAGCAGGTAGGGAGAATCGAACTCCACTCAGCACAGCTTGGAAGGCTGGCGTCTCACCTCGAGCTTACCTGCATTAAAAATCAGCACTACCCATTCTGGATAACTGTTCATCTTTATCTTTTAAAGTTTGTACCCACTCATCTTGTGTTCTATGAATATTTGTTATTAGTGCTAATCGATAATCATAGAACATACCCATCTCTGCATTAGATGGCTCAACATAATGAATTAGGTATCCTGGATGCACAATCATCAATCCTTCTTCAACACGCACTTTTTTAAATGCAGTAAACTGATTAACCCAATTAATACCAGCACGTGGGTCAAGAAATGTTAAATTTCCTGGATTTCTATCTGTAACGTCAATATAAAAAACACCAACACCGTAGACATTAGCGTGGCGATGTGGGGTGATGCTATATGGAGAATGCGGGATAGTTTCTCTAAAATATCCTTTTGCTACACGAAATGGTGGAAGTGGCATCTCACAGTGTGGTCGAAAAGCAGTTTCTGCCATGGACATAATTTTTTCTTTAACTGTAAGCATTGATTCTGGCAGATCTGGTAGTGTCCATAGATCAGTTTGATTAAACTTTCCAGGTGCTCCAGGTTTTAGTAGATAACGAATATCATCTTTTAATTTACTAAGAAACTCAGCATCAAATGGTTTTGCCATTATAACTGGAGTAGCCCAAAGGTTATGCAGTACTTCTTGTCCTTGTTGTGGCTTATCAATATAAGTTGACCAACCCATACTTAATTCACAGTTTTTATCTTCCATATTCTTTCCTTATTTGGCATCCCGCCAGGGACTCGAACCCCGACTAATAGTTTTGGAGACTATCGTGCTGCCATTACACCAGCGAGATATTGGTGCCCCTTGACAGATTCGAACTGCCGACCTTCGCATTACTAATGCGCTGCTCTACCAACTGAGCCAAAGGGGCGAAACTTGGAGCAGGATATCGGATTTGAACCGATGACATTTTCGTTGGCAACGAAACATTCTACCACTGAATTAATCCTGCATAATAAAATGGTGGTGATGAGTGGAATCGAGCCACTAACCTACTCCGTATGAAGGAGTTGCACTACCGTTGTGCTACATCACCAAATAGACGCATACTCAGAGGGAATCGAACCCTTAATCTAGAATGCTGACCAACAGCCACTTCCGCTAAGAAGTTGAATATACGTTTATTTGGTGCCCCAAGAGAGACTCGAACTCTCACGCACTAGGCACTGGCTTCTAAGACCAGCGTGTCTACCATTCCACCATCGGGGCATAACTTGGTTGCGGGAGCAGGAATCGAACCTACCTCATTCTGGCTTATGAGACCAGTTAGTTACCCAGAACTATATCCCGCTACATCTACTTATAATAAGGCGAGGAACAATGTTTCAATTCAAGCGAATAGTCGCGATGCAATATGCAACACGCAACATTCAAAAAACAGCCCACAAGAGTTTATCCACGTAGCAACAAGCAGCGACTATAACAGTCAAGTATAAACGTGGAGCATAACACTATAAGTTTGAGCACAGTTAGTCAGAGTGGTTTTCGAGACCAATCTAGCCATTATCTTTGTAGGATAATAGTTTTTGCAACTATCCATTACTCTCTTATCGGCATTGTCCCTCTAAACTTTACAAAATTCCTTCGATCTTCAATACCATCTCATCAGTGAGATCGATATTGATTACTGTGTTGACATTCAAAGTCAACAACTTATCTTGAAGAGTTTGCTTCTCACGCTTCAATTGCTTTACAATTTGTTTGGCACCATCAATAGTGCTTTGCTCAACAACAGATGTTTCCACTGTGTTGTAACGATCGCCATAGATAGCACTGCGACCAGTAGCATCAGCTGGCGCTACTTTGAGTTTCTCAACACGAGAAGTGATCTCATCAAGAGATTTAGCAACTGCTTTGGTGGCAACTGCGCTGTAAACTGTGATCTTGGCATCGATCAATTCAACATCAGCGAGGATATCGCTAATACCATTGTTGGCGTTTGCTTGAGCAACACTCTTACGAATGTTAAACAACGCAGTGTTCAATGCTACTTTACGAGTAACATCAGTGGCATAATCTGCCATTGCTTTCTCAAGACCACCAGCAATATCTTTGGTGTACTCAGTGATGGTAGCAGTATCGCTAACACCAGAACTAGAGATCGCTTTACGGATCTCGCTTTGCAACGCATTTGCTTTGCGTAGATTAATTGTTTGCATATCAAACCTTTCAAATAATAACAAAAAACAAAATGAATTTGTAAGTAGTTGCGCCTCACTCATCGCAACCATTCTACCTGTATTTTCTTTGAAGCTGCAGACAGGATAGAGGTACGTAGTAATAGTTGATACTTGGTCTTCGGTTCCAGCGCATGACCTTTCTTTGGTGTATGCCTACACTAGATTTCTCAACATCTACACTTACAAAAACTGGCTCCAGAGGCAGGGATCGAACCTACGACCAATTGATTAACAGTCAACTGCACTACCGCTGTGCTACTCTGGAATAAACTTGGCGACTCGTAGGGGAATCGAACCCCTATATCCTACTAGACAGGCAGGTATAATAACCACTATATGAACGAGCCAAAAAATGGTGGAGCAACTTGGAGTCGAACCAAGAATGTTTACCACGAGGGGACGGATTTACAGTCCGCCGATGCACACGCCATAGCATCAATTGCTCCATGATATTAGTTTAGCTGACGCACTGTTTGTCATACCTCAACACGCTTTACAATTGATTACGGTTTATTGATATGATTACGGAGAGTTGACGTTTACTCAATGGCTTACGTCAGCTAAACTAATACCACATTTAATTACACTGGGTGTTTGAAAGAAATAACAGTTTTGAACCTGCCCTACCATGCCGTCCATGGACTTGTCTTTCGCACACATTACGTTTCAACATTACCCAGCGTGACCACCGTATCCACCTTTCGGCTTCGTTTCCATCGTTCATGTAACTTAGAAGTGCCAGTCCGTCAACTGGTTACTCACTATCTAAATTACCTACTGGTGTTGGTAACCAATGTAATTAAATCTGGTACTCGGTAGGAGAATCGAACTCCTCTTGCCTGGATGAAAACCAGATGTCCTAACCGATAGACGAACCGAGTAAAGTGCTGGTTTTATTTTATAGTCAAAAACCAGCAAAAGTAGACTGCTGCTGTTTAGGATGTTTAAGGTCTGCCAAGGATATTCCTCCATTAAGACCATTGCCTCACGCACCGTATTTACCGTTGACTTAGAGAGGACTTTTGAGTAGAACCTTAATTATACCTGAAGATTGAATCAAAGTAAAGCGATATTTTTATCTTTTTTACAAATCTTTTTAGACCGCTTTCCTATTCAACTACAGTTATTATACATCAATCAACGATGAAAGTAAAGCGATATTTGTAATCCCCTCAACTTTGCAAGGTTATGGAGTAGGTGACAGGAATCGAACCTGCTTCCATGGGTTTGCAATCCAGTACCTGTCCAACTGGTTCCACCTACATAACTTGGTACCCCGAGTGAGATTTGAACTCACAGAATTTCTCCTTTTGAGAGAGACGACTTTGCCAATTTGTCCATCGGGGCATATGGTGGGCTCGCTGAGAATTGAACTCAGACTCAATCGATTATGAGTCGACTGCTTTACCATTAAGCTACAAGCCCAACAACTGGTGCGGCATGCAGGAATCGAACCCACATTCGTAGGGTAGAAGCCTACTGTATTATCCATTATACTAATGCCGCAAAAACTGGTACGAGTAGTCGGACTTGAACCGACACGCACAAGGCGAGAGATTTTAAGTCTCTTGTGTCTACCTATTCCACCATACTCGCATCTAACACTGGCAGAGAGTAAGGGATTCGAACCCTTGCGCCGATTTCTCAACGACAGTTTAGCAAACTGCTGGCTTAACCACTCACCCAACTCTCTAAACTTTACATCGTTGGTCCATTACCATTCTTGAAACCGACGCTACCACCTTCGTCTTTGATCTTTTGGATCACGTCTTCAAACAAGATGGGTCTGAAGTCTGTTTGTTCAACGCAGACACAGTGGTAGCGTGGATCAACAACACCATTCTTCATTACACGATTTGTGTGTAAGTGACCATGAATGTTAGTACCGAACCTACCTAAACTTTCTTCATGAATTGGTATGTGGCTTAAGATCATTCCATTCATAACGTGGTATGCACGCAGTTCACGAAAGTGTTCACGGTATTCATCATCCCGAAAGATATCATGGTTACCACGAATCAAAACCTTATCACCATTCAACCTACGCATGATTCCCATTGCTTTACGATTGATAACTACGTCACCAAGATGATAAACTTTATCAGTTGGCTTTACAGTTTCGTTCCACATCTTTACCATGGCTTCATCCATTTCATCTGGATCAGTCCATGGGCGAATCTTAACATCAGTGTCACCATGCGTGAACCTACATACGCCAGCGTGACCAAAGTGCGTATCGCTAACTAAAAATACACTTGGCATATACAGTTCCTTTCTTATCAAGACACTATTATACATCATTCAACTATTAAAGTAAAGGGATATTTGTAATCCCGTTTACTTCATAGGGTTATTGGCGGAAAGCAGAGGAGTCGAACCCCATCCCATTTCTGAGAACCCAGTTTTCAAGGCTGGTCGCAGGACCAACCCCGCTGCATTACTTTCCATAACTTGGTACCCAATAGAGGAATTGAACCTCTACCTCTGCGTTCGTAGCACAGTATGATCATCCATTTCACCAATCGGGCATATATCTGGTACCTCGTGACAGTTTCGAACTGCCGACCTTCTCCGTGTAAAAGAGACACTCTACCACTGAGTTAACGAGGCATACATTTTGGTGGACCGTAAGAGAATCGAACTCTTACCTCTGACGTGCAAAGCCAGCGTGCTCCCATTATCACTAACAGCCCAAAATACTGGTCTCGGGTGGAAGAATCGAACTTCCGACCCATGGTCCCAAACCACGAGTTTTACCACTAAACTAACCCGAGAAAAAAACTGGTGCCCCATGACAGAATCGAACTGCCGTAACCTGATTACAAAACAGGTGTAATGCCATTATACTAATAGGGCGAAACTAATTTGTAGAGTACGAAACCATCTGTACACTTACGCTTCTTTGCTTTTCGTTCCTAGGAAACTTACGCACAGGTCATCACTACAAAACTTGGTTCCTAGAAGAAGAATTGAACTTCTGTCTATCGGTTATCAGCCGATTGCTCTACCATTGAGCTACCTAGGAATAAACTTGGTACCGAGAGACGGGATCGAACCGCCCACACATAGATTTTCAATCTACTGCTCTACCAACTGAGCTACCTCGGCAAAAACATTGGGGTGTCGTATGAGAATTGAACTCATGATGACGGAATCACAATCCGTAGTTTTACCACTAAACTAACAACACCATATAGAAACACACTGGCTTGCAAGACTTCTACTAACCTTTCGATGGATGTCGCAGTTAGTATTCAATGTGTTTTTATATGGTAGGGGCACAGAGAATCGAACTCTGGTTAATAGGTTAAAAGCCTACTACTTTACCACTAAGTTATACCCCCAAAACCATATTGAAACACACTAAGCATTCATTTTTACTCATAAGAGTCATGTCTTCGATCCCAGTGCTATCAGGACCAGCAGTTTAAATGTGTTTCAATATGGCACCCGAAATAAGAATCGAACTTATACTAACAGAGTCAAAGTCTGTTGTGCTACCACTACACCATTCGGGAACATTTGGTACGCAAATTTTTAAAGAACAATAAGCACGATGGCTACAAAACAAAAAACCCTCTAACTTTTCAGGTAGAGGGTTTTGGGAAATAAACTTTTATTTGTTTACTTTACTTTCCAAAACCCCCTCGATCAAACGCATATGATACATTAATCTCTGGGCGTGTGCATGTCCAGCCACTTAATAGTGGTAGATGCTTATTCAGCTGTCTGGATATGTTTAACGATTTCATAGATTGATTATACTACAAGTTTGGTTTAAAGTAAAGCGAAATTTTAATAACCTTACAACACGTAGGGTTATAGTTTATTTAGGAGTTTTTCTCACCTCTAGCACCTATTATATCGTACTATTTGATTAAAGTCAAGTCTTTTTTGAACAAAGTTTGCATACGCTTTGTGTCCTTCTACACCCCAATATGGACCATCAACAACAGTTGGGAAATCTTTTAAGTATTCTTGGAAGGTTTCTTGCTTGTTATGAAATCCAATATGATTATTCTTACGGTCACCATACAAATTATATAATTGTTGATACTCATAATTTAATTCAGGGGAATCTACAAATTCTTCTGGTGTTAACATACATCTATTCGCATTACAGAAAACATAATTAACACCATATGATTCTAAGGCAATGGCAGTATTGTATATGTGGAATAAATCTTTGTAGTAGGTATAGTTATCGCTATCTACAATAGATCGTTTCTCCACGTAATCTACTATTTCTTGTTTTGGTTTCCATTTTGATTTCAAACTCAAAGACTGATGTTTACTTTCAACATCATTCCAGAATTCATACCGTTTCCATCCAGCCCATAATATAGTCACGAGTATATCTTTAGGATTTACTTGTTTGATTAAACTACCAACTTTTATTATTGTTGATCTACTAATTTGCTCATTTCCACTTCCAGGTTCAGCAATATTAATATAATCTAATTTAAATTCTTCAGCTATCCACCTTGGCCAAGCAATATCATAATTATAAAATGATGTTCCAATTGGATTTGTTGCTACTGTGTGACTATCGCCATTAGCAAATATGATCATACTTTCTCTACTCGTATTTTACAAGTTTCTAAAAAATCAATGCCATGTCCGTCACGATATTCATGACGGAAGTAAACATGTTCAATTCCTGCACCGTAAATTAATTTGGCACAATGAACACAAGGAGCATGAGTAATAAACATAGTAGCACCAAGACCAGAGTCGTTCGATCTTGCCAACTTAGAGATCGCATTTGCTTCAGCATGAATTACCTCTTCTTTCGTTACTAACTTATATGTTACCCACTCATCATGAAGTTTATCTGTCTGCTCTTTCCAGTCACCATCATCACAATAGATCTTAGTTTCACATTCATTCGTCCAACCAGAAGGCATACCATTATATCCGATTGATATGATACGATTATCTTTTACGACAACTGCACCAACATGCAATCTAACTGCACTGGACAGCTGAGCAAACCGCTCGGCTGTATCCATGAATGCATCAATCCACTTTTGTTTCATTAGGATCTTCTCTCAAGCCACGCCATGTACCGACTTTATATTTCTTACCATTAAGAGTCCATTTCTTGCCGTCCCATAGAACTTTCTTATAGAATGGCCAACTTGGAGAACCTTCTTCAGTGACTTCATATTCACCAACACGAGCAGGGTTAACATCAACAGGATACCAGTCGGTAACTGTCATAAGATATTCTTGATATTCTTCTTCTGCTTTTTCTTCAGCAACCCAGTCTTCATGACGTTCCATCAATGCGGTAAAATCTAAAATGTCTTCTGGGATTTGTTCAAGAGAATCTCGATCACTGATATCATACTCATAGAAGTCATCATAACCATCACGCCATGCGCCACAGAATCCCATCCCAGGCTCCCAGTACATTGCTTCTACAGTATATCCTTCACTCTCCATAAATTCATATAGAGCAATTGGTGGAGACCAAGCAGAATCAAATGATACCCAAATAGTATTATCATCGTGGCGTTCCCAGTCATGGACACCAGCGTCCCACTTTGAACCCCAATTATTTACTGACCATTCATAATCCCATTCACCACTTGGGTTTGGGTAAATGACATTGAATAGTTGTTGACTGTTTGAATCCTTACCAAGACCTTCTGCGATAGCATCCAGTTTTGATTTATCGGGATGGGTAATTGTTAATGTATTGTCGCACCAATTTGGCATAATGATCTCCTATTTAATAACGAATTCAAATTTGTCAATCTCTGACAAGGTTTTAGTTGGGATTGTGAATGAATAGTGTATATCCATTTCTTGATTTGTATAAATTGCAAGTGTACTATTTTTATATCTGCCACCAAGGTAACTACTTCTTGCTGCATTCTGTTCAAATTTCTCGT
>Ga0247723_1000395_pt1 | contig 30042 bp, 5 predicted proteins | sample MSEWelMarce5H_FC_FD_189079 | JGI IMG/M metagenome (GOLD analysis project Ga0247723, IMG submission 189079) | Subsurface sediment microbial communities from gas well in West Virginia, United States - MSEEL Well Study Marcellus 5H_FC | ecosystem: Environmental > Terrestrial > Deep subsurface > Rock... | reverse complement strand
AGAACATTAGAGAAAGCTTGAGTTGCTCCTGAGGTACCACTAGTACCAGACGTTCCCGTGGTACCAGAAGTTCCCGTAGTACCACTACTACCTGAGGTTCCGCTTGAACCTGATGTTCCAGAGGTTGCTGATGTACCAGACGATCCTCCTGTTCCAGAACTACCACTAGTTCCAGACGTACCAGGACTACCTGCTGTACCAGCTGTACCAGACGATCCTGAGCTACCAGATGACCCACTTGTTCCACTAGTGCCTCCACTACCGTTTGTTCCAGATGTTCCACTTGTACCAGAGGTGGCAGAGGTTCCACTAGAGCCACTACTTCCTGAAGATCCACTACTTCCGCTTGAGCCAGATGTGCCTGTAGTGCCGCTGGTTCCAGAAGTTCCACCTGTTCCACTTGTGCCAGTGGTACCTGAACTTCCTGATGTGGCAGATGTGCCACTTGAACCCGATGTACCTGTTGTACCAGAGGTACCAGCTGTTGCGGACGTACCACTAGTGCCTGATGATCCACTAGAACCATCACCACCTGTTGCACCATCTAGATTCACTTGGAAAAGACTGTATGTACCAGACCCTGTAAGTCTAAATACAACAAAGCTCAATGAGCCAGTCGATGGGTTGTATGAAGTCACCTCAGCTTCTACGTGATTATTAGCATCGTAGGCAACAATAATAGACTGACCTACTGTGTAGGCTAGTCCTGTTCCCACTGTAATAGTTCCTGAAGAACCTACAGCTCCTAATGTATATGTTGATGTTGATGTAGTGGCAAATCTGTCACCACTCAATCCTGAAGATCCTGATGTACCTGTTGTTCCGCTTGTTCCAGACGTACCTGATGTAGCACTAGTTCCACTGGTTCCACTCGTTGCACTTGTTCCTGATGTACCACCAGTGCCATCTGTTGCAGAGGTTCCACTTGTACCGCTACTACCTGATGTTCCTGTGCTACCGCTCGTTCCAGAGGTCCCTGTAGATCCAGAAGTACCACTTGTGGCACTCGTACCACTTGTACCAGATGTTCCTTCTGAACCGTCAGTTCCAGAACTTCCTGATGTTCCTGAGGTAGAAGAAGTGCCCGAAGTACCACTTGTTCCTCCTGTTCCGTCAGTACCTGATGTTCCAGAAGTGCCTGAACTTCCACTAGTTGCAGAAGTACCTGCAGTGCCTGAGCTTCCTGAGGTTCCTGTTGTACCACTTGATCCGCTAGTTGCTGACGTACCTGAAGTACCTGATGTACCCCCTGTTCCGTCTGTAGCACTAGAGCCAGATGTACCACTAGTACCTGTAGTGCCAGATGTCCCTGATGTTCCTGTACTACCTGAACTACCACTCGTTCCTGTTGTACCGCTAGTACCTGAAGAGCCAGCAGTACCACTCGTTCCTGAGGTGCCAGTTGTACCACTTGTTCCAGTGGTTCCTGAAGTGCCCGATGTACCAGAACTTCCACTTGAGCCAGAAGTTCCATCTGTACCAGACGTACCACTCGTACCTCCTGTACCATCAGTAGCTGATGTACCACTTGTACCCGTAGTACCTGAGGTGCCACTAGTTCCTGCAGTGCCTGATGTACCAGATGTAGCGCTAGTACCTGACGTACCGCTAGTGCCAGTTGTACCTGATGTACCCGTTGTACCACTGGTCCCAGTAGTGCCACTAGTCCCAGAACTCCCACTTGTACCTGTGGTTCCTGAGGTTCCGCTTGTACCAGTTGTACCTGAAGTACCTGTGGTTCCAGCAGTCCCAGAACTGCCAGATGTACCTGAACTACCTGAGGTGCCAGACGTACCAGAGCTTCCTGCCAAACTATTGGCAAAGGTTTCCTCTATCTTCTCAAGAGCTGTCTGAAGGTTGTCATTAGCACTAATCCCTGTATAGATGAGATTGTATCCTTCATAGAACACACAAGTGGCGTCTAATATAATAGGACAGGCATCAGCAGAACATATGACAGGGCTGTTTGTGAAAGACGTATTTCTACAGTCTCCACCAAGGAGCTTAGATAAAAAGCTTTGATTATTGTTTGGATCGATTGGAGCAGGAGCCACATAGATGAGTGGCTCACTAATAATAATAGGAGGAGTCTCCTGAACAGGAGCCCTACCATATAGTCTAGACAAAAAGGAGGGCTGACTAGATGATAATTCACTAGGTGGTGGTTCTACGGAAGCCACTGGATTTATATAAACTGGTAAATTATCTACGCAGTCAGAAGCCTGTGACACACCTGAAGTACCAGATGTGCCACTACTTCCATACTGTAGTATGTTAGGAAGTACGTTCATGTCTTAAATTAATGTACGATTTTCAACACATCAGCTGTACGGTAAACTTGACCAGCAAGCAAACCACCAGCTATGGCAGCAGCATTGTCAGCATATTGAGGAGCTCCTGTATAAGGAACAGAAAGAACAATCCTCCAATCCAAGGCACCTGTGCCTGTGGTTTGGGCATAATATAAGTTCTTAGCCCCAGCAGTTCTTAGATAGAGTTGACCAAGATAGATGGCTCCAGCTGTAGGAGCACCAGTTCCTGTTACAGGAACCAGATTGTCATTAATCTTTTTCAACGCCACCTCTACAGAATCTAGGGGGTCTACGTCAATGTTAGTCAAATAACTACCATTATAGAGGATGCATAAAGCATTCTCAAAAACAGCACATGTGGGGCAAATTGCAGCGGTACGCATATTAGCAAAATTAGTTGTTAGTAATGTATTTTCAATGAGTTATGAAGAAATAAACGATATAATATAGCGTTATGTATTATCTAATTCCTGACTGAGAAGGCATCTTGATTCCTAGGTCTTTAGCTGTCTCAGGAGAGAACATAGGAAGAAGGGCTGCTCCTTGGCTAGTGATAGGAAAAGACTTCATCAAATACTTGATAACCTGGTTCTCTTCTACCAATTCCTCATCTCCTATTGCCAATCCAAACATCTCCTTTCCAAAGTTAGTCAGGGTTTTCTTATAGTTTTCTATCAGTCCTAAGGATGGGAATATACCTGTAGACACCAACTTAGATATGTTGGTAGGGTTGTAGAAGTAGGCAATCTCATCTGAGAACTTGTCTGTAGCCTTGAGCATGAACTTCCATCTGTTTCTTACAGCTGGGTCTTCGTCATCATCAGGCATGTTTGCCTTGAGTCCAAAGTAGATACCCAATAGAGCAATGAAGATGAGAACGTCTAAAAGCTGGTTCTTTATGTTCCTTCTAACCAAGTCAATGAATTCATCCTCAGTCATTTCTAGCTCTTTACCAGTGTCCTTCTCATAGTCAGCTTTCTTTTTTTCATACAGATTACGCACCTGTTGAATAAACTGGTCATCATTTCCTAGGAGAGAACTCTTTAAACTGTTTAAAGACTTAATGGTATCTGTAGCTACAAATCTAAACAGCATTCTCATTCTACCCCATTCATAAGCGTCTGAGGCAGAGTTGTATTTAAGATTACCAAAACGTACATCAATCAGACGAGGGATCCAGTTTTTGAACACCATGAATGAATTGCTATACACATTTAGGTTGATGAGACGTTTGTTAGCTTCTGACATGTTACCAAGAGCATCAGCTGTAACTTGTTGCACCTTCCTTCTGAACTCAACAACACTTTCAGACTTCTGGTCTACGCCAGGGATTACAAATTGATCTCCCTCAATCTTACCAAGTTTCATTACACCCTTTTCCTCAATAAGCTTCTGTACATCTTGTTCAAACTTGTCAGATCTAGATTTTCTTTCCTCTCTGGTTCCATCATACATCTTACCAATGTACTCAGGTTGTTGTCTGAGGTATTCTCTAACATTAACAACTTGACCATCAACCACTATACTATTCTCAAGGAAGGCATAGAAGTTAACAGCTTGTACAGCACGGTCAGAGTTTCTCATGAGTACCATAAGGAAGTCTTGAATGCTCTCTTGACTCACTCTACTCATAGACAGGTTCTTAGCCAAATCTCTGTTGTAGTTTTCTGTAAAAGGCATGAAGAAGTTCTTAGCTGCTATAAATTTCTTAGCATCTTCTCCTCCAAGTTTATTCCATAGGAGCTTACCCTCAGCTTTCACAAAGTCTCCCTTAGTGAAATATCTACCTGAATTAATCAAGGATTGTGTTGTACCACCAAACAAGTTGGACATGGATGATAATACATTCAGTCCTAAAGCCTGTAATTGGAAGGTGGTATTCAGAGCATCAATACTCTTATTTATACTGATTTGTCTTCCAGCAAGTCCTTCAGGTATAAGCTTGAATCCAAGCTTTTTATTTATACTTTCTCCTACGGTACCAATCTTTCCAAGCACCATATCAAATGTATCGCTCTGAATAAACTTCTGCTGATACACAATAGCCTTGGTCATGTCTTCTATAATCTTAGCATTCTCACTATTGTCAGGGTTGTATTGGAGTTCTCCATCTTTATATTCTGTCTTTCCCCAGAATGATGTAGCAATAGATCTCTTGTTTCTCTCAAGTCTATTTAATGCTAGCACCTGGTCCTCAATATCACTTAAGTATTTATACCTGAGAGCAAACTCATTGTATAAAGACATTGTTCTAAAAAGGTCTGTACTAACATCTCCTTCTAACTCTCTAGTGAAATAGATAGGCACCTTGTCTATTAGTTTACCACTAATAGCATCACGTTGTCCATATCCCACATCTCCCTCATCAATAGATATTGTCCTGAGGAACTGTTCACCAACAGTGACATTACCACCAAGCACAAGCTTTTCTGTAAGTCCTTTTCTCACCCAAGGTAGGAACACCCTAGACTGCTTAGCATTAATGTAGCCAAGGTCTCTGTATAGTTCGTTTCTCTCACGGATATAATTATAGAAGTCAATAGCTGGTTGGTTAATGAATTTACCAGAAGCATCCTTCTTTGTAAGTTCTTTCCATTCCTTAGACTCCCAAGTTTCCTTATTTGGAAACTGCTTTATCTCATCATACAGTAACCATCCTATAGATTGGTCTGTAGTAATGTTGTATAGTTCTTTTGCTTTTCTCAGTTCTGTCTTGATCTGATTAGCAATGTCTTCCTCTGTACCAATACGAGGTTTATCAAATATGCGTTGCTCTTCCTCATCTAGTTTCTTACGTAAGTGCTCAGCATATTCAGCTTTATCTATATTATCTCTAATCCATGCATAGTCCTTCTGGGCTATAGCAGAGTTGAGTTTTGAATAGAACTGAGGATCAAACTCATCAATCAATTGGTTCTTATCCTTGATAGCATTCTCATAACGCTGATTAATCTTCTCAACTTCTTGCTTGTATGATTCCTCAGAGATTTCAGGCTTCATTTTGTTTAGCTCTTCCATCTCAGCTTTCTTACGAGCATCTGCTTCCTTCTGATATGAATCAGCTTTCTTTCTAATGATGTCAAAGTAGTTATTGGATGTTAGACCTTTTCCTTTAGCCCAAGCATCATATTTGGTTTTTATCTCAGCAAGTCTTCTACTTTCTGCAGCTGTGTCCATACCTGCATAAGTGAAGGCACGGTTAGCTTTTCTGAATAACACCTGTGCAGCTTTAATCTGCAAGGTGGCTGTACTACTAAACCACTTAGTTGCACCTGTAACAGTTTTCTCTCCTTCTTTAGCTCCTTTCACTTTTTCAGATAGGGCAATGAAGTCATTAGTGAAAGACTTGTCCAGCTTCAACAATCTAGATCTCAATAGTTTAGCTGCAGAACTAGCTTTGTATATTTCACTCTTAACATCTTCTGTAGCTTTATCAAGCTCACCTCTGAACAAGAAGTCAAGGTCTGTAGCCAAATCAGCATATGTTTCTAGTGCTTCTAGTCCATCTGCCATTTCTTTTGTAAAATCACTACGCTCTTTCTCTGTAAAGCTTAATGGATCTTTACCCTTAAACTTATCTTCAAACTTTGTGAATATATCCTCAATTTGTTTGTTGATAAGACGAGCTTGGTATACAAGAGACTTAGCATCTCTTCTCATCTGAAGGTGACGAATAGCTGTGTACAAAGAGTTAAGTTGTTCAGCCTTAGTAAGTTTTTCACCAGGTGTTGCCTTTTTCTCAGACATTCTTTTGTAGATGCGGTTGAGCTTAGCCAACAAGTCATCTAGTTCTTCTTCTCCTGTAACTTCTTCCTCTAGACCAACAGGAAGTAAATAGTCTTCCTCGATGTTCTTTATATCTACATCTCCTATTTTAATACCAGATAGGCGTGGTAAGATTTCTTTTTTATAATCAGCCTCTGTGTAGATAGCCTGTATAGGAATCATTCTGGTTTGATCAAACTGATCTTCCTTAATACCATATGCTGTCTTGAGGATTAACTTGTACTGGTTCATCTGTGTACGCCATGCGTTCACTTTATACCAAGGAATATCCTCATACTTATTTGTATTGAGGTTGGTAAACTTCCAGTCAAGCATGTTCACTTTACCATCTTCTGTAATAGCTATGAAGTCAATTGTACCAGCAATACCACCCCCCGGTCTCTTAGCATCATACACTATAGCTTCAGCAAGGAATCTTGCATTAGGACCAAATGAGTCCAAACGCTTCTTAAGATTATCTCTTAGAGTGATGTAATATTTACGGTCATCTTTGTTAAGCTGAGATACGTAAGCATCATCATTTAGAGGCTCAGGTCTCATTAGTCCTGTCTGAGGATCTACATACACTTTAAATGCTTCCTCCAAATCAATATGTCCAGCTGTACCCTTGTCAGCTTTCATTGAGTCAATAGCCTTCTGGAACTCACTGTCTGTTAGTTTCTTCTCTCTAAACCTACGCTCATACCAGTCATTAACAAGATCTGTTACACGTTTAGGAACTTTCTTACCATTTACATAGTAACCATCTCCACGCTTTTCAACAGCCATAGAGCCAGACTTAATGGTATTAAATATCTGTTCTTGTTTAGACTGCTGTAAGAATATCTCATTCTCATTAGCACGGATGTCATCAGCTGTACCAATTTCTTTTCCAGAGATGATGTCCATAGCTGCTTGATCAAATCCACTTCTAGAGAACAGACCTTTGAGCCATTCCAACATTTGTCCCCACCAGGTCTGCACCTTAGCAAGTTTCTCCATACTTTCTTTATTGTTCTCACCTTGATAGATGATTGTTTCAGAAAGCACCTTGGCAATAGCCTCATCTTTGATTTTCAATACATCAGGTCTACCATCTTCAGTTTGATAAAGAGGATTGTTGCTATACTCAGCAAATGTATCTCTTAGTATTTGGTAGCTATTGATTTCGTTAAGTAGTTTTTGGTAAAGCTTGGGATTAGTTTGCTTGATGATTTCTACAGCAAAGTGCATAGCTTCCTCAGGAAGAGCTCTAGCTTCCATGCCATTCACCACCTGAATAAGCTTCTGTGTTACAATGGCTGCAGCGTTTGCATTCATTTGAACACCATTCACCACAATACCATTAACATTCTTAGTGCTAACACCAATGCGTGTAAGGAAGTCCTTAATCATTGCAATGGTCTTAGGAGATGCATTAGATCCCATAGTACCACCACGCAATTGGAACAATGTTCCCTGTTCAGGTTTTTGTAGCTTGCTCCACTCTCCTTGTGCCAGAGGATGGACATTCACTAATATCTTTGTATTGTTCCCAGCCTTTGTAGGAGCACCTTGTATAATTGACTTGCCCTGAGGAGTTTCATACTTCTCATTCAGTTTGGCAATAAAGTTAACCTGCTTCTGTTGCTGTTCAGTGCCAGCTTTGGAAAGCAAATAAGTAGCCGTTGGACCATCACCATACTTTCTAAATAGATTAGAGTCGGTAATATCCTTCCAAATGTCTGTATACTTCTGATTAAGTTTATCAGCCAGTTCAGGATAGTTCTTCCTATACTCTTGTTCTACATATTTAACTTTACACGCCATATTAATTATCGTTTACATGGGTTAGATTCATCTGCCCCATCAAGGTTTTCATCATTGGTGTCAGACAACTCAGGTTGAGTCTCAGGAGTTTCTTCTGATTCTTCATCCACTTTCACATCATTTGTAGGTGTAGCAGACTGCTGCATAATATCATCCACCTTAATATCCTGAGATAAAGCAGCTACAATATCGCTATCAGGAATCTCATTCTTAATTGTAACAGTGTTGTTATCCACCACAGAAGGTTTGAAGTCTGTGTAATACTCTGAGCCAAATGAACCCTCACCATAAAGGTTGATGAGTTTATATACATACTTGTTTTCAATATCTCCCTTGTAGTTCTTTACACCTACAGTTACAGGAACATCTGTTCCAGGGTATTTAACTTTCTGATAACCAAGTGCTTGTGTAATTATTGGATTACCAGCTTTCTTCATTATCGCGTATGCTTTCTTGGAAAGACCCACACCCTTCAGAACATCTACAAGTTCACCACCGTTTTTATTAGCCACCACTCTCTTTATCTTTACATAGTCCCCGCTACCAATTGCTTCACTATCATAATTCTCGTCCAAATATAAGATTATTCTTTGACTAGATTTGATTTTTAAAGCATCATTATTTGGGAAAACAGGAGAGAAGTATTCATACACAGCCTCACCAGCAATGTCTTGATACCTAGGATCTACTGTAAGAGTTCTAAAGAACACCTCATTCAAAGGATAGAACACCATGTTATCATCCCAGTTATTACGCTGGAACATTCCTTCAGCGAATGCATCCATATCTTCTGTCACTCTCAAGCCTGAAATTACAGGAGCTACAACAGCACTGTAGTCTTCAATAGGAATAATGTTCTTGATAGACACACCTGTTTGGTATGTACCCTGAAGGATGGAAAGTGTAACTAAATCTTTGTACAGTTGGTTAGTCTTAGGATTGTTTCTAAGCTCTCTCATCATACCGATGTACATATTCTCACTAGCAGCATCCTTTACGTTAGCCATTAGCATCACTGTGTGTATACCGTTCTCTCTATTAAATCTCACCTCAAGTTGTCTGAGGATAGGTAACTCATTGGCATACAATGTCTTAGCTTCAGCTAGACGTGTAGCTACAGATGTGTTAGCATCAATCAACAAAGGTTTGATAGAAGCGTTCAGTCCTGTTCTAGTTTGTATAACATAGTCTAGGAACGATGCTCTCACCTTATTAGAGATACGATCATAATCATCTTCAGCTATAAACTCTCTTTGCTTGTATTGATCAAGTATCTTATCTGTGATAGCTCTAAATCTGTCTTGGTCTAATACAAAGATGGCACCCGTAGCATCCACAGACAATCCTAAGATTTTCTTCTGGTTTCCAATGTGTGAGTTATCAAGCACCTCTGTAGGAGATGTGAAGATGTTATTCTCTGCAGCCAGGTCAGTTTTCATAACCTTCTTGCTTAAAGCATCTGCACTCTTGAACTTACTAGTGTCATAGTTGATAGCCTGTGTAAACTTGAAGTTGTAATCAGCCATCTTAGCCAGTCTCAAGAACTGTTGGAATATAAGTTGTTGCTCAGCATTCTTCTTGAGGGTGCTCAGCTTTCCTTTTTCTGCAAACTCACGGATGTTTTCTGCAAGATTTTCAACATCAATAGTATCAGCCACTTCTGCAACATCCCCTTCTTTAACAGGGAATCTGTCCATGATAGTAGACATGTTCTTGCGACCAAATAATCCACGAGCTCCTGTTCCTTCTACAAGTTCTAAGTATTTTCTGATGATAGGTTGGTTCATGAACAGAGCTGCTGTACGAATAGGAACACCCATTCTTTGCATCACCATAAATGTACCAACAGCCTTTGTACTTCTAATCACCTTCATGATGTATGGATCTTTAGCCACATCCACAAACGATGTAATATATCCAGACAAACCATCAGAGATGTAAAGTTTACCATCTGCATCTAGTACACCAGACATAGATATGTACTCCTTACCGTTAACAGTCACCTTGTTGTGAGGTAGTAGAATACCACCGTCACCTAAGAACTTCTGGTCAAATGCAGGAGAGTTCTTTATCTTCTCAGGATCCATAATCACTGTAACCTTCTGAGATAGAGAGTGGTTGGTAATGTTTACAGCACCAATACCCACCCATGCCTTAGCAGTTATGAAGGCGTGTCTCAAAGTGGTCATGTAGTTAGGGTTGATGATCTTGTTCTTAACATCAGCCTCTTTCTCACCTAATAGGTCTTCAATCTCTGTAGCAATTTCTTTCAAGCCACCATCACCTACAGGGCTGATGAGACGATTGAAGTTCTCAGGAAGTGTAAGCAACTCTTCAAAAGAATCATAGTATTCATTCTCGAGGGAGCGCTTATACATATCTTCTACAAACTCATTCTTAAGCTTCTCGTTAAAGATCTTCTTAGTGAGTTTGGTTTTCTTATCTGCCAGCTTCTCAACCTGTTGTGCAATGTATTCACTAGCAGGAAGATTTGCATCAGCAGCTTGCTTTATAATTTCTTTGAATAGGTTTAAGTTATCATAGAAGAAGTCAACATCTTGCTCATCTATTGCTGCGTTTACAGATTCTGAAGAGAAGTCTGTTAAGTCCTCAACATCTATCAACACAGAGAACATTCTGTCCCTGAAGTCTTCAAACTTATCTATTCTGTCAATCTCAGTTTGGATGGTGTCTTCATACACCTTTGTAAAGAATTGTTTTGTAGCTTCTTCAGAACCATTGTATTTAACAAGTCTAAGGTTGCCTGTAGCATCTACATATACGTTTCTTAAGTAGGTATTGAGTTTATCTATGTCAAAGTCAGATCCTGACTTGGTAACTAGTTCTGTAGGAACTATAACAGTATCTCCCATGTATTGAGGTAGGAACCCTACCACCTTAAATGAGTCTATTGAAGACAAAGACTGTGTAGGAATACGGAAACCAATACCTCTAAGAATCTTAGCACCGTCAGGACTTTTATTGATGTAATCAAGTATTTCCTGGTCAGTCTTGAACTTCTTAGCAGCAAGCTTATCTTTAAACCAATGTGGAAGCATCACTTCCATATATGGCTTATCTTTTGTATAGAACTTGAGTGTGTCACTAGTCATGCGCACCTTCTTCTTCTCACTATCCTCTAGTGCCTCATACTCTTCTCTAGATATCTTCTTCCATCCATCTTTAGTCTTTTGAACCAGACTTCTGCCTTTCTCAGCATTCTCCCACATGGTTACAGGAGCCTGAACCAATGGCTTACCACCCATCTTTGGAGAGAGAATAGCTTTCTCAACCATTGAGTAGATGATGTTTCTGATTTGTACATAAGATGGAGATGCCTCAAAAGGAATTCTGAACTCATCTTCCTCATTAAGTCTAACAGTGTCTTTAGCATTCTCAGAGAGTTCTCTACGGAACATCTCATACACTAACACTTCAGACAACGCTTGTTTATCTTCAAGAGTAAATCCTTGACCATTGTCTACAACACCAAGCTTTTTAAGTAGGTTATTATAAGCATTGGCATGCATTCTGTCTAGGTCTTTAACATTCTTCTTGTATAGATTCTTAATGTATTCAGCACGTGCACCTGTAGCTCCAAACACCTCACCGTTAGCAAATAAGTCAATGCTAATCAACTTGGTAGACTGAGAACCACGAGTTTGTTCTTTACCCTCATCATATATATTCTCCACCTGGATACCGTATGCTTTCCAAGGAACATCAACAAAGTTGTTAAATGCTTCCTCATTAAATGTACCATTAGGATTGTAGATAGAATGTAAGCCTTCAGCTCCCACCTTTCTTCCTGATTCTACAATTGCATAACCATATCCTTGTTTCCACATCTGTATATATAACTTCTCTAGAGTAGTTCCTTCCACCATACTGTAGTAGATAGGCATCTGAGAGAACTTGTCTAGCACCAGGTTGATGTTGTTTGAGTTGTATTTAACACCAGACACAATAGGTTTCAATATCTCTAATGTGTATTTAGGAGAAGGTGTAGATGTGAGCTTTTCATCATACGCTTTTAGCTCAGAGCTAGCATATGTGTATTCACCTTTAGCAGCCAACTTCTTTCTTGTGTTAGCCATTTGCCATTGGTGGAAATCTTCAGCCTCATCAGTCCATTGACCGTTCTTATTCTTAATCTCTCTGAATGTTGTATCCATTAACCAAGAGGCAGCATCAGCTTCTTTAATGTCTGCATACGCAGGAATGATGTTTGCTAATGCACCAGCTATCTTAGGATCTGCAAATGTTACAGTTCTTGTGTAAGCTTTGTGGTTATGGTAACCAGGGTCAGCAGGTCTGTCATCTTTAGGAGGTTGAAGTGCAATACCAGCCACCTCATTCAGATTGTCATTTAAGAAGTTATCAAATTCAGCAACATCAAATGTTGTTCTACGTGGAGATAGGAAGCTCTTGATACGCTTGGTCTCATCAAACTTACCCTTCTCTGTAGAGAACTGAAGTGGGTCACCGAATATTATCTTGTGATATTCAATGTTATTGATTGTATAGTTAACAGTTCTGAATAGCAACACTTGCTTCAGAACGTCTTCTATAATAGGTTTGCTTTTATTAATATTGTTCTTACGAGCAAATGTATTGTCCAGACTATCCCATGTCCAACCTTCCTGAATAGGAACAATTTGATCATTGTCTTTAAGGGTGTTAAATGTAGTGTCTGTAATACCTTCTAAGAAACCAGCAACATCTTGGTTGATTGATTCTTGGTTCTCGTTTACATATTTCTCAATCTCCTCCATAGAAACTGACTTATCAGCTATCATGCTGTTTAGTTTCTCTAGTGTCTTAGGACGAAGGATATCATTAAAGAAACGTAACTCTTTAGCTCTTGCATTAACATTGTTCAGCTTACCACGATTCTTGAAATCACGTGCTAGAGCAATGTCATCCATCAGATAACCCTTGTAGATGGAATGGATTTTGTTCCAGGCTTTACCATCAGCAAACTCTTGGTAGCTGATTTGGTTACCAACATTCATCATCCATTCTGTAGAACTATCTGCAGGAATAAGAATATAGAAGTTACCGTTTAGGTTCTCATTTATTTCAAGAGAGAAACGCTCTCCTAGACCAAGTTTAGAAATACCTTTACTCTTAGACTCATCACTATTCTCTACACCCTGAATGGTCATCACTTTAATCTCTCTAATTCTGTTACCATCCTTGTCAAAATAAAGTCCACCCTTCTTAAGTATTTGAGCGCCAGTGGAGAATATATCCTGTAGCTCAGGACGCTTTTCTAATAGCTCATCTAGAGTGGTAGCCTCATTAAACTCATTCTCAAATACTGATGCAGTGTTGTTATCAATATATGCTTGCATCCTCTTCCTCTCGATACCAAAATATGTGATGTCTTGGTTAGGATTGTTTGCATTTATGTATAGACGACCAAGTGTGTTTAGTTGTGTAGTGATGCCTAGAGTTTGACCAGTCACTGTAAGAAGGTCATCAGTGTCTTGTAAGAAGGCACGGATATCTTTTACAGCAGCAGCAAACTGATTCTTTTGACTCTTATCTCCACCATAGCTCTTTAGCTTCTTGTATGTGTCTGAGTCAAATGTAACACCAATCTCATTTAGGAATTCTATCATCTGCTTAGAAGTGCCAATAGGCATATCCTTAAGCTTCTTTGTATTAGCCTTATAAGTTTGTGTAGCACTATTGTATACAATAGCTCCTTTATTTGTTCTAGACAACACCTTCATGTTGGTCACCCATGTGTCAACTTGTTGTCTAGCAGCAGTTTGTACGTTTGCAGGAGTGGTAAATGTCTCACCACCAGCAACACGCTGTACCATTGCATCAGGTCTCTGTCTTGTAAAGGTTTGTGTGAAGCTAATGAAGAACTTCCAGTCCTCAGCCTTGAAGTCTTTGTATGGAATAGATTTGTCTTTCTTACCACCTAGGCGTGTAAACATACGAACATAATCAGCATCATTTGCTGCAAGCTCTAATAGCTTGTCTGTCATGTTGTTCACTCCACTAGTGTTAGATAGTCTCTCAAGCAGTGTAGCAAATGCTGTACTGAAGTTGAGAAGTTTATATCCTAATACCTCTGCATCAATCTGAGCATCAGGCATTTCCAGGTTCAGTGTATTGCTCTGGTCCATAGCCTTAGCCTTGAACAGAGTGGCAAGTGTAAACTTAACATCAAACGACGCACCTTTCTTAATGTCTACAGTGAACGCCTCAGGAGCATAGTCATTCTTGTTGGTGTCTTCTCCATTAAGTTTGATTATACCATCCTCGTTAAATGTAACACCTAGTATGCGTAGCTTTTCTTTTGTTCTTTGTACAAGAGCTTCCCAGCGACCATCTCCAAGCTTAGTGCGTTTGTTTACACCATTCCATCCTGGAGTTTGACCTTCCCTTAGATACATCTCTTCTATCTCTCCAAAGATTTGCTTACTTGTAAGCTTTTGAGGAGTGTACAAATACTTCTTTGCCTTGAGGAAGACTAGACCAGCAACCCTTGCTGTCATATCTTCTACAAACTTCTGAGCTTGTTGTTCAGACAGTCCTTCAATCTCTCTATATGCAGCAGCCTCATTCTTCACTGTATCAGGAAGAACACTCTCCTTAAACTTACCTAAATCAATTGCTTCAAACAATTGTTTTTTAAGTGTAGGTTTAGCATTGAAATTCTTAAAGAAGTTCATGATAGATCTGAAGAATCTGATAATCAAGTCACCCAAGCTTCTAACAGGAAGTTTACCCACCCTGAAATCAGCAAAGTCATCAGCAATTCTTTCCTTAGCCTCTGTATCTGTAGCAGCAGCATATTCAATATCACGCCCACTAGCTCTATCTTTGAAGGTACCAGCTTGACTTCTAAACTCATTTAATAAGTCTTGTCTTTCACCAGGAGAAAGGAAACCTTTCCATATACCCTCGAACACCTCATGATATTCTGTACCACGTGTAGCACTTCTGTAGAACTTAGCAACACCATTCTCAAATACACCCCAAGCTGTAATGTCTGGGTTTCTACGAACAATGTTTTCTAATATCTCGTAAGGAATACCAGGAACATTAGCGGCATGCCATTTCTTAAACTCAGCTAAGTCTAGGTCATCCATCTTGTCTTCCTTCTGCTCACCTTTAGCAACTACACGGAAGTCTGTGCTAGGCCCAGTGGTTCCTTTATTGTCATAAGATTGTGCAGTAGGTGTAGGAGTTTCTCCTATTCTACTCATCTTATCATTATACTCAGCTATTACAGCTTTTATCTGTTCAAGTTTAGGATATGTCTTTCCTAAAACAATTTTTTCTGTATCAATATAACGTTGTAAGTTTTTAGCTTCCTTAGCATTATCAGGATTATTAGTATCAAGTGCTTTTAACCTATCTATACTTTGCTGTAAACTATATTCCCCTTGTGCAATGCGACCTTCTAAATACTTAACAGGATCTGCTAAAATATTACGGTCTCCTAGATCTAAAGCCTCATCCCCTAGTTGCATCATAGTCTTTCTAGCTGTAGCGTAGAGAGGCATCAGATCTGAAAGCTTTTGATCTCTTTCTTCTGTTAACGTCTTTACCAACTCTGCATTCAAGTTTACAGGAGCTTCTTGTGTAGGAGCAGGTTGTTCTTTCTGTTTATCATCGTTAAGCTTTTTTAAATCACTTAACATATCCTCTCCAAACTGTGTATCAGCCTCTGTATTAGACACAGACTCTGTAGAAGTGGTAACCGCAGGACCAGCCTCTGTACCATAAGGAGTGGTTTGTGTAACTGTAGCAGCTGTTGTTACAACTGGAGTAGATAAACTCTCATTAAGTTTTTCTAATCTTGAGCTCACCTCATTACCCTCTCTAGATAGAGCAAATCCTGTAGCATTATCTAATACCTTATTAAAAATATCTTGTATCTCTGTATTATTATTGTATGCTTTATTAACTACATCTCTAATTTCAGATATAATCTTATTGTAAGCATCTGTACCTATAACACTTTTAAGGTCACCTAAGTTTCCTAATTCTTGTGCATACTTCTGTCTGATGTTTTCTATTTCAGCACCAGCTAAATTAAATGCTCCACTAAGAGCTTGTATGAAATAATCAGTACTAAGGATTACACCTTTTCCTCCTGTAAATAAATAATCAGCAGCTATTGTACCATATGAAGATTCTTTAGCAGCTTCTGCAACTGGAGCAGCAGCAGGCTTCTCTTTAGACTTCTTCTCTAATGTAGCACTTGCTATGTATGCTACATAATCACCAACAATATCCTCGTCAGTCTTTGTAGCATCTTTTATAGGATCGTACACACCAAGAGCTTTAAGCTGAGGAACAATCTCATTGTTTACAAGCTCTTTGTTCTTTGCAATTCTAGCAACAGTATCTCTAGTCATTTGACTATCAACTAGTTCCACCTCAAACTTACCATTAGGTAGTTGCGTAGCTGTGAACTCAAAGCTTCCGTGTTCCTTTCTAAGAGGGAATATATTAGTAGTTTCGCCATTTATTACATACCCGTCTACTACTAACTCACCCTTAGCCTCAGCTTGTTGAGCAGGGGCTGTGTATTGTACATCAAGTTCCAATCCTTCCAACACAGCATATTTCTGCATGTAGGAATAAGGAATAGATGTTGTAGGTTTAGATACAGATGTGTATAAAGGGGTGTCCTTTATAGCACGCTTGCTACCATCAGGATAGCTAGCTGACAACAAATAAGAGTTGTAACTAGACCATTCTCTGGAATCAATCTGATCATTCTCATCTATGAAGTATTCAGTGAATGGATAATCACTGTATATAGTCTTATTGTTTACGTTAGAGAAGGTCTTTTGGAGTTCTTCCATTATCTCAGCTTCTCTCTCGTTCACCTCAGATAGAGGAATATCCTTACCTGCAATACGGAGATCCATACTATCAGGGTTAATATACACCTGATTCTTGGAAGGATTCTTTCCTTGTTTCCAATGTAAAATGTTCTGCAGGAAGTTTGTATAAGACTCTTCTAGATTACTGTTTAAAGCAAATCCTTTGGATAGTTCACTGAGTAGGCGGAAGATTGTTTTGGCCTCAGTCTTGTTGAATGTTCTATTATTTAACACCTGGAGGGTGTCACCATACTGGAGCACAGGTGTACCTCTCAATACATTAACAGGTAAACCGTTATGTACAATTTCACCTGTAACAGATATTACAATCAGTCCTTTGTTACCAGTCTTATCTTCAGGAACCAACACATCACCTACATGGTTTCTTTCAAATGTCATCAATGGTTTACCCTGAGAGTTGAGAACAGGATTACCATCCTCATCTAATGCAGGAGTATCATTTACAATTGCAATACCACGAGATATACGGAAGTCATGTATAGTGAATGCTGTAGCAGGAGCACCCATAAGTTGCTCTCTATATTTAGCCCAAGCTTCAGAATAAGCTTTAGCTTCAGCCTCTTGACCAGCTCTGAAACGAGGTTTACCTTCACTATCATAAAGTGCAGGGGTAGGCATTGTTTGGAACACCACCTTATCTAGGTCCACTTGTGTACCCACCTCGTTCATAAGGTTACCGTTCTCATCTGCAAAGAATAGCTTGTTGCCCTTTTGTACAACAAACACCTGAGCTATAAATCCTGTATCAGACTTTCTAATTGTTTCATTAAACTCTTTCAGTTCAGCCTCAGTCATCTTAGTGGTATCCACTTTGTATGATAGAGCAGCAAGTCCTGTAAGTCCTAAACCAGCTTCCTGATTAGGCGTAACAAGAATAGCTTTAACATCAGCCCTGTTCTTGTTATTCTTTACATTGTTTAAGAACCTTCTAGAGCGTATAACGTGAGCAGCTGATTTGGTAGGATCGTTATATGTTTCTGATTCTGTAATACCACCAGTGAATAGTTGAGACACTTCTCTTTTAGGAGGCTCTTTTTCACCAAACTCCTGAGATGAATCAATAGTGGTTACACTACCAGAGTTCTTCTCAAGTTCAGTTTGTTGGCGTATTAGTTCTTCTTTCCTCTCAATTAGTTTCTCCTGAGCACTCTGGATTCTTTCATATCCAGACATTTGTTCAGGCTTGATGTTCTGTATATTACCAGCAAGGTCTTCCACCTTCACTGTACCATCCTCATTGATTTCCAACACCTTAACCTTTTGTAGGTCTTGAATGTCAGCATTCATATCTTCTGCAGCTTGATCTGCATCCTCCTTAGTAGGATAGAATGAACTCTCGCCAAGTGGGGACACCACTTCATAGCGGTCATCTGCAATCTTATTCACCTTAGCAAGACTAAGTCCATCAAGTTGATATTCTCTATCTGTCTGAGGAACTTCCTTAGCACCAGCTCTGTTTACAAACTCTAATGGTTTTTCTTCAGTGGGTGTTGCTTCTTCTTTATTAGACTCTTCTTGTTGCTCTTCAGCCATCTCTTCAGCTTGGTCAAAGAACTTGTTAAATCCATCTTCAGAAGCAAGGTTGTCAAATGACTCAGAAGCATCTTTTCTAAGTTGTATAAGTGCATTTACATCAGCACCAAGTCCATACACCTCAGCAATCTTTTCTACAGGAACTGCCTTATCAGTAATACTTGTTTGATTACTCATCTCAAAGTTGAGAAGTGTCTCAAAGGTTTTAAGGTCAAGATCGTTCTTGTTAAGAGCAAGATTGATACGCTCAGAGAGTGTACGTAGAGTTTTAATTTCATCTCTAATTGCTCTCCTATCTGCAGGAGTGGTAAACTCTGTAATAGTGTTTCCTAATGATTTAGCTTTCTCTTCATACTGAGATGCTATTTCCTTTAGACCCTCTCTGTTGGTGAGGGAAGAAACTGTGTCATTGCTAAGTAGAGGATTGATAGCAGCTAGATCATTCTGTATGTTATTCAATCTGTTGTTAACGTCAGGAGCAACACTAGCGTAATACACTAGGTTAGTCTTCCAATCGTTATATGTATCATACTTGAAGTTCTCTTCAACTTCATCTTCTGTAGGATTGAGGTAAGACTTGAACGGATTTTTGAAAGTGAAATTAACACTATCGTACATATCCTTTATGCCATTAGCCTTATCAATTAAAGAATCTACGTATTCAACAACTGTACTCTTATTAGACTCAGTGAAGTCCATTCCAAAGGTCTTCTCAAACTCTGCTTTGTCCAAATCTTTGAGCATGTTCAATTGCTCAATTGTAACATCGTGTAAATCAGAAGGAATACGTGAGCTTACAAAACCAAAGAATTGGTCATGTTTAAGATTCTTATATTTGAATATGTTTCCACTACTTGCAGCCTCTTGCATTTCTCTAGCGTTACCTGCTGAGTTGAGTGTATCAGAGTATTGATCTTGCATAATACCTGTAAGACCATATCTATTTACAATATTAATTGCACTCTGTAATCTTTGATCCTTTGTAGGTTCGCCTTTTGCTCTTTGGATTCTACCAGTAACACCTCCTGTAATCAAAGCAGATATACCACCTATTAACATTTGCTCTATACCAACACTACTACCGAACTGCTCAGCAAGTCCTTTGTTAGTAGATATAAGAGCTTCATTTAATGTATTCCAGTTCTCTCTGTTATTAGGATCTTTTAAGTTCTTATACTTTCTAGTATAATAATCATAGGTGCCTTTCTCTACAGCATATTGTCCACCTTCCTCATATATACCTTCAGTAAGTACATTCTTAAGACTAGGCTTTACAGCATCCCACACCTTAGCACCTAAACCACTAATAGCTTTCTTCTCAAATACATCTAAAGATCCTTGGGTGAGACCAATTCTTCCTGCATCCTCAAGAGTTCTCTCGATTGAACCAGGTACTCCCTTAGACATGTTTGTGAAAGATTTGAATAGTGTGCCAAACTGTAAGGCGTTAGACACAGTGAGCAAAGCCATGTTAGCACCAAATCTAACATTCATTGCATCTGTAGCATAGTTTTCAATTTCAGACAATGCAGCACCCTGAGGTTCTGCTCCTCCGTTCTCACCTTTATATTGATTGATGAGCTCATCTCTCACTTGTCTGTAAGCGTCTCTAGCTTCAACAGCAGCCTCTGTTCTAGCAGATCCGTATAACGTAAGTCCATAACGGAAACCGTTAGCAAGTTTTGTAGCTGCAGCAGCTCTACCTAAGTCACTGAGATTATCAATAAATCTCTCTGACTTTCCAAGAGCTCTTGCTGTATCCAGCACTTTATCAAGCTTGTTTGTGCCTGTAAAAAGTTTATTAAGATAGAGAGATGCTTTACCTATTTGGTTAGCAATCAATGGTATTTCACCAATACCACCTGTAACATATGCTACAGCAGCATCTTGCACTAATGCACTACCAATAGCACCAGCTGTAAAACCTAAGTTTTTAATAACCTTATCACCCCAGAAGTTTGCAGACCCACGCATGAAAGGAATCATAGATCTATATGGATGTTCTTTCTCCCATCTACTATAGTAGTTAGGGAATGTATCTTCTAGGTTCTTCAACCATGTATCAATATCAGACTCATATCCATCTTTTCCTGAAAGCTCAGAGAAGCTACCGTTTTTAATAGCAGCAACTGTATTTGGAATAGTAGCAAAACCTTGAGCAAATGTTCCAATACCAGTGGCAAAGAATTTAGCAGTGGCATTACCCATTTGACTATACCAAGGTTGTTGTATTCCGTATATGTTCTCAAGATCAACACCCCTTACATATGTACCATAGCGTTGGTTGTCAAGAAGTTCTTTTCTTGGAACCATCATCATAGGTCCACCAAAGGTTCTTGTATCACGAGCAGCAAGACCTATCTCAGATAGTTGAGCAATAGACAAACCATTAAAGCTACCACCAGAAGGAACACCTCCTGTGGGCAGACTAACATCCACATCTCTAATAGTAGGAGACCCCAAGTAAGACTTTGGGGTTCCAGGTAATTGAGGATTTAAATCTCGATTAGCAGAGCTATCTATAAGTTCGTTGTCAAAAATTGGCATTACTAATTATTTTTTTCTAAGCACTTCTTCTACTGTAAGAGGTCCTATTTGACTTAATATATCTTCGACACCAGCCGCACCAACGTGTCCTTGCTGATTAAGTATATCGTGCTTCCAAGTGTTACCGTCAAAGGCATAAAGTCTAACTTGGAATCTATCGCCTTCACCTCCATTGTTTCCTTTAGCTCCTTCAATGTCCACTCTCACGCGAGGTGCATATTGACTATATCTCAAACCACCAATGTCATATCCACTATATCGTGCACCTACAGGATTCTCTCTTCCTATTATATTTGTCGTACGTCCTGGTGAGCTCATGATATCATACTTTACACCAGTCATGAAACTTGACTTAGCTACATCAGGGAAGTATGTCATTAAATCTGATTGGTTCAGAGGGATGGTTTGTTTTTTATTATTTTTGTCATAAACAATTAACTTACCACTTCCATCATAATTTCTTTCTGCTATATATCTTAATTCTTTTGATCCCTCTCCAGATCTCATGTTACTTATTACTGATGGACTAAAATCATCAGGATTGTCTGTATCAAGTGATCCAAACTGATCGTAGAACCTTGTGGCATTTCCTATAAGATATTCTACATTCTTAGCTGTAGCTTTATTATCCATATTCAATGTTCCAGAAGTTACCTGCACCTCAGGCATATTTTTAGCAAGATAGTCAGACTGAGCTTTCATTCCATTCATTACAATAGAATTTCCACGATCTCTAAACTTCATAAATATTGTCTGTGCTCTATCAGCAATAATTTTTTCACTTTCATTAAGTTTTTGTCCAGAATTTGATTTTAAAATTGTTCTACCAAGACTTCTTAAGTTTGAAGGTAGACTTTTTAAATAACCTTCTCCATCTGTTGACACTGTAGTACTACTAGGAGTAAATGTAGTGGGACTAATATTAGTTGATACAGTACGGAAGTTCTGAAGCATTGATTGTGCTTTATACAAATCAGCAGCACTATATAAAGTGCTACCATCTTTACGATTAACACCACCCATTCCTCCAAGTTCTTTATTCAGTGCTTCGTTTGTAACTTTGTCTATCTTTGTAACCTCAGTGTACAAGTTACCTTGTTGCACTTGTTTCAACTGCAAACTTCTCATTTGCTCAACAAACTCTCGCTCATCATTATCCTTGATGCTTGTTGGGTTAGCAATATATTTGTCAACCAATGCATCTAATGCGTCTTGTTGAGCTTTTAACAGAACACCTCCAGTTAGAGGTTTACCGTCCTTACCTTTAATAATAGGGAAAAGCTCAGGACCAGCAGAAACCTTTAGACCATTTATTTGTTTCTTGGTGTCATCCATGTATTTCTCCAGATCACTTACCATAGGAGGTGCTGCATTTGTACCTAATCCTCCATACTGAGTTTTAGGTTTTAGTGCATTGTCTTCAGCAGTTTTTTGATCTTGTTCTGTTTTCCATTTAAACTTCTCAAAGTTGAGACGTTCTGCAGTAAGGGCATGACTCATTAAGAACTCTGAGTGTTCTTGTTTAGCTCTATTCACTTGAAACTCAAGCTTTTTCTTCTCCATGTTCATTTGAGCATAGGGATTGTTGAGTATTTCCTCTGTATAACTTTGGTTAGAGAGGTCTTGAGCTAGTCCTGTTAAATACTTTTGTGTATATAAACGATATTTAAAATCATCTAAGTTCTTCACTTTGTCAATCTCATCAATCTTTACAGCAGCCTCTTTCTCAAAAAATCCATCATTTATCTTATCAACACCTCTGTTTATAGCAGCCTCCACCTCAGCTCGTTGTGCTGATGTAAGCTTATCATTAGTCTTAAGTTCTACAGCCAGCTTGCTTAGGTTATCTGCCAGTGCTTTCTTTTGACCATCATATGTATCAATGATGTCATTTTGGAATGTGGCTTTTGATGCATTCTTGTAATGATAGCTACCTGTAATCATAAGCTGACGCTTATCAGTTTCATTCAGGCTAGAATAGAAGTTGTTGAGAATCTTCTCAGCAGGTGTACCCTTCACCTTGATGCGTAACATTGCATCATCAACAATAGGTTTACCATTTTTATCTAATACATAACTACCGTCAGCATTTCTTTGATAAGGGATGTCTACAGACTTCTCTATTTCTTTTATCTTGGAAGCTACATCTCTTAGCTTCTTATCAACATCTGTATACTGAACATACTCACCTGTGAAACTTTTCATCAGGTCAGGATCATTCTGCCACCTGTCTATTTCATTCATGAACCACCACTCATTCTCAGGAGACGATTTACCAGTTTTCTTGGCTTCCTCCATATATCCTTGTTGCTTTCTGAGGAGTTGTGTTGAGGCATATGCATTTTTAACCACAGGGTCTTTTACCACCTGTCCAATCATTCCTCCTACTGAATTAACCAGTTGGAAGTTGGAGAAGTCTCCACCAGCTACCAATTTGAGATTGTTGCCCAGCTCATTAAGCTTGGACTGTAAATACATCCTGTGGATGGGCTTATAAATGTCCATTCCACCCACCTCATCTATTTGAGACTGAATCTTTTGGATGCCCTCATCATAGCGCTTCTGTTTATCCATACCCACCTGCACCATTGCCTCTACAGGCAATTGTTGCACGTATGGATTAAATTGGGGTATTATGTCTGTAAATGAAGCCATGGCATGTTAAGTTAGCAAATGTAATATGAATAATTATAATTTCCAAGAGCTATAACGAGTTTTGGTAATTCGCTATAACTGAGTTAGTTAGATATTTCTGAACGCGTTTATAATTGAGCTGTTTAGATTTTTCTTTTTACTAATATCTACTCCTTTTCTTCCACCTCTTTTGTATCTCTCTTCTACATCTTCTGTTGTAAATGATTGATCATCAACCTCCTGGTCACTCAATGGAACGAAGGGTTGAACTGTGGATGCAGAAGGAGCTGCTGCTGGTACAGTGCCTTTTGAAGAAGCACCCATTGCAGGCGCACCAGGAGCCTGTTGAGCAGGAGCTTGTTGAATAGCTACAACATTACCCTGAGCATCTAACACAGGAATACCCTGTTGACCAGGACCAGAATACACTGTAGGTATCTGAGCTTGGAAAGGAGCATTCATGTTAATAGCTCTGAAGCGTGGGTCATAGCGGTAGTTGTACATATTCTCGTATGTAGCTAAAGTCCTGTTTTCCAATTGGTTACGCATGTATTTGTCACCAATAGATTTAAGAGCTTCTAATGTAGTGGCCTTTGTTTTAGACTTAGCTATCGCTTGTCTTTCGTATTGCTTATCCAGAATAGCAAGGTTCTGCATATTAAACTGGTTAAGCAAGTTTCTGTTGTCTCTGTACACCTGACCTTTTAGAGACTGATTCATACGGAACTGCTCACCCAACACTCTTTGATTAGCTTGGTATTTCTGAGCATTTAGCTGAGCCTGTGCAGCAGGATTGTACCCCATCAATCTCTGTTGAGATCTGAAGGTAGCCTCGTTCTCATTTAACTGGTCTTGCAGAGAAATGTCGTAAGGAATATCTAATTGAGGCTGTAGGGTTTGAGCTTGTACAGGTTCTAATTGATTGGTAGACAACGCATACATCTCACCCATCAACTGATTTGGATCAAGAGTTTCCATATCAGAAGGTCTTACATATGGAAGAATCTGGCCAAATATATCTACAAGTGTGTTTCTCTTGTAAGGAGTGATAGGTATTGTAGTTTCAGTGGTTGTTGTTTTTTCTATAACAGGCTCGTCTTTCTTTGGAATACCAAGACCTCCCGTAGGAATGTCAAAGGTCTTTGGTAAAGCCGCTATATATTGTTCTGTACGAGGACCAAAGTATTCGTCAAGATTTGTTTCAAGGATTGTTTCTCTTGGTTGTTTCTTGAGATCTGCTATGTTTTTGATTCCTTTTGACTTAGCTTTTGCTGTAACACCTGAAGATTTTATAATGATTTGTTCAGCAATCTCAGGGAAGTATTCGTGATATTTCTTCTGAAGTTCTAATATAAAAGGATTCTTTTTACCTGGATTTTGAGCATTTACTTGTTTAGCCTTTTCATACAAAGCCATAATTTCAGCCACTCTTTCTTTGGTAGTTACAGGAGCAGCAGTTACACCTCCCTGAGCTTTAATCATTTTACCAAACTTAGCAGCTTCATTAAATGCTTTCTTATCTATCTTCACCTTACCCTTAGCAAGATCGTCTGCAACAAATCCGTATTCCTCAGCTGTGTCATTAATAGCGTTCTGCAGAGAAGCAGCTGAAGTTTTATTATCAGCAATTTCTTTCAACTTAGCATTACCACCATTGATGGTGAGGTCTAAAGAGTTTAATCTCAATTTGTCAAAAGGACTTTGTACACTTAGTTCCTCAAGCTGGTTTATAGCTTTATCAACATTTTTATTAATCTTGCTTTCTTTCTTAGATAGGTCAGCCACATATGTTTTAAACTTCCTACCCTCAGCTTCTTTACTAAGGAATGGAACATAAGCTTTAGGTATCTTAAGGTTACCAAACACTACAAGGCTACTGTCACCAGGAGCACCTCCACCATCTTTCATCTTCATAGCTGGTTCACCTCTTTCTACCTCTACAGGGTTGTCACCATATGTAATACCAATACCTGTATTACCTCTTCCGTCAGACTCATCATGAGATTGACCTCTGAACATAATGGTTTCCCCACCATCTGGTAGGTATGGGTTTTGAGACATGGTCTCTGCATATCCACCCCAGTGTGTTTTAAGTTCACCACCCATCTGGAAGTCAGGTCTTTCTGTAGACATAGCTGCTGCACTAGGAGGAGTGTATTCTTTTAGATGACCACCAGCTCTGAGCATATCAGCATCCTTTGGACGTCTAAGTAAGTCTTTCACCTTGTGTTCTCCAAAGCTAGCAATCACCTGAGGTTGCCATGTATGGCTCACCCATTCGTATGGAGAGGTTGTTCCACCATTCTCCATGAATGATGAGTATTGTGCTTGACCACCCTGCATACCCTGTTGAAGAGCAGCTCCTTGTATATTTCTTTGTGTAGCTTCTTTTGCTTTATCAATCTTTTGAGGTTTTCTATTAATAGCAGTACCAATCAATTGACCAGCCGTTTGACCAATCAATTGACCAGCAGGACCACCAATCAACATACCTGCGGTGCCACCAATTGTACCACCTAGATTACCACCAGCGTTCTCACCAGTGATGCCTGTAAGAAGTTGTCCAGCGGCATCTGTTCCTCCAGAAGAAGCAAAGTCATAGAAACCTGTGCCTTCCATCCAGTCACCATTCTGAGCTTTATGCATTTTACCACCGTGGTAGAATTGCTTATAACGTTGACTATCATCTAATGGTTCATATCCAAGATCATCATAAAGTGTATCAGGAGCAAATGTGTTCATGATTTCTCCACCACCAACAGAAGTTCCGTTCTTTGCAAGCACGTTTGTACCTACACCATATATAGGGAAGAACTCTTCTCCTGTATTTGTAATATCCTCAGGACGAACATATCTACGTTGGGTTTCTTCAGGGCGTGTACTAGCAGCTTGTTTAACAAGTCCGCTCACATCTCTAGCTTGCTCAGCTCTTTCAAGAGCTCTCTTTTCTTCTTTAAGTTGTTGTATTCCTTGTACAATCTTACCTGCAGGACCTGCATACTTACCCACTTGCTTCATCCAATCACCTTTCTTCTCTTCAATTTCTAATGTAGGATTAGAAATGCTAGCAGGAGAAGTTGATATACCACCAGATGAAGAAGCTCCCATACCTATGTATGTCTGACCACTGCTCCAAAGATCGTGGTCTGCTTTCCAAGATTGATAGTCAGGATAGTCTGATTGTTGAGGCTCAGGTTGAGTTTGAGTTCCACCTTGTGCTTTCTTTATGTTCTTTCCTTTTTTAGCACCAGCAAAAGCAGATGCTGCATCAGCCATACCTTCACCACCACCTTCTTCACCAAACATTTTACCAATGTTTCCAAGAGCACCAGCAATGTTACCAAGTCCTCCTCCTCCACCAGCACTACCACCCTGTTGTTGGGCAGCAGCTAGCTCAGCTTGCCTGTAAGCTTCTTCTCTACGCATATCTTCTGTAGATCCAGTCACGGTGTAATCAGCTTCATCATATATATCTTTGAAGCTAATTGGTTGAAAACCAGAGTCTTGTTCACCACCAATGAATGTTCCTATCTGGGCTTTCTTAAAAGCCTTACTGTGTGATTTCATAAAAGCTTCTTCTGTAGGATACTTCTTGTAGAATTCCTTTTCAGACTTAACACCAGCAATTTTGAGGATCTGTTTTTTCATATCAGTTATATTTATCTAACCAGCCACCCTTGGTTGGTTTGTTATAGTTTGTAAAGTTAAGTGATTGATCTAACTTTTTAATAGGTTGAGCATCAGCATTATTCACACTAATGCCTTTTTTAGCCACAGGATATTCTGTTACGTATTCTCCATCAAACTCATAGTCTTCTCCTGGTTCCATATATTGGGTGTCTCCTGTATCGGATATACCAATCAACGGTTGATCTACACCCTCCATAGTGATATCTGTGGATGGGATGATTACAGGGTTGCCCCAGTTCTCAGGGTTCCAATATCCATCAGGATCTACAGGAATATCACCACCATCTTGTTTTTGTGGCACCTCTTCATCAGACCCAAGTGCACCAGCACCTAAACCTATACCCACAGGTACAGCGTATGTTCTATTAAGCCAATTTAGTATATTTTCTCTTAGGTTTCCTTTTTGTTGAAATTTAAAAGGAAACTTTCCTTGTTTTATATTACTTGGGATAAACTTAAGTTGTTTATCTGCATCCTGCATCCTAATAATCTGCTCTCCTACATCATAATATTTATTCCAAAAACCTTTTCCAGATTCTGTCATTGTAGAAGAAGAAATGTCTTTTGCTAACTGATCTATGTTTTCCATTGTTAGCGTCGTACCTCGAGGAATATTATATGTCTCATTCATATAATCAAGTAAACGCAAACCTCTAACTTGTTGTTCCCAAGGCTCAGCGTGATACTGTGTATTTGTATAATCAAGTGCTTTGGTTAACCAATTACCTACTTTAGTGGTCGGATAATTTTTATAACCTCCTCTATAGCTAAGACCCCCTAACTGTGAAAAAGCATGTTTAACCTCATGGTCTAATACTGATAAACCTAGTTCTCTACTACCTAAAGTTTTTCCTATTACTATCTTATTATTTGAACGATTGTAGTAACCTCCTACGTTCTTTTTTGTTTTACCTGCCTCTACAGATATATTTTTCCAATTCTCAAATATCTTATCTACATCTCTCTGTATTTCAGCTGCACTCTCACCTGTTGCTGCTGATCTTCTTTTAAAATACTCATCACTTTGCAGCCAATCCACTTCCTTCTTAGCAATCTTATCAACATCGTTCATGGTGATTTCCTTTCCCGCAACCAACTCACTCTCTAGATAGTTACCACGAGGAAGCACTTTAAGATTTGGTTCTGGTGAAGAAGAAGAAAGTTTTCCAGAACTTTGTTGATCAACAAAATTCTTAAAAGCGTTTTTTCCTGCAACTCTTCCAGTAGGTGCAGCACCTTTCAAAAAGGCAGCATCTCCCACCAACGCTACAGCACCCATTATATTTCCAAAGGTGCTCTCTCCAAAACCATAAGGATTGTCACCTTTTGCTTGACTATACAATCTTGTACCAGAAAGAAACGGACCAGTAATCAAAGGGTTCATGTTTACAAATGCCTCAGCTCCTATTGCACCAGCACCAGGATTATCTCCACTTGGTGTAAATGATCCCATTGTTTGAGCAAGAGGAGAATTTCTTAAAGCTTCATCTCTCTTAAGATTTAATAACTCTTGTTCAGCAATCTTTTTCTCTCTAGATGTTCTATTGTCTTGTTTAACAGTGGTTCTGTTTTTATTACCTATAGCAACTGCCTCTGCAAGTATTTGTTTTTGTCTTTTCTGATCAGCTTTAACAATTACCTCCTTTATCTTAGGTTCATCCTTCATCCTTTGTATTTGAGGAAAGTAGGATGCTATATCACCTCTGTTTTTATTCTCCTCCTTAAATATAGGATCAAACATAGATTTTCCATCCTGAGCTTTATCAAATTTATCTAACCAACCACCATTCTTACTAATGGTCTTAGGCTTGAAGTCTAGCCCTTCCTGATAGTATTTCATCTCCATACCATTCTGTGCACTAGCCTTTGTCTTCTTAGCATAAGGACCATTACTAGGAGCAGCTCCAACTGTACGTGCGTACGTGAATCCTACAGCACCAGGAAGGCTGCCTCCCATTGCAAAGTCTTTTCCCCATCTTTTTAAAGGAGCAGGAATAGACTGACCTTTCTCAACATAAGGATGTCTCACTGTTCTTTCCCACTCATCAGCTTCTTGATATGTTTTAAATGGACCACCAAGATGTTCTCCTGTTTTTCTAAACTCAGCTATAGGATCTTTTAATGGTTTACCATATTTAAAAGATGGTATAAGATATGCAGGTTCTCCTTGTTCACCACCTATAGACATTGCAAGTTCTGTACTAGGGGTGTTAAAAGGAATAACATATCCCTTAGGAAGTTTCTTGCTTGTAGGTTCTAAGAATGTTAATCCGTTCTGAGCCATTGGGACAGTTTGGTTAGCTCCAGCCATAGCTGGCATCAAGTTACCACCATCTTGGAATGCTTGATAAGAAGGTAACATAGAGTATTTATTTTTAGCATCTCCTCTTACAAAATTGAGTATAGAATTACTATAATATCTCCTCATTGGATTGTCTTCCATCTGTACGTAATCCTCTACAAAAGTTTTTGTACCTGTCTTCTTTTGTAAATACTTAGGCATTGGTTTACCTTTCTCAGATGGTTCAAATATCTCATTATCACCATCTTTAAGCAACCAACCAGAAACTTGACGAGGAACTTCTTTTAAATCTTTGGTTTTATGTATATAGAAATCATCATATCCATCATCTTTAGGATATGGAACTCTAGAAGCATAGAATTCATTATACTCCTTGCGCAATGCATTATTGGCCTCTATTGATGTTGGTATTATAGAACCACCATATTGAAACTCATCATCCTTTTCCTGTGCACGCATAGCCTTACGAATCTTCTCTGGGTCTGTTTCAGGAGTTCCATCTAAACGAAGAACTTTACGATCTTTTAGTTTTGGTGTACTATATATAATTCTTTTGCTACCACCA
>Ga0247723_1000393_pt1 | contig 30079 bp, 32 predicted proteins | sample MSEWelMarce5H_FC_FD_189079 | JGI IMG/M metagenome (GOLD analysis project Ga0247723, IMG submission 189079) | Subsurface sediment microbial communities from gas well in West Virginia, United States - MSEEL Well Study Marcellus 5H_FC | ecosystem: Environmental > Terrestrial > Deep subsurface >... | reverse complement strand
GATTAGCTTCCCATTCTAAAAAAGAATATCTATCAGAAATCGAACCAACTTTAGAATCCATCCACAAGCACCTAACTCTGCATGAGGTGGACTGCTCTTTCTTTGGTCCTTCAATCCACGAAGCGATCAAAGCAACTTCAAGAATGAATGGGGTAACTCAGGAAACTGTGCTGTTTATTATGCTGCCAATTCTGGGAACTGCTTGTGGGATGAACACCTACATCAATGCAGGAACTCATCCATTCGAAACCAAACCAAACATCTATGCAATCAATCTGCTAAACTCAGGAGGTTCAAAATCCACAATAACGTCCATGTTGTTGAAGAACACCTTGAAGCCTCTGGACAAGATGCTGAGAGATAGAAATCTCCAACAACAAGAAGCTGTTGTTATCGACAGGAATGGTCCAATCGTTAACTCCACAGAGAAGCAGAACGAACTTACAAGAATTAGATTAAGAGAACATAACGCCATTATTTCTAAGGCAACTCCAGAAAGTATGTTTCACTATGCTGGCAACGGAGCTATGTTGTTATTCTACGATGAGTTGTTTACCTTTGTGTCGAACTTCTTGGGCACAAATCATGCAATCACAGATCTAACAGAACTCTACCAAACTCACAGCATCAAAAAGGTTCTAATCGGCAGAGGTTCTGCAAGCATCGATGATTCTTCTGTTAGTGTTTACGCCCATGGAACTCCAACTCTTGGAATGAATCTTATTTCTGAAAAGATGAGATCGGATGGAAGTTCATGGAGATTCTGGATCAACATCGATACCCCTGAACCAACAACTCTTTCTTTTGATGAATTCTTAGCATCCAACAGAACTACTCCTCCGGATTTTTCTGCATTCGACGCACTGTTCAAGTCCATAGCAAAGATTCACTTTGAAAGAGGAGACATCTGGTCTTACACTTACACCAAAGAGGCTTTAGAAGTCAAGACTCACATCTGGGATAAAATTAGATGGGTTGCAAATTCTATCGACAATCCTTTGATGTCGACTATGCTGTTTAAGCTTCCAGCAATCATCGACAAGTGTGCACTCATCCATTCTATCGTAAGTCAGAATTTAGATCCATACCAGATTCCAGGTTCACCTTCATTAAATCGGGTTGACAAGGACGCATTAGACTTTGGATGGCAGATGGCAAGAAAGGTATGGACTGGCTGGATGTCTATGATTCAACTGGATGTTCCTCCTGTGGACGAGAAAGAATTAAAGCAACATAGTGTCACGAAGCCAACTCAAGCCACAATAATTTACAATAAACTTGTAACAATTCTTGAAGAAAGAGGAGGAAATTTTGATCTTGCTTCATGGCAAAATGCTATTGAAGGATTCCAATTTCCCAACAGAACAGCTAAAAAGAGGTTCTTAAGATTCATGTCAAGTGACACTACGTTACTGAAACCTGCTAAAAAATAAGTAAAAATGAACTTTGTCACTGTCACAGTGTCACATAGGGGAGCCCATATACCTATATAGAGAAAACGAGTGATTTATCTTTTTATTATATAATATACCCTATGGGCTCCCCCTATGTGACAGTGACAGTGACACTTTTCAGTTTTTTACAAAAATAAAAAAGATATATACAATATGGAAAATAAATTAACTTACACGATTGATGGTTATGAAGGCATCTGGTCATTAGATAAAACCTACATTTCCGATTTAGGTTATCTCATGGCTAAATTCTATCATGAAGAAAGAGGTGTATGGATGAACGTCAACATGGGACACTTCGACGATGTTATCCTCGAAGGAACAAACAGAGACAGATTAACTATAACAAGAGAGGAAAATTAAGATGGCATTTCGTATTGAAAAAGCAAACGACCCGAGAACATTTAGACCTGATGGCAACTACGTCCGTCTTAAGGACAACTCGGAACAACTAATCGAGAACTTAACCATTTCTGCTTCTGGCAGAATTTGTTTACATCTGTTCGAACCAAGATCTAAGCAGAGACAGATTATCACAATCTGCACCTTAGAAGAATTAGTCAACACAATAGAAGGAGCAAGCTATGTCCACTAATTCAAAAGACCCTTCCTACATGGTTGTTGATCCTATCATCTGGCAGGACACTTCGTTAAACGATAGGGAGAAGATTATGCTTTCGTTCATCTGGGGTTTCACCCGCATGCAAAAGGGATGCTTTGCTCCTGTATCTTGGATTGCAACCAACTTCGGTTGGGATATTCCTTTCACCCACCAGCTAATTCAAATGCTGGAAGGAAGAGGTTGGATTACAACTCATTCTAATGGCTGTATGTCCATCAACATTCCTGGTGAGAAAGACCCGTGCTACGGGGACATAACGGACGTCTTCGACGTTGACGTTGACGTATAACCTTTAATTTGACTAAGACGGAACAGTTCATGCACGACCACTACCTTCCGCTCAAAGAGGCTTCGATTAGAATATCTGGCAACTCTGACTTAGCGGAGGAGCTACTGCACTACACCTTAGACGCATTCTTGGCAAATCCCAAGATGGAAGAAGTCTTAGACTGTGGAGCAGGACGCTGGTTCTGTATAAAGATTATGACTAACTCCTGGAAGTCAGTCACTTCTCCGTTTTACCATACCTATAGAAATAACCCCTTTCCTCTACATGAAGCACACGAAGCTGTCGAAGAAGAAGATCCAACAGAAGAGTTGGCTGCAAGAGCGAAGACCCTCTTGGCCTCACTCCCCTGGTATGATCGTAAACTGTTCGAAACTTTTGTCGATGAGGGACACACCATTTCTTCCTTGGCTCGCTCTGTTGGCATCCCAAGGACTTCTGTGTCTCTAACCATTAATAGAGTAAGGCGATACCTAAAAAAGAACATCTAATGCCAGTATCTAAAACAAGAAAAAACCACAAGAAGAAAGTTCAGGCTCGCAACGCTGCAAAAGTTGCTAAGCGTAAAAAGATCGATGGACTGATTCAAGAACTACAGGAATCTATGGCTCACGTGAGAAACGTTACCCCTGAGGCTGTAAGAATAACAGGACAGTCGGGCATAGTGCTCCCGTCCTACGATATAAACCCCGAAGACGTATTATGAAACAAATAAAATGGAAATTTAAGGGAACTGAAGTCAGTTTCATCACACCAGAAGACAAACTAAGTTCTTCTGTGTTTAGACAAGCAAAGAGATTGGGCATAGATCCAACTAAAAGAAAAATAGAAATCATCAATGAATTTTTTACTACTGAACCTAATTCTACAGGCTGCGATACTTGCAATGGCAATACCGCCAATCCTGAACTCACACCCCTACAAATGGATGCTGAAGATAACAAAGTTGGACCGACCCCCGATGACATGCGCGACATGTTTAGGCTTTTGGATAGCCTTAGTGGCAGGGATACTGATGCAGATGCACCCGATCTTGATCTGCTTGGGGGCACCGATGACGGCATGGTTGACAGAAGAATCGGATAAGATACACACAAAGATATTCTAATATGGGTTGGGAAGAAGCACTAAGAGAATCAGCACATCTGTTTCCAATGGACAAGAAGGTTTTCCAACCGGAAGAACTTGCGATTGCTTACCACATCTACAATCTGCACTTCGGAACGATGAAGATAGATGTTGGATGCGGAGCATGTCGCAGAGATATAATCACAGCAGTAAAGAAGCTTGCACAGAAATATGTCAAGTGAAAGTTTCCTAATTTGTAAAGTATAACTGCAGATATCACATGGAAAACAGGAATCATTTATTTCAACCGGGACAGTCCGGAAATCCTGCGGGAAGACCAAAGGGAAATCCGAACAGGACCACCATCATTGTTCGTGAACTCTTTGCTAACATCTTGGAGGACGAACAGGAGCACTTCAAGGAAGCCTTGGAGAGGTTGCGTCAAGAATCCCCGAAGGACTATGTGCAGATCATGACTAAGTTGTCTGCAAAGTTTCTGCCTGACATGACTACGACCATCTTGCAGAACGCAGATGGTTCCAATATAGAACCGGTTCAGATTATCCTGCCGCCCAATCCGTCCACAGAAGACTAATGTCATCCTTTGCTTTCCTCCCGGCGTATGCTCCGATATTTTATCAGGACAAGACTTATTGGGTCATAAGTGGGGGAAGGGCATCAGGAAAATCGACAAACATTGCAGCCTACTTTCTGATGCGACTGATGGGTAAGGATTACTTCAGAGGGGTTATCGCCCGTTATACCTCAAAGGCTCTGACCAACTCGATCTACCGAGACATCCTTGATCTTATTGGTCAGTGGAGACTTACAGGCTACCTTGAAATCAAGGGAGATGAGATCCGAAATAAACTAAACGACAATCTGATCCTGACTCACGCAATGAAGCTGGCCGAAGGAACGATAACTGCGAAGGGCAAGGGTTTAGCCCGTGTAACTCATTTGCTTGTGGATGAGGCAACGGAATTACCCTCTGAGGAGGAATACCTGAAACTAATAGATTCCTTCAGGCAGAAGGGTGCAGAGAGAAGGATCTTCATTCTGTTCAACCCGACTGCAAAGTCCCATTGGCTGTTCAAGAGATTTTATCTTCCGGACGGGCAACCCAATCCAAAGTGGCTGAGCACACACGGCTACCTCCACACGACTTACATGGACAACAAGGACAACTTGGATGCTTCTAAGGTTGCCGAGTGGGAAGCCCTCCGAGAAGAAGACGAAGACTACTTCTCCCATCACATTCTTGGCGAATGGCGGGACATTGGGGAAGGCCAGGTGTTCAAGGGTTGGCACTTCGACTTCTCTCCAGATCCAGAGGGTGAAACCCTGTATGGCTTGGACTTTGGGTTTTCAACAGACCCAACTGCTATGGTGAGAGTGCAGAAGAGAAGCAACAGACTTTGGGTGGAAGAACTAATCTACGAAACAGGACTGACCAACGAAGACATCTATCAGAGGTTGGTGAGATTAAAGATTCCATCTACTGCCACCATCATGGCGGACGCAGCTGAGCCCAAGACAATCGAGACGCTAAGGAGACTTGGCTATAGAAACATTCAGCCGGCCAGCAAAGGTCCAGATTCGGTGAGGGCGGGCATAGACAAACTAAGGACCTTTGAAGTGCATGTCCACCCAGAATCCACCAATCTAATCCAAGAATACTATAACTATGCCTACAGGACTGGAACGGATAAACCAGTGGACGACTATAATCACCTGATGGATGCTCTGCGATACGCCCTGAGCAGAGACAAAGGCAACACCAGAAAATATGTTGTTATGGGTGCGCAAAAATCTTCGGCAGAAATAGACTAAATCATACTTATACTTATATGGCAACTCCAGCACCAATCGCAACATACAAGGAACTGATAGACCTTTTCCGCAGCATCTGCACTTCGCAGTTAGCAGTCCGACAATTCCAGGTCGGGCAGCTCTCCGACATAGACAACCAGAACGTCGAACATAAGTTCGTGCGTTTCCCTCTGGTGTTCATGATTCCAGCCCAGTCTTCAATGGATCGTTTCGGAAAAGTCTTATTTGGGTTTTCTTTTATTGTGATGGACATCGCCAAGGACAACGACGAACAGTTGGCCATCGACACCCACAACAACACATTCATGATTGCTCAAGATATCTTCTCCAAGTTTATCATGACGGACTGGTTGACAGTCGGGGCAAAGATAGAAACCCCAATCTACCTCACACCTTTTGTGGAGAGATTTAACAACAACTTAACAGGTTGGTCAGCAGAAATTTCTGTGGAGATCCAGTCTCCATTCGATCTTTGCTCAGCAGCCTTCCCAGCATAATGGCTATAGATCTAAAACCTGCAATGAAACTGATGGAGAGAGTTATCCAGGCTGCCTTGAGATATCAGGCTCCTGTGAAAACTGGGGCTCTTCAGAAATCTGTTAAAGTTCGTGCAGTGGAAACCCCAGATGGAATAATTTTCATTCCGACTTTCTTGAAGTATGGAACCTATCTCAACGAAGGAACCGGCCGATATAAAGTCAAAGACACAACAGGAAGACCTTGGAACCCAAGTCCAGGCAAGGGCAAGATGGGAATAAAACCCCGCTTCTGGCTGAACACCCAAGAAAAAACAAAGCAGGTCGTGAACCAAATTCTGGCTCGCGAAGTTGCTAAGCAGATTAAGAAGGAATTTAGAACAAAGAAATGAACAAACCAAGTTTCAAAATAAAAGACCAAACCTACACTTTCGAAGATATCACCCTTCGAAACTACTATGAACTCCAGGAAATCCTGGTCGAGCAGAAAGAAGGTTCAGAGTTCGAGATAGTCCAGTGTTTAACTGGGTGTCCAAAAGAACAGTTGACCAAACTAAGATACCAAGATTGGCTAATCATCTGGGAAGAGACCATCCTGCTCATCAACGAGCTTTCGGGCAAGACCGATGCAATCAAGCCAACAATGGAATTCAGAGATGTAAAGTATGGTCTACCTGCAATCGAAGATTTAACAGTGGGTGAATTTGCCGACTTGGAAGTTATTCTGTCTTCTCCGGGAGCAAAGAACAAACTAAACGAAGTTGCAGCAGTTCTATACCGACCAGTCTTGGAGGACGTCAACGGAGTGCTAACTCTGGAAGACTACGATTCCAAAGGGTTCCGTCAGAGAGCGGAGCTATTTATGGACCTTCCAATTTCTGCTGTTAGATCAGCCAATGCTTTTTTTTTGCAGTCCGCCAACTCATCACTAAGGAATACAGCGGAATCTTTGCTGCAAAGTCCTCTGATGAAGACGGTGGAGACATCCCTAAAAGACCAAATCAGAAAAGCACTTTCTCTGCAGCAAGAGAATGGTGGAACACCCTCAATCTCCTTTCTGGAGGAGACCCTCTTAGATTTAGTGAATCAGCAAAACTCCCTATTAGAGAAGCGCTCAACTGGCTTAGTTGGAAAAAAGACGAAACTCGGAGACAGAATCTTGAAATACAGAAACAAACTAAACACCAAGTAAGATAATGGCAATCACCAATACCCTCCAATCACCACCAATCTGGTCGGCAGCATACAATCCAATCATCTGGATGATCGAGTCGGACAAGACTACCGAATACAAGTTTAGGTATGTCTTCGACGTTTACGTCTACGGGAAGACCAAAGTGCGTTTCAAAGTTCCACCCAATCCAGAAGGCAAAGGTCTAATCGACGTCAACGCACTGGTGGCGGCAGAGTTGGAAATCCCACTGAACCTTCCGATGCTCTCGGACACCCCGTTCTACACAGGAGATTATCTGGCGACCAACGTCTACATTCTGGCTGGTGAAGAATATGCTACAACTCCCACAGGAAATCCTGTGATCTACAACGGTTCAGGGTTGGTCGGAGAACCAGCATATGGTCTTTACGCAGATGGAAACTTCAGACCTGCACCGAACAACACAACCCCTGTTGCATCTTGGGCGGCAGCTCAGTCTCCTGAAGAATACTACAACTGGATTGCTCTTGGTGGAGAAGGAGTCTTAGATTATGAGATGGCACTTGGACAAGTCAACGACACGGGCGGAAAGTTTCTAACTAACTGTCCAGATTCTCCACAGTCCATCAGATCCGACGAAGACTTCACGTTAACTTGGTTGAACAGAAACTTTGAGCCAGCAACAGGTCCACAGACCTATCCTTATGCGATGAAGGTGTCTTTCTACAACAACAACACTTCGATTGGTTCTGCTACATTCTTTAACACGGTGGCTAATGGAGGAATCTGGCCATCTTGTTCCGTTGCACCTTCTGCGACGGGAGCTTCAGGACCACAGAACTACTTGGAGTCCTTCAAGATAAATCCTGGACAAACTTTTACTTACACCAGAACCAAAGACGACATCTGGCCAAATAGCACTTGGGCGTTCGGCTACTACTCTCCAACTGCTGATGTGTTCTCAAGTCAGATTTCTTCTGGACTTACCCCACCAGTTTCAGGGATCAGCATTGGCTCCAACGATGACACTTGGCTGACCAGTCAACCAATTTCTGGATCTACGGGATCTACCGAGATTGTCTACAAGGCGATGGTTGCAGCAACTGGTGCTTCTTTGTCAATCGAATTAGGTTCTTCAAGTCCTTGGGGTTCTGATTATCCAACCCTACAACTTTGGGGAACAACTTCAACAACTTTGACTACTGGGGCAAACTGGGAGAAGATTGGAGACTTTACAACTTCGGAACAGCCAACCAACTTCACCTACTTTACGTTCACGGGCACAACCACAAAACAATACTATGCACTTGGTCTTCGCTTCCAAGTTACTGCTCCCACCCAGTATAACGAAGTTTTGATTGGACCAACCGGTTATCCAACCTTTACCAACGCCGACTGTATCAACAAGTGGGACATAACCCAAACTCTAACAGCACCTTTCAACAAGATGTGCTTAGCACTTTACCCATACGACACATATGGAACTTGCACTTTGGGGGCGACAGCAACTTCAGAAACTATCTGTCTAAACATAGACGACACAAACTGTTGGGGCTTTGAACCAATCAGGTTTACTTGGATAAACCCACTGGGCGGCAGAGATTGGTTTACGTTCATCAAGAGAAACACCTTCGTGCAACAAGCAAGCAGATCTACCCTCTATAAACTTCCTGGTTACTGGTCCGCAGCTTCTTACAGTGTGAAGGACAACCAGCCTGCACGATTCGGAACAACAGTGTTTAAGACAGATCTAACCAACACTTGGACTGCTTCGACTGACTGGTTGACTGAAGCACAGTCGGCTTGGTTGAGAGACATGTTCGCTTCTCCATCTGTGATAGCTTATCTGCCTGGCAGAACCCAACCGGTGGCTGTTGTAATCCAGGACGCAGAATACGCAGTTCAGACCATCCGCAGGGAGAACCTCTTCCAATACTTTGTCTCCTTCGTGGAGTCTCTACCAGCAAATACCCAAAGCTACTAATATGTCCAAAGTCCAACTCTACGCAGTCAACCCACAGGGGGAAACAGTTCTTCTGCAACTGTCAGATGATTCTCCAGTGAAGATGAATCTTTCAGTGGCGGAGATAAATCCGTTCACCCCATCTTCTTTCTTCTCGCAAACATTTAGACTTCCGGGCATTGGACCGAACACCCAGTTCTTCCAAGACGTCTACTCGGTCAACGGGAGCACGTTCAACCCGGCTGCAGCAGCACAGGCTTGGATTCTTTCTGATGGAACTTTGTTCTCTTTTGGTAATCTAAATCTGCAGTCCGTTGTTACCAACGATCAGACAAAGTCCATAGAGTATGACGTTTACTTCCTGGGGGACACTTCAAATCTCTCTACCTCCATCGGGGAAGATGGAATGAATACCATCGACGCATCTGAGCTAAATCACGTGCTGTCCTATGCGAATGTAACAGCATCATGGGCGGCAACAGGAGGAGCAACTGCAGGTCTTCTGGATGGAAACATTCTATACCCTTTGTGCGAGTGGGGCTACACCTACGGAACAGGTCCTAACGAAGGCATTCCTCTGCAGTCTACTCTCTCCCATTCTTACGTCAAGTCTTTCACTGCAGGTGCAACTTCGGCAATCAGGATGGAGCAGATGAAACCTGCAATCAGGGTTAAGTGGCTGTTGGATAAAATTCTGTCCGACGCTGGCTACACATACACATCTGCATTTTTAGAATCTGACTATTTCCAGTCTCTCTACTTTGTGTCGGATTCTGTGGCAAGACCCTACTTTCTAAATCCATCTGGAACTTGTCAAGTAACTGCAGATGCATTTACGGTCAATCTTGGAACAACCGAGATCATCCCGTTTAGAACAACGTTCAACAACTTCGACCAGGCATTTAACACAACAACTCACGTATGGACTGCACCGGCAAACGGTTCCTATGAATTTGTGGCTGTGGGAAAGGCTCAGTCTGAAATTAACAGACCAAAGGCTGCATTCAGGGTCAAGGCATACATCAACGACATCTTGGTTTACGATTCTGGAGTTCTTACAACCTATGGTGTTACCGAGAGAGACTGGAACTGGACTTCTGGTTCTATCTCACTAAACAAAGGGGACACGGTCGATGTCAGAATAGAAAACATGTCGTTCGGAGATTCTGCCACAGTCTTCTTTGATTCTGCGTTTAACTGTATCAGCGGACCAAATCAGGTCGTTGTGTCTTCTTTCCTGCCGGACGAAACAATCCTCAAGAAGATAGACTTTATTAGATCTCTGGTTCGCATGTTCAATCTGGTGTTCGAACCATCTAAAGTTGTTCAGAAGACTTTCCTTATCGAACCTTGGATTGACTGGGTTCAAGCAGGAGACATTAGAGATTGGACAAGACTTTACGACGGTTCTGCGGATTTACAGTCTTCGCCCGTCTTTGCTGAGCAACAGAGAATTCTAAAGTTCGGCGCACAGGACGACGAAGATTGGTTGAACAAACAATATCAAGAGCAGAACAAAGCCGACTACTGGTATCGTCAGTTCGATTCAGGGATCAAACTCATCAGAGACGAACAGCCGATCGACGTGCAGTTCGGAGCTAATCCTCTGCAATCTATTCCGTCCAAAGGAACTTCCTATCCGAACTGGGTGTTTCCAACTCTGGGAAGACTTCAACCGGGCAATCAGGATCAACCCAACTCTGCAAGGATAGAACCTATAGTTCCAAGACCAAGACTGTATCACTACAACGGCTTACAATCTAACCCAATCCCATGGTATCTATTTAACGGTGTTTCTGGTTCAGGAACTGGACAGGCCCAGAACTCTTATCCGTTAATTTCTCCATATTCATCTTGGCCTCCAAATTTGTTTTCCACAGTGAATCTAAACTTCTTGTCTAAAGAACAACCTTGGTCGGCAGATTCCACCTTAGTGGACAACACATCTCAAGATTTATACACAGTCTACTGGGACGAATATGTGGACTGGCTCTACGACCCCTACAACAGAAAAGTTTCCTTAACACTAAGATTAGATCCAGCAGACATTTTAGAACTTTCTTTTAACGATCGCATCTGGATTAAGGACACCTGGTATTTCATTCAGAAGATAGCAGATTATGCTCTTGGTGAAACTGCTTTGGTCAGAGTTGACTTAGTAAAAGTTCCCGCTGTGGCTATCCCAGGACCAATTCCTTTGGCTGCAACAGGAGCAACAGCAGGAACTTCCTGTCGAACTCTTGGACTTTGCAACAACAATCCAATTACAGATCCTGCAACAACCTACACTTATGTGGACTGCGACAGCAATCTAAGATCAATTACCCTTGGACCTTTGGCTTGCGGACAAGAAATATGTGCTTTATATCCTTTGATAAATCCATTGCCATCAGGTTGGACCGTGTCAGATCTTGGCTCTTGTGGAACAACGGGAGGCAATCTGGTTATGACGATAGTAACTGACAATACAGTTGGAAGGGTTCCATCTCCATTCACAACAGTTATTCTATCTGGATCAACTGGAGGAACAGGAGGAACTTACATTCCAATCAACAACTACACGGTGGAGGGAAACAACAACTTCCAAGTTGAATGGCCCAATCTTCCTGCTGGCTTTGGCATCAAGTTGGAACTAACTTCAGATATAGCACCAGGAGCAACCTGTGCTTCACAAGAAATTTCTCTGGCAACGAACGGACTGACTGGAGCAACAGCTTCCAGATCAGGAACTTACCAGCCAATTTCAGCAATCTTTCCGGCAGTTATCAACACTTCCGATACTTACACAGCATACATCAACATCACATACTAACAAATGGCAGAAGAAATAGTTTTAGAAGTCTCTGGGTTTACCAACCTTCGTGCCCAACTAAGGGAGGCAAATCAAGAAGTCCAGATGCTGACCCAGCAATTTGGTTCCACTTCTCAGCAAGTTCAGAGTGCAGCACTAAGGGCGGCAGAACTGAAAGATCAAATAGACGATGCGAGAGACGCAGTCAGTGCATTTACAGGAGCAGGACAATTCCAAGCAGTTGGTAAGGCAATCTCGGGTGTTGCGGGAGGTTTTGCAGCAATCCAGGGAGCAATGGGACTTGTTGGTGCAGAATCTAAGGATCTACAGAAAACACTGGTCAGAGTTCAATCTGCTCTTGCTCTATCTCAAGGACTTGCACAACTCGAAGACTTAGGTCGAGCATTCACCCAGTTGAAGGGCGTTGCTGTCAACGCATTCAACTCCATTAAGGCTGCAATCGGTTCTACAGGGATTGGTCTTCTGGTGGTTGCACTTGGAAGCATTATAGCTTATTGGGACGACATCAGTGCAGCAATAGGTGGAGCAACTAAATCTACAGAAGAACTCGATGCTGCTCAGAGAAAGTATAACGGCCAACTGGAATACACAAACTTCTTGGTTGGAGAATACACCAGAGATTATGAAAATGCAACTAAGATCTCCATTGCCCAAGCCCAGGCAAGAGGAGCATCTGCTCAAGAACTTGCGAACATTGAGATTGCAGGCAGAGAAAAAATCATCGCACTGCTAAAACAAGAAAGTTCAGATGCTTATGCAAACTTCAAGGCAACAGTCAAAGGACTAAAAGAAACCGACGAAGCCTACAAAAAAGCTGGAGATTCTTACAGAGAAGTTGCCAGAAAGAACGATGCAACCATCGACAATCTAAACACACAGAATAAAGTCGATGCAATCAACGCTCAGAAAGCAATCACTGATGATTTCAAAAAGAAGTCGGACGAAAGAACAAGAATTCTAAAAGAAGCAAACGAAACTGCTAAGAGATTAACTCAGGAATCCTACGATAGACAAACCAAGACTTATCAGCAGATTGCTCTGCTTGACACCAAGCTTTCTGAAGACGATAGAAACAGATTGAAGCTGGAGTTCGACCAGCTAAACGAAAGGGGAGAACTGATCTTAAAGTCCGTTGCCATCGAAGAAAAGGCTTCCAAAGAAAAGAGAGCCTTGACTGCAGAAGAGGTAAAAGAAAAGAAAGCCTTGAATGCAGAACTTGACGTTGTTATTCTAAGACAAACTGCAGAAACTGCAAAGCTGGAATTTGACATTCAGAAAAAGAAGAACGAAGATCTCAAGAGACAGGCTCAAGAGTATGCTGAAATTCTGGTGCAGAGAGAACAGAAGAAGTATGAGAGAACCAAGAACATCATCGACGACCACTACAAGTATGAAGAAGTTTCTCTCTTGGATTCTAATCTGTCCAAAAATGAATTACAGGATGCTCAAGAACAAAATGAACTAAATCGTCTTCAGGATCAGTTAAAGGCAGCAGAGAAGGCTGGTGAAGACACAGTCAACATAGAACTCGAGATTGCCAGAAAGAAGAGAGAAATTAGAGAAAAAGATTCGGAGGAAGAAAAAGAAAACAGGAGAGAAGCAGTCGACTTCGCCCTTCAAACTGCTGCTTCCCTCAATACCGGACTTCAGCAATTATCTTCTGCCAGAATGTCTAAAGAACTTGCGGAAGCAAAAGGCAACAAGGAAGAAGAAGAAAAGATCAGAAAAGAATACTTTGAGAAGAACAAAGCTTACCAATATGCAGGAGCAGTCATCTCAGGTATTTCTGCAGGTATTTCTGCATTCGAAAAAGGAATGGCAATCGGTGGACCTCCACTTGCTGGTCTATTCTTGGCTCTTTCTGCAGCAACTACAGCAATCCAGTTGGCTGCAATCCAACAAACTCAATATGTTTCTACAGCAGGTTCTTCTACATCTTCCGACAGTGCTAAATCAACACCGTCTACCTACGCAGAAGGTGGATTACTTGGTGGACCTTCTCATGACCTGGGGGGTATCAGAACCACAATGGGAGAACTTGAGGGAGGTGAATTTGTTGTCAACCGCAGAGCAACAGCAAACTTCATGCCCCTTCTTGAAGCAATCAATTCTCTGGGCAACACCAGAGCAGCAGATGTTCCGATGGCTCAGATGCCAATCGTCAAGACCTATGTGGTTGCGACCGACATGACTTCTCAGCAAGAAGCAAACGCAAGACTAAATGCTCTTGCCAGATTGTAAACAAAATATACTTACACTTATATGGAAAAAAAAGTAATAGAACTTGAAATTATAGAAGACGTCGATACATCTGGTGTTTCTGCAATTTCACTGGTCGATATTCCTGCAATCGAAAAGCTTTGGATGGCTTTCAAAAGAGAAGAGTTCGTTGAACCTGGAGCAGGAGAATCAGAAGACGAATTCATCCCCCGTTGCATAGCAAAGCTTGTTGGAGACGAAGGTTATGAAACAGATCAGGCTGCAGCAATCTGCTACAGCACCTACAGAGAAAAACAAAGTGCAGAAGAATTTGCAGAGACCTACACCGACTATCCCGAGGCAGCAGTCAACGCAGCTAAGCGTGCACTTGCTTGGGCGGAAGAGAATGGTTGGGGAGACTGCGGTATGGGACCTGGCAAAGCAAGAGCAAACCAACTGGCAAATCGTGAACCCATTTCAGAAGACACCATTGCTCGCATGTCGGCATTCCAAAGACATAGACAAAATTCAGATACACCCTATGGTGAAGGTTGCGGCAAGCTAATGTGGGATGCCTGGGGCGGAGACGCTGGGATAGAATGGGCAGAAAGAAAACTAAAGTCCATTCGCAAAGAGGAAATGTCCTACGACACAGGAACTCTTCCTCCCTATGTGGACGAAATTCCAAAGAAGAAAGACCAATTTGCACTGCAGGGAATTCCACTTCCCCGAGGGCAGAAAGTTGTTCTACAAGCAGAAGACGAAGACTACGACAGAGGTTTAATAGTTGAACTTATGCCCGAAGGTGGCTATAATGTCGAGTATTGGTTCGACACACCCGATAACATAGAACCTGCAGAAATAAGAGTCGACGGAGAAACCATCACCAAATCTGGTAAGTTGGTTTATCTCGGCTACCACCCAGAACTGCAGACAGAAGCATTTGCTGCAGGAGATAGACCTCTGGCAAGAATACCTAAAGAAGAAAGAGGCAGAACAGGTTCAGCAAAGAACGAACCGGGAGACACCAAAACAACAAGAGGAGGGATCGAAGTTTCTCAAGAAGTGGAGAACACCCTAAAGGATAAGATTGAGGAGCACAACAAGAAGAATCCACAGGAGTCCCAGAAAGCAACTCTTGGAATGTTGAAAGCAGTATGGAGAAGAGGAGCTGGTGCTTATTCAGTCGGAACTCCTGGCAAGAGAGGCATGCAGAGATCACAGTGGGCAATGGCAAGAGTTAATTCTTTCCTAAACATTCTGGCTGGCAACAGATCGGGCTACGACAAAGACTACAATCAGGACAACGATCTACTGCCTAAAGGACATCCTAAACACTCCGAGCAGAAGATGGGTTACTACTTTGCTTCGGAAGACCAGCAGATCGTCGTTGGACCGGCAATGATTCCCGACTTGGAAATTCTTCGCAAAGACGAAAAGACTAAACTTCCATACTACGTTAAGTTTTCCAAAGAGGTGATCCAGAAGGTGGCAGAAAAGTTTATGCGTGAAACCAGAAATCACGACACCAACATTCAGCACGAAGCAAAAGACGATGCTGGAACTTATGTCATGGAAACTTGGATCGTGGAAAACGAAGAGGACAAAGCAAACTCTCTCTACAATATGGACGTTCCAGTGGGCACATGGATGGTTAAGATGAGAGTTCAAGATCCAGAAACTTGGAAGAAAATCAAGGCTGGCGAACTAAAAGGCTTCTCGATCGAGGGAGACTTCATGGACAAGAAAGACTACGAAGCATACCAAAAAGACAAGGCTCTCTACGAGAGGGTAATAAAAATCTTAAAATCTATCTGAAGAAATGTCATATGACATTTAGTCTATACTTACTCAGGTAAACCCAAAATAAAAATTTACAATCTATGAACTTTTATCAAGAAAAACTAAACCAAATCAAGATCGCTCTTGGCATGGAAGTAAGAATGGTTGAAGCCACTTTGAAAGATGGAGTTACTAAGGTAATGACTGAAGCTTTGGAACCAGGCAGCAAAATTTATGTTGTTTCAGGAGAAGAAAAAGCACCAGCACCCGAAGGTATCCATGAATTAGAAGATGGCACCACCGTCTACGTCGATGCAGAAGGGGTGATCACGCAAGTGGAATCTCCAAAAGAAGAAGAGGAAATCGAAGTTGAAATCAAAGCAGCCGAAGAAAAATCCGAAATTCCAGCAGGAGAAGAGACAGCCGAACAACCAACTAAGTCGGAAGCAACAATCACCAAAGAAGAAATGGCGTCCTATGTGGACAACATGATGGAAAAGGTGATGATGGCTATCGAAGAAGTTGCTAAAGAGGTTGGAATCGTAAAAGAAGAAATGGCTTCTTACAAATCCAAAATGGAGAAAATGTCAAAAACTCCAGGAGCAACTAAGATCAGCACTTTCAATAACGAAGCACCAGCTTCAACAGACCCAATGGAAGCTCGCCTTGAAGGACTAAAGACCCTAAGAGAAGAGTTTACTAAAACAAGAAAATTCTAAAAATAAACAAATAACACTATGTCATTTTCATTAGGAAGCTTACAAGCTTACACCGACCAATTATCTACTGACCTGGTATCAAAAGCTCTTTTGAAGCCATACTCAGTTCAAATGCTTACCATCATGGCTGGTAAGACTGCAGGAACTTCTGCAATCAACTTGCTTAACTCTAACGCATACATCATAGATGCAACGTGTGGATTTAACGCTTCAACCGTTGGACCAGGTGGTGCAACAGGTAACTCTACAGTATTCAGCCAAATCGACTTGGTTGTTCAATCTAAGATGCTTAAGGAGCAACTTTGCCCAGAAGATCTAAGAAACTACTGGTTGTCTTCTCAGCTTAGCCCATCAGCTTACGCTACAACCGTTCCTTTCGAAGAGCAAATCGCTAACAACAAAATCGCTAACATCGGCCAATACGTTGAAAACACTATCTGGCAGGGTGATGGAGCATCTCTTGATGGTCTACTTGCTCAAGCAACTGTTGCTAACGGATGTCTTTCTGGAACCGGCGCAGGAATTACAGTTCCTTTCGCAGTTAACACCGCATTCGCATCTATGTTCGGTATCGTGAACAAACTTTCAAATGCTCTTAAGCAGGAGAACGATCTTGTTGCTTATATGTCATATAACAACTACCAGATCCTTGTTCAAGCTATCATGGCAGAAGGTAACTCTTTGATTACCCAATACCCTAACATCAACAACGTAACTGGCGACGCTCCATCTACTTTCGTGTTCCCTGGAACTAACGTAACTGTATTTGCAGCTCCTGGTATCAACGTTGATACACACATCATCCTTGGGCCTAAGAAGTATATCTACTTCGGAACTGGTCTTCTTGACGATGCTGACAACTTCAAGTTCTACTACGACCCATCTCAGGACGTTGTAAACTTCATGTCAAAATTCCGTCTCGGGACCTCGGTTTACCCATCGCAGTTCGTTTCTACTATCTAACAACCCCAAAGGGGAGCCTAAAAACTCCCCTTTACTAAATAAAAAAATCTAAAACAAACTATGTCTACATCATGTAATTTATCAGCAGCAATCGCTTTAGACTGTTTAGATGCTATCGGGGGTATTAAAACACTTTGGGTATCTTCTGACTTTGAATATGCTACTGTTACTGCAGGTGCTACTGCAGGTATCACAGCATTGACCGGAGCAACTGGAACATTCTACCAGGTGCAGGTGGCAAAAGATGTTGCGTCTTTCACAGAGACTTTCAACATCTCTAACACCAACGGAACAGCATTCTTCACTCAGGAAGTTACTATCCCAGTTCAACACCTTTCCTCTGCTAAGAGAGCACAAATTCAGTTGCTTGCTTACAACAGAGCGTCTCGCGTTGTATTTGAAGATAACAACGGTCTATACTGGATGGTTGGTCTTACCAGAGGTTGCGTAATCTCAACAGGAACCACCACAACCGGCACAGCTCCTGGAGATGCTACTCAGTATTCTTTCGTCCTACAGGCGATGGAACCAGCAATGGCTTACCAGGTAAACACCCTTGCTTCCCTAACCGGAACATCATTCGTCGACGCTTAATCCTAAGCGCATCTATTTTCCTAAATAACCCCGGGTTTTTGATATTTCCCGGGGTTTATTGTGGATATTATGTCAGTTTAGATTAATTCTATACTTAGAGGTAAGATGCTAAATCTAACACCAGGACAAGTAAATACAGTTGTAATCTACGCAGATACAATCACTAACTCAGATGTGAGTTATGGAGATTATTTTCTATTTGGATTCCAGAACACTTACTCTAAACAGTGGGCTTACGTTATCCCAACCTATACTGTTAGAAACACCAGATTTATCCAATTTACCATTACGGTAACTTCTGCAGACATCGACGACGTTGAAGGAGGTTCGGTATGGTTATTTGCTCCAGGCAACTGGACATATAAACTTTGGAACATGACTTCTCCTTCGTTGGATCCTTCTACTGGAGATCTAATCGACCAGGGGCAAATGTATCTGGAAGAATACACTCCACCGGAGATTGTTTTTGTGGATTACGTTTCAGACAACGAAGATGCTTTATCTGTTGTTTACTATTCTGGAGATTTCGTTGGATGCATCATCAACTCATACAATTCACCCTATATAGTTTCTAATTATGAAGAATCATCTTGTGATCCACTATTTGTGGCAGGAGACGGCCTACTTTACATTACAGAAACAGGGGAACTTTATATAAACGCAGCATAAAAATACAAAAATGGCAGGAAGATTAAGACTTGGAGCAACGGGTGGACAGATAGAAATTTCATATTCAGGAACTACCCCAAATCCAGCATCAGCAAATTATCTAAATGTATTCGTCAATAATGACGGACAACTGGCGAGCATCGGAGCTACAGGCAACGTTATTGTCTATGGTCAAGGAGGTTCAGGAACTGGAGGTTCAGGAACTTCGGGTTCTTCTGGAACAAGTGGAAGTTCAGGCACTTCGGGTTCTTCTGGAACAAGTGGAATTTCCGGCACTTCGGGTTCTTCTGGAACAAGTGGAAGCTCAGGCACTTCGGGTTCTTCTGGAGCAAATGGATCTTCTGGCACAAGCGGAAGTTCAGGAACAGATGGAACTTCGGGTTCATCAGGCACAAGTGGTTCTTCAGGAACAAGTGGTTCTTCAGGAACAAGTGGAGTAAATGGATCTTCGGGCACAAGTGGAAGCTCAGGAACTTCTGGCATAAATGGGGCAACAGGACCACAAGGTGAGCCAGGATTTTCTAACTCATTCTTCAACTATGAGGCTAAGACTAACTCTCAATCAGGTGATCCTGGAGCTGGTTTTATTATTTGGAACAATGTAACTCAAGCATCTGCTACACAGATAAACATTAGCGATGAAGATGGTGGAGGGAACAACGTTGATATCTTCTTTGCAAATCTGAATTCAGGGACAACTATTACCATCCAAGATAAAGCAAATCAAGCAAACTATCAAACTTGGACAATAGGAACTCCAGTGGACAACACCACCTACTGGACTCTTCCAGTTACTTTGGTAACTTCCACACATTCGTTCAGCAACAACGATCAGGTCCTATTCATCCTGGTATCAACTCCGTCAGGCACAAGTGGAACTTCGGGGAGTTCAGGAACAAGTGGAGTAAGTGGATCTTCGGGCACAAGTGGTTCTTCGGGAACAGATGGAACTTCGGGCACAAGTGGTTCTTCGGGAACAGATGGAACTTCGGGCACAAGTGGTTCTTCGGGAACAGATGGAACTTCGGGCACAAGTGGTTCTTCGGGAACAGATGGAACTTCGGGAACGTCAGGTAATTCTGTTGATATTACTTCTGGCGGAGCAACAAGAATTTTAACTTCTAATGCAGGAGGAACTGGAGCAATAGCTCAAGCAAATTTAACTTTTGATGGTTTTGTCTTAGGGATCACAGGTCAGGGAGTTTCCAGATTTTACAACGCTGGTAACTTTACAGGAACTGGGACAGTTGACTGGAACAATTCTAACGTTCAACAGTTTACCCTAACAGGATCAACTACACTTACATTTTCTAATGGGGTTGCAGGAGGAGTTTACACAACAAAAGTGGTTCAAGGAGGATCAGGTTCTTATACAGTAACTTGGCCAGGTTCGGTTATTTGGACGGGTGGATCTGCACCGGTTTTACAAACTACTGTTGGTAATTCCGACTTTGTTTCATTTCTTTATGATGGAACAAACTACTACGGGGTAACTACCCCAACAAACGGCACTTCGGGAACAAGTGGATCTTCGGGAACTTCGGGAACAAGTGGTTCTTCTGGAACAGATGGAACTTCGGGCACAAGTGGTTCTTCGGGAACAGATGGAACTTCGGGCACAAGTGGTTCTTCGGGAACAGATGGAACTTCGGGAACAAGTGGAAGCTCAGGCACTTCGGGCACAAGTGGTTCTTCTGGAACAGATGGAACTTCGGGCACAAGTGGAAGTTCTGGGATAAGTGGAAGTTCGGGAACTTCGGGAACAAGTGGTTCTTCCGCTAATACTTTAATTACAACCAACAGACAAACTGCCTCTTATTCTTTGGTAACTTCCGACCAGGATAAATTAGTTGAAATGAACGTTGGATCAGCAAACAATCTAACTGTTCCACTAAACTCTTCTCAGGCATTCCCTATAGGTTCTCAGGTAATGGTTACCCAATATGGAGCGGGAGCAACTACAATCGTTGCAACTGTTGGAGTAACTCTTAGATCTCTTGGAGGTGCTTTGAAAATAAACGGCCAATATGCCGCAGCTTCTCTTATCAAAATAGACACGGACGAATGGGATGTCTTCGGTAACTTAACAGTATAATATGCCATCGAAATTAGGAATAGCGCTTGCGGGTATTCAAGATGCCCAATTTGATCCTGCTACCATAGCATTTATTGGCGCAGTTGGAACTCTTGCTACAACAGGAGATTACTATGCAATTAATAATCTGGTAACAGATCTAAAGTTGAACGGACTTTGGGATAAGATGGATGCAATCTACCCATTCATAGGGGATACTGCTACACCAAATTCTTACAATCTAAAAAATCCAAGTCAGTATCAGTTGACTTTTTTTGGAGGTTGGACCCACACATCTTCAGGAGCTCTTCCTAATGGAAGCAATGCTTATGCTACTACGGGTTATACTTATGCAGATGCAACTACAAACGATACACATCTTTCTTATTATAGCAGAACACAATCTACCCCCAGTGGTTATCCCGTCGAAATAGGTAACGCAACCAATCCCTCTTCTCCTGTTATAGAATATAACTTACAAATAAGATCTACAGGAAACTTTGCTTTTTCAAGACAGTATTCAGATCCTGCACAGCCAGGACAAATAGATGGACAAGTCTTTACATCTAACACAGACTCACAAGGTTTCTATATTGGCACAAGAACTTCTTCCACTTCACATAAACTGTATAAAAACGGTTTACAGATAGGATCAACAAATACCGCTGCTAACTCTTATACTCTTTCTGGTTCTACTGCAATTCAGATCGCCAAAGGTGCTGGTGGATCTTATTCGAATAGACAGGTGGCATTTGCTTCTATAGGAAAGGGACTTACAGATGCACAAGTTTTAACCCTTACTTCTATTGTGCAGAGATACCAATTCTTGCAAGGCAGAAATATAGTGGCAGTTCCAGCAGTTCAGGATTTAGATGCACAGAATTTCTTGATGGCTGCTCAAATTACAGATTCTACTCAAGCTTCTGCAGTTCAGAATTTAACAGCAGGTCTAAAGTATTATTCTCTTTGGTCTAAAATGCAGGCAGCTTACCCATTTGTTGGAGGTTCAGCTACAACTCATAAGTTCAATCTGAAATCTCCTTTCGATGCAGATGCATCTTTTAGAATTACATTCAACGGAGGATTTACGCAAAATTCTAATGGAATAACTCCAAACGGAACTAATGGTTATGCAGATACTTTTTATACTCCGTCTACCAGTGGTTCTCAAAATGACCAACACATTTCAGTTTATTCCAGAACAAGCGGTGGCAGAAACTGTAAAGATTTAGGAACACTTTCAACAGGAAGCAATCAGTTAACTCTGGACCTTAGATCTGCAGCAAATGAATTTACTTCTGCGGTAAACTCTTCCGACGATCTTACTGTTGGTTTATTTGGAACTGCTGCGGGTCTCTTTTTGTCTTCCAGAACAGTATCTACAGAATTCAAAATTTTCAGAAATGGAACTCTGGCAAAAACCCCACTTGTTGCTTCAGGTGGAAGATCTACAGCAAAAGCTTATATTTCTGCATTAAATAACAATGGAACAGCACAGCAATTCTCGGATAGAAATCTGGCTTGGGCTTCTATTGGAACTGGACTTTCCGACACAGATGCTGCGAACCTCTACACAGTGGTTCAAGCATATGAAACAGCTTTATCAAGACAAGTATAATAATTATGCAAACAAACGAATTAGTGGCTCTATTAACAGAAGCACAAAAAGACCAATTAGTTGGACAGCAATATGGTCCAGATTCCTATTTTAATCCCATTCAGGATGCGGACGGAAACTGGATTATTTCCACACAAGAACAAGAATTCTGTGTAAATCCAGAATTTCTTTGGGTAAAAGATTTACCTCTTATTCCATATAAACCAGAACCAGATCCACTTCCTCCGGGGCCAACAGGAGCATAATTAAAACTATTAATATGTTCGCACAAAATCTATTTTTTTTCGGAAACTTTTCAGGAGCAACGGGAGGATCTTGGACACCGGCAGATTTACCTGGCATAGAAAACTGGTTCAAATCAGATACCGGAGTAACTCTTTCAGGTTCAAATGTTTCTGCTTGGGGAGATAGTTTAACTTCTAAATCTGTAACACAAGGACCTTCTGCAAATCAACCAACTTTTACAGCTTCCAATTCAGATTTCAACAATTTACCGACTTTAGATTTTACTAATGAGGGGGCCACACCAGTTTATTTAGTAAACAATACAGATTTTGTTTACTCTGATAGCCTTCCTCTATACTGTTTTGTAATTGCAAGAAAAACTGCATCACAAAGTTTTGCATCAGCAGGGGGAGGTTCGGACGCAAACATCGGAGGAGGAGCTTGGTCTATTAATATAGCAGATGACGGAGTTCAACCCTTTACAGGAGCTCTGGCAGGTGGTTATCTAAACAAGATATCAGGAACAACTCTCAATACAACTATTCTTGCTGGTGTTGGGATTACTTCTACAGATGCTTACACTTATTTTAACGGATCTTCTTCAGGCGTTGCAGGTTCTTATTCACCAAATGCTAATCCTTGGTTTAATATTGGAGCTTATGACGCTTTTAACAGTCCTGGATATAATTTTACTGGCTCTATTGCAGAAATGATTATTACAAGAGGATCTGTTCTTTCTGGAACTGATCTAAGTAACTTGTGGAATTATGTGCAAACTAAATATGCTATTCCTTCATACGATCCTGATGCACAGGCATATATTGATGCTGTCATTGCAGCGGGAGGTTCTTTAACTTCAACAGAAGAAGATGCAGTAAACACTTTATTCGTCGGACTAAAAGCATCAAGTTTATATTCAGAACTAAACGTTTTATATTTATTTTTGGGAGGAAATGCTGCTGCGTCGGGACTAAATGCAATAAGAACAAAAAGTGCTTTTGACATAGATTGGTATAATACTGGAGATTTTACATTCAATGATCAGGGAGTAACAAACACAGGTTCTGGCTACGGAGACACAAACTACAATCCTACTGTTCAATCTTCTCCAACAGACACTTCTTGGGGAATTTATCAAACTGCTGGAAATATGGAAAATGAAATTTATTCATTTGGTGCAGCAACAACTGACACTGGACAAGTTACTGTTAACAATCATTATTATGCAGGTGGTTATGTGGTATTATATGGATATGCAAATGGCAATCAAAGTAATGGATTTGCATCAACTCCCGAGGGATCTTGGATTGCAACATTTGGATCATCTAACATAAAAGATTTTTATAGAAATGGAGTTGCATCTACACAAGCAACTGCAGGGGGAATTTCAGAATTAGTAAACGTTCCATATTTTTTGTTTACTCTAAATTTGAATGGGTCTCCATATAATCCTTTTACAGGAAGATTACAAAGTTTCTTTACTGGAAATTATCTAACTCAAGCTCAAGCTGAAGATATTGATGCACAGATTAACACATTCCAAACTGCTTTAGGAAGAAATCTTTACTAATAAACAATACATTGTCAGTTTCTCTTAAATTTATACTTACAGTAAATGGACAAAAAAACAAACATCAACTTTCATAAGTTTTCTCAGCAAGTTCCAGATCCAACCCTTCCAAAGGTTTTTGAGGTTCGCGGGCACAGTTGGGTCAGCTATGGAATAGACAACCTCTATCCGAACGCACTTATTACTCCGCTCTACAATGGGTCGGCGATGAACCGCTCGTGTGTTAATTCGAAGCAGATCTACACCGTTGGTGAAGGACTTCGCACCAAAGACCAGTCTCTGGAATACGTGTTGAAGAGAGCAAACTCTAAAATGGAGGGCTGGAACGAAATCTTCGATCGTGCTTCTCTGGACTACATCATCTACGGAGGCTTTGCGTTGAACATTATCTGGAATCAAACTGGAGATAAGATTATGGAAATCTATAATCTTGACTTTAACGATATTCGCTCGGGGCATATTAATCCAGAAACCGACGAAGTGGATTTCTACTACTACTCGGCAGATTGGTCAAAGTATAAAAAGGACATCTATAAGCCCAAGGCATTTAGAGCATTCGATCCAGCTCAGGCAGATCTATATCCAAACCAGATTCTGTATTTTTTCCTGCACACACCAGGGCAAAAATACTATCCGCTCCCAAGTTATTCCGGTTCTCTAACAGATATTCAGGTGGACGTATCGATCAGTTCGTTCCACTATTTTAACCTTATGAACGGTTTAAATCCTTCGCTTTTTGTGCAGATGATGGACGGTATTCCTTCACCAGAAGAACGTCAGGACATCTACCAGAATTTGGCTGCTTCCTTCTCCGGAGTGGAAGGGGCCGGGAAGTTTTTCCTATCGTTCTGCAATGGGCCTGATACCAAAACAGAGATAACTCCGATAGAAGGGGCCAACGATGAATACTACATCACATTGGAGCAAAGGATTTCATCAAGAATTCTAACTGGACACAGAATTACATCTCCCCTCCTGCTTGGAATTAAGGACACTGGAGGTTCTTCCCTGTCGAACAACAAGGACGAAATTCTGGTTGCATCGGAACACTTCAACACCACAGTTATCAAACCAATCCAAAAGATTCTGTTGAAGGTTTTCGATCGTCTCCTTTACTACTACGGGTATGACACAGAACTCTACATCGAGCCACTTCGTCTCTTTAACGAAGACAACCAACAAATCGGGGAAGCCCAAGTCGACGCAATAGTATAACCATGGCACTACAAGAAGTTTTATTCGTTTCTGAGGAGAAGCTCAAGTCATTCACCTCCATCAACAACAACGTTTCACCGTTGGACTTGATTCCCTACGTGCTACAATCGCAGGACATCTACCTTCAAAACTACATCGGAGCAACCTACTACATGCAGTTGAAAGAGCAAGTTCTAACAAACACAGTAAGCGTTGAAAATAGATTTCTCCTGGACAACTATATTGGATCGGCTCTTTGCAACTGGGCGCTGATGCAAGCTTTACCTTGGTTGAAATATAAGGTGTTCAACAAGTCGGTGCTTTCCCCGTCTTCAGAATCTGCAGAATCCATCACCCTCGAAGAGTTAAACTTCCTCATCGAACAGTGCAGAGGAACAGCAGAAACCTACACGAAGCGCATGATCGAATGGATGACCCTTCATCCTGGGGATTATCCAGCATACATCACACCAAACGTATTGGACGGACAGCTACCAGAAAGAGGCAATCCTTACTACAACTCTTTGGTTACTCCGAAACAACCATACGCTTGGCGCAAGCTTGGAGGCTACACCTCCAGAGATGCTGCAAATGTGGGCTGGTATGATAACGGTATGCAGTGCATGGAATGCGGACCTAACTTCTACCAATCTCCGGTAAACTAACATGCAAGATCCTAAGGTTAGACTGGCCAAGGTGTATAAATCTTCCGAGGCCAATGAGGCTAAGCTCAAGAAATATCTCTTTGCAAAAGAGAAACTTTCTGCAGATAAGAAGATATAATATAACAGAAGGATGGGACACTAACACCCGTTGGTATTCTACATTTTATTATTTTATTTGGTATTTATTTTTTAATTCCCCATCCTTCTAATTTCATATCTAAAAGTCCCCAGTTTCTCATAACTTCTGGGGACTTTTTTTGTGGGTTAAACTATAATATATAGAGTATGAAAATTCGGGCAAATTTCAAAAACGAAAACAACGGCAACTGCAGGCTCAGCGACTTCGAGGTGAGATGCATTAGATTTCTATATGCAAAGGGAGGTTACACCCATCAGCATCTGGCAGAAGAAGCAGGAGTTTCCAAAACTCACATCGGACGCATTATCAGATGGGAGACCCGTGTATGTTAATTCACCCAGCTAAACACTACTTCCAGGCTAAGTTTCCCCAGTTGGAGGACCACGAAGAAGAGGTTTTCTTTCAACACCCAGTGCACGCAATCAAGTGCAATCAGATTGGTATTCTGTATTTCGACGAAAACATCTACACATTCTACGAAAAATCAGGATTTTCTGTTGTTCGTAAAATAGAAACAGCAACAACCCCCCGAGTAACTTTAGGCACCAAACAAAGGGTTATCTGGGAGTGCTACATGGGAAGAATAGTTGTCAGTCCCCATTTCCTTTACGTCAACGGAAATCCCTTAGATCTGAGGTTCGACAACATGAAAGTCGTAACGGATCTTCCCCGAAAGGAATGGGCAATCTACCAGGAAACAAGAAGAAAATTTATTAAAGCATCCGTTGATCATCTGATGAAGTTAGAAGTCCGTATGGAGAAGATGGGGATGAGCAAAGATGAACTTTATGCCTTTCTCTTATTGCCTAACTGGCTAATGGCTGCACGTCAAAAATTAGATGGCCCCGAAAAGAAGTATACCAGATTGGCCGGAACCCGTATCAGGACAACTCCAGAACAAGCAGATGAAGTTGAGAGAATGTATAAAGATGGAATGACCATGTATGCAATCATCAAAGTCATGGGTTGGACCACAAACCAGCGGGTAAAAAAAGTTGTCAAGGATCGCGGTCTCTCTCGATAGAGAGCGTATATTCTTGTATGACAAACACATTTAGATTCACAGAAGAGACCCTTAACAAATTCGATTCAGTTTTTACTTTTTTAGGTAATGCAGAACCTGGAGTTTGGTTGTATCAAAATCCTTTCAAGACAAAAGACGACAAAGGAGGATTATTTCTTGTTCAAGTTGGAAACGGAGGAGTCCGTTACATTGCAGGTTGGGAACCAACTGGCATGACTATCGATCAAATTATTGCTAAACTTTCTAAGTAAGACCGTATATTCTAACATATGACAAAGCAAGAATTTTTCAAACCCGGCGACTACGTTCAAGTAACTAAATCTCTAAAGAAGATCTCCTTCGTGAAAGCTGTTTCTAACAAAGGTATTACTTTAGAAAGAGTTTCTGCAAAACCCTGCTGCATTTTTATGCCTTGGGAAGCTATTAACTATCCAACAGTTTTCTTTCAAGCAGATCAAACTGATCCAGAGATTGCAGAAATGATTGCAACCTACGAAATTAATAAGCTTATCGAAAACGAAAGTTTCGAAGAAATGTGCAGTCACTTCTAATCTAAGACCGTATATTCTACTATACAACAAAAAGTTATGACAACAAAAGAATTTATCTTCCAAACTTACAAAGATTCTTCTCCTGAATTTGTAATGAAAATTATGAGTAACTGGAGATTAAGACCAGAAAGAAATTACAACGGAGAATTAGTAAATCCATTAGATCTGCCTTTCGCAAAAACTAAATGGGTTGTTTATGATGTGGTTATGGGACTTATTTCTAAAGGAGATAGAATTAGACTGAATACCCCAGATGATCTAAACTTGCACAATAAAGAATGTATCATCGAAAAGAAAACGGGAAATTATATTCATGTTTGTATTAATGACAATAGCACTTGGAAGATTAATGCTTTTGAAATAGTTTATCTTTGCAAAGAAGAAAAGATGAATGTTAAGATTGGAGATTTAGTTTGCATTAAAACAGGTTCTATGCGTCCTGGTTATTCCGCAGATTCTCTTTTCAAAGTGGTATGGAAATCAGCAGTTAATGTTCGCGTCGAACCAATCAATCCTAAATATCCCCAGGAGATTATCAGTAAACACGAAGTGGAATGGAAAACTAAAGATCGTCCAGGTTCTTATATCAGAGAATTTACTGACTCTACCAAAAAGCGTTATTTCAAAAAATCAGTTTACCAATTAGATATTCCAAAATCTTTCTTAGTTGCTCCCGATCAATACGACAAAGAAGATTTAGAATTAGTAATGGATTTACACGATATTGGATTCTAAGACCGTATATTCTATAAACAAATAAGTTATGAAGATTAAAAGATTCGAAAGTCCCAGAAACAAAGCACGTCGCGAAGCAAGGGAAGCAGCCAAAACTAAAAAGCCAAATTCTGAAAATCTATTCAAAGCTCTATTAACCCGTCTTGGTCCAGAAGGCATGGACGATTTAGAGAATAGAATTTCTAAAATGACAACTCCAGAAAAAATGGAATTCGAAATTCGTCGGTCAATTTTTAGAACTAATCCTGCACCAACAACTCCTCAAGAAGCTTTGGAGCAAAGAGAAATGTTTATTTATGAAAATCACTACTTTAATGTTGCAGGTGAGGATCCATCCGAAGCAAATGCAAGATACAAATTTACTTCAGATTCTGCATCCGAAGATCTAAAATCATTTGCATCCAGATTCGATGTTTCAGATTTTCCTAAATCACCTACTGCTGATTGGTTGTGTCCTAAAATTTCACTGCACGAAAGTAAAAATTTTCATGACTTCTTAGACAAGACTGCTAAACCTTTCCATGAATTTGCTACCATCTTTAGTTCAATTTCAGGTATTGAATTAGAGTTAGACGATGCAAGATGGAATCACTTATCAACTGTCGAAGATGACAAATTTATTTCCAAAGCTTTCTGCACAATGTCTTACAAAGTTAAATCTTCTACCCATCATATAGAACTATCTTGGGACTGGGAAAATCGCCAGGTGGAAATCTTCATCATTGCAGTTAAAAATCAAGGCAAGGGCGAAGGAACTTCTCTAATGGAACTATGCAAGATCATCTCTAACCAAATCGGGATTGGTCTTAGACTTTGTCCTATCGAACATAAAACTCTTTGGGGAACTCTTACCGACCACAAGAAGCTAAGAGACTGGTATACAAGACTGGGCTTCACCCCAGAAGAGAATTCACCTTATATGATCTACAATGTGTAACCTCATAATGTCCTTAATAATTCCGGCTATCTTGGTCGGAATTTTTTTCAGAAACAAAACGGATAGATAGCAGTATAACCTTTAACAAAGTTATTCTGGTGGGCAGAATACAAAGACATTGAAAGCCAACTTTCCTGAGGAGCCCACCTCCCAGGTTAGCTTGGCTTTTTTTTATCGGTAATCAAAAATAAACAAATATAAAAATGGAAAAACCAACATTTACGCCCGACGAAGACGACAGCAATTCGTTCCAAGCTTTTTTAGAATGGGAAGCTAATCAAGACAAGCCAAAAATGAAATTTCCCCCTATTGATTGGGAGAAGCAATTTATCTTTAACTTTCCCCAGTATAAACCACTATACATGTATACTGGATATGACAAGCCCTTTCTGTTCTACCCGATGGGAGTTGTCAGAGATCAACATGGAGACGATCTGGAAGTTTTTATTCCACCAAGCAAGGAAGCAAAGAGATGGGTTGGTCAAAGAAGAATCTGGGTTGAAGACTTTGGATTTGGTAAAACTCCAGAAGAAGCCAAAGCGACTTACAGAAAATACCAATGGGTATGGAGAACAAAATCTGAAATCAAGGCAGAAAGAAAAAGAATGGAAAGAGAATTAAACAAATGAAAAAAGAATATCTATCAGAAATCGAACCAACTTTAGAATCCATCCACAAGCACCTAACTCTGCATGAGGTGGACTGCTCTTTCTTTGGTCCTTCAATCCACGAAGCGATCAAAGCAACTTCAAGA
>Ga0247723_1000392_pt1 | contig 30128 bp, 50 predicted proteins | sample MSEWelMarce5H_FC_FD_189079 | JGI IMG/M metagenome (GOLD analysis project Ga0247723, IMG submission 189079) | Subsurface sediment microbial communities from gas well in West Virginia, United States - MSEEL Well Study Marcellus 5H_FC | ecosystem: Environmental > Terrestrial > Deep subsurface >... | reverse complement strand
TTACTAGCTGACGCAGAAACAAAAACAAACCAATTGTATTTCCTTCGTGGCATAGGCAACTTCATTTTACCTGGAACTCCAGTAAGTAAATTTATGGCTGAAACAAAACTTGGTTCCATTGAACTAGGTGTTTTGGCTGACACACGACGGCTGTTTGAAGAACAAGCAATTGCTGCCGGACAAACAAGCGCAGACGGCGATGCTCGATTTATTGATGTCTACGGCGACACGGTTTGGGCAACATTTGGTTCATTGCGTAGAAGCGACAAGTATGAGGGTGTTGTCATGTCTAAAGAATTTGAAGACTGGTTTGACGACAACCAAAAACTTATTAATACATACCCACAAGTTGCTTCATACTTTGGTCCACAAAAACAACCAGGCAAATTTGGTCCACAAGAACAATCTGTGTACAACCGTTTTATTGCTAAAGGCGTTATCAAAACCCAAACAGGTGAACAACTTATTGCCCAAGCACAATCCAATGTGGCATACACTTTCCTTGATTCAATCCAATCCAAGATGACCCCTGCACAACAGGCAAGTCCTACTGGTCAAGCAATCCTCACATCAACTAAAGAGATTCTTAAAAAGTCTTTCCCTAAATGGGATATGGCTCTTGCCGGCGCAGAATCAAAATCTAAACGGGAGAACCAAATTAAACAACTTCGTGAAATTGTGGCTGACCCGAAAGTTAAAGATACTGATATGGGTCAGACAGTTGCGGCGTACATGGCATATCGTGACGATGAAGTTGCTAAACTTTTGAAGCAAGGTGTTAAGGGGTGGCAGACCTCAGCCAAGGGTTTACCTATGCGTCAACAGTTGCGAACCATTGGTGAAGGATTTTCTAAAATTGTCCCTGAGTTTGCTTCTTTGTGGGACAGGGTATTATCAAGAGAATTCACAATACCTACAGAAGAAGGTCAGTAATGGCACCTAAACCGCAAGAAACCCCTACCCCCACAACAACTGTTCCAGCCCAAAAGTCAGTGGCGGATCAACTTAAAGAAATTTTAACTAATGCCCAAAACGGTGGCTTTAGCAGTCTTCCCGCTGGATCAGTATCCCCGTCATCACGGTCAGCTATCGGCGTTCAAGGCACACAAACCCTTGACCCATTAACAGGTAAACCAACAGGGTATTTTGGTTTTCAAACTAAAGAAACGCTCCCGCAACTTGGCGGATTTGAGCCAGCAGGACAAACAGTTGCCAACCAACCTAAATACTTTTCAGGTGACGAAGACGCAATCAACTCGTACAGCAAAGAAACCATTGCTGAGTTGCAATACAACCTATCTAAGAATGGTTTAATGGGGCGCAAATACACCCCAGGTGTTGTTGATAACCAAACACGTTCAGGGTTTAAAGAACTACTAGGAATATCTAATCGGCAAGGAACCGATTGGATAAATGCTTTAGGTTCAGTATCCCAAGCAGGTGCATCTACAGGAACAAAACTTCCTGCATACCAGCTAACAAACCCTGAAGATTTGAAAGCAGTTTTTCGCAAAGCTGCACAAGATTCCCTTGGTCGCAACCTGCAAGATGGCGACATCAACCGACTTGTAGAAACATATCAAGCGCAAGAAGCCCAATACCAAAAACAAGTATCTACTGTGGGTGGCGTTGTAACCCAAGCCCCATCAGCCCAAACGTTCGCCCAATCAGCAATCAATAAGGATTTCGGCACAGAAGTGAATACACGCAAATTGTCAGACATCTTTGGTGCTATTGACGCAAATCTAAGCAAAGGTAAATAATGGCTGCCAAAATAAGCGAAACAGATAAACAGACACTTGCAGAAGCAAATGCACGTCTAAAAAAATCCTATAAAACAATCAAAGAATATTTGACTGACAACGGGAAACTTGCCGCTACTACAGACAGTTATAAGCGTCGACTTAGTGCTGTAGAAAATGCCCGTGGCAAAGCCAAAGACGAAAAGTTTATAGCAAGCACAGATTGGTCTAAATATATTGCTGGTCAATACGGGCAGTATGTACTTGATGTTTATAATTCTGAACCCGATGTTGCTGGCATTATTAAATATGCCTACGAAAACGATGAATTGGCTGCCGATACATTAAAAAAGATTCAATCAACTAAATGGTATTTAAATCTTCAACCAGGAGAATACGAATATAACAAAGGGGTGTCTTTACAAGATAAAGCGTTTTTGTCTAAAGTTGATGCACAAAAAGCAACCATTAGAAAACAAGCAGCCGATAACGGTTACACACTTACCGAAGACCAACTTACTGGCTTAACCACAGACTCTCTTAAAGGCATGTGGGACCCTGCGACATTAACCAAAAAAATTGGTGAATCAGTTGTGTCAGGAGCTACTGGTGGTGGGCAAGTTATGGCAACAGCCCCAACTGGTAAAGCCCCAACTGCTCTCCAAGCTGGTTCTGATGCTGCATCTTTGAAAGCGTTATCACGAGCTTATGGTTTAAGTCTGTCTGATTCCGACATTGAAGGATATACCCAGTCAATTGTTTCAGGAAACATAACAGCCCAACAGGTCAAGGATCAGTTCCGCAACCAAGCTAAAAGTTTGTACCCTGCTTTAAGTTCCCAACTTGACAGCGGAACAGTCGCTGATGCCACTTCAACGTATCGTTCTATTGCCGCCAAAACTTTAGGTATTGATGGGACGGCTATTGATTTCACTGACGCAACTAAGTTCGGCAAACTTCTCACTTACCAAGACCCTAAATCTGGGGAGAATCGCCTTATGAACTCAACTGAATGGACGCAGTACCTTCGAGCGTTACCTGAATGGGGTAATACTTCAGAAGCGAAAAGTCAGTATTCTGGCATCATTGACACAGTTTCTAAAATCTTCGGGAAGGTTGGATAATGTCCAGTCCAGCACAACTACAAAAAACTCTTGACGGTTTAGGTTTAGGGTTTCTTTTCCCTATCTTGAACCGGTTGGTAACTGACCCAACTGTTGACGCTACCAACGAAGATGCTGTATCTAAATACATTGAATCCGATGCTGGTTCACAGGATGCCATTAAGAAACGTTTCATTGGTAATGAGGGTCGGGTAAAAGCTGGGCTTCAGCCGTTGACCCCCAAGGAATACATCCAAGCTGAACAGACATATACACAAACTTTGAAAAATAACGGTATGCCCCAAGGCTTTTATGACCAGCCTGATGATTTGTCAAAACTTATTGCAGGGAATGTGTCAGCGGTTGAATTCAATAACCGCATCCAGCAAGGATATTTAGCAGCCAAGTCAGCTCCGCAAACAGTCAAAGACCAACTGGCAGCCCTGTATGGGATTACAGACCAAGACCTTGCTGCTTATTTCCTTGACCCAACTAAGGCAACTGATGTGATTCAAGCTAAAGAGAAAAATGCGTTTACCTTTGGTCAGCAGGTTCAAGCATCTCAGATTGCTGCCCAAGGTCGGACTCAGGCTGGCATCCAACTTGGCAGGGGAACAGCTGAAGAATTGGCTGCCCAAGGAATTACTGCTAGTCAGGCTCAACAAGGGTTTGAACAAATCAGCGCACAGCAAGAACTATTCAACCCACTCCAAGGTGAACAAGCAATCAGCCGTGAACAACAAATCGCTGGAACATTCGGCACCAACGCTGAAGCACGTAAAGCAATCGCAACACGCAAGCGTTCACGACAAGCAGCATTTGAAACCGGTGGCAGTTTTGCATCAACACAAGGTGCGTCAGCACTCGGCACAGTAGGGCAGTAGCACAACTACTTTTAAGTGTGTTAGTTTAAGTCTGATCCCGATGGGAAGACCTAGTTAACAGCCCCCCTAGTTAACTGGCGAAATACGGGGTGTAAACAAAAGCAGCCACCACAACCCTCCAGTGTGGTGCGGGCTAAAGGAGAGTGCCATATGTCAGAATACGAAGATTTCGATTCAGAATTCGACGACCAAACGGAAACCGAACCCACACAGAATCCTGTACGGGCAAGGATGAAGCAGTTGGAAAAAGAAGCCAAAGAGCTACGCAAACAAGTTGCGGAATTCTCAGCAACCCAACGAGAACTAGCTTTCGTTAAAGCAGGAATTGATCCCGCTTCACCGCAAGCCAAGTATTTCGTTAAAGGTTACGACGGTGATTTAACCCCAGAAGCTATCCGTGAAGCCGCCGTGGAAGCACAACTAATTACACCCTCAGCGTCGGAAGATGCCGATAAGCAAGCATGGAAGCAATCCAACAAGATTGCAGCAGGCAGCGAGTCAGCCCCTCCTCCTCCGTCGTGGAACAAACGTATTAGTGAAGCATCATCTGAACAAGAGATTTACGATATTTTTGCTGAGGCGCAAGCCCAAGGTATTGACCTTGGGTAAACCACCCAACAATTAAGGAAAAATCCAAATGGCTGATTATTACGCAGCAGAGACAGGAACCACAAACCTGTCAACAGACCAGGTAGCTTTTGAGAAGTTGGCATATTTTGCCCTTCGCCCAGAAATGTACTTTGACCAGTTCGCATCTGTTCAAGCTACAAACGCTACAAACCCAGGTGCTTCAGTGAAGTTCACCGTATTCGCAGACCTCGCAGCGGCAACAACGCCACTGGGTGAAGCTGAGGATGTAACCCCTGTCGCCATGAGCGATAGCCAAGTTACTGTAACCCTTGAAGAATACGGTAACGCAACTGTTACCACCGCTAAACTCCGTGCATCATCGTTCCTCCCTGTGGACCCAGTAGCAGCCCAGGCTGTTGGTTACAACGCTGGTTTGTCAATTGACACCATCGCTCGTAACGCTGTTCAGGCTGGATCAAACGTGATTTACGCAACAGGTGGTGCAGTAGACCCATCTAGCCGTACAACCATCAACACTGATGACACCCTTACAGCTAACGACATCCGCAAGGCTGTTGCTCAATTGCGTGGAGCTAACGTTCCAACAATCGGTGGCAACTATGTCGGTTTCATCCACCCAGACGTTTCGTACGACCTTCGTGGTATTACAGACGCATCAGGTTGGCGTGACTCATACAAGTACACCAACGCAATGCCGCTTTACAACGGTGAAATTGGTATGTTTGAAGGAGTTCGCTTCATGGAGTCGTCACGTGCGCCTCTGTTCGCAGACGCATCAAACAACTCCGGCGCATCAGGCACCATTGATGTTTACGGTACCCTCATCATGGGACAGCAGGCTCTTGCCAAGGCTGTTTCTATGGGTGGCGAGTACGGCAACCAGCCATCAATTGTTTACGGAACAGTTACAGACCTTCTGAAGCGTTTCCGTCCAGTTGGTTGGAAGCATTTCGTTGGTTACGCAGTGTTCCGTCAGGAAGCACTTCGTCGTATCGAATCAGCTTCAAGCATTGGTACAAACGCCTAATCATTTCCGACAAGGAATTAACGGAAGCCCCTGCCGAAAGGCGGGGGCTTTTGTTATTATCTAGATATGGCAACATTTATTACCCCAACGGACAACTTTGTGTATTGGTCTGAAGCGGAGGAGAGAGGGATCTTTGCCCATCTTCGCCCTGGTCGTCGTGGACGCAATGTGTTCAAAATGACTGACGGGTCTTTTCAAGAAACTGAACCGTCTGACCATACGTTAATTTCCTATACATACCACGGAGGTCATGTGCATACAGTGTCCGGTCAGGAACAAGCCGATCTTGTGGCTGCTGGTTATGGGGCGTTCATTTCGTGAAGCATCAAGAAACACATCCGAACCTTGACGTTGAGGGTTGCTTTGGTTGCAGGGTTGCCGGTGTCCAGATGGGGTCTAACTCTACGACCACTCGTGGAGAATCAGTTGCGCATATTAATCAGCGGGAAAAGAACTGGTCTAAGGATATGCCTGCTTATAAGCGTTTAAGGGCTGAAGGTTTGCAACCTAAAACTATTGATGGTTGCCATGCTGTTGAACAGTTGGCTACTTCGAGACATCAAATTGAAGGCACTCCTGCCCCGTTGTGAACTATCAATCTTGGAAGGGTTTTGATGATCCTAAGTTGGGGTATGGTTCAATGCTTCAGGGGTTTAAGGATTCGCTTCCTAAGTCTGTGACATTGGATGACCATGCTTCTGTGAGTGTTCATATGCAGGTTCCGTATGCTTGTAAGGGTTGGTTTGCGGGTCAGCATCGGGTTTTGTTTTCTATGTGGGAAACCGATACGTTGCCTGCTAATTTCCGTAAGTGGCTGGGTCAGTTTGACCAGGTGGTTGTCCCATGTCAACATAATGTGGAACTGTTCAGTCAGTTTCATAACGATGTTTCCTATTGCCCGTTGGGGGTTGACCACAAGTTTTGGAAACCAATGCCCAAACCTGACGGGGTGTTTCGTTTCCAAGGAGGCGGATCACTATGGCATCGCAAAGGAATGGATGTTTTAGTTAAAGCCTTTAATGCTTTGAAACTTCCTGACGCTGAACTACACATCAAAGCTGCCCCCCATGCACAGGATGTTCCTAGCCGAAACCTTGGTGACAAGGTATTTCTTAATAGGACTTGGATGAGTCCCATCGAGCAACGTGACTGGTACAGCAAAGCTGATTGTTTTGTGGCTCCTGCCCGTGGCGAAGGTTTCGGGCTTATGCCGTTGCAAGCCATTGCCAGCGGTATCCCTACAATCGTGTCAGACAGCACAGGACAAGCCCAGTTCGCTCATCTAGCCTTCGGGGTAGTTCCATGCGGTAAATCCAAAGCGGAGACTACAGGGCTGTGGGATGAACCGAATCAGAAGGTACTGGAGGAACTGATGATGGAGGCATACCGTAACCGTGGCTCTATTAAAGAGGTCGCAGTTGCTCGTATCCCTGAAACCAAGGTTTTCTCATGGTCTAACGCCACCCGCCGGTTATTGTCTTTGATCCCTGAAGGCACCCTTCTAGATAACCCCGACTGGGCATCACCTGATGTGAAGGTTGAAATCCAAGTGAACCGCAAAGTCAAAGCCGACATCGGCAACGAGTCATACAGTCTACAACCAGGGCAAATCTATGTTGTATCTGATAATGTCCATCAGGTTTTAACCGATGCAGGATATGTCGTTTAATGGTAATATACCGTTGATATGGCTGCACCTGCAAAACAAGATTTAACTATCACTCGTGGTGATACAGAAACCGTTGAGGTGACTATCACTACCGACGGTACCACCCCTGTTGACATCACGGGTCGTACGTATTCATCCCAGATGAGAGTCACCCCAGACATTTCAGCTATCAGCATCACAGGCACTTGTGCCGTAACTAATGGGGCAGCTGGACAGTTGACAGCCACATTCTCTGCCACAAACACGGCTGCTCTTGACCCTGGCTTTTTGTATTGGGATTTGCAGGAAAATGCTTCGGGTGTGATTACTACTATTTTGTCTGGGACTGTCACGGTTCTTGCCGATGTGACTCGGTAGTTAATGGCTACTGTCCAGGTTACGGTTGCGATATCGAACGAGCCGGTTGTTGTTTTCAAGACTGGTTCTACGGTTACGGTTGCTCTTGCTGATCCGTCTGTTCCTGCGACGGTTGGTACGAAGGTTGTTGTTGTTGGTTCTGAGAACGCTGGTCCTCAGGGTGCGACGGGTCCTACAGGTCCGACGGGTTCTACAGGTTCACAGGGTGTAACGGGTCCGACTGGTCCAACTGGTGCGCAAGGTATTCAGGGCGTGACTGGTCCGACTGGTCCGACTGGTCCAACTGGTGCTGATTCGTTTGTTACTGGACCGACAGGTCCACAGGGTATTCAGGGTGTTACTGGTCCTACGGGACCTACTGGTGCTGACTCGTTCGTAACTGGACCAACAGGACCACAGGGTCCTACTGGTGCTACAGGACCCACAGGAGCCGCCTCAACAGTCACAGGACCCACTGGACCTACAGGGTCTGCTGGGTATATCGGTGCCGATGGTGCTACAGGTCCAACAGGTTCACAAGGACCTACAGGACCCACAGGACCTACTGGTCCTACAGGTGCTACAGGTACTAACGGAACTATCGGTGTTGACGGAGCGACAGGACCCACAGGACCAACAGGTCCAACAGGTGCTACAGGTTCAGCTTCGACAGTGACAGGACCCACAGGACCAACAGGTCCTACGGGTGCAACTGGACCGTCTGCACCTACACAAACAACAAGTAATCTAATGACTTACACAATGATGAACATGGAGTTCTAATGGCTAGTGGTGATGTATTCCCGAAAATGTTGACTATCCCTACACAGGTGGGTACTACAACAACAACTTTGTTTACGGTGCCTGCGTCGCATCAGTACACGATTAAGCAGATTATTATTTGCAACACTGACGGGGTGGACAGGTTGATTACACTGGCTCGTGGTACAGCGGCTACAGCGGCTAACTGCTTCACATACAATCTGCCTGTGGCTGGGTTTGACACGGTTGTGTTGGATACTGGTTTGGTGTTGGAGGCTGCTGAAACGGTGCAGGGTTTGAGTGATACGGCTTCTAAGGTGACTGTGACTATCACGGGTTGGGACCGCACTATCTGATGGCTATTTCTAGTGTCCTTGGTTCGTCGGCGTTGTTGCCTGCTGGTCTGGGGTTCCGCAATGTCCTGATTAACGGTGCCATGACCGTGTACCAACGCAATGCATCTTCAACTACATCAACTGCTAGTTCTTTTGCTTGCGATAGATGGAACAACTTTCGTGGTGGAGCCGTATCTGGTATCACTGTTTCTAGGCAAACCGCAGGATTAACAGGGTTCCAGTATTGTTCACGCATCCAGCGAGATTCAGGGAACACTGCAACTAATGCTCTTTATTTTGTCCAAAATGTTGAATCTATAAATTCAATACCACTTGCAGGCAAACAAGTTACTCTTTCTTTTTGGGCTAGGGCTGGTGCAAACTATTCAGCATCAAGCGGTGCGTTGCGTTCAAGTGTTGAGTATGCAACTAGTACAGATTCTAATTACTACAGTATTGGTGATGGTTCAAGCACAACAGTGGTTTCACAAAACAATACGTTAACTACAACTTGGCAGTATTTCTCTATGCCCGCAACGATTGCGGCTTCACAGACTCAGGTGTTTGTAGGTTTCAAATTTACTCCTGTTGGTACGGCTGGGGCTGCTGATTATTTCGAGATTACGGGTGTGCAGTTGGAACAGAATCTCCAGCCAACCCCGTTTGAACAACGACCAATCGGAACAGAACTAGCCCTATGCCAACGGTATTTTGCAAAACTTACTGGCGGATATTGGACAACAGCACAATGTTTAGCATCCAATGCTGGTTACTTTGTAGTGAACCTGCCAACAGATATGAGAATTGCCCCAACTGGGGTTATTACAACAGGACAATTTGTTGCTTTAGATGCAGGCGGTGTTGGTCGTGGTATAACTATTGCGTATGGTGATGGAAGAACAAACCGTATAGGGTTTTCGTTTTCAGCAGGATATAACTTAACTGCTGGCAATGCTGCCCTGATATTCAGTTCTGGCACTTGCACTATTGAAACGACTGGGGTTGAACTGTAATGGCATGGATGGTTTACACAACTGCTTTTGATGACAGGCAAATGGCTATTCGTTTTTTTGAGGATGGTTCTGTTGTTAGTGGTGTCGCAGAGTTTATGCCCGATTATTTAGCGTGGGTAGCCGAAGGTAACACCGCTGAAGAATGGACAGGTGCGTAATGGGTATTACACAACAAATCGGGGCGAGTTCGCTAATCAAACCAGGCGTTGTCGACAACACGGCTGCACGACCTGCATCACCGTATGAGGGTCAAGTGATTTTTCAGAAAGACACGGACCAATTGCTTGTGTGGAATGGTACGGCGTGGGTTATCCCTAACAGTCCCGCACAAAACCCACAAGGATTAGAACTTGTTACGACGGTGACTTGCAGTTCGGGTGGTACAGCATCAAACGGTATTGTGACTATTGGTTCTGCTGTTAGTAACGTCGTTATTGCTACTGCTTTTAGCAGCACATACGATAACTATAGAATTATTTTTAGTGGATTTGCTGGTTCTTCTAATGGTGCTGCCGCATATCTAAAACTAAACAACTCAACTGGCAGTACATATTTTGGCAACATGATTTACAATGCTGGGACTACTTCTGCTATTGGTGGCGTGTCGGCAGCGAATGGTGCATCTAATGGTTTCTTTGCTCATACTATTTCATCAACTGGAACAATGACTCTTGATGGGATGCTTAACGCACCTTTCCTAGCAGTTACATCTAACTTTGTCGGCAACTATTCAGGGCGTAATTACAATGGTCAGTTTTCCACACATGACAGCAATGCAGCATCAAGTACAGGATTTACTTTTGCGCCTGCTGGTGGGACAATAACTGGTGGACAAATTCGTGTCTATGGATATAGGAACTCGTAATGGCTATCTCAAATAACAACACGGGTATCAGAACTGGTGTATGCACATCCACGACACGCCCGACAGCCCCGTACGAAGGTCAGATGATTTACGAGACTGACACGGATATGGTGGCGATTTGGAACGGCACAGCATGGCGGTACATCTCGGCAACTACGCCAACCAACGGGACAGTGTTGCAGTTAGTCACAGGGACATCTAATACCCAAGTAGGTATTGGACCAAGTTCTTACGGAGATGCTGGTTTATCTGCAACCATTACACCAAAATCTTCATCTAGCAAAGTTTTAGTTTTGGCTCAAATTAACTGGTATAACGTATCAACCAACAAAACAACTTTTAACTTGGTCAGAGGGTCTACACAAATAAATGAAACCAACCCTTTGGGTGGTGACGCAAACAACTTAGACGGTGGACATTTTTTAACTGTCCTTGACAGCCCTGCTACTACTTCTGCCACTACTTACAAGGTGCAGTTCAAAACAAATGCTTCGGCAGCATATTTCCGTGCTTCCTCCGTGGCGACTTGCACTATTTATCTTATGGAGATTGCAGGGTAAACCTGTCAACAGAAGGGAACCATATGCGTATCGCTGTATACACCATCGCTAGATTTTGGAGCAAAGTAAACAAGGGCGACATTGATGAATGTTGGGAATGGCTTGGTTATAGAGGGATAAATAAATATGGAACTTTTAATCCGTATTATGGTAAAACCGTTTATGCACACAGGTTCGCATTTGAAATTACAAACGGTATAAAACCAGAAATATGTATGCACACCTGTGATAACCCGCCATGTGTTAACCCAAATCATCTTGTTTCTGGTACACAAAAAGAAAACATGTCTGATTGTGTTCAAAAAAAACGGCACTGGTCTTCTAGGAAAACACGGTGTAAGCATGGTCACGAATTGTCTGGGGTGAACCTTTATACAACACCATCTGGTAAGCGTGTTTGTAAAGAATGTCGCCGTGCATACGACAGAATCAGGAAAAAGAAATGAAGATTGCTGTAGCAACTATCTGTAAAAACGAATCACAAGAGTTCATCACACGATGGTCTGAATCATCACAAGAAGCCGACTACCGACTCATCTTGGACACAGGCTCAGATAACTCTTTTTGGGTCATGCCAACAATCGGTAAAGTCATGTGGCATCAAAAAGTTTTTACTCCTTGGCGTTTTGACCATGCCCGCAACCATGCCCTCTCCCTTATCCCTGATGATATTGACTATGTGATATGGCTAGACATGGATGAAGTGTTGCTTCCTGGCTGGAGACAGGCATTAGAGGCTTTGCCCGATGGGATAACAAGACCTAGGTATCGCTACATCTGGTCATGGAACCCCGACGGCACTGAAGGACTCACCTATGCAGGCGACAAAATCCACAGCCGAAGCGACTACACATGGAAACACCCAGTCCATGAAGTCCTCAAACCCACCGACGGTGAAACCCAACACTGGGTCACAGGCTTGCAAATCCACCACCACCCCGACAGCTCAAAGTCCCGCAGTCAATACCTGCCCCTACTGAAACTGGCTGTAGAAGAAGACCCCCGTGATGATCGCAACCAGTTCTACCTAGCCCGTGAACTATTCTTTCACGGCGACTACGGACTATCCCAATATCACTTCAGTCGTCATCTAGACCTATCCACGTGGAACCCAGAACGAGCCGCATCCCACCGGTACCTAGCCAAGATGGTTCCCACCGCAGCTGACTACCACCTGTACCGTGCCATAGCTGAAGACCCAACCCGTCGTGAATCATGGGTTGCTTTAGCGATGTACTACCACGAGAAACGCAACTGGCTCGCAGTAAGAAACACAGTCTCAATGGCTTTAGCAATCACCGAAAAACCATTGGATTATCTTTGTGAAGCAGACGCTTGGGGTTGGCTACCACACGACCTGATGGCTGTCGCCTGCTACCACTTGGGTGACATGGACGAAGCATGGTTCCACGGATCACAAGCTGTGGCGTTAAACCCCAGTGATGAAAGACTAAAAACAAACCTAAGCCACTATAGGCTATGATTGCCTTGTCTCAATACAAGGAGTAGCCATGTCTGCTAAAGGCGAAATGTACAAGTCCAAAGCTGCCAAAATGAAGCACGAAAAAGGCGAAGGCAAAATGGAACGCAAAATGGAATACGGCAAAAAGGCTCCAGTCCGTAAGAAGAAAATGAAATAGTGGCTACAGTCGCCCAAGTCATTAACCGAACCCAACGGCAACTGCTGTCTGGAGTTATTGAGGAACGTAACAAACTAGCTTCGGCTATCAATGCTACGGCGACAACCCTTACCCTGACCTACGAAGTAGGCGGTGTCCGTGCCGGTACCATCATCGAGATTGACTCGGAACAAATGTATGTCTGGTCTGTTGTTGAGTCCAGCAAAACCGTAACTGTTGAACGAGCCTTTAATGCCACCGTTGCAGCCGCCCATGTGGTCAACTCCATGCTGATTGTCAACCCTCGTTTCCCACGGGCGCAAATCCTAGAAGCAATCAACGACGAACTAGCCGACTTGTCTAGCCCCATGAATGGGCTGTTCCAGGTCAAAATCCTAGACCTGAACTACAACGGTTCAGACCGTCAAATCAACCTGCCCTCAGTCGCAGGTGTTATAGACATCATCGAAGTCCGTGCAAGGTACCTATCGTCTGACTATCAGCAGGTACGCAACGTCAAACTCCTCCGTGATATGCCAACCAAAGATTTCGGTTCAGGGTTGGCACTTCAATTCGACCAAGGTGTACGCCCAGGAGATGTCCGTGTCACCTACCGATCCCCGTTTACCAAGGTCACAACCGAAACAGAAGGCATCCAACTCAACGCTGGTTTCCCTGAATCAGCAGAAGACCTCCTTGTTATCGGGGCGCAAATCCGTTTGGTAGCCCCACGAGAAGTGAAACGCAACTTCACAGAATCCCAAGGCGACACCCGCAGGGCTGATGAAGTCACAGCTGGTGCAGTATCGGGCAGTATCACTAGCCTTATCCGTATGCGTCGTGATCGCATCACCGCTGAGGCAGCTAAACTTGCTCGGCAATACCCTACGTTCCTGCAAAGAGGTTAGGTCGTGGCGACTGCTTCCACGTTTAGTATCCCTTTTGTAGATACCCCTGCGTTTTACGGCGGTACTGCACAAACTAATGTTGTTCCTTCTCTTTACCCTGTGGCTATCAATGGTCGTCCGTATCTGATTGATATGAAATCAGGCAGGTATGTGCGTAGCCATGAGCAACGTGTTCGTGATTCGCAGGACACTTCGACTGCTCCTGGTGAGGCAGCTATTAACCCTGGTGGTTTGTGGCGCAGAGGGCAAGACTCATGGCATCTTGGTGCGGGTCAACAGTATGCTGATACGGCTGAAGCCAAGGACTACATGTTCTACAAATCTAAGGGTATTAACCCTTGGGTTAAAGGGCAAGTATCTTTGTTGAATACCACGGCGTTGAATGTTGGTTCGGGCGCACCAACCACTGCCGCTAAACAGTTGATGTGTGTCGCTGGTGGATACATTTATGTTGCTGACGGGCAATCATTAAAACGCACTACTACGGTAACTGGCAACTGGACAACAATCAGTACGGGTGCTTTGGCTAAAGACATTACGGCGTTGGTTTCTGACGGTACAAGAGTCTTTATTGGTTACACCACAGACAGTGTTCATGTGCATGACAGTGCTGGTTCAAGCATTTCAAGCCATACCACAGGATCCCACACATTCACTTCTTTGGGATATGCCAATGGACGTATTATCGGTACGCAAGCAAATATCATCATGGACATAAGCACATCAGGTGGTGGTAACACAGTACACACAAACCGTAATGCTGCAATGCGTTTTGTTGGTAGTGCAGGCGGTAACGGCTTCATCTATATAGCTGGGTTCGCAGGCGATATAAGCCTTATCTACAAAACAACATTGAAAGCTGATGGAACCGCTTTAGATGACTGTTCTGTTGCAGGACAACTACCTTACGGAGAAATAGTTTCAAGCATTGACTCGTATCTTGGATTCATCTTTATCGGCACAAACAAAGGTATCCGTATGGCTACCACAGACGCATCAGGCAACCTACTTCTCGGTTCCATGATTCCAACATCAGGTTCAGTAAACGATTTCACTGGCGATGGGCGATTCGTTTGGTTCACTTGGACAAACTACGACGGTACCTCCGGCGGTTTAGGTCGCCTAGATTTGTCTATTAGCACAGCCCCAAACACCCCTGCTTTCGCTACTGATCTTATGTATACAAACACAGGGGTCGTGCAAAGTGTTGTTACGTTTGATTCTAAACGGGTGTTCTCCATCAACGGCATCGGTGTCATCGGTGAAGACACAACAAGCGTTGTAGCATCAGGTGAAATAGAAACAGGCACATACCGTTGGGGTATCCCAGACCGCAAGTTCGTAGCCAAATTTGATGTCCGAACCGAACCACTCAAAGGCAGTGTCGCCGCCTACATTTCTCACGACCACACAGATTTTACTTTCCTTGGCAATTTTCAAGACACCACCGACAGTGAATACACCTATCAAGGTACCGACACGAAAACCATTGAAGCTGATTTCAAACTGGTACTAACTAAAGGAACTGCCGCATTAACCGACAGCCCTATAGTTACCCGTTGGATGGCACGAGCCTACGCTGCACCGTTCCGGTCAGAAGTGTTCTCCATCCCTGTCCTGCTTCACCACAAGATACGCCCTCGTGACCGTGACATCTATATGGATCCCGAAGCAGAACTAAACAATCTCAATAGTCTTATTCATAACCCTCGCATCGTCACCCTCCAGCTAGGTACTAGGTCGTATAGTGTCATCACTGAAGATGTTGAATGGCAACCCATTGATAGCACAGGAAACACCTGGTCTTGGGATGGCACGGCTACTGTTACAATGCGATCTGTAGAAAACTAGGAGAATCTAATGGCTTTACCAGTACGAAAAGGATATAAAGGCGCACCTGCTAAGGCTGTGCTGACTAATAGCCCAACTGATAGTGATACTACTTTTGTTGTGGATACTGTTACTGGGTGGGCTACTTCTTTCCCGTTTTATTGTGTTGTTGAACCTGGCACTTCAAAGGAAGAAAAGGTTAAGGTCACAGCAATTTCGACGTTAACTTTGACTGTTGTTCGATCACAAGATGACACTTCTGCGCCACTTGTTCATAATGCTGGTGCAGCTATCTACCCTGTGTTTACGGCTGACGAAGCTGACGAAGCCAACTTGATTGCATCCGTGATGACCACCAAGGGTGACGTTATTGGTACTGATGGTTCATCTATCAACCGTCTTGGGGTTGGCACAAATACTCACGTGTTACAAGCTGACAGTACGGCTACTAATGGTTTCAAATGGGGACAGGTTGTTGAGGCTGGTATTGCTGATTCAGCTGTTACTTCAGCCAAGATTGCTAACGACACCATTGTTGATGCTGACATTAATTCGGCTGCTGCGATTGCTTTAAGTAAGTTGGCTACTGGTGCGTTGCCTGCTGGTATTACGGTTGCTTCTGCAAACATTGTTAATGGAACTATTGTGGAGGCTGACCTTGCTGATGCTTCTGTTACTTCCCCTAAACTTGCATCCCCCACTTTAACTGCCAAAGCCACTGCCTTTTCCCTTGCTTTAGTTGACGCAAACTGCACATTGCGTTGCTCGGCAGCATTTACTGTTACTGTTCCTGATTCTACTATTGCTTTCCCTAACGGGGCAGTTGTTACATTGCTTGCTGATGTGGCTGGAGATGCACAAGTTGTTGTGGCTGGTGCTGCGGGTGTGACAATTAACTCATCTAATGGAAAAAAACTTCGCACACGGTATTCAATGGCGACGCTAGTTAAAATTTCCAATACTGAGTGGATTCTTTCTGGCGACACGGTTGCGTAACTAATGCCTGTTTGTGTTGGACCTTCTGCTTCGGCAGTTCATATTGCGCCTACGCTGACGCTTAATTCGTCTACGAATTACAACCAAAACAGTGGTGTGTTGAACGCTACGGTTTCTGCTACTGGTAACAGGGCTATCACTTCTGTTGAGTTCCAATGGTCTACTTCTAGTTCGTTTGCGTCTGGTAATAGTGCGTGGACTGTTGCTTCTACTAACACAACGATTGGTCAGGGTACTACTAACACTGCCCGTACTGTTTCTGCTTCAAGTCTTGGTAATAACACCACTTACTATGTGCGTTTCCGTACTACTAATTCGAGTGGGTTTGTAACTACTTCAAGTATTGGTTCTTCGTTTAAGACATACAAGTTGAACGCTGTCCCGTTCACTGGTTCATCTACTTGGACTAACCCTGTTCCAAGTTCAGGTACTTCAGGTCTTGCCATTACTGGACTGTTGAATCTTGAAGCCCGTGCTGGTGGTGGTGCTGGAGAGTATGAATTTGGAACCCAAGGTGGCGGCGGTGGCGGTGCGGGCGCACGAACCACTGCCTCATCTGCAACTATTTCTGGCAATGTGACCGTCACTGTCGGTGCTGGTGGTGGGTCGTACTCCGATGGTGGGGCTACTTCTATCGGTTCTGTTCTTTCTGCTGCGGGTGGCATTAACCCCTATTCATTGTTTGCCAATGATGGTGGGGCATCAGGCAATGGCAATGCTGGTGGTATAGGTAGAACTTACGAAGCAGGTGGTGGCGGTGGTGGAACCAACGGCGTAGGTGGGAACGCATCAGGTAGTAGTTTCCCATGGACACCTGGCGCAGGTGGCGCAGGTTGGACATCAGGTTACGGTGAGGGCGGTGCAGGTGGAAACCTATCCAACACCGCACCTGTTAACGGTGGAACGTACACAGGTAATGGTGGTACAGGAAGCAGTGATGGATACAGTCCTAAAAGTGAAGGTTTTGGTGGTTCAGGATATGCTTACTTTGAATACTGGGGTCCATAATGGCGCACTTTGCAGAACTAAATAACAACATTGTTACACGAGTAATTGTTGTAAGAAACGAAGACATCCTTGACAGCAACGGTCAAGAATCAGAAGCCGTAGGGCAAGCGTTCTGCCAACAGTTCGGTGAAGGAAACTACCTTCAAACCTCATACAACGGCACCTTTCGCAAAAACTACGCAGGTTCTGGATACACCTACGACCCGCAACGGGATGCCTTCATCGCCCCCAAACCAGCAGGTGATGTAGACTTTGACGAACAAACCTGTAGATGGATACCAAAGGAAAACCCATGATAAAAGTACAAACACTCATCCTCCGAATCTTTGGGGTATTCGGATCATCCGCACTCGCAGCTGTCGCAGGTGGCGCAATTTTCGGTGTTGAACTCTGGAAATCAGCAGCCATCGCAGGTGTTGTAGCCGCAGGTAAAGTAACTGAAGCATTGCTTCGTTCATGGTCTGAAGACGGAACCCTCACTAAAGAAGAAGTTGCAGCAGCCTTCGGCAAAAAGGGCTAGCCGTTACGCCCTCGTAGGGGTTGTACTTTCCATTCTGTTTCTGTCATCAAGTGCCAGCGCAGAAAATCCAATTATTACTGGTATCTCTGATTACTGGTTTGAATACACCGAGCCAACACAGTTTGTAGCCCAGACTTATTACATTGACGGGTACAACTCTGACCCTCAACTGTGGCTGTACGACGAGCAAGGTACTTTAATTGTCAGTGTTGATGACCACTTTGGTTTGCAGTCATACATTTCTGTAGAGGTACAGCCTGGTCGGTATCGTCTGCGGGCTGGTACTTGCTGTTGGCAACCAGATATTTGGCGTAGTAGCCCTGAATGGAATGAACGATACGAGCTGTCCTTCAATGGGGAACCAGCCAACACCACCTCTACTTCGTCTACTACCACTACCGAAGCGACTACTACAACCACCAGCACAACGACCACGACTAGCACAACAACGACCACAACAACGCTCCCACCAACAACAACCACGGTAGCCCCAACGACAACAACCACATCGTCTACCACCACCACAACAGTAACGCCCACAACAACCACAGAGTTACCAACAACCACAACATCTACTGTTCCCATTCCTCAAACAACTGTGCCTCCATCAACCGTGCCACCCACGACAACATCAACCCTGGCACCCACAACAACAAGTACATCCACAACCTCTACGACTTCAACAACTTCAACGACGTTACCACCAGTGGTTGTACCGCCTGTCGTGACCCCTGAACAAGCCGTTGCTTTAGCCACCAGCCCAGCTGCACTGGCTGTCATCACCGCTGAAGAAGCAACCCAAGTCTTTGAAGCATTAATCCTAGATGATCTATCCGAAACCGAATTAGTACAGTTGGTGTCAGCCGTTCAAGATGCACCGGAAGCTGTCCGTGAATCCTTCGAGGAGTCAGTCAATGTTTTCAGCGGGGCAGTAGACACCTACGTCCCTATCGGTTCAACGGTACCTGTCGGTACTCGCCGTGCCTTAATCGCCATCACAATTATGACCTCACTAATGGTTATGCCAACTAAACGAAAGTGATAAAGTACAACCTATGCGTAAATATCTAGGAGCCATCATCAGCCTTTCGCTGTGGTTAACCAGCACTGGACTTATGCTTATCACCCTGTCTGGGGATACGCTTGGCAAGGCTTTGTACATTAGTGCAGTTGCTTTTGCTATTAACATACTTGCTATTGCTGCTGGCATTGGCATTGACGAGGAATAATGCCAAGAAAATACAGCTACTACCCTGCTTTTGATGGTAAAGGCGCACAGCATGGCACTGAAAAACTCGCTGATTTGTGCCATGCCCGTTGGAAAACCAAGAACCTAGGGATTTATTCCCCAAGATTGATGCGCAACTCTCATACCGAGGGCAAGAAGATTGGTGATCCAGGCATGGAGAAGTTCCTATCTGTCCATGCGACGGGTGCTGCGGTAGATATTGGATATTCTGACCGCAAGGTTGGCGTTGCCATGTGGGACTGGTTCATTAAGTACACCAAAGAGCTAGGCATTGAGGAGATACACGATTATGCCTTTGACGCAAATCCTAAAGATAAAAACAAGGGCTACGGAAGGGGTTTTCGTTGCAGCCGTGGAGAAAATTCTGCGGGGGTAAAATTATTTACCGCCGACGATAACGCTGGGTCATTCGGCGGTCAGTGGTTGCACATAGAACTTTCTCCAGAGATGGCTAAAGACCCTGAACGGTTTGAAGCCGCATGGCGTTCACTTCCTAAACCTGCATAATGGAAATCGTTAGTGTCCTTGCTACAATTGCTGGGTCTATTGTTTCTATCGGTGTTATCTATCGTAGTGTTGTTAGACCTTTATTTCGGTGGGGACAACGACTAGATAACGCAATCACAACTGTTGAAATGAACATGAAAAACAACGGCGGTTCATCATTGCGTGACGCTGTTGACCGCATCGAAAATCGTTTAACCATAGTTGAAGACTACGTAACTAAGCCACGATAATCTGATACTCTCGTGAGTCCTATGACAAGCGAAACCATTGAAACACTCCTGTATTTTCTATCTAAAATCCACGTTCCGATCACCCAGCAGGATCAATTCTTCCGTGCTGTGCAACAGTTAGAAGCCTTACAGCATAAGCAAAACAAGGCAGCTTAATCTTCAACTAAGATTAGACCGTGACTAATTTTCGTAACCTATTCATGTGTCCCACCTGTGGAGAAGTATGGCTGTCGCAAACAGGTCGGTACTGTGTTGAATGTCGCACCGAAGGGGAACCTCTTGACGAACCATCTGACGACTGAACTAGACCCACCGGTATATCCGATGGCTCTCATTTACTGGGCTGATGCTTGTGGTGGCGATGCTGGCTGGCTCACGCTTGACGAAGTAGAGGATGACGGCGAAGTGCTGGTACAATCAGTGGGCTTTCTTGTGCCTGTTGGCGACCCTGGGGCTAAAGAAAACCATGTGACACTGCTACAGAGTTTCCATGATGGCGAAGGAATCAACTTATTCTATATCCCCGTAGCTATGGTGAGAAAAATAATTCTTCTTTCCTGTTGACATTGACACACCCCTCCTGTACGGTGCAACGTAACAACTGTTACACAGAGAAGGGGAAGTTAAATGACTTTCAATCGTTACCGTATCCACAAAGAACCACACGGTTCACAAGCATGGCTAGATCAGCGTTACATGGATGCCAACGGCAACCGGCGCATCTCAGCCTCAGCAGCCGCAGCTATCTATGGTCTGCATCCTTTCGTAAAGAAAGACCACTACGCAGCTGAACAACTATCAGGCGTAGCACCAAGCCCCATCACCCCCAATGCGGCAATGGAAACAGGCAACCGCCTTGAAGACACCATCATCACTTGGGCTGGCGACAGGCTCGGTGTTCAATTTGAAACACCCAAGGAACTGTTTTGCTACGACGATGACAACGGATGCCATCTCATCTCCACCCTTGACGGATGGAACGAAGAAACAAAACACATCCTCGAAGTGAAAACAACTAGCCGTGAGTTCTCAGGCACACTCCCTGACTACTGGAAAATCCAAGGGATCACCCAATACATTTGTTCCGATGCAAAGCGTGTCACGTGGGCAGTCTTTGACAATACCCTGCGCCTCACCCTCATTGAACAGGTCATCACTGAAGAAGAAGTAGCTGCACATATCGATGCTGTAGCTGACTGGCTTAACACCATTGAGTTAGGCATGACCCCATCCGGTGTCAAATGGTCATACGAAACAATCCAAACCAGGTACCAACGCCCAACCTCACGAGCCGTTGAACTACCCGACAACTTCGGTGAAGTCCTAACACAGTTGCGTCATGTGCGTAGCGAACTGGCTTCATACAAACAACTAGAAGACGAACTAAAAGCACAAGTCTGTGATGCCATTGGCGATGCAGATACCGCTATCTTAAACGGCACAACCGTTGCTACTTGGAAGGGACAGAAGCGTGAATCATTTGACGCTAAAGGTTTCCGTGCAGCCCATCCTGACATAGCAAAAGACTTTATTAAAGAAGTACAAACCCGTACATTTCTACTCAAAGGTGAGCGATGACAAAGATTTGTAGCAAATGCAAAGAAGAAAAAGACATTTCTTTTTTTGTGTCAAACAAATCTTATAAAGACAATTACACCGCATGGTGCAAAAAATGCCATCAGATAAATACTAAGCAATGGAGATTTGAGAACCCAGATAAAACTAGATCATCAAGGATATTGAATAAATTCAAGATCACACTTGATGCCTACAACCTGCTTCTTGAAAAACAAAACTATGTATGTGCTGTATGTGGCAACCCAGAAACAATTATTAAACGTGGAAAGCTACTGAACTTATCCGTTGACCATGACAGGTCATGTTGTGCAAACGACGAATCCTGCGGGTCGTGTGTGCGTGGGTTGCTTTGCCAGGCTTGCAACACTGGTATTGGAAAACTTAAAGACGACATCAACTTGCTGACTTCAGCGATTACCTATTTACAAAACAATAAATCCTTGAAAGGGGAAAAATAATGGAAAAGAAAACAATTGGACTTGATGAAGTCCTCACTAAATATGGGGTACCAGATCCCAAAATTGTCGGCAAGCTACCTAAAGGCGGTCAGCAGTTATCCTTCGTGGGTCATGCCGACACACAGAAAGCCTTGACGGAAATTGATTCATCATGGTCACTGGAACCAGTTGCGTTTGACGAGTACGGTTTGCCAGCGTTCCGTGTTGAGAATGGTATGGCACACATGGGTGCATGGCTGACCATTCATGGTGTTCGCCGTTTAGGTATTGGTTCCGTTCAGGCATCGAAGCCCGATCTGTACAAGGAACTGATGAGCGATGCCATCAGGAACTGCGCCATGAGGCATAACGTTTATTTGTCACTTTGGACAAAGAACGAATGGGAAGAACTTGACCATGCACCTTCGCCTAAGCCACAGCCTCAACCGCAGACCGCACAAAAGCCAAAGCCGAAGACACTCACAGCATTGTCAGACGAACAAGTCAACCAGTTCAATGCAGCCTGTGAAACCAAAGGTGTAGACCCGAAGGTTGTAGCAGCTAACGCTGGTATCCCTGAAGGCACACCCTGGATGGAATCACACCTACCAGCATTGCGTTCAGCGTTCAAAGAACTCGTAGCATTTAAGGACGGCGAGTAATGGCTAACAAAAGAACAGTCGACCCATCCGCAAGCGAAGCATCCGCAAAGATTATTGGTATCAGAGTGACCGAATCACAACTGACACAGATAGGGATGCTGTGCGAACAACGTGGGGTACGCAGGTCACAGTTGATCCGTGACTTGGTACGCCAAGCGGTAACAGCATCGTGAACGCCAAGGAAATCACTGAACACGGGGCATCTATGTACCGTAGAAGGGGCTGCCGATGCGATGTTTGTCGTGTCGGTATGTCCCAGACCCGTAAGAAGTACCGCCCACTTGTCATGTCTAGCGATGTCCGGCTTGACGCTAAACCGTTGATTGAGTTCCTCGCCAAAGCAGAACAGTTGCAATACCTGGACAAACATACTGTTGCCCGTTGGTGGCAGAACGGGTTAAGCGTTTACACCGCAGACAAATGGTGTCTTCGTTTCGGTCTTCACCCTGCTGAAATCTTCGGACACAAATTCTATGAAGGATGTTTTGACAGTGAATGATGAAATGGATAGCGGGATGTGGCAAGAAGCTGTGTCTTCGCTTGTTAAAGAAAACAATCGTTTAACAGAAAAGCTGATGTTGCTCGAAGATACTAACGCCATGCTCTCATCAGAGTGTCGCCGGTTGGGTGACGAACTGGCTAGGCGTAGTGAGTAAAGCAAAACAAAAAGGAACCGCAGCTGAAACCGCTGTAGTTACCTGGCTCAAAGGTGAAGGCTGGATCTATACAGAGCGTCGTGCATTGTCAGGGAATCTTGACAAAGGCGACATCAACATGGGTGCGCCAGTCGTTATAGAAGTAAAAGACCATAAGACAATTACGTTGTCTGAATGGATGAAAGAATTAAAGGTTGAGATGGCTAACGCCGAAGTAACTATGGGTGCGGTTATCGCAAAAAAAAGAGGCACGATGGATGTTGGAGACTGGTATGCAGTCATGCCTGCCCGTGTCTTCGCAGCTTTACTGAAGGAAGCAGGCTACTGATGAGTGAGTACATACACCAGGATGATGCGTACGAATGGCTTAGAGACAAAGAGATTGTGTTTGCAGAGCAAGACTTCGCCAAAGTACAGGTCGAACGTGACCAGTGGAAACGAACCGCAGAAGTCTTGGCTCGTGAACTAGGCAAGGTTGAATACGCACAAGCCGAATATGAAAACCAAGAAGGTGTACCTAATGACTGATTTTTTTATGATGGTCATCATGGTCACAGCAGTTTTTCTCTGTGGCGTATTGCTTGGAGACAAATTCGGTGGCTGGTAAACCATTCAGCCAGCTCATCTACAACGCTGACGACAACGCTAAACACCAAATCATTGAATGGCTCATGGATCAAGGGTTCTCAGCTTGGGTTAACCCTGACGACTACGGCATTGATGTGTTGGCTACACGTGACGGAACAGAATATGGATTTGAAGTTGAAGTGAAACACAACTGGGACACTGATGTGTTCCCGTTCAGCACAGTTCATTTCTCTGCCCGAAAGAAAAAGTTTATAGCGGTCAATCATTTCTTTACCATGTTGAATCATGCGAGAACGATTGTGTTGATTGTTGATGCCCCGACCTTGGAAGCTGCACCGGTTGTGTCTAAGAAAACTAAGTACACCGAGATGGAAGATTTCATCGAAGTGCGAGCTATGGATTGTGTAATCCGTTCGCTGGTTGGTTTTTAACTTTCACTGCTAATATATTCCAATCCGTTTAACAGTACCTAGTTGGGAGAACTATGACACCTAAATGACCTATCCCCTGAACAAAGGAGAACCATGCGTACACGCATCCTCATCACCATTATCTTGTCCCTATCCATCCCCTCTACAATCCTCTCAGAAGCCCCTGTAAGCGCATCTAAGACACCCAAAGAGATTGAAGCACTCGTAATGCCCTGGCGGTTTTACAAGCGTTTAGCCCGTTGCGAAACTAATTCCCGCTGGTACACCTCCACCCGCAACTACACCTCCGGCTACGGAATAGCCAAAGGAACCTGGCAACGGTTCAGTAACAGCTCCAACGCAGACCGTTACACCCCCATAGAACAAGCCCGAATCGTAGACCGCATCGCTTTCCTCGGACACACCGAACCCTCCGGCGAATACGTTCACCCCGTAGGTCCATACGGCTGGTCGGTCATCAAATCCCAAAACTGCATGAACCTACAACAGTTCATATGCCGATCACCCCACCCCAAAGTACAACGCTGGAAAAGATACTGCTAATGTTCTCCACAGAACAGGGGGGAACCTGTGGATACAGTTACATACCGAACAAGCCAACGCTTTTGGAAACGAGTAAACATCCTAACCCCCGAAGAATGTTGGGAATGGCAAGGCTCACTACGAGGCGACAGCTACGGACAGTTATACGCACAAGGCAAACACCGAGCAGCCCACCGGTTCTCATTCTTCCTAGCTAACTACTACTATCCCCCAGTCGTCAGACATAAATGCGACAACCGAATCTGCGTCAACCCTCACCACCTAGAAGGTGGAACCCAAACAGAAAACATGAAAGACGTAGTGGACAGAGGCAGACATTTCTACGCCAACAAAACACACTGCCCCAGGGGACACGCATATGACGAAGCCAACACTTACAATAAACCCAACGGATCAAGGGAATGTAGAGCTTGCAGAAAAGCAAGAAAAAACCTTGACACCGCTTGAATATGTCTATACTATGAACCCAATGAAGGGCATCTCGCTGAAACAACACTGGCACTGTCCACGATGCAAAGTATCCGTGACGACCTACATAACCCTCTCAACCCCACCACAACACCGTTGTCAAAAGGCTGCGAACCAACCCAAACCATTACAACCCTCGGAAGGGGACACCAATGAGTAATCACATCACAATCCACGGCAAGCTCGGACAAGAACCCGAACTTAAATACACCGGCAATCAAATGGCTATCGCAACATTCACAGTCGCAGACACCTACGGCAAAGATGACAAAAAGAAAACCACATGGCACAACGTCACAGCGTTCGGCTCACTCGCTGAAAACTTTGCATCAACCTGCGGTAAAGGTGAAACCGTAATCGTTACAGGTCGCTTAGAGCAAGAAGAATTCACCAAGAAAGATGGCACCAAAGGCAAGTCAATCAAGATTCTTGCTGACGAAATTGGTGTATCACTCCGCTGGAACACATGGGTCAAAGACCAAACAGAAAATGTAATGGCGCAAGTCGGCAAGATTTTCCCTTCAGCGACACAAGTACCATCAGCTGACGACTTCTTCTAACAATGACATTGAAAGACATATCTTTTGATGACTGGCTACAAGCTGGCATACAACACAACTTCGTAGGCGCACCGGTGTGCTACACCCACGATGGGCTACCAACATCTGAAGCTGAAGATGAGGAGTTCTCTGAAGGAGATCCTTGTCTGCACATACTTCGGTTGTATCCAAGCGTTGAAGACAAGACAGCGATAGAAGATAATCATTCTCCGTCTGTATGGCGTAACCCATTTCGCAAACCGGAGTGACGTTCATAGGGATCTGTGACCACTGTGGGACAGTGGCACTTGCCCTCATGCCCCCACCGGACAGTGAAACAGAAGGTTGCCCATGTCTATGCCATGAAGCTAGACGACAACGTGAGATAGAGCGCAACACCCCCAAGAAACGGGGAAGGAAAAAATGAAAGACGAATGGCACGACAAAGCTAACTGCAAAGGCGCACCATCAGCTATCTTTTTTCCGGAGATACCTAACGGTGATGTCCGTGACTTCTATTGGCAACCGGCAAGGAACTACTGCTCTAACTGTCCGGTCATAACCCAATGCCTAGCCTTCTGTTTACCGTTTGAGTCTGCTACCGGCAGACGTGACGGGTTTTGGGCTGGCATGACCCCCAAACAACGAGATCAACACGTTAGACAGCCAACCAGCATCAGCTGGAAACGGTAAAAGGCTCCGACTCGTGAGAAGGGGGACACGAGCCGGAGCCAAACTGATGCTACCAGATTATTTTTCTATGGGGCGCACACTGTATTGGTATTGCCAAGACATTGAACAAGACTCCATCTGTGAAGTAGCAAACTCTTTAGTATAAAATCGTGTTGCTTTTTGAGGGGTCTTAGACCACCGCCACACTTGTTCATAATCCCAACAGAAGTACCGGTGTGGTTTGCTGTTGATGTCGTACGTTACGATCCAATAATGTTTCAACCGGTTATTGCGCCGGCTTTTACTGGCTGTTCTAAATGATTGCAGCTTCCGTTGAAGTAGATAGATCCATTGCCCTATCAAAACGGTTCTGCTGTCCAATAGTTAGGGTCACGCCCACTGCATACGGGGCAGAGATCTACGTCACCGTCAAATACCCAACCGCTAGAGAAGTTAGCTACCCTAGCGTCTGTGCCGGTACCGTAATGGGGTGTTGATTGTGCTTCGCACTTGTCACAGATCAGGGAGATAAGCAAACTCATCTTGTTCCCCCTTCCGGACTTGTTACCCCTTCCGGCAGTGACGTTGTTCGTAGCACTTTTTCTTCATACGGTTCAACCCATTCAAGGTCAATGGAATAAAGAACTACGACTTTGCCGTTGGTAAGAAGATATGTCTCTGCCCCAGTGATGTCGTCATCTTTTAGGAACAACGCCCCATCAAGTTCTTCGTAGGTGTAATACTGCCCATCTCTTTCATCAGGGATCCGTTCCCCTGCTACATAGTCGTGAAGAATGGTTGTCATCTTGTTACCTTTCTCCACCACCGGATGATCCGTGATTGTTTTGCCGGTGGGCTTGTGTATGGGCTGAAGTAGTTGTCTAGTTGGTACCGGACAGCTGGATGGTTAGGTGAGTAGCGTTTCATTCTGTTCCTTCTGTATCAGAAAAATAATATGTTGCTTCATCAAGTGAGTCGTACCACTTGACAGATCCATCATCAAAAGCTATGCCCCATGAGGTTTCTTTGCCGGTCTTTTCGTCTTTATAAACAATAATGTCTAGCTGTTTCATTCAATTTCCTCTACTGTGCAAATAAACTCATCCATGTTAGTCGGGTCTGACTGCCCAAACTCTTTCCACGCCATGTTCTCTGCCGTGTCCTCATTGTCTGCCTCTACCCTTACCGAGTAGTGGAAGACCACGTTGTATTCCTTCATCACTCCGACTCCGCTTCTTCCGTGTCTAACTCAAAATCGCTTGTCTTTATCAGACAGCCGATCAGCATGTCGTTCACCATTTCTTCAGCTTCTTCCTTTGTTTCGGCTTCCACTTCTTGCATAGCCCATATACTTACTTTCCAAGTTTTCATTACTAGCCCTTCTTTTCTTTCTTGACAATTGTTTTATATGTTGAGGTGTCGGTAGTCATAAAGCCCGTACCATCATCAACCAGTGGGTACACAGTCACAGTGAGTCGCCCGTCACCTGCGTACAAGTTCAGGTCGTAACCGGCGTGAGAGTTCCACTCGTCATGCTCTTGGTCTGCGTGGTGCCACTTCGGGTTAGTCAAGCTGAACAGTAACGCCCATGACTTTCCGAACAGCTCAACGCTCTTAGGTATATCTATTGTTTTCAATTTGTGATCCCCTTCTAGGATTACCTACTGCTCGGCACTTGCTTCGCATGGTGGGTGGCTAGGACTTGCACCTAGCTGTCTGCTATCACCCTGTCTTATCTAAGACTGTATTTCTCTTACTTCATTACGCCCAACTCGTTGCCCGTTGTAGTTAGTGTGAGGTGCAAGTTTGGCATAGTAGAAGTCAAGAACTTCTTGTTCCCATATCTTGAACACATGGAGAACTTCGTCACTGTTCTCACGGTAAAGAATTATCTCTGCTATTGGTGGTTTAGCTTTCACTATTCGTGTAGCCATTTTTTATTTCCCCTTGTTTTTTTCTTCAAGCTGTACTGCCTGATAACTCAACTGTAATACAATTCAGGTGCAATGTCAAGTATTATTATTTCCCTTATACCACAAGGCTCAAACAACTTGCACACTACAACTAATTCTGATAGGCATCACAGTGTGAACACTGCATAGATCCACCGCTATGACCCTCAACCTCATGCCAGTTATGGGTACACACTGCCGGTAAAATAGGATCCCAACAACTATCACAAGTAAACCCATCAGGGTAGCTGTCAAGCGTGATCGGGCGAACAGTATCGGGCGAACACTTCTTACAGTTCATATCACCATCACTCTGCCAATACCCAAGTATTGCCGGATCGTCATGGTAATTACCGACATGACCTAGCTTGACTGTGATCGCCTGATCCATGTCGCTACTAATCTTTTCATAGATCAACTTATATACCTTTTCGGTAGCTTCGTCAATGTCACCGGCGACAACTAGCACCGGATCTTTCCATTCAACTGTAAAAGTGTAAGACCTAGACATGATTAGTACCTCACCTTGTCTTCGTATTCTTCCTCAGACACGCCCCGTAGGACACTGTTGCTACCCATAGCGTCATGGTGAGACAGCGAGTATTCAATACGATCAGCAAATACCGAGTACCGCATAATCCATTCACTTTTTACTGTCATGCCGGCGATTAGATCACTGATCTTTTTAGCTTGAAAGTATCCTGATACCTCGCCATTCCATAGGCGTAGATTATCTACACGCCACCAATAAGTTTCGTTAGAGTCCCGTAGATCCTTCGTGATCATCTCAAATTCTTCAACCTGATCACGCCAACAGTCTCCCCAACACTCCGGTGCCGGTTGAAAGTCCCCTAGATCTTCATTGTATGACTGGCAAGTACAGCTATTTGTTAGTACGCCAGTCACCTTTGCTATTTTTATTGTTGTCATTGTTTTACCCCTTCTAGGTAGATCTGTATCATCAGTGTGGGTAGATCAACCCCCACATACTGTACCGTAGTACAGTTTCAACTATTGGTCAAGCTCTTTCCTAGCGGAGATAATCAGTGTCCGAAGATCCCTAGCCAGTACGGTACGCCCGCCGTGTAGATCCACCTCTATTTCTAGATCTGCCTCTAGCCTGTAAAGGTAGCTGTCTAATTCTTCCCTAATCATTTCCAACTGTCCCCACACTGTGCGCATACAGCCGGACTAGGCATTTCCTGACAGCCATACCACCCTTCGTAGCTGTTGCCGGTATCTTGGCACCATTGCTTATGACAGCCGTCTGTACAGAATGTCACAATGTCTATTGTCTGCTCTCCGGTCTGATCCATCACTAAATGGATATGCCCACTTGTGTAGATCATGCTTGAAAAGTATGCCTCTACTGTTGTCATTGTTTGCCCCCTTCTAGGACTATTTACGATCCGGATTATTCCGGCGTAGTGGGTGGCTAAGACTTGAACTTAGCTGTATGCCATTCACCCGATTAGTTAGTTATATGGCGTATCAGTTGGATCCTTCCATACCGGCTCTGCCTCTATCTCTGTGACCATACGCCTCATAGATACCCAACAGATCCGGAACAGCCACCCGAATACGGCACTAGCTATAAATTGGTAGGTAGTCATCACTTACCCCCGAACACTTGCATTATGGTGGCGTAATCTTGCGCCGGCGTGTCTTGGTCGTGTTGCTGTTCATAGCAAGCTAGGCACAGTCCCTTCGGGAATATGGCAAGCGGATCGGACTTACCGGAACACTTGGAACAGATAGCTACGATCTCATAGCCGGCGTACTGACACGCCCATTCCACTGACTGACCCTGTATCCGGTGTAATTGCGCCCAAGTATCAGGGTAGGAAC
>Ga0247723_1000391_pt1 | contig 30158 bp, 52 predicted proteins | sample MSEWelMarce5H_FC_FD_189079 | JGI IMG/M metagenome (GOLD analysis project Ga0247723, IMG submission 189079) | Subsurface sediment microbial communities from gas well in West Virginia, United States - MSEEL Well Study Marcellus 5H_FC | ecosystem: Environmental > Terrestrial > Deep subsurface >... | reverse complement strand
GCTGGCGGTATGTGCTACTTATATGCATTACTTAGGCTCGATCTGTAGTAACACCTGCTTGATACGATGTCCATTATGTTAACTAGTACACGCTGTTGAATGCTTAGGTTAACATCTTAGCTAGCACTGCTTCGATATCTGCCACTGTCGCTGCTGGCCCTGCCTGCTGCTGCGCTGCTGCTAGTATCTCGCTGCCTACTGCCTTGCTTAATCGCTCAATTGTCATTTCATCCGTATTCTGTTGACTATCTGCCTGCTTCAGATTACTAACCCGCTGGTCATTTACTTTATCTGCTTTGCGTTTTCCCATGGTTTCCCCTTTTGCGCCTGTAGGCTGTTGATTCTCTTGCATAAATGGGGCTGATTCCCCTGTGATTCCTATGATGTCTTGCAGGGTTAGATCTGCTTTATAGATAACCTGCCTCGTATGCGCCCGTTCACCCTTGAACCCGTAATAGATCACTTTTACATACCCTGCTTTGATCAGCGCACGGGTTAGCACTGCTGCCCTGTTTAGGCTAACCCCAAAATGATCTGCTATCCGTTGCAAGCCTACCCATGTCAGCCCTGCCCTGTTACTGTAAGCGCACAGCATCAATAAAACCCTGAGCTGCATCTCAGTTAATGACCTGTCAGTGATTGCCCTGAATGGCACTACAGCGAAATGACGTAGATCTGGCTGCTTTTCTTTTTGCCTGATCCTGGGCTTTTTAGGTAATGCTATTGGTACTGGCTGCATGGCCTGCATTGTAAGCAGGCATAAAAAAGCCCCATTTAAGGGGCTGTTAGTGGCTTTGCTGGCTGTCAGTGCCTGTCAGCGCCATGGTTAGCTAAACGCTGCGCTGCCCTTATTTTCCTGACTGCTGCGCTGACTGTAGACTGCCTGCACCCTGCCTGCTGTGCTGCTGTCTGCTGATTAGATTTATGCACAAAAAACAGCCATGCACCCTGCCAGGCTTTCCCGCCAGGCTTTAACCGTGCCAGTGCTGCCAGTGCATGAAATTGATCGAATGTCATGCTATCCCCTTAAATAGTGCAACAGCCGCAGCATGGCGCATCTATGCACCTGCCCGCTGCGTTACGGGTAAACGTGCGATATCTGCCTTGGTCATTTAGGGTTATCGTATTAACCCTGCTGTCCCCAGGCTCTGTAAACCATGCCTTTTTGGTGGCTGTATCGTAGGTTATTTCGTCGCCAGGGTTTATCGCTGCACCTGAAATGGCGCATTTTCCCCTGTACTTTGCAATCATTGTTTTCTGCATGTCAGCCCCTTAAATATATTGACATTCAGGGCAGCGAGGCCACCCTTCGCTGCTATCCCATTGTTCCTGTGGTACTGTGCAGCCACAGGTGCATGTCGCTGCCAGTGGATCCCCTTTTGCATCAAACCTAATCGATGCATCGGTGGTGTCATAGTAGGTGCGAAGCTTGCAGGTATCGCACCACATGCCATAAGCCCCAGCAGGGAAACCATAAAACAAGGGCTTTTCATGCCCTATCGGTGCAGCACAGTGGAAACAATTTACATGCAGGTGCTTTTCATACTTAGGAAATACATTGTTTTGCATGTCAATACCCCATTAAAAGAAAAACGATTAGAAACACAGCAGCCAGCAGGCAGGCCACCATGACGGGTTTGTCTGCTTTATCTATCATGCTGCCACCTGCTTCAATTGAATAACTTTATGCATTTTCTTGCCATGCGCTGGGTAAGCGATAACTTTTACCTTTTTGTCCCAGCAGGCTCTGCACCCGCTGCACTGCCCTGCATTCTCGTAAGCCCTGCATAGTGCTGCCCCTTTTGGCAGGCTGTCGCTGTCAGCCACAATCACCGATCCGTGCAGCCCTTTTGTATATTGGCCGTTTATGCTGTCACTGCTAAACCTGACAGACACATTAGACAATGCAGCCATGGCTGTTAACACCTGCCTGTATTTTGGGAATTTATGCATGCGTGTGGGCAGCCAGTGCCTTACCCATGGTGTGCGCTGCATAACTTCAAGAATCTTTTCAGCCAGTGCTAGGTTGTACATATCGCCACTGTCGAACCACCGAAAAAACGTATCTTTAGCCAGTGCCTGCACCATATCATCGGCCCAGTCTATGCGCTGCCAGTCAATCCTGTTGAATTCCCTAGGGGCTTTCACCACCTGCATGGCGTAAAACCCTGTTGTTGCATAGCAGCCCTTGCATGCGTCAACCAATACCCCAGGGCTTTCAATACTGCCAGGGCAGGTATCAAGTGCCTGTAATGACCATGAACGGATACCGTCTAATTTAGACGTTATGCTGATTTTTACTGCTGCTGCTGCTGTTTTAGTTTGTTTCATTTTGAAATTCCAATAATGCAAGGGCTGCTTTTTTGCAGATATCTACCTGTTTTTCTGTTAAGCCCTGCGTTAACTGCAAAGCTATTTGTGTGGCCTGCTGCGCTTTGCTGTCGCTGGGTGCAGTGATAGCCAGTGCCAGTGCATTAACTAACATGGCCTGCTGTTTTTCTAGGTGATTCATGCTGCCACCTGCCATTTGATCTGGTCAGGGGAAACCTGCACTTCATAACCCAGTTCCATAATCTGGTCTAAGGTTTTCTCTGTCAGGGTTTTAGTGCCTGCCATGGCTGCGAATATCTGCGCTTTAGCGCATACAGGGTAAACCACCCAGTTACCATAATTTTTATCAAGCTTTACTGTGATTTTCATGTTATGCCCCTTGGTTTTCAATATACAAGGCAGCAGGCATAAACAGCAGCGAGCCAGTAGCAGCCCATAAAAATGCAAAATCCTGTGTACCGAATGCATAACCGATAAAACACAGGCAGGCTTTCAAGCCTAAGTACATAGTGAATGAATAGTCTTTTCTCATTTCAAGCCCCTTAGTAGGTGGTTTCAGAATGTATCGGCGCTGAATTGCTAACCGATGCACGTAATTTAACGCACGTGCATGCTGTATGTAATAGGGATAAACCCTTAGATCTGAATTTATTTGTTGACAGTCAACGAAAATGCAACAGCCAGCACCTGCATGCCCGCTGATCTGCCCTGATCTGCTGCCCCTGCTGGCAGGTTTTCCCATGGCTGACAGCAGAATTAACTATTCTGTTTTCAACAGGTAGATTTTGGCTGATTCTAGGCAACACCTGTATGCCTGCACAGTGCCACAAATTACCTACTGGCATGCCGATGCAAGGCAAAATGGAACCCTCATGTTGGGGCCATGAAATTATTTCCCAGAATTCAGCGCCAGCAATTTGACAATTTTTGCCAGCAATTTCATGCGTTTTCTGTTGGCTTCTCCACCTGCATGATCGCCAAGAAATCCTCTTTCAAGCCAGCGTAAAAGGCATACGGGTCTGCTTCCAGCTCCTTTACCCTGTGCCATGCATGGCGCTTGAATGCTGGCATCCTTGCCATGGTTACCAAGTGGTCTAGCGTTGCCTGGTAATGCTCAGGATCAACTTCTTTCATTAGCATCTTGCATCCACGCCAGCACGTTGGCAAACACAAACAATGTACCAATGGCAATGGCTGCACCAATGAACAAGCACAGGATCGTTGCAATCATTTGGATGGCCTTGCCTTGCTGTAGGTAGTGAAGTCGTCCCGCATACGCAAGCCCCTGTTCTTCAGCTCAGTGGCTGCGGCTTTGATGGCTACCTGCTGGCGCTTGGCCTTCTTGTCTGTTGTCCAGATGCTGGGTTCTTTGATCGACTCAAACGCTGATTTCACTGTACTCATTTCTTACCCGCTGCCTTAGTTTTCTTGCTTCCCAGATTCAATTGCTCTGTCTTACGCATGACTTCCCTGCGCTTGGAGCCATTGATCTTGCCATTGTTGATGAAGATAAGCTGTGTGTCTCGTGTCCAGATGCTTGGCCCTGATGTGTCAAATGCTGACTTAGGTTGGTTCATGTGTTCTTTTCCTTGAGTCTGACTTCAATGGCTCTAGCAAAGTCAATGGCGCAATCCATGTTGAATTCACCTTCATCTATGCATTCACAAGTGCAACCAATGATTTCTACCTCATCAAGCCCTACCCATGTGCGCTCTGTCTGTGTCAAGGCCGCAATCACATCGTCAACAAGCAAGCACAATGGGTCAATACGATCAAGCCCAAGGCAACTGATCTGAAGCTGTCTAATCAATGCTTTATGTGTCATTCCTTCATGCTCCTGATGTAGATGGCAAAGCTACTGATCGTGTCCTTGCCAAACGATTCCATGCGCTCAATGGCTTGAGCCACCTCTTCAATGATGTGGTTGCGGTAGGGATTCAGCGACTCCACCCTGCCACGCAACTCTTGGACAGCCTCTTCAGCAGACTCCACACGCTGCTCAATCTGCCGCTTGCGCCATGTGCTTTCATCCATGCTTGTCCTTCCAGTTGTACTTGCCCCTGACTTTGACCCTGCCAGCCTTGCGAAAGATGGTCAGCAAAGACTTGTATGGCACACCAAACCGATCGGCAATGACCTTCTTGCTGAAGCCCTGGTCATGCAAACTGAAAGCCCTGCGCTCATCAATCTGGATGGGCTTGCGACCACCGCCTCTATAGCCACGCTTCATACAAGATTTCCCTTATTTATGTAAATAAAAGTTGTTGAGTTTTAACGATATTTCCTGAGTCATACCGTCTAGACTCACCTTTTGGATATGGTTCTATCTTGTATTTCAATGCATCAATCATGGTTTTTTTTTGTTTTTTACTTCCAAGAAAATAAATATACCGATGCTTCCTTGACCTGTCTTCCAAGTAAAAATCATCACCAAATTTTTCTTTCATCCACTCGGCTCTGTTTGGCTGACCTCTACTCATGTCGGCAATTGTTGCTCCGTGCAAATGTTCCATGCCTTTTATTTTCCAATCGGTTCTTTTGGCACTCAATCCCGTATACACAAAATTTGTAGCCTGATAAACATATCCAACATGTCCTTGCTTTAAGTCAGCAAAACTAACAACAATCAATGGCTTGGGAAGCATCTGTAAAGATTTACCAACTAAATATGATGCAAAGTTTGGCTCATTGTTGCAACACAAGCGATTCAACTCAATCACGTTTTTTTCGTACTCTGCTCCACAAATGCCAGACCGTAAATTGCTGCTGGAAGGTACGCCATAAGTCACAACGCCAACAAGTTGACTATCTTTGTAAAGCCCAAACGCATAGGAAATTGGACACATGCGTTTTGCATAATGTTTTTCCAATAACCAAGGTTCAACTTCAAAAGAATTAATTGGCAAAACTTTCATTGCATCCCCATAGGATCTTCATCGCTCAGGCAATCCCTGACCCGCTTCAGTTCCCTTGCCAGCATCACCATTAACTGGCTGTTGGCACTAAAAGCCTCGGACATCTGCTCAAACTGGCGCTCAAGATGGCTGATGCGCTGCTCCAAAGTCTCTTCTGTCATGGCAATAACTCCATTACTGTTACCTCAATGCAAGGTGAACCATACGCCTTGCTCCCATGTAACTCACACACTTGACTGTCGTCCACCCACAAAATGCCGTTGCCAGCATCCATGATTGCCTTGATGTAGTTGTCCAAATCAGGCTTGCCAACTGGCCTAAGCACACCTGTCTCCGCTTGGAGCCGCTTGGCCTTTGACCAGCTCACAGGGATAGCCTTGTAAACCCGCACAGAAAGGGCTACAGGCGTGTCCAATGGCGCTTGGCTACCCATGGCTTGTCTGGCTACCTGAGCTATCTCCAGCTCCCAATTGGCTGTCTTTTGGGGGGTATATGTCCTGACAAATCCCCCTTGACGAGCGAATCTCGGCCTGCCTTTCCCCACAGGTTCGCCAAAGACGCAAAAATTCACCATCAAAGTCATCAAGATCCCCTGTTATTTGCAAAGCCCTGTTCACCACGCTGTCGGGCATCGGTCTACCCTCTTTGACGCAATCCAATACCCTGATGGCATCCTCGAAAGTCATCGCACAGCCCTCAATGGCTTGATGAATGGCAGTTCAGATGGCTTCTCAGGTGGTGGTGGTGGCATGTTGGCGCTCGGTGGTGTCCATCCATGCTTGCGCCATGTTGCTTGGACATCAGCACCACGCTGGTATTTAAAGCCGCCAGCAGTTACACGAACGCTTGGCATGGTGATCTTTGTACCTTCTGGTGGCATCCATTTGTCGGTCATATGTTTCCCTTCAAAAAAGCTTGAATCCTGTCATCAGGACTGGAGTATGCGGCGCTCAGGCCATCAATGATCAAGTCCTCAACGATTGCCGACTGGCTTTTGCGCTGGTCAACAGATGCTTTCTGTAACAACACCTTGGCTTGCGGTCTTACCCGCACAAGAAGTTGATGAGTTTCGATCTTTGGTTTGGGTGTGTGTTTCATGCTATCAATTCTATATCACACTCAAGATGTGCAACTAGGGAAACTACCTAGAAAACCAGCATCTATCGGTGTTGTATCATGCTATCACTTTGCAATCATGCAAGGCAAACAACCTACCTACTAAGGAGAGTTCTATGGAATTCGGCACATTTTGGAAAAAACTTGTTCGCCGCAACGCACCACCCACCAGTCAGGAAGCCGCCCAGTTGGTCAACACCACCAACATGGAGCAAATTGTCTACGAGGTGATTGCCAGTTATCCAAAGGGATGCATTCAAGATGAGGTACTAGCTCAGTTAATGAGCTACCCCTACTCTACAGTGACAGCCCGATTCAAAGCCCTGATCGACAAGGGTTACATCATTGACACTGGGCTGACCCGCCCTGGCAAGTCAGGCAGAAGACAGCGGGTTCTCATCATCAAGGAGTTTCACAATGCCTAAGCTCACCTCGGACACCAGCCTGTCCTGTTCCCAACTGCCCAGCCTCTTTGGTGTCAGCCCTTACAGCACCCCCAACGATGTGCTGACCTTCTGCTTGAAAGCCCTGCGAGGTGAAGATCCACGCACTAAAGCAGGGGAAGCCGCAGACTGGGGCAATGCCTTGGAGCCAGCCATCATCGCTGAGATGTCCAAGCGCCTTGGCCTGAAGAGCTACACCATGCCTGATGTGGCCTTCCAGCACCCAGACTTCCCCCTTGCCGCCAGCGCCGATGCCATCGGTGTGCCAAATGACAATGTTGTAATCCAGCACGATCCCAGCAATGGTATCTATGTGGTTGGCGCAGACAGCATTGCCCTGATCGGCAACGGTGTGTTGGAATCTAAGCTGACTCGTGGTCATCCAGAAGAGGAGTTGCCCCTGTACCGTGGGCCAATCCAAGTCCAAGGCGTGATGATGTGTACAGGGCTGGACTGGGCGGCAATCGGTTGCCTCTACTCAGGCGTGGAACTACGCATCTTCCTGTTCAAGCCACATGGCACGACAAGGGATGAGATCCGCAGAATGGCTGAAGACTTTGACCACCGACTGACCACCTTCACTGAGACTGGCGACATCCAATATTACCCAGCCGCCAACACCAAAGATGCCAACCGAGTCTGGGCAATAGCCAAAGAAGATGAGGTTGACTTAGGCATTGATGGCGAGGATCTGATAGCAGAGATCGTCGTTGCCAAGCAGAAGATGGACAGCCTTCAAGAGGATATAGACCGCTGGGAGAAAGACCTTAAGACCATGATGAAAGATAGTGCAAGCGGCAAAGCTGGTCACTGGACAGTCAAATGGCCCATGCGCCACTACAAGGCACAGCCTCAGAAGATCACGCCAGCCAAAGAAGCTTATTCAGTACGTCAGTCAACACTAACAATCAAGGAAAACAAGTGAAAAATATAGCATCAGCCCTTGTCAAAGCCCAACGTGCCTTTGGCCCAGCTCTTAAGACCAGCACCAACCCACATTTCCGCAGCCGATATGCTGACCTGTCAGCCTGTATTGAGGCGGTCATTGATGCGCTAAATGAGAATGGCATCTTTTTACTGCAAAAAAATTACGACTGCAATGACGGCATCATGTGCGAGACAGTCTTTGTCCATGAGTCAGGCGAGGTGCTGGAGTGCGGCATCGTCCACTTCCCTGCTGTCAAACAAGATCCACAAGGGTACGCCAGTGCCTTGACCTACGCTCGTCGGTACAGCCTGATGTCAGCCTGTGGCATTGCACCAGAAGACGACGATGGCAATGCTGGCACACGCAAACAAGCGCCAGCCGCCAACCCTTTGGACAACATCAAGCCAGCGCCAGCAGTCACCCTGCCATATGTGCTGACCATACCAGGCAAAGAGCCACGCCAGTACGCAGACTCAGAGTCTTACGCAAATGGGACGATTGAACTGCGGGAAAAGGTAGAGAAATCAGCATTGGCAACCCGCACAAAAATGACTAAGCTTCGGGAACTGAAAGAGGCCAACGAGGATCAGGTGAACAAGATCAACCCTGAGCATAAGGCTAAGTTGGTTGGGGATTATCAACTGCGCTTAAAGAGACTGGGCGCACAACTGGAGGAGAAAGAAGATGAATCCAACGGACTGGGAGAAGCTGGATAAGGAATACAGGGAGTATTGCCATCAGTGTCAAACCAATGGCAAACCCCCTGTTGATTTCCACACTTGGCTATTAGGCCAAGATTAAGCCATCAAGGTATCCAAGGCATGTTGTGTCCGTGCAATGCGGTCATCCATGCCATGGGTTCCACCATTGATTCGTTTGGTCAAGGTGGTCATGTCGTTGGCATCAGCAAACTGATTCAACTTGTTCTTGTTCCAGAACCAACCTGCTGACAGGGCAGCGTACATAGGACTAGACACCTGATCTGGATCTTCTACCAGGTCAACACCTAATGCTTCACCACACGCTGTGTAGTTGTCCTTGCCAGTCAACTGGATCAAGCCACGACCACGGTACTTGAAGCCCTCACCAGATTCCTCGTCGCCATTGCCCATGCGATCAGCATAGACCTTATTGGCGATCTTCTCAGGGTTGCGGTGGTAGGGTTGGGCAGCGTCCAATGATGGGAACCGCTTAGGCCAAACCTTGGTCAATCCTTCTGCTGAGTAGTTGAGGTTTTCTTTGAGCGCAGTGAATCCAGCCGACTCGTGAGCGCACTGCCCCAAGAAGCAAGCTTGTCTCTCAGGTGTGTTAATTTCAAACCGATCAAAAGTTTCATTGATTGCATCTATCCACTCCTCTGCTTTTGCTGGGGTCATCTTCAAGGCTTGCGCCAGTTGCTCTGCGTTCATGGGGTTCCTTTCATGGTTTGATACACAGCGTTATACGCATCTATACATGCGTTCAATTGCCTGATGGCTTTGTCTCCGTCATCTGTGATGGCGACAAGAGCTTTAGCAGTCTCTCTGTCAAGTTCGGTGTCTGCTTGAACGCTATCTCTGGAGGCAGGGGCGGCATCTGTGGTGGCTTGTATGGTTGGGCAGGTGGCCTTGACAGGGATCCGCAACCGCAAAGTACCAGAGTCAATGTCAGCATTGCGCTTTTGAGAAATAGTTTTTGCATGTTGTTCAGCTTTCACCAATTGATTTGCTTGCGTCTGGACAGCAGTGACAAGCGCCTGTTCCTTGACTCGTGCCTCTTCGTTTAACCTAGCAATCTCTAGTTGCTGTCGGTCAAACTCATCTGCACCGCCTTTGAGATAGCCGCTCGTACCTGCACCAAGAACAGCTAGGACGATACCTAGCAGTACCCATGGGTTGAACAAACTCATTCCTTGGCTTCCAGTTTAGGTTCGGGATCATTGTCAGTAGCCTCCGCTTTGGCAGTAGCAGTAGCAACAGCAGCAGACACTGCCTTGCGTCCAGCCACGCCACCCAACACACCAGTACACAGCAACATGATATCGTTGATCATCTTTGTATAGACTTTATCTATCGGAGCCATGCCGACCATAGGCTGAGTCACAAACGTCACGCTGTAGATGAAGCTAAAGCATGAGCCAAGCAAGATGATGGAGATCACGAAGATCACCCATGCCCATACACGAGCTTCAATCTCTTCTGGGGACAGACGGTTGTTTGGTTTGTATCCGATGGTTGCCATTACTTGGACTCCTTTTCTGGCTTGGTGAGTTGGTCAGGGCATGTGCCTGTTGCTGTGCAGACTGGCGGCTTGCACTCGGCAGCTTCCCAGTTCTTTGGATCTTGGCAGGGGTAACGAAATCTATCTTCACAGCCAGCCAGCAACCCGCAAAGGATGCCAGCACAAACAGTCAGCGCCAGCAGTTTAAGTTCATGGTTTGTCATTCTTGCGTTTCTCCTGTTCTACTTGCCTTCTTAACCGTTCTACCTTCTCGACCTGTTCCTTAACCTCATGCTTGGCTTCCAAGATATCGAGGTACAGCATGGCTCCAATTGGAAGAAGCAAAGCAACCAGCACACAAGCAGCAATCCAGCCCATCAGTTCTTCCCCCAGCGACTTACGAGGTGGAACCAGAGCCACAGGTAGAGGAGGAATATAGTAGTTCCCGCCAGGTACGCTAGTTTTAGCTGGAAGTTTCTTTCTTCCTCCTGTCGTTGCCATGCCTCTTGCCTCTTTTTAGCTTCTTGCTTTAGCCTTGCTTGCTCCTGTTCTTCAGTAATAACATCCCGCATCTTGAACACATCTGAGTACAGCGCACCCATTTCAGGTGGGCTTTGGTACACCATGGTCTCTCTGATGGTGACCTCAAGCTTTGCCATCTCTTGCTGTGCCATCACTCGCTTGAGTGCCGCCTCCATGTGGTTCTGATCAGGGTCATATACGTTCTGGCTCTTCTCCTCTTCCTCCCTGATGTGTGCAGCCAACTGCTCTTGCAGTCTGAAAAACTCGGTCAGGTTTTTGACAATGTCAACTTTGACTTGAGTCTCATCAACAGCGACATAGGCAGACTTCTTAGACTTTGCAACAGGCTTAACAACTTTAGGCTTGGGACTAGCGCCAAAGAAACCGCTAAGTTTCGACCAGAAGCCTTGAACCTCTCTGCCGATAGCGATAACTTCATCCGCAGTTGCTTTGATCTCAACAAAAGATTCTTTAGCTTGCTTGTACAGCTCACAGCCAGCTTGGATCTGCTTGACCAAACCAGCCGCAAGAAGGCAGATGCTGATTGGATCCACATCATTTGTCTTGCTTGTTGTCCAGCTTGTCGAAGATCTGCTTCAGGATTGACTTGATGTCAGCAATGTCTGATCGGTAGTCATCCTTGGTGACGTAGTTGTGAGGCAGGTCATTGACCTTATCCTCCAACTTCTGGATGGTGCGTGTCAGGTTGTTGATGACGTATGCCGCCAAGAAGCCAGCAACACTGACCACCAGATTGAAGAGCTGCTGGTTATCCACCTGTCACCTCATCTGCTGGCTCTGGCGTGTTGCCAGCCTCAAGCCATTTGACATATTCTTCAGCGGTCACAAGGCATGACTCTTGACGACCATCAGGCCACACACGCCAAACAACCTCAGACGAAATAATTTTCCAAGTTGGTTCGTTCATAATTCGCATCCTGTGAAATACATATACCCAGCACCGGCGTTGTAAATGCTACCGGGTTGCCCTGCTGTGGCTCCTGAAACTGTTAATTCAATTAATGCGCTTGTCAATCCAGCGATAGAGGTTACCGCAAGCGCACTTGCAGTTATGTTGGAAGATGCTTGCATTTGCCCAACAAACCCACTTGCTGTGCTTGTAACAAGACCTGTTGGGTACGCTCTTGCCTGAACGGGGAAATTAATGACAGCCCTCAATGTAGTTGTATTGTTGGCGTAGCATTGCCCAAAAGACTGATTCCCTGAAATGCCGCCAATGTATGGCAAATACCGCTGACACAAAGCCAACTCAGTGCCATACGGCCTGTAGTCAAAGCTCGTTGCTGTTGAGCCTTTCTCAAGCTGGACACCTGTGATGTAGAAAGTGGCTCCTGTGTTTCCAATAAAGTTTGTTTGGCTTGAGGTGCGGGTAAAGAAACCAGAAGCCCATGCGCCAGCAGTTGTGTTTCTATCTGAGCCAGAACCCAAATCCCATCCAACACGAAGTCCTGAGCCATTTGTTTTTAACCAAGTGCCAGATGTGTCACCAGATACGGTAATGGTTTTTTGCTCCCAAGTATTTGCTGCGCTAATCGTGTACTGCGCCACATATGAACGGTCTAATGCGTTATTGTTAAAAAACACACAGTATGTTCCTGTAACGCTTGAGCGCACCCAAAATGACAGCGTAAAGGTTGATGCGCCAGCAGCACCGAACCCCATGTCCGCCACGTTGTATCCTTCAATCTGCTGGTCAAAACGTGCGCTTTGCGTACCTGTCGCAGTTCCTGCTGTTCCAACAGTCCAGACAAATGAATTGGTAAAACCTGTCGCAGCAGTGGAAGATTGTTGGGCTGTAAACGTAGAACCTATGGCCGCAGTTAATCCCATTTGAAACCTGTCAACAGGATAGCTACCATTTGTTGAAACACTCGCCCCCGCATTCCTCTGGTCTATGGTCATCCCACCGTTAATCAGACGATTCCGAAACCCAAGCGAGCTATCAGCAATAGTGCCGATGTTCGCCAATGATGCTGTTTTTCCCATTATTTGTTCTCCTTTTAGCAAGCCATCAGCACACAAGGCACACAGAATGAACCGTCTGCGTAGGTGCAAGTGACATGGGTTGATGTGACTTTGGCAATGGTCTTAGAGCGAACAATGTCATCGCCTTGAGGCTTGGCAGTACCGTCACCAGCAGACATGAGCAAGTCACCACGGGCAACAGTCACGCCTTGGGCAATGCGGATAATCATGTCACCCGTCATCGCCATGTTGATTTCGTCAACGTTGTGGTCTTCATCGTGCGTCCAGTTGACGAACACACCAGCGACATTTACATCGCCTTCAACATCAGAGACTTTTACCTTGTTCAACTGTTCGTTGTCAACAGAATGTGTTTCGACCTTTACATCGCCAACACTCACGCCTTCTGGAAGCTCATCTTCTTCAGTCCAGTAAGTTGTCGGTGCGACATAGACGTTCATCTCATCGAGGTTGGACAGTACAGTGCCTTTGACTAGAGATTCGTCTTTGGCTGTGGTGGTTTGTGCCCAGCGAGCCAAATGACCACCAACCAATGAGACTGTTGTGCCTGAGACGGAAATGTTGCCTTCAACAGTGCCTGCCTGTGCAAATTCAAGTATGATTCCATCGGTATCTAATCTATTAAAAGCAGCAACAATACCTGATATAGTAAAGTGAGAATCTAATGTTGGACTTAAATCAACCCCTGCCGTACCAAAAGATCTGGAATTCTTTCCCACCAGCAAGTTACCGCCGGAGGTGATACGGGCGCGTTCGGCGTTGTTTACACCAAACGTCATATAGTTATTACCATCACCCCCAAAAATATAGTTTGTTGCAGCATTTCCAAAATACAGAACGCCATCAGAAGCTCCTGATGCGTTAGCTGCAATTCTTGCGTTTCCACCACGAACATCTAATCTGTATCCCGGCGAACTCGTACCAATACCCACATTACCGCTTGCATTCTTCACCAAGCCACCATTACCAACATTCAATGTGTCAGTAGAGGCATCTCCAAGGATGACATTGCCGTTGGCAGTCAGCGCACCAGTGATGGTGACAGCGCCATTCACAGTGCCACCGCTCACAGCACTCAACGCATCAGCAACTGTGAAGCTCTTGAATGCAATGATGTCAACAATGTCGCCAGTACCAGCAGCCACTGCTAGGACGATGCTTGTGCCGTTGCTTGCGGTGTACTCAGATGTGTCCAACGTCACGCCATTGCGATGCACAGCAATGTTGTTGACGGTGTAGGTCAGCGTGGCGGCGGCAGCATCAGCGCCACTGAATGTGGTCTGACCGCTTGTCGCAACATAGCGGAAGCGCAGCAGGGAAGTAGCACCAGCAGATGTGGCTGTGATCCAGCTTGCGCCGTCATACACCTTCATCACGTTTTCAGTTGTGCTGAAGTACAAAGCGCCAGCGACCAAGGCATTGCCATCGTTGTCCAGCGTTGGGTCAGATGTCTTCGTGCCAAGGTAGCGGTCATCAAAGCTGTCCAGCGCAGAGGCCGCAGCCGCCGCAGAGTTGGCGGCAGATGTTGCAGAACCAGCCGCTGATGTTGCAGAGCCAGCCGCCGCAGTTGCGCTTGATGCGGCATTTGTTGCGTTGGTCGATGCGTTCTGAATTGCAACAATGTTTGTCGCATTGGTATTAACTGAAGCAATGTTGGTAGCTACAGTGCTGACGTTTGTATTGTTTGATGCAACAGTACTTACGGCAGATGAAATACCAGCAACAGTTGTGACATTGCTAGAGATGCCAGCAACAGTTGTTACGTTGGATGCAATGCCAGCAACAGTTGTAATGTCCGATGCAATGCCAGCTACTATGTCAACGTCTTGGCTTGTTGGGCCAGGCTCTGGATTACCGTTTGAATCAAATGCCAAGTACTTGCCAGCACGATCTGCTTTGCGTGGCAGAGTCATGTTGATGGTTGTTGGATCAGTCTGCGGTGCTTGCAAAGCACGTTGCAAACCTTCAGCATTCTGCTGGGCAAAGATGGTCTGCTGATCCATCTCATCGTTCACTGTGTTGGCAAAGAAGTCGCCACCAGTAACAAAGTCAGTAGTACGCTGGATTGTGCGGTTGCCGACAATGGCGATCTGAGTTGCACCAGTAGGTGCGGCTGTCAGAGTGATAGAACCTGTGCCATTGCTGTTGATAGTGACTGTATAGTTTGTGGTCAACGTCAACAGTGTGTCATCACGATACACAGCAATGTCAGTGTTTGCCAGAATCTCAAAGGTAAATGCATACGGCCCAGTACCACTGGCTGCATATACCACTCGGCGTGTTACGTTGGAAATTGGGATCGCCATGATCAGTCCATCCTTTTAGAAATTGTACGATTACTTGGCATATTTGCCTACCCTTGGAAGCCTGTTTTGAGCAGTTTCTATGCGGCGTTGGATAGCTGTGGAAAACTTGCTGTTTGCTATCAAATCTTGTTTGGCGGCTTCTGTGAACGAACTGTAGACTTCAGCGATATTCTGCTGTCTTACATACTTATCCATGTCCTCAAAGCCAGGTGCGTTGGTGCGCTCAACAATGGCATCCTTCAAGCGCAAGCCCTGTCCATCAGTGATCTTGCCAAACTGACGCATCATGTACTCGTACTCGTCTGGCTCCAACTTGACGCTGACACCGCCAACAGTAACAGCCCGATTAGGCTTCTTGATAGACATGCCAAGCTCAATCATGATCTTGTCGGCTGGACGCTGTTTACTGGTGCTGAATCTAATGCCACTGGACGAAGCCAACCATGGATTGGCTGGGTCAATGTCCATCATTTCTTCGCCAAGGTAATCATATTGTTTGCCAAGTGAGTCACTCAAGAACGGAGTCTTAGAAATTGACCTGTTCAAACCCTCATAGAAACCTTTGATCACGGTAGGCGTGTTTGGAGATTCACCAGTCTCACGTTTGTTGGGGTCAACAATACGCTCAATCTGCGCTCTGGCGCTGTTGAACATACCAACTGGTGATCCTTCTACTGCATACTGTGCGCCAGTAGAAGCAACCTGATTTAAGGCATCTTTGAATGCTTGCTTGGGATTGGGTATGTTTTGGCTGAAAGCGCCAGCAATTGAGCTTATGCCAGTCAAGAATGGCTGTTGACCGACATAGCTGTACAAGCCCCATGTCGCACCAAGAATAGCCTGAGCAACCAAGTCTTCATCGTCCTCATACCGAGCATATTCCACGGCATCAGCCATCATTGCCATTGGGCCAGCAAGTGGATCAATGCCACGGAAAGGCACATACAACCGCTGATCTTTCCCAATGGATGGGTCAATCTTCATGGTTTTAAGGTAGTCAACAAACTCAGCGTCCCATTCCCCTGGCTGAAATACAAATGAATATGGCTTCCAACCGCTGTCCAAATAGATCTTGCGTAAGTTGGTATCGCCTGGGCCACCGCCTGTGATGCGACCATCTGCCACATAAGAGCCAACACCAATCATTAGAGCCGAACCCATGCCAAACTTAGCCATGGCAAGCTCACGCTGTGCGCCACCAGCCGCCATGTCTTTACGCCACTGGCTGGACAAGAATGCCATTCCACTGTGTTGCAATGATTCGCTGGCAACCCAAGTTGGAGTCTTCACAAATGGCATGGTGATTCTGCCAATCAGGTGATCTTGTGACAACTCTTGAATTTGCTTGGCAGCACCAGTCAGCTTGCGGCTGAATGTAATCATCTGAGCAAAGTCTGTAGCAGCCGCATCAATATTGGCAGGTGGGTTTGCCAATGTGTCGCCCATTACCTTCAACTCAATTTGTGCGGCTTCTTGTGCAGTCTTGCCATTAGCAATGGCATCACGCCGTGCTTGAGCGGCAGCACGATAAGCTTGAGCATTCAATTCAGCACGATAGCCCATCGTCTTAAACAACTCATCCATTGCCATGATCGGACGGCCACCAAGCAATGTGACAAAGTTTGCATAAAAGTTTGTACCTTTGACGAGTGTTTCGTTTTCAAAGCCGTAGTCTCGTAATTCAAAGATGTTGTATTGGCCTTCAAGCTTCATGCCACCATCATCTAAAAGATTTAAACCAGCTCTTTGCTCACGAGTCGTACCAGTTTTTAGTGCTTGCCAACTAAGGCTCATGCCTTCACGAAATGAGTTAACCATGCCAGACAGCAATGCTCCAGCTTCGCCAAGCTCAACCTCACCTGCGCCGCCAAAAGATCGTTTAGTTGTACTTATGCCACCAGCAATTGCTCGTGTCGCCACTGAGCTTGCCAAGAATGTTGTATTGCTTAATAAGTTGACAATGTGTGTGCCTGTCCCAGAGAGCAAGCCATTCTTCCAAGTGCGATCCCACAAGTCTGCAATTAAACCTACCTTGCTGACCTTGTTGATCAATCCTTCTCGTGCGCCTTCATCTGTCAGTTGCACAAACTTTTCAATCATCAGCTTCAAGTTATCAGACACATTTGGATCTTCCAACATGGTCTTCATCTCAGCGTCATTGATTGACGGAATCTTTACATTGCCAGCTTCATCCATAATGCCAGCGGCTTTGCCTTCAGTAATCTGCATACGACCAACAGAAGTAGCCTGAGCTGCACGAGTGCGAGACAGAACATATGCATCATTGACAGCGCCATGCAGATTCAACTGACGCAATAATTTGGCTTGCAATACCGTGTCATCAGGATTTAAATATGCCTGTCGTGCCAAGTCGTAGAAGTCCTTGGAGCTTTGATAGCTGGCAAGACGCAAACGAACCATGTCAACAGGAATGTCACCGTATTGCTCTTTCATTGACTGTAGGTCACCAAGAATGTCAGAGCCAAAGCCCTTCTCCTTGGCAGTAGCCAATGTTTGCTCCCATGTCATCTTGTCAACTTTGATGCCGCTTGCATCTGACAATGCATTGACAGTCTGCTTGAAGTCGTCAACGCCATCAATGCGCTCGACATTAATCAGCGTCTCTGGTGGTTTTCCAGTGACAGGTGCAGTCTCAATCTTGGCTTCAAAGACTTCTAATTGCTTTGGCAATTCCTCAAGCTTTGCCGCTGGTGTTGGAGCCGCTTTAGCTTTGCGTGGCTTTGGTGTGGCAGGGATTGGTGCTGGAGTTACGGCAGGTGTTGGAGATGGAGGAATAACCTTCTCAGTCTCTTGCAACAGCTTCTTCTCTGCCGCAGCTTTTTCAATCTTGCTACCTGCTGGCCCACCAAAGTCTGTTACAACTTCTGCGGCACGAGTCAATCCCTTGATAAGCTTGTCGCCAAGACCCGCCACTTGGATTGTGTTGTCGTCACCTGCATCAGCAAGATCTACATCAGCACGAGGCAGATCAGCGGGAAGAATTTGACCTAGACGCTGATCAAGAGATTCATTTGCCATTATTTATTCTCCGCAACAGCTTTGCCAGTTTTTTCCATAATCTTCTTACCAACTTTCATGCCACCTTTGATTGCCAATTTACGAGCCGCTCCAACAATTGGAACAGCATTCAATAGCTCAAGTGTGTCTTCCATGTTTAACTTAGAAGTACCAGCAATGCCACCAGCACCCTCAACTGGGTACTCTCCATAACTAATCTTTTCCAGCACTTTGCCAAGATCGCCAACAGTCAGATCTTTTAGCGTCAGATATCCAACATTTGGAAATCCAATTATGTTGAAGTCAATAGCCTCTGCACCAGTTTGAATGCCTGTAGCAATAGCACCAAGCGCATCTTGGTATTTGTTGCGTGGCGTAGCTTGCATACTGTCAGTAGTTTCTACTGGCAATGCAGGGTACGTTGCATTCAAATAGTTGTCCATCAAGGACTGTTCAAGTTTAGTTGCCATTATTCATTACCCTTACGCAATATTCTTTGGCGTTGACGCAAGTATGTTGTATCTTCTTCTTTGAGCTTGTACTTTGTGGCAATGTCGTCAATGTTTGTATTTGCATCAATAACAATACCAGTAGGTAATTTCTTTTTGGAAATCAAATCATTAATGGTGCTTTGTATTTCATCACGAGCTTTTGTTTTATTGGCATCAGCACGATCACCAGCGTTATATTCCTTTTCAACATCACGAGCAATTTGTTTGTATGGGATTGGTGCGCCAGGGTTTGTTTGCCGAAAGGTATTTACTTGAGACTCAAAAATATCATTAAGTTTATTATTCTTTTCAATCTTTATTTCATCACCTGCGCTAGAAAACATGCTGGCAACATCAGGCACACCAGACACACGGCGCAAATAGCGCACAGCATCTGACTTCTCTTGGGTATATCCTTCAAGCAGTTTGCTATTCAGTCGAGTATATTGCTGACCACTCATGCCAGACCGCATTGCAATACGCTTCAGTTCTGCTGGATCTGTGATGTCTCCAAACACGATGCGTGTCTCAATGTTGGCATACGCATATGGGTCACCATCCTTTTGCTCAGGACTCAAGTACTTATCCAATTGCTCAATAGAGAAGATGCCCATCTTTGCCACTTGCATGGCAATGTCTTCCTTGCGCTTCATTGGCGTACCCTTCTGATGGAACTCAATCATCAGAGTATTGGCATCAGCCTCTTTGCGGCGCTTGTCTTCTTTCAATGCATCATCGTTCAATGTGCGGCGATCTGCCAATGCTTGCATAAAGTTCTTTGAAACTTCTTCAACAGCTTTTAAGTCTGTTGCAATCAAGTCTTGCAAGATATGCGTCTTATTGCCAAGTTGACCTTTACGAATAGCATCCAATGTCTTTGTAGGATTTGCAATGTTTTCGTCAGAGATAACTACTTTTGTCAGCACATCAATTTTTGCCTGACGAACAGCTTTATCGTAATCTGCTTGCAAGGCATTGCCACGTTCAAGACCGCCAATGGCAGTTCCTACTTGACCAAGCATTAATCGTTTAGCTGCAATCTTTACATTTGGAGAGCGTGGTTGACCATTGTCATCCATCTCAAGCGGTTCTTCTAAAGTTGGCTGAAGCATCTTAATTTCATTTTGCAATGCTTGCTGAAGCGTAATTACATCTTGCTCACGCTTGCGCTTTGCTTCAAGCTCAAAGCCTTTAGCCATGATTGTGCTGGCGTGCATTCCCATAGAGCCAACAAACTTTAATGCAGCTTCGCCATCTTCTTTACCAAGCACACGACTGTAGCCATCAGTAATGCTCTTCATCTTGGTGGCAGCATCTTTGACAGAAATCTCGTTGTTTACAAGCTTGTCATAAATTATGTTGTGTTCGTTCTTGGCTTCAACCTCAAAGCGTCCTGACAGCTCATAGCTACGAGCCTTTTGCAAAGCAATGTCGTAGATGCTGAAGCCTTTGCCCAACGAGAAGTCAACAGGAATGCCATTCTTTGCATTTTCAATTTGCTGGTCAGTGACACGGTAATTGTTAAAGTAATCGTTCAGTGCTTGCTCTTGTGCTTTCTTTCCAGCTTGTTCAAACAAAGATCCACTCATGCGATCAAGCACTTGGCTTAACGTAGTGTCAGTCTGTGCTTGCGCTCTAAATCCAATTTGGTCAACAGCTTGCAACTGTGTCTGTTGCATAGGAACGCCACCAACACTACGCAGTTGAATTTGTCCTGATTCAATTTTTGTAGCCATTAATCTACTTTCTTAGGTGTTGATGGAGTGTATGTTTTGGCATAGTCCATAGCGCCTTTAGCCAATGTATATCCAGCCAGCAAGTTACCTTGTTGACGAGCCGCAGTAGCCGCCATCTCATACTGACCAGCTTGACGCTGTGCGGAGAAGTTGTTCAAGAATGTTTGGTATTGAGTAGACTGAATCATGGCGCTGGCATCTTCAAAACCAAGCACCTTGGCTGTCAATGCATTCAAGTCGGCAATGCCAACGTCACGCATGGTTGCCGCCACATTCTCACGAGCAACGCCAGCAAATGATCCTTGGTCAACAACTACGCCACTTGCCGCAGCTCTGGCTCTCATAGACGCATTGGTTGCTCTCAGATTCTTCAGCAGTGAGTTACCAGCAATCTGGTAGTTCATCGCTTCGTTCTCAGCTTTCTTCAGTGTGCGACCAGCTTGGATCTCAGCGTACTGATTGTCCATATCCGCACGAACACTGGCAATTGCTAGGGCATCCCTAGCTTGCACCATGTAACCAGTTTGCTGGTTGATAGCCGCAGCTCTTTGGGCTTCTGATTGCCCATATGCGCTTATAAACCCTGCTGCTGCTTCGTAACTTGTAGCCATGTTTTATGTCCCTGGATGTACTGCCACCCTGTAGTCCAAGCCAAGCAAGGTCATTTTCAAGGGCAGATTTTGTTGTACTTCAATGGATTGCTCTCTACTGTAGCCAAGTACGCCGTTCACACGTTTAACTCCAGTAAATGTTGGCTCAGGATCATCAAGCAATGGATTGTCAAACAATCGAAATGCCACAGGCTGATTGTTGATGATCAAGTGCTGAGTGTCTTTCACGATTGGGCTGATCTCGACGATGCGCTTCTTGAACGACAAACGAGATCCAGTCTGCAATTTGACTTCAACAGGCATGGTCTTGACGTACACAGTGATTGGCAATCCAACTTCATAGCTGGTTGTACTGGAGCGGTCAAACGTCACAGATCCACCGCCGCTGACAGTCTCATTGGACTGAACAACGCCATCGGTGATCACGTTCAAAGCCTTGCCAATGTGAGGCAAACTGCTGGCGCTTGCCGCAGCACCGCCGATAAAAGCACAGTCTGTGTACAGCGTGTCGCTGAATAACTCAACGAAGTACCTGTCTACCGAGTTGAATGTGCGCTTGGTGACGGTGTAGATATTTGTGATGTCCACACCAACATCCAAGAATCGTCCATCGGTAGTGAACTCTGATGGGCTGGTTACCTGCTGAGAGCGCATGACGCTGAATGCCGCCATTGATCCATCAGTCGTATTGGTCATCAACAGCAAGTCAGCGTCTTCAGTACTGGACGCACGGCGCAAAGCAATGCGCTCAGGAGCTTTGAGCAAATGACCAGAGAACAGCGAGATGCGCTGGGTTATGTAGGTAAGCTGTGTGTCAGAGAACACAAACTCGTTCAAAGACTTGCCTTGGCGCTGGATATACACAGAGCCAGAGTCCACAGACTGAACACGAGTGCCAGGCTTGATGCCATTGCGACTCACGTTCTTGAAAGTGAATGTCAGTGGGGTGATCGGATCTGTGCCAGCTTGAGGCACAAAGAACTCGCCGCCAGTAGTGAACACTTGGAAGTCACGAGAGCTGATGATGTCGGTAATGACGTTCAGATCGTTGGTGTCCAGCGTTGCTTCCACAGCATCATCGTCCAAAGACTCAGTAGCGGCAAAGTCAAAGAACAGTGCAATCTTGCTACCCCAGACCGTAGACGGACGAGACTTGGAGCCGCCAAAGTACAGGCGACCTTCATGGAAAGTAACTGTCCGAGGCCAGCCCTTGCCAGAAGACCAAACATCTTCATAGCCAGACTCATATTCCCAACTGCCACTGGCAACAGCCGTAGTGTTGAAGAATGGGTATTCAGTGATGGCGCTGACCACGGTAGAGCTGGTGTAGGCCACAATCCTTGCCCGACCCTGTGGTGACACATTGACGTACTGATTGACGCTGCCAGCCGAAAACACGCCAGCAGATGCGGTCAAAGTGATGTTGCCAGACACGGCGCTTGGTGTCAGGGTTGCCGCTGGATTGGTGGTCGTCAGCGTGAATGCGTACTTGGGGATGGTGTCAAACGTGATTGACGTTGCTGTCCATGTGGCATCTGTGCCGCCACGGACGATCTTGACTGGTTGCAAATCTGGGTGAACAACAATTAAAGTGTCAGCAGACTGAGTCCAGCACATGTCGTCCACCATGCTGGAGGTGACAGTGGTCGTCAGGTAGTTGTTGCCAGAGCCATTAATGTTTGCTATCACTGCGCCAGCCTTGATTACATACATGCGCTGGTGGGTGAAGCACAGCATGTAGCTGTCGTCCACAGAGAACTGGAAAGGCACAAGGCGCACCCCATTACCAGCAGACGGTGTGCTGCTGTTGGGAAGCTCCAGAATGTGTTTTAAGCCTGGTCTACGGCGCAGACCACCTTGGGGTTGGATCAGGACGTTTGTGGCCTTTGCAAGCGCATTTGAGTACGTTGCTAGGTCAACCCTTGCACGAAGCAATGGATCCAGCTCACCAGTGGAGAAGTTTGTGGTTACGTCAACAAAACGTGCCATCAGTTCCTCACTGCAATAAGGCTGTAGTCTTCGATCACCCGAACTGGGTTATTCTGTCCATCAATTTGCATGGCTGTGCGGAAGAAGCCGCCACGACCATTCTCTGAAATATCGCCAATGGCAACACGTTGCCAGTACTGGGCTTTGTCGGATTGTTCTGTGATTGGCATAGCCAAGTGCCAAGCCATCATGTACTTGAGCAATTGCACAAAATACTGGGGCATGGCAAACTCGCCAAGGCTGTACTGGTAGTCAATGTAGACGCTGGTCAGGTTGGTCATCAAGACATCGCCTTGAATCTCCCAATCCTTTTGCACAGGACTGCCAGGGTTGGCTGAGTTGTACACAGCACGAGGGTTGGAAATCTTGTCGCCAGGCAACTGGTACTGGTATTTCCAAACGGATGTTGGGTTAGTCAGCAACTGGGCTAACTGGGTCTTCTTGAAGCTGAATGTCCAAGGATAGGTAGAAAGCGTCGAATCCCGAATGTCACTATACAAGCGGTCACATGTGCTTGACTCATCAGTGCCATCGTTGAAAGACGTAATGGCTTTGGCTCCCAGCATGATCAATGCATCTGAGCAAATTGAAATACCTGTATCACCTGATGCCATAGTTACCTCTTAATGTGAGAAAGGCCAGCCCCCGAATACTCAGTGACTGGCCTGTTCAGATTGACTACCGATTAATCGGTGTCAGTTGCAGTAACGGTCACGCCGTCAGTGATGTCAACCACGCCAGAAGCGTTGCTGACCACATAAGCGGTAGACATTACAGGTGTGCCACCAGTTGCCGAGTAGCAGAAAATCAAATCGCCAACCTTGAGGATGGATGCAACCGAGTTGAAATACCCAGAGGCACGGATCACACTTTGTGCGTCAGCGCTTGCGTAGGTATAAATCGAGGGTGCATTGCCAGCCTTAGATTGACCACCAATTGTGTTAAAGCCAGTGCTAGAAAAAGCCATGTTAGTCTCCTAGATTAAGTTTCACGGCAGGTGATCTTGACGATACCTTCATCGTCAATAGCAACAGCGCCAGCACTGAAGACTTCGTTCACCAACCAAGAAGTCTTCTCGGCGATGTAGTTGATCTCAGTACGCATGGCAATACCTTCACCGTAGCCAACTGCATCCTTGTGGAATGCAAAGCAAGTGCGGTCAAGAGAGCCGTCGATAGCCAAACCACCTTCAGAGCGGTCACCCAACACATGGAACTGGAAGCCCAAGAATGTGTTGATGTCGCCTTGCACCAATGCTTTCACACTGTTGAAGTCGGAGCTGGTCACGCTGGTTTCAGACAGCAAGTTAGACAAGCCGTTAGCGTGGATGATGATGTGACGACCATCAGGAGGAACGTTACCTTTGTCCAACAGACGCTTGGCTTCACGGAGTTTAGCCACGTTCATGTTGGTAGTAGAGCCACCGATGCTGTTAGCAACAGTCAAGCTGGTGCTGGAAGCAGCCAAGGCATCCAGAATCATCTGGTCTTGACGGCGACCCATAGCGCCAGCAACAACTTGCACCAATTCTTGGCGCTCGTCAAAGTTGACTTTAGCTTGGGAGAAGATGTCAGAGTACTCAGCAGCGTTGTAGTCAGCCAATGTCAAAGTGACAGAGCTGAAGCCAACGTTCAGAGGGGTAACATCAGTTTGGGGAACACGGACAGTGGCAACACCACGACCGACTTTAGGGAACTTGACAGTTGAACCTTCGACTCCACGACGCTGGCGAACCGCTGGAACCAGCATTGCCTTACCTTGGTAGGCTTGCTTGACTTCCGCATCGAATAGAGTAACAAAGGCATTGCTTAAAGAAATGCTCATTTGGATACCTCACATGGTTGATTAAGTTGGGTTCTCGCCACGGTAAGCCTGAAAGTCAGGGCCGAATGCTTGCTGGTTAAGCCAGCCACTCTTCAGTATCCACTGCGGTTAAGGGTCTGTTGCCAGATATGCCTATGCTTACATTATATATATCAGTTCTTAACACTTGTCAACACCTGTTAACAATTATCTAACTTATATATATGCCCTATGGTGAATGTTGGAGCAAAGCACAGCCTTACCGTGATCAAAATCAAGGTTCGCTTATGCTTGAATGCATGCCCTACGGAGCCATGTCATCGCATCGCACTGAACAGACTTACAGCCATTTCTGGCCTACCACCTGGCTCTATTCTTAGCCCACCATCCCCGCTCTGGCTTGCTCGTGTAACAGGGTTATTTAAGGTTCTACCACCGACGTGCCGCATAGTTCCCGAGTCGGGAAAGAAAAAACCCTCTGGTTCCAGCTTTCCACGTAACGGCGTGTCCCAAAATAAGGGATAGAAAGCTAGAGCCAAAGGGCTTTAGGTGTCGTGCCGTTACGCTGACGGAGTTAAGTATGGCATAAAAAAAGCCCCCACGCAAGTAGGGGCTAAGGGGCAACTGCTTGCCTTGGAGATTTTACTTAAATGTCGCTTGGAACATCTTCTCTACCTTCTGGCGATATGCAGCATCCGTCTTGTACTTGGGATCTTGCACCATCTGGTACAGCTCATCCTTGCTGGAAGAGCCAGGCAGGGGGGCAGACTCAATTGGGATACGTCCTTCATAAGACTCCCTGACCTTCATCAAAGCCCTGATTCCACGAGCTGTGCCGCCCATGATCTTGAACTCCTCAAAGTCGTCTGCCGACCAGACTCCCTTGTTAACCAAGCCTCTAGCCCAGTTCACCATGCCGTCTACCATGGCTTTCCCATTGGGGCCAAGGGCTTTCAGTTCCTGAGCTGGGTCTACCATGTCCCCGCCCATGATCTCCTGAGCCTGAGTCTGTAGGTTGCTGACCAAGTCGTCAAAAGCCGCCTGAGACAGCCCATTGTCCTTTGCCCAACCAGTCAGGGTGTTAGCCATGGGGTTGTCTTCAGCATTGTCGCCAAAGGCTTTCATATCGTACTTTCCGTCTGCTGGCGCTTTGTGCTTGCCTTGGCTGATTTGCTTACGCAGATCTGACCAAGACTTGGCAATGCCTTCTAGATCGGGTTCGTTGGAGTCTTTCTTCCAGAAGTTCTCAGGCCAAAAGTCTGGACGTTCTAGGGGGTCATCCTCGCCTGTGGGTGCTTTACTGGTTGCCGCAGTGGTGTCAGATCGGTGTTCAATCTCTACGGCCTGTGGATTTGATGGAGTGCTTTCATCAGTCACTTGCACATTGTCCAATAGGCCGCTGGATGCGGGTTGGTCAGTTGTTGCTTCAGTGGTCAAATTTTCCTCGCTTGGTTAATCCGTGCTTCAATTTCCCTCACCACCGTCCTCTGCCCTTCGGCAAAATAGGCGTGTGAAGAGTCCGTACCTGGCACGGCGACAGGCACATTCACATACATGTCTTTGAGCCACTGGAGAAGCTTTAAGCCGTCCTCAGTGCCAAATACACGCAGGGTCAGCCGAGCTAGGTCTTCCCTCTTTTGCTCGACTTCCCTGACATCAGTAGGCTGTCCAATAGCCTCTAATTCTTCCCAGCTCAAACTGGCGCTCCTTCAGGTGCTGGCAGTGCGCCTTGGGCTTGCATAGCCATCTGCTGTTGCATAGCCATGGCCTGTTGCATTTGTTGCGCTTGCATGTCTTCCATCAGGACAGCACGTTCAGCCGCAGTGTTCCTGACAGCCGCTGGCACACCCAGCTTGTCAGCCAAGTAATCCACCAGCACATCACCCTTGATAGCCAGTTGACCGTCAGTGCCAAGCCCTTGGGCGATCTGCATGAATTGCATGATGGCATTGACCTCTTCCATGTTCTGGGCCATAGCCAATGGAGCCACTGGGACAACCTTGACCTCCAAGCCATTGACCCGCAAAGGCATATCAATCAAGCCACGCTCGTCCATGACCTCAAGGATCTTGGCAACCAGCGGGATCATGGTTTCGTTGATCAGACGACCAAAGGCTGAACCCAAGTTTTGAGCCAGTTCCTTCATGCGCTCAACGATCTCAGTGGCAGATCTGGCAGACATGTTGTCTGGAGGCAACGATTCATCCAGCAAGATGCGCTTGATGTTCTGCACCATGTCGTTGATGATCAGTTGGCTGACGTTGAAGTCGCCTGACCGTGGCAGTGGCAGCAGTGCTGGGCCTTGTGGCCCACCGTTTCTAGCCACAGGGATGATTGCACCAGGCACGATCTTGACAGTGTTTGGGTTCAATACGCCATCATCTGCCGCTGTATATACGCCAGCCACAGCCAAAGATGCGTTCTTGAGCAACAGTTCCTTGGTCTTGTTCAGCGTCTTGATGTCAGGCAGGGCGGTAATCAATGGCCCACGACCATAGATCTCACCAGCAACCTTCATGTAGCGGCTGATCACCCATGGTGACATCTTGCGGCGGCGGTAGACAATCTCTGTCTTGCTGACACGGTCAATCACATGGTAGCAATAGTCACCACGGTTTGCGTCATAGATGGTGGCTTCCAACAGCTCGATCTCGTCTGTTGGCTTTTGCTCAATGCGTCGAGCCATCTCTTCTGGGATCTCGGCATCAGGCCACTGGCGCTGGATAGCCTCACCCTTCATACGCATACGGCGGTAGACATTGTCCACCTGACCATTTGCACCCTCTTCGTAGCTCACCAAGAACAGTGGCACAGGGATAAAGTTGATGGGGTTCACATCGTCGCCAGGCTGAACCATCATGCAAGCTGTACCCACAGCCAAGTCCAGCAAGAATTCACCAATGGCAATGTCAAAGTTTGACTGCTTCAGCACTGTGAACATCTCGTCAGAGTACTGATCAAAGATGGCTTGTGCCTGAGCCTTACGCTCAAATGGAATCTGGCTACCAGCTTCTAGCTTGGCCCACTTGCGCTGAGGCGGGAACACCACAGACTGCAAGCGATTGGCAAACCGCTGGGTAGAGTTGATGGCTGTCGAGTCAAAGACACGTTGCATCTTCTTGGAGCCAACAGAGCCGCCTTCCCACACGCCGTATAGCTGGCGCTGGGGCAAGGCAAATTCGTAGGCATCTTGGTATAGCTGCTGAAACTCATCTTTCTTTGTCTGCGCTACTTGCTGGCGCTTCAAGATCTGCTCAGGACTCAGCCGCATACCGCCTGGTGCTTTTTTATCGTATTCCATATCAACCCTTTTGCAATTCGTATTTCTCTAACATGTTGCGCCCCTTGGCGGCGAGTCTTGCTGCTGATGCCGCAGTCCTTGGCACTGGCTCACCCCATGCGTTTGCCGCCAAAGCCAGTCGTGTTGGCTCACCATCTTCATCAACCAAAGGCCCACTTGGATTTGTGTAGAAGCGGGTCAGAAAGCTACCCTTACGGCGCAAAGCTTGACCTGCTGGGTTCTTCTCTTTGACACCAGCTTGCAGGTTTTTGCTTTCACCAGAGCTTTCAAACTTGCGTCTGCCAGCTTCTGTCAGCCCACCCTCTGGATCTTTGTACTTGCTCACTTCTTTTCCCTTGCCGCCGCCATGTTATCGACCAAGTTTGGATATGGTCTACCAGCTTTAGCCGCTCGACGCATGGCATTGCGCTTTTCAACAGAAGACAGCTCCTTTGGTTTGCCTATGTCTTTTGGTCTTGGTTTGTCCCAAACTTCTTTCATGATCTGTCCTTTATTCGTACCACTCAAGTTGCAAATGTGCTGCGTGTGACACGCCATTCACGTTGGTCAATCTAAACAAATAATTTGTCAGTGGCTTCAGCACATATTCCATTGACCCAATAGATCCACCACCAGATTTTTTGCCTGCGCCGCCTGCAATCAATTCAGCAGATAACACATCACCAACTGATGTGACTGTTGGGTTAACAACCATTGCGACTTGGCTTGGATTGCTGACAGCGTAGTTGCGGTTTCTGTTGATTGGCGTGAATGCTGTGCCGCCAGTTGTTGCTGTACTTTCGTAGATGTACAGCTCTGCGTCCCCCAAGCACATGCCATCAATGGTTACATGCGGGTACACGCCAGATGGTGAGGCCATCACAATGTCAATGCTTGCGCCTGCCGCCAATGGAGCGGTGTCTGGCGCAATCTTGTAGGCATAGTAAGCACGACCATCGTGATTACGCTGATGGTTAACGTCAACCATGATGACAGGCGCATCAGCGCCAGCAACCACTTGTGTGCCAGCATTGTTTTTATGAGTGAGTACAACGTGTCTTGCGTTGGTTGTGTCTGACTCACGAGTTACTGTTATGACAGCCATCAGTCGTCTTCCATTTCGTCAGTGATTGGGCCACCAACCAGCCACGCATCGCATGTTCGGCTGTCAGCACACTTGAAATGCAACAGTTCGCAATAGCCAAGACCAGCGGCTTCCACCACATCCTCGTCATAGCCAGCTTCTTGCTCTGGACGCTTGGCTTCAATGCCAGCTTTAATGCAATCCATCATCTGACTGGTGACAATGAATGCCGCACAGTTACCGCAACGCATACCCATGGCCTCTTCAACAGAGGTATTGAGCATGACGGACTTGCGTATCCAGAAGACTTCGTTGTTCTTCATGTCATTTGGGTTGGCAGGGCCATAGCCGTAATACTCAAAGGCATAGTTACGAGCTTTTAGATTTTCAGCCAAGTCTTTTGTTGCGATTGGACAGGAATACTCTTCCTCGTTCTCTTCCAACTCAACATCTTCAAGCATGTTTCGTGTTGCCATCACTTAGCCTTTTGTTTCATGCCAGCTTCAGACATGGCAATTGCCACGGCTTGCTTGGGATTCTTGACAACCTTGCCATCACCGCCAGAGTGCAACTTGCCAGCCTTGTACTCACGCATGACTTTAGCGACCTTGGCTTGCATTTTGGATGTTTCTTTCATGGTGTTGCTCCTCCGAGTAGGGGTCGTGTTGCTTTGCGAGAGACAGCGCCCAGCTTGGCAGCTCTTCGCTCACCAACTTCACGCTTGAGAGTTTGTTCTGCCTGAGTTTTCTTTGCTTCAAACTGTGAAGCGTCAAACTCACCAATGGCTGGCATCTCTGGTTGTGCTTCAGCAAACTTTTCTGGGGTAGTAGGCGCAACTGGTTTAGTTAATGTATTAATTGGCTTGGCAATAACCTTGCTTGTCCCTCGAAAGCCAGCTTCAAATGGACTAACCACATATTCAAAACCATAAGCTTTTGGATTGTCAACCAACTCTGTCAAACCAGCTCTTTTTCCCTTTACATCGTAATAAATTTTTCCATATTTGTCTCGTGGAAGCTCCATTACTCGCTCTTGAGTTTCTGCTTCCTTCTTTAAATACTCATCAACGGCAGTTGAGTAGGCATTCATGCTTGTGTTGTACTCAGAAACCTTACCAAGGTATGAGCCAAACTTTTCTTCATAGGCTTTTTTCTGGACGTTAAAGACTTCTTCTTTTTGTCCAATGCCAGCGGCATATGCTGAGTATTGTTTTTTGTATTCGCCAGAGATACCAGCGATTTCTTGTTGGTATTGCTTTGCCAAACGCTCAATGTCCGATGTGCCTCGGCGCATGGCAAGCTTCTTTTGATACATCGTTGCCATTACTGCACCATCATCCCAGAGCCAAGCGTTGTCATGCCAATGCCAAGCTCAGAATC
>Ga0247723_1000390_pt1 | contig 30294 bp, 26 predicted proteins | sample MSEWelMarce5H_FC_FD_189079 | JGI IMG/M metagenome (GOLD analysis project Ga0247723, IMG submission 189079) | Subsurface sediment microbial communities from gas well in West Virginia, United States - MSEEL Well Study Marcellus 5H_FC | ecosystem: Environmental > Terrestrial > Deep subsurface >... | reverse complement strand
CTATTAATTTGTTTTTTTAAATAATTTAAGGTATCTTTGATAACATAAACAAATAGATAAAAATGATTAGTTACATCGGAGGTAAAGCTCGTATTGGTAAATGGATTGTTCCATTCATCCCTAAAGACATCGAAACGTATGTAGAGGGATTTTCAGGTATGTTTTGGGTCTTTTTCAATATGGATCTGAGTAAGTACCCTAATTTAAAGACGGTTGTCTATAACGACTTTAATCGTCTTAATGCTAATTTAATGAAATGGGCCAAACAATACGATGTGTTGTGGGAAGAACTATCCAAATACCCATGTCAACAATTAGGAGTGGTGGATACTCCACCTGAATATGCAGAAATGTTCAAACAATACCAACAAGAGGTTTTCAATAACGATTTAGTAATCACCGATGAAAATAGTTTAGAAATTGCGGGTAAATACGTATACGTTCTATGTCAAGTGTTCTCTGGTTCTAAACCAGAAACGGCAGCCTATACAGATTACAAAGGAAAGTATCGTTGTAAGGTTCTTATCTTTATGGATAAATTAAAGAACCCAAAGTTCCGTGAACACTTCGACAAATTAACGTTTGTTGAGAACTTGGACTTTCAACAAGTTGTCGAGAAATATGACTCACCAACAACTTATTTCTATATGGACCCACCATATTGGAAGACTGAGAATTATTACTCCAATCACGATTTTGATGTGAATGACCACACAAGACTTGCTGAATGTATTAAGAATATTAAAGGTAAGTTTAGTTTATCGTACTACGATTTCCCTAAATTATCTGAATGGTTCCCTAAAGATGAATATAAATGGGAACAAAAAGATTTTGCAAAGGCTGCGGCAGCTAAGAAAGACGGTAAACAGAATATGGGTACCGAACTCTTGATTATGAATTATTAAATTCGTATTTATTTAAAAAAAATATTATGGAAACAAAATGGTACTTGGTAAAAGTTCTACCCGGTAAGGAAAGATCGTTAGCGGAAGAATTTAATAAATATATTTCTTTGGGTAAGATGAAAGGCATTAGTCGATTCGTTTGTCCAACAGAAAAAAATGTTGTTGTTGTTCGTAATAAGAAAGCGATTAGAGAAAAAGTTCTTTATAGTGGATACCTTTATTTCGAAACACCTAAACAACTAAACGAAGATGAGTTAAAAACTATCTCATTGTTACCTAATATTATGGGTATGGGTGGAAATAGAGTTCCTATTGAATTAAGAGATAGTGACATTAAAAGAATATTAGTGGACGATGTTTTAGAACAACATGTGGATTCTAAAAGATTGAAATATATGATAGGTGAACAAGTTATGGTGGTTGAAGGACCATTTAATACATTCGAGGGAGTGATATCGGAAATTAAAGGAGAGAAGGTGGATGTTGAAATAAAAATTTTTGGTAGAAACACCGCTGTCGAATTAACACTTAATCAAATATCAAAAATCTAATGGACTTATCTGCAGAAATTTTAATATACATTCAAAAAGTAAAAACGTATTTTTCAAATAACGCAGAAGCTACACAATATTTTATTGGTGATTCTAATGTCGATTCCTTTTATAATCGAATGACCGAATTATCCAAACAGAATTTTGAAAAATTTGGTAATCCTACTTTAAGTAAAGAACAATTTGAATCATTAAGACACATTGTTTTTACCGTTGAGGTTAACAAAGATGAATTACCAAAGACCAATGAAGATAATATCTTTATTGATATGAGAGGTTATCACAAAATTTGTCTTAATTAACTTTATTTTTTAACTATTTTATTTTATTATTATAATATATGTCAAGACATTTGCCAGAGAACTATCCTCTATATGATACGGTTTACGGAAGCGAAATACCAACCGAACAATATTACGTAATTTTAAACGATACGTTACCATCAAAATTTGTTAATAATTTAAGTTACGACCCAACAATTATTAATTATTTTTTAAGTTTGGGATTTAAAGAGGAAACAAATGTTTTTTCATCGAATAGAAGATACGATTTATCGTCACAATCATTGTATGTTAATCGTGAAAAGAAAATCATGATTAGAATTACTGGTAATACCAGTAAAGACAAAGACCCATTAGTACAACTTGATATTGTTTATGATATTAAACAAGGTTCATTATCTGAACAATTGCAAACCGACGAATTAAAAAAATTCGAAAGAACAAGAAAAAAATCTAACATTCAATTAGTTAAAAGTGAGCACGGACATATGGATACCGAAGAGTATGATTTATATGTCCCACCAATGGAATTGGAGTTAAATTATGGCGAGTCGTTTTCCAAAGTCCATGAAGTGATTGTTGAAAAATTAAATCAAACAAATGGTAAGGGAATCATTTTATTACATGGAGATCCAGGAACAGGTAAAACATCTTACATCAAATACCTTACAACATTAATTAAGGAAAAAGATATTCTATTCATCCCACCCTCAATGGCTGAAATGTTATCTGAACCATCTATCATTCCGTTCCTTATGGAACATAAGAATGCAATTTTAGTTATTGAAGATGCGGAACGTGTGATTTCAGACAGAGAAGGAAATGGTTCACCTGCTGGTGTATCGAACATCTTAAATCTTACTGACGGGATTTTGGGAGATTGTTTGAGTATTCAAATTGTCGCAACATTCAACATGAAACGTGAGAAGATTGACCAAGCGTTACTTCGTAAAGGTCGTTTAATTGCTGAACATAAGTTTAGTAAATTAACAGATAAAGAAACAAACAAATTATTAAAACATATCGGTAAAGACCATGAAGCAACCGAAGGAATGACATTAGCTGATATATATAATATAGATGTTGAACTATTCAAAACAACGAATAAAAGTAAAATCGGATTTTAAAAATTAAATATGGAAAACGTAACAGCGGATAAGTTAAAACAATTACAATTAGAAGGGAAAAATGTGTTAGTTGATTTTTGGGCACCATGGTGTGGACCTTGTAAAACATTAATCCCAAGATTAGAGACCATCGAAAAAGAGTATCCAAATACTTCATTTGTTAAAATCAACGTTGATGAAAATAGTGATGTGGCAATTGAAATGGGTATTAGGTCAATACCAACAGTAATGGTTTACAAAGGAGAGGAATTAATAAACAGATCACAAGGTGCACAACCCGACGGATTTTATAAAGATATTTTAGATAATTTATAATGCCAAATAGAATTATTATATTCACTTTAAATGGGTGTGGACATTGTTCAGTATTAAAAGGAGAACTACGCAATGAAGGTATTGAATACACAGAAATCGAAGTGAGTAAAAGTAAAGAAATATGGGACCAAGTTGTTAAACAAACTGGTCACAACTCATTACCAACAGTTTTCATAAGTCTAAATGGTGAAGATGATGGTCCTGTTTTTGTTCCTGGTAGGGATTATCGGGATAAAGATGAGATAGTTAAAATCATCAAAACATATATTTAAAAATAAAAAGGGATATTAATCCCTTTTTTTATGCAAAGAAGTAGAATAAAAGTATTTATGTAAAAGACTTTAGTTTTACATGGCATTACAACAGATAAATTGGCTCCAAATTGACACCGCAAACGTTCCTTCGGGTTCGATAGTGGATTTGGGTGCCATTTCGGGAGCACTTCATGCGGTATATGCGGATAACTTATTTATTTCCGGACAAACCCTTCAACAATATATTGAAGGTTCGGGTACCGCAGAATTAAATTTATATAGCGCGTCTTTAAAAGCTGCGTTAGAAACAACAGGTTCCAATTTAACAGTAAAAGGTAATTTATTAGTAAAGGGTACAACAACTGCAATCAACTCAACTACAGTTGCCATTGGTGACAACGTAATTGAATTAAACGGTACTAATGCGGGATTTGGTGGATTATTGGTTAAAGACCCCACATCCCCAAACACAATTTCGGGTTCATTACTTTGGGATACTGCAAACGATAAGTGGATAGCGGGACCATTAGGTAGTGAGGATACAATAGTATTGTCACAAGATTTAACTGAACTTTCGAGTTCTGTATCTGACTTAATTGACGATATTGGTATATTCAGACAAACGGGTTCATTTTACGCAACAACAAATAACCTACAAATGACAGGGTCTGTAACCATCAAGGGAGACTTATTAGTTGAGGGTAAAACAACATTAGTACAAAAATTAGACCCGAATGTGGAATCTTTAGTGGTTTCAGGTGCAATGAGTATTGTACAAAACCAAATAAACGCACAAGTAACGTCAGCTAAACTAACAATACAAAATTTAGGAACACTCGGAGACAGGGCAACAAATTCGGTAATTGACTGCGGTGATGGCTTTTTCTAATTAAAAGTAAAGTATTTATATAAATAAAAGAAATATACACAAAACATGGCACAAATAATTAAACACAGAAGAGGTTCGGTCTCAGCATTAAAAGATGTTATAGCAAATGTCGGTGAATTTGTTATGGCAACCGGTTCAATTGGTGATTTTAACGGACCAATCGTTTTTATCGGTGATACTGCCGTTGCTGGTGGTTACAAACCAGTATCTAAAATATATCAAGGAGGTGCGGTACCTACAATAAGTGTTGGTTCACATGGTTCAACCATGGATGGAATTCCATTTTACTCAACAAACACAAAAACATTATACATTTTAGATAAATCGGGTAACACTGCAATTAATCTAACAGGTAACATTGAGGGGAATACCATTTCTGGTGTAACAATTAACAATTTAACGGGTACGACAGCATATATTGCTAACGTTTCAGGGTCATTTACCGGTAGTGGTGTGGGATTATATGATATCCCTGCAAGTGGAATTACGGGATTAGAGTTAAATAAAATTGCTAGCGGTAGTGCCACCGCATCCATCTCTCCTAATAATGGTTTAAGAATTAACACAAAAACCGAAGTTACCGGATCTTTAACAGTTTCAGGTGACACATATACAAGTGGTAATGTTTATATTACAGGTGACACATACCAAACTGGTTCAATATATTTAACGGGTGACGTTAAATTGAGTGGTAGTATTACTATCGGAGATTCAAATACCGATGTAATTAATTTTGGTGGTGAGGTAAGCTCATCAATTGTACCCGATATACACAACGCATTTGATTTAGGTTCTCCAGAAAAAAATTGGAGAAACTTACATGTTAGTGGAACTGCATATATCGACATATTAGAAGCTCAACAAGTTAACTTTAATGACTTAGGAATCTTAACCGACTTAACGGTAAGTGGTAGCACTTATTTAGGTAACGGTGGAGATATTACGGTTATTAGTGGTTCAGTATACAATGACCAATTAACCGAAAAGAGAATGGTTGTTGTTGGAGCACAAGGTTTATTAACAGATTATAGTGGTTTAACATTTGATAATGGTAACTTAAATTTATCGGGAGCACTTGAAGTAACAGACATTCAAGGTACCGGTTCATTATATCTAAAGGGAGACAAAAACGATTCAAGATATTTTGAGATTTACAATACATCAACAACTGACACACACATTAAATCAAATGGTGGATTAAGTTTCTTTGGTGATGATACCAATTATTTAAAAATTGATGATTCATTACAAACAGCAACACTTGTTGGTGTAAACGGTGTAATTATTAGTTCTTCATTACAAGTGACTGGCTCAATATATAATAACCAATTAACGGACAATAGAGTTTTAGTTGCTGGTCCTGATGGTGTAATTGGTGATAGTCAATACTTCACATATGATGAAGTGACATTAAATGTTGGTACCGGAGGAGGTAATTTCGAGGTTAGTGTTTCTGGTGGTGACATCAGAACTTCAGGTTCACTATTAGTTAAAAGTGGTTCAACAATAACAGGTTCATTAAATGTTAGTGGATCGTTAGGTATTAGTGGGTCAGCTCAATTCACATCAACAATTAATGTTGATGGTGTTGCAACAGTTTCATCTTCAGTTGTTGAAGACTTAACACAATATAGAGTTGTGGGAGTTGGTTCTGGAGGAACGTTAGTTGATTATAGTGGTTTAACATACAATGGTACGGTTTTACAAATCGGTGGAGGTCAATTCGAAGTTGACAACGTTGATGGTAATATTAGAACATCCGGATCATTAACAGTTGAGAATGGACAAACAATTAATGGTGATGTAACGGTAAATGGTGTTCTAACCGTAACAGGTAACACACAATTACAATCAAATCTATATGTGTCTGGTAACTTAGAAGTTTTAGGTTCAGCAACAAATGTAAACATACAGTCTTCAACTGTTGAAATTGGTGACAACATTATATTAGTAAATGCGTACTCACCATTCCAAAGATATGCTGGTATCACAGGATATGATTCAGGTTCAGTTGGAACTTCGGGTTCATTATTATGGGATTCATTAAATGATTATTGGTTATTACAAAACGCGAATGAGTCTACAAGTAAAGTAATCGGTACAACGTCAGGGTCTATGGGTTCTGAGGTTAGTTTAACTGACACATATTTCCCAATTGCAACAGGTACAAATACAATTGGTGATAGTTTATTGAGATATAGTGGCACAACATTATCATTTAATACGAACAAATTTACAATTGATTCAGGTACTGGTGCTACATCGATATCAGGTAACGTTACTTTAAGTTACTCAGGAGGTACAGATTCAGGAACATTATCATCAACAGTTGTATTCAGAAATAGTTCAAATGTTTTAGGTTATGTAAGTTCTACAGACACACAAAATGTAACAACACAATTATTGGGTTACAATAACTCAACGGGAGTGTTAGAATTTTCATCTGTGGTCGACGGAGGAACATATTAAACAAGATATAAAATAAAATATAGAAGGGAACCCAAAAGGTTCCCTTTTTTATGTATTTAATCGAAAGTTTTGTGTATTTATAGTAAAGACCTAAATAGGTCAAATTAACCGTGGTATATACCACAAACATAGGAGAGAACCATACATATGGCACAAATAGTAAAACTGCGTAGGAGTAGTGTATCCGGTCAAAAACCCACTAACTCAAATTTACAATTAGGCGAATTAGCATTAAACACTACTGATGGTAAGGTTTATATGGCAGTTTCAGGTTCTCTCGGACCATCAGTTCAGGAATTAGTCTCAACAAACACATTTAATACGGGTTCAATATCATTAACTGGCGATGTAAGTGGTTCTATTTTTACGGGTTCATTTAAAGGAGATGGTACAGGTTTATACAATATACCTGCAAGTGGAGTTACAGGATTAGAATTAAATAAAATAGTTAGCGGTAGTGTAAGTGCATCAATATCACCTAACGGAGGGTTAGAAGTAAACACAGACACAACAATATATGGTGATTTAACTATTTCTAATAGTTTATTCATTGGTAGTGGTGTTAATGATATTGTAAGAATCAAGGCGTTAATTTCATCTTCTTTGATTCCAGATAGTGATGGTATTCATCATTTTGTTGGTTCACCAGAAAAAAGATGGGAGGCGGTTTATGGTAGAACGGGATCATTTAATGAAATACATGGAACTCTTGGTTCGGTTGTTAAAATATTTAATGTTAGTGCATCTGGTTCGTTTAGTGGGTCATATAGTGGTGACGCAACGAATTTAATAAACGTACCATTCCTGATATCTGGTTCGGATGTTAGTGGTAACACATATAACAAAACTTTTACAAAATTACAATTTGACGATAGTACGGGTTTAAATGTTGATGAGACGGATCCGGGTACCGCATTTATTTCAATTGGTTCCCATTTTAAAGATATCTTTGTTTCAGGTTCTGAAATATTAAGAGCAACAGGGTCAGATGCGTTTGAAATCATACCAACAGGAGGTATTGAGATTACAACATCAATTACAGATACAAATGGTAATGGTTATGTTAAAGAGTTAAACATTAGTGCAACATCTTTATCATCATCATTAAATAATAGAATGGATACCATTACAGGTTCCATTGATAGTTTAAACAATTTCTCATCTAGCGTTGTATTAACATCACAAACCGGATCGATGACCGTTTTAAGTGCGTCATATGCAGTAACTGCGGCATTTGCACTTAACGCGAGTGGAGGTAGTGGAGGTGCTGCTTTAGGTTCATACAATTCATTAGTTGTAACAAGTGCAGCAAGCACGTGGAGTTTTCAACATGATTCGGGACAACAATATCCAATATTCCAAGTATTTGATGACAACGGTCTTGTTGTTATACCAAGTCAAATAAGAGCAATTGATGAAAGCTTAGCCGAAATTATTTTCTCAAGTCCACAAACAGGTAGAGTAATTGCATCCTTAGGTGGTGGTAATGGAACAACAAAAGAATTTATAAATTCTAATTTATGGGTTGTTGACCACAATTTAGGTACAGATTATCCGGATGTTACGGTTTGGGATTCTAATAGAAATATAATTTTCCCTAATCGAATTGAATCTGTTGATGCAAACCAAATAAAAATTTATTTTAGTATACCGGTTAGTGGTCATGTTAGTGTATCTAGAGGTGGTCATATATTAAGTGGATCGGCACAGACAATATCAGGTTTAATTAGTGGTAGTTCACAAATTTCTAATTTAGGTTACGCAACTACAGGATCCAATACATTTGTTGGTAGTCAAACAATTACAGGTTGTTTGTCAATCAATAATGCAAAAATTTGTTCAACAGGAGTTACAATATCAAGTAACACAGAAATTTTTAATTTAAGTTCTTTTGATGGAGCATTTTTTGACTACGTAGTTAAAAATGGTACTAACATGAGAGCGGGTACTATAATGAGTGCTTGGAATGGTACGGATGCAACATTCAATGAAACAACAACAATGGATTTGGGTAACACAAACCCTGTTGGTTTTAACGTTTCTGGTACAGGTAGATTAAACGCAACAATAAGTTCGGGTACATGGTTAGTTGAGGTGTTATATAGAGCTTTAGGTAGTGGGGTAGTAAACCCAACACCGACACCTACCCCTACACCTAGTTCGACACCGGTTCCGACCGCAACTTCAGGACCAACCGCCACTCCAACCGCCACTCCAACCGCAACGGCAACACCTGCACCAACGCCAACACCAGGTGGAACAGTTTATACATTTACATATGACGGAACTGTAGGTAGTACTAATTTTAATGACGCATGTTCTGCTTATCCAATAGGTGGTAACTCGGCTTGTTATAGTTATAGTTCAACAATACAAGTGGGTACCGCAATTTATTCCACAAACACTAATGGTACTTTATCAAATCCATTTGTTAATAATGGAAATATAAAGGTTGTTGTTGACGGAACAACAATATATGCAATAAAAACAACTACTGGCGGTGTAATTACAGATCTTCAACAATGCACCGCACCAACATATAGTGTTGGTCAAACAGCGTTAGGTGGTAAGATTGCTTATATTTTACAATCCGGTGATACTGGATACGATGCAAACGTACAACATGGTTTAATTGCAACAAGTTTCGATATATCAGAATCGGCACAATGGGGATGTACGGGTACTAGACTTACAGGTGCATTAGCATCTGCTATAGGTTCAGGTAATCAAAATACAATTGATATTATAACCGAATGTCCAACATCAGGAATAGCCGCTCAATTATGTGCAGAATTAACATTAAGTGGATATTCAGATTGGTACTTACCTAGCAAAGACGAATTAAATAAATTATATCTAAATAGAGTAGCTATTGGTGGATTCACAACCACGGCTGGATTCTCTAATTATTGGAGCTCCACTCAATTTGATTTCAACAATCCCGCCTATCAACAAGCATTTGAAAATGGTGCACAAAATGGTAGTGAAAAAAATGCGTACCATAGAGTTCGTGCAGTAAGAAGCTTCTAAAATATGAAGTATTTATTAGTATCACATTAGTGGACAGTGAAACTAATTAAATATGGCAAATGAATTTAAGGTCAAGAACGGGATTATCATATCCGGTTCGGCCGACATCGAACAAAATCTAATTGTACGCGGTACATTAACTGCAGATAGATACGACGTTTCAATCGTTAGTACATCAATCCTATACGAATCTGGATCTACAAAATTTGGCGATAGCTTAGATGATCTACACGAATTTACAGGCTCGGTAGCAATTACTGGTTCTATTACTCTTAATGGGCAAGCAATTGGTACAGGAAAGTTAGATGAAACCACATTTAATTCTTTCACTTCTTCATATACAACGGGTGCATTTACAGGTTCATTTATTGGTGATGGTAGTCAATTAACAAATATACCATCAAGTGGTGTAACAGGACTTAATTTAAATAAGATTATTAGTGGTTCTGTTAGTGCATCAATATCACCAGATAAGGGTTTAGAAATAAACACAAACACAATAATTAGTGGCGCTTTAAATGTTAGTGGTGCAATCACACTTAACGGGGAACCAATAGGTACAGGTAAGTTAGACGAAACAACATTCAACACATTTACATCATCATACACAACGGTATCTGGTTCAATAGATAATCGTTTAGATGTTTTAGAAGCGTATAGTGGTTCACAACAAGTACCAACAGCATCTTTTGCATTTAGAACACAACGGACGGATGTATATTGTAAAAACGTGTCAGGTACTCAAATAAATAAGGGTACTGTTGTTAGAATTACAGGTTCGGTTGGTGATAACCCATTAATTGGTGTGGCATCACTTTTAACTGAAGGACAATCCGCAAATACATTAGGTATTGCGGCTGAAAATATACCAAATGATAGTTTTGGATTGGTAATTACCGAAGGTGTTTTAACTGGTGTTAACACAAACGGAATGACCGCAGGTCAGTTATTATTTTTAGGTGCAAACGGTACATTCACAACTAGTTATCCAGTTCCTCCAAACCATGGAGTTAGATTAGGTGAAGTGTTAAGAGTTCAACAAAATCAAGGCTCAATATACGTTCGTGTAGACAATGGTGCAGAATTAGGTGAATCACACGATGTATATGATACCACAACCAATTCATCATATGGTGACTTATTAGTTAAGAGTGGTAGTGTGTGGGTTAATAGTAGAAGTTTAAATGGTAATTATGCCGTTACAGGTAGTTTAACAATTACACAAAATTTAACGGTATTAGGTTCATCATCACTTGTTTATGTGACCTCATCAAATTTAGCTGTAAGTGCTTCATTCATAAGTGTAAACGTATTTGAACCAGCTGAAAGATTTGGTGGAATAAAAGTTTATGATAGTGGTAGTTCAAATGCCACAGCATCATTAGCATGGGATAGTTTACATAACCATTGGGTTTATCAAAACGTTAGTGGTAGTTCTTATTCTGGTGGTATGTTACTTTCAGGACCAAGAAATTCTGGTTCTTTAGGTGACGAACCAAACTTGATAAATGGTAGAATTGTTAAATCAGTTGGTGGGGACCATATTGATGTGTCTATCATATCTGAAACTGGAACAACAATAACAGTTGCGGGTGATTTGGTTGCCAATTCAATAACGGGAGCATTTGATTTTTTAGGTTTAGTTAATAGACCAACGTTAGTTTCAGGTAGTTCACAGATAGTTTATTCAGGGTTAACAGGAATTCCATCAAGTATTGTAAGTGGTAGTGAACAAATAGGGGCATTTGGTTTTTTACAAACAAGTTCATTTAATACATACACATCAAGCAATGACGGTAGAGTTTCTTCATTGGAAAGTAAAACAGGAAGTTATGCGACTACTGGTAGTAACGCGTTTGTTGGTAACGAAAATATAAATGGTAATTTATCTGTAACGGGTAGTGTTGTTATATCAGGTTCATTAGATATATCAAGTGCAAATGTCGGCAGTTCAAGATACTTGTTTGCACAAACAACTGGTTCGACAACATGGAATATTTCTCACAACTTAAATTACAACTATCCAAACGTAACGGTTTATGATGGTTCAAATAATAAAGTGATGTTACCCGCTGATGTTATATCAATCGATTCAAATACAACACAAGTAACATTTGCAACACCAGAATATGGTTACGCGTTGGTATCGGTTGGTGGTATAACAACAGCATCTGCGGATAGATTTTTATTCACCGCAACATCCTCAACTGGTTCATGGGTTATTGATCACAATTTAAATTACAAATATCCAAATATTGATGTTTATGATTCAAATGACGAGCAACTAATCCCACAAAAAGTAAAAGCGGTTTCAAATAATAGAGTTCAAATTGATTTTGCAACACCAACAAGTGGTAATGCAATTATCACATTAGGTGGACCAAGAAGTACATCCATATTCAATCAAACAGGTTCATTCTATAACACACAATATAACATTGGAATCACAGGTTCATTGGTTGTTACGGGTGATGTTGATGCGGATACTTTCAACACAACGTCTGATAAGAAATTAAAAACAGATTTAATTAGAATTGAAGGTGCGTTAGATAAGATTGAAAAATTAAATGGTTACACATTCAATTGGTTAGAGGAATATAGTGATGATAGAACAAAACAAATCGGTATGTTAGCTGATGAAGTTTATGAAGTACAACCCGAATTAATTTCTAAAAGAACAATGTTATTAGGTGGTAAAGAAGAGGAAATTAAATTATTAGACTACGCTAAAGTAAATGCATTGTTAGTTGAGGGAATTAAAGAATTAACCAAGAGAGTTACTAAATTAGAAAATAAAAATAAGAAGAAATGAGAATAGACGGACCTCAAATTACAGGTAGTTTTAATTTAAATGGTGATACGGTTGCTGACTTAGATGCGTTAGTAACAACATCTTCGCTGAATACATATACTTCATCAATGGAAACAACGATGGGGCATGTAAACACAGCAACACATTCATTAAACACATTTACAAGTAGCGCAACAACAAGGTTAAATACAATTGAAGGTGTGACTGGTTCATATGCAACAACTGGTAGTAACGTGTTTGTTGGAAATCAAACAATTAGTGGTTCCGTTATTCCTTCAGTAACAAATGCTTATGACTTAGGATCATCAACACATCAATTTAGACACATTTACATTTCTTCTGGTTCATTATATATTGATGGTACTAAAGTATTAGGTTCAACATCACAGGAATTACAAATAACAACCGATGAGGGTCAATCGTTTAAGATATTAGAAGCTGGGTCTGATACAATCACATTACAAAGTGCTGATGGTAATATAACATTGGCAACTTCTGGTGGTGGAGATGTGATAATGGACCCAACAACAGGTGTAATAGCATTAAAAGGTACAACACAAATATATGCAGGAAATAAAGTTCGTTCATCAGACGGAAACAATATTGTTTTTGGTGATGGGTTAACGGTTTCAGGTAGTATAACCGTAACAGGATTTATAGAAGCTCAAGAGTTAAGAACAACATATATTAGTAGTTCAATTTTATATCGTTCAGGTTCAACAAAATTCGGAGATGAATTAGGTGATACACATGCGTTCACTGGTAGTTTATTGGTAAGTGGATCGATTAGTGTACCAGGTTCAGGATTAATATCAGGATCGGCACAAATATTAAATGGTACTGGGTTTGTTAAAACAAATGGTACATCAATAACATATGATAACACATCTTACTTACCACTTGGTGGTGGCACACTTACTGGTGCATTAACTGGAACAACTGCAGTTTTTGTAAATGGTTTAACAGGATATTCATTAACATCAGTAAATCAAATAAAAGGATCTGCTTATGTTGAACTATCCCCCGACCAAACAACCTATAATGATTGGAACATAAGAATGGGGGCTCAAGCAGCAGATGCTTGTTATTATATAACTGCAGGTGGTGTAAATGTTTTAACAACAGAAGGTTATAGTGTTCCATATACTGTTAAGTTATATTCAAATGGTGTACAAACATTAACAATGAGTAATGGTGTATCTAGTTTTAATGGTAACTTATTAATTGGAACAACCAACGCTGATGTTGGGGGTAGCGTTCTCGGTACTGTTATCAGATCAAACGGCACAATGACCGCAGCCATTAACATGACATCCCCAATTAATTACCAATCTCCATTTGCCGCAGATAGAATGAATACTGCTGGAGATGGTTTAATGTATGGTATGTGGAGAGCAGGTATATTTCAAGCGGGTATCGGATCTACAAATACACAAAGAATGGATTTTATTGTGGGTAATGGTGGTAACACTACACAGTTCACAAGAATGGCAATTCTTCAAAATGGTAATATAGGTATAAACACCACGGACCCATCGAACAAATTAGAGGTGGATGGTGGATCATCCGCAGTGGCATTAAGAGTTAGTACAACAAATACTGGTTCGGGTGTTGCATCTTTAATTTTATCAAATAGTTCAAAATCTGCGTTTAATGATGGTGTAAAAATAGCACATGGAGGCGGTTACACAAGTATAACCGATTTAAATAATACCAACGTAATGACATGGGACATGAGTAACACTCGTGTCGGTATTGGGACCACAACCCCTTCAGTTAGATTAGACGTGGTAGGTAATAGTACCGACAGAGTATCAACAAGAATAAGAAACTCAAATGGTGCTGGTGCCGCAAGTCTAATTTTAAACCCAGAAGGTGCCGGTTCAGGATCAACAGGAGATGCTACAATATTTTTTGATTGTAATAACACAGCTTGGGTTGCTGGTATTGATAAATCGGATAGTTCAAAATACAAAATTGCCAACGATGTGTATGGTGATTTTAGAGCAAATAATTATTTTACAATTCAGACAAATGGTAACGTGGGCATAGGTGGTTCGAGCCCAGTGGTTAAACTTGATGTCGGAGGCCCAATTAAAAATAGTGGTAGAGTTTTTAGTGGTCAATCGGTAATAGGTCAAATTACTAGCAATTTAGATGGTGCACTCACTAGAAGTTATATACTTGTTTGTGATTTAAACGATATTGCGGGTTTTTCTCTAAATGGTTTTATGAATGCTGCCTCATATACATGTTGGAATATGTCTAGTTTCTATATCATGAAAAATTATTCATCAACATCTGCAAATGCGGGTATAACTGGCCAATATAAGGCTGGTGGTTGTGATATGAATATTGTGGATTTAAGTTATGGTGGTGGTAGATATATTGCAATTGGTTATACAAGTAATCCAGAAATAGATGTGATATGGACGGGCTATAGACTTACACATATGTTAAACTCAGACGGAACCGCACAAGTAATACCACAATCAAGCGTTTCGATAAACTCAACATTGGCGTCTTATTAATATAAAATAAAACTATTTATAACTAATGGCAAACGGAGCATTTAAATTTAAAGATAATTCAGGTAATGTTGTCGCATCAATTGGGAGCAATGGGTCAAATATTGTAATTACCGGTGGAACACTTGACCTATCTGGTATGAGTGGATTAACCTTAGGTAATGTTACTTTAAGTGGTACAACACAAAACGCAACATCAGCTTCACATGCTGCGAGTTATCTATTAACATCTTCGTTTAACACATATAGTGGAACGACAAATACACTTCTCGGAACTTTAGCAACAACAGGTTCGAATCTATTCAAAGGTAGTCAAACTATTTCTGGTTCAGTTATACCGGCTGTTACCGATACATATGACCTTGGTTCAGAAACCAATCAATTTAGACACCTTTATCTATCTTCTGCATCATTATATATTGATGGAACAAAAGTTTTAGGTAGTACTACCCAAGAATTACAAATTACAACTGATACGGGTCAGTCATTTAAAATACTAGAAGCTGGAAGTGACAATATCACACTTCAATCTGCTGATGGAAATATTGAATTGAAATCAAGTGGTGGAGGGGACGTCATATTAGATCCAACAACAGGGGTTATTGCACTTAAAGGTACAACTACATTATATGCTGGAAATAAGATATTATCATCAGACGGAAACGCAATTCAAATTGGTAATAGCACAACCATAACTGGTAGTTTAATTGTTACTGGTTTCATTGAAACACAAGAGTTAAGAACTACATACATTTCATCATCTATACTTTACAGAAGTGGTAGTACAAAATTTGGAGATGAATTGGGTGACACACACGCGTTCACCGGTAGTTTGTTGGTAAGTGGATCGATTAGTGTTCCTGGTTCCGGATTAATTTCAGGTTCAGTACAAGTATTAAATGGTAGTGGAATATGGTCTGGATCTGCACAATTACCATCAGGTGTTGTATCGGGTAGTGCACAAGTTGATGTTATGTCAACAACAAATATTTCTAGATTGGCAACAACTGGATCAAACACATTTACTGGTAATATAAGAACAACCGGATTATCAATTGGAGTTGAGCCAACATCAAACATACTTGATATTAGAGGTGAAAACAATACATATGATGGAACAATAGTATTAGGTGCAAGAGGTGTTATTCAACATAGAGATGCTGGTCAAACAATTTTATCAATTGCGAACGATTATAATGATAATGCAGCCAAGTTTGAAATAAGAATGAAGGGTAACACTACCGGTGACGCTAAACTTACAATTTTGGGTTCGGGGGCGTCCACGTTTAGTAGTACCTTACAAGCAAATGGTAAAATATTTTTACAAAGGGCAAGCACGGGCGCTGATACCCTACTTCAATTTAAAAATGAGGTTGGTGTCGATAAGGCATACATTAAATTTGGTGGTGTTGATGAAGAATTAGCATTTTATTCTGGCGCGGGTGGTGCTAGAAATTTAATCATCGGACCTTCAGGTGAAATGGCGTTTAACACTTCCACAGCGGGTGTTCGAAGTTATTTATTTAAAGCACTATCGGGGCGTCAGTTGGCAATTGAAGCCTTAGAATCGGGAGGTGTTCATTCAATTTATCTTAGACCCAGTTCAAGTGGTAGAAATTTAATAACATCAAACTATTTTAGTGGAGGTGTTTATCTACCTCTAGCTTTATCAGGTAGGGAAAATGATGTAGATTTAGTTTTACATGCAAATGGAAACATATCTATGGGTTCTGCCTCAGATGGTGGGGTAAAATTAGCTATTACAGGAGCGAATAGTGCTGAAGGTCAGTTATATGTTGGAAATACGGATGTAACATACTCGGCTGGTGTTAATTTCACAACATCAGGAACAAATAGAGGATTTGTTGGGTGGAGACATACAAATTCAGGTGCACCATTCTCACTTACAGGTATTCATTTATTCAATACAGATAATTCCAACATTGTTTTTGGTACTAATAATACAGTAAAGGCTGTTATCAATGTTGATGGTAATTTAGGTATCAACGATAATAATCCAGGAACCAGATTGTCTGTAAACGGTGCAAATTATGTTGAAATGGCAACATTTGCATGTACTACTGCTGGTGCGGCTGCTATAGTTTCAGGTAACTCTGGATATGTTCAATTTTCAAGTGGAAATGCTCGTCATTGTTCAAACACATCCTTATTTGTGCCGGTAACCGATGGAATACGGATAACAAAGGCGGGAATTGTTTACGTAACATTCTCACAAGATATTACAACGGCAGGTACAACAGGTTATATTGCAGGATACATCCAAAAAAATAAAAGCACAATTTCTGAAAATTTAATTACAAATACAAATGATCAATGGGATGGCATCAATGGTTGTACAACCATTAATGTTGCGGCAAATGATGTAATTAATTTTTCATTTAGCGCTGCTGAAATTCTTTCTTTTGACCCTAATACATGGTCAAATTATTCATTTGTGTGGACATCTAGATAATAAAATAAAACTATTTATTAATATGGCATATAGAATACAAAAACAATTCGTACCGGTAGACACCAACAATGGTGATCCAGATTGGGCAAAAAGACAAATATGGGTTGCAAAATTAAACGCAGAGGATTCTGTGGATGAGTTTGACACATTAGAAGAAGCTGAAACCAAAAAGGTTGAACTAGAAACTGCAGATCCATCTGGCAGAGTTTACAGAATTGTTGAGATCTAATCGGTCAATCGGACTATTTATTTACATATGAAAGTCCATAATCTCTTAGTTACAGGTTCTCTCCAAAGTGGTGGAGAAAACATCACATCCATATCGTCATCCGTAGCATCTACGGTTACAAGTGTATCATCTTCCGTATCGGCAAGTATTGGTCAATTATCATCATCAATGGCGTCATCTATGACAAGTTTATCTTCGTCATTAACGTCAAGTATGGGTAGTTTATCGTCATCAATGATGACATCGATGAATGACCTATCATCCTCAATAAAAGGAATGATGGCAACCACTAGTTCTAACGTGTTTGTTGGTAACCAAACAATATCAGGTTCAATAGTTCCGGCTGTTAATGGTACCTATGATTTAGGTTCATCAACACATGAATTTAGACACTTATATCTATCTTCAGCGTCGTTATATATTGATGGTACAAAGGTATTAGGAAGTACAACACAGGAACTTCAAATCACAACAGATGATGGACAATCATTTAAAATATTAGAAGCGGGTTCAGATACAATTACATTACAAGCTGCAGACGGAAATATTACACTTGCAACATCAGGTGGTGGAGATGTGATATTAGACCCAACAACAGGAGTTATTGCACTTAAAGGAACAACAACAATTTACTCAGGTAACAAGGTATTATCATCTGATGGTAACGCAATTCAATTTGGTAATAGTGTGACAATGACCGGTTCATTAGTTGTAACTGGATTTATCGAAACGCAAGAATTAAGAACAACATATATTAGTAGTTCAATTTTATATAGAAGTGGAAGTACTAAGTTTGGTGACGAGTTAGGTGACACACATTCATTTACGGGGAGTTTAACCGTTAGTGGAAGTATTAGCGTTCCTGGTTCAGGATTGGTCTCAGGATCGTCTCAAATTACATATAGCGGATTAAGTGGTATACCAAGTGGTATTGTAAGTGGTAGTGCACAATTACCATCTGGATTAGTGTCCGGTTCATCACAAGTATTATCAGGTACGGGTATTTGGTCAGGCTCCGCTCAATTACCATCAGGTGTTGTATCAGGTAGCGTACAGGTTGATGTTATGTCAACAACAAACATTGCACGGTTGGCAACAACAGGATCAAACACGTTTACTGGTGCTCAAACAATCAACGCAAGTAATGTAGGTAGAATAAATTTAGGAGTTACAACTGGATCATCAAAAGTGGCCGGTGCAATTATTGCACAAACGTCTCCATCATATAGTGCAACAGGTAAACTTGGATTTAGTGTAACAACTTGGGGTGTAAATACGGACTATGATTTAACTGAAGTGATGGCAATAGACATGAGATCTGCCGATACGAAAGGTGCCATAATTTACATGAATCCATTTGGTGGAGGTAAATTAGGTGTGGGTACACAAGATCCAACAGAAATGTTACATGTATATGGTTCTGGCTCAGCAACGTCAATCAAGGTAGAAACAGCAACAAATCATGCAACATTTTTTGAGGCAAGCACATTTACTGGAACAACAAGAACGAGACTTCAATCTAATTCAAGTGCCGGATTTGTTGGTACAATGACAAGTCATCCATTTGATATTTTTGCCAATAATACATTTGCGGCAAGATATAATACAAATGGAAATTTAAATGTTGGGTATCAAGGAGACCAAGGTGCAAAATTATATGTTCAAGCGAATCAAGCATCATATGCAGCTTATATTGAACAGACTGGTGGTGCAACAAGTTCTTATGGTGGTTTAAGAGTTACAACAAATAGTACAGGTGTTTATAGTTTAAGAATAGACAATGCAGGTACTGAAATTTTTTCAGTAAAAGGTAGTGGTATATCATATGTACAAAACGCTCTTGGTGTTGGATATAGTGATCCACAATATAGTTTACAAGTTAATGGCTCAATTGGGTTAAGAGCAAATAGTCAAAATATTAAAGCAATAACAGGTACTGGTTGGGGATATAGTCCTAGTTCATATAAAGTGGTTATGATTGGTGATACTGCAAATAATGTGACGGTATCTATTGGTTATGATCCATCAGGAAACTCAAATAGTGCATTTAGTGGCGGTGGTAGTGAGGTGTTATTTAGAAATGGCGCATCATTTGCTACACCAACATCAGCTAACACAGCATTTCATTTGAATACGTTAGTAATGAAAGATGGAAAAATTGGTCTTGGTGCAGCTGACCCCGCACACACATTGGATGTAAACGGTAACATTAGAATTAATCAATCAGTTGCTTATCTTTATTTTACTTCAACAACAACAAATAGATATATAGCATACAATGGTGCTGACACATATTGGAGAGCAGATGGTGTTCATTATTTTGAAAAAACATCTGGGTATAAGGGCTATTGGGATGCAAGTAGTAATTTAACGGTTAATGGTACTATTACCGAATCATCTGCTAGAAGATATAAAGAAAATATTGTATCATTAGAAAATTCTTTAGATAAAATTATTAAATTAAAAGGAGTATCATATAATAAGATCGAAACAGGAATAAAAGAAATTGGTTTTATTGCGGAAGAAGTTAATGAAACTCTACCTGAATTAGTTTTAAAAAATACTGAAGGCGAAATCGAATCGGTTGCTTATGGTAGAATATCAGTTATTATAGTGGAAGCAATAAAAGAATTAAAGAAAGAAATTGAAGAGTTAAAAGCAAAATTATAATGGCATCATTACAAGGAACAACGGTAACAACATTTAATGCAACAACATCAGCGACAGCATCCTCCATTTTGAACACATCCGCAGGGTCTGTGCAACAATGGGCCGGATATGTTGGTGTACCAACGCCTTATTATGAACCATCAAATAATTTTACCAATTTAATTGGAAATAATAATGGATATGCTTGGATTATGGGTCACGTTTCAATACCGGCAAATCAATCATATAATAGTTGTCACGATTTTTGGTTTGCATTATCAAGGTATGGTATAAAAACCTCTTTTTGTACAACAAACGATGGTTTATTAGGTTTATCACATTACCAAGATCCAAATAATGCGAACATAAATTATTTAAGAATTACAAATAACTATAACGCATCTTGGGCATATGGTAATTACCATGTATGTGTAACCGTTTTTACCGGTAATGTAAATAATTCAGTTATTTCATCAGTTTTAACAAGAATTAATTAATATGGCAACGCTATTAGCATCATCAATCAATGGGACATTAACCGCAACTACTAGTATAGTTTCCCCTAAATTATTACAAACATATTCAACACAACAATTTAAGGAGTATATTGGTAGTGCTTCGATACCTAGTTCCGCAAATAGTGCAACAAATTACATAGATTTGTTTGGAAATACGGGAGCTCATGAGAGAATGTTAGGATACGTATCATGGACTGTTTATCAATCACAAATACATACTGGATCATTTATGTTCCAATTATCGGAATATGGTTTAAGTACGTACAACTTACAGAATAGTGGATATTGGTCACTCGCTAGACACAATCCAACCTATGGTACTAACTATATTAGATTTACAAATACGGTTGGTACCGAATGGGGCAACGGAACATATTATTTTGTTGCTAGAATAACTGGTTTAGGTGGTCATTCATTTGTATCATCATATTTAACAGAAAGAATAAGATAGTATGGCAAATTTAATAAGCACAACTGCACCAACAATATCCGCATCTTTAATAACGTCACCATTAACATATATGGAGACGGGTAACGGAATGATTGAATATGCCGGTTCTGTTTTCTTGAATAACAACGGATCGGTGGATATTTTAACTAATAATAGTGGGTATTCTAGAGTTGTTGGTTTAGGTTATTTTATGGCAGTTAGATCCAGCTCTTCTTGGTCTTTTGGACACTTTAGTTTTCAATGTTCAAGATACGAAACCTCATACACAAATTTATTAGAATCAGATTGGGGAGGGTATTCAATAGCTAATTATCAAAATCCAGGTAATGTTGACATAAACTCTGTTAGATTCACAAATACTTCTGGTGATAGTGGAACATTTTATTTTAATTTTTTACTACAAAACCATGTAAGTGAATCGTCAGCAAATTTAACAAGAATTAAATAATTATAATTATGACACATCCATTAGACGACGGGACCGAATTAATAAATCCACATGATGGTACACCATATAGTGAAATCCAAAGATTTGGTTTTTTTACTGGGTTACAAGAAGTGTACGATACGGAATACCAAAGACAAAGAAAAAATGAATATCCACCAATCGAAGACTACATTGATGGTGTAGTTAAAGGTAATCAAGACCAAATTGACGAGTATATTCAAAAATGCTTGGAGGTTAAGTTAAAATACCCAAAACCAACCAATTAATATCACCCTATAACCAATTCCTCAAGTATTTATAATAAAACTATAAATTAATGGAATTATACGGTTCGTTATTCAATATTTCGGGGTCAGTTACGGCCTCAGCCTTTACTGGCTCATTTGTTGGTGATGGTTCAGGTTTATTCGGAATTCAAGCTTCCGGAGTAACCGGCTTAAACCTATCACAAATTGCTAGTGGAGACGCTACAGCATCTATTACTACATCAGGATTCACTGTTAATAAAAATACCCAAATTCAAGGTAATTTATCGGTTAGTGGTGCTTTAACTGCTAACGAATATATTGTAAGTTCATCAGTAATTTACATGACCACCAGTTTTGCTAGTGGCTCATCTGCGTTTGGTGATGATTTAATGGATACCCACAAATTTACCGGATCTGTTCAGATTAGTGGGTCAATATCATTAAATGGTGTTGCAATTGGAACAGGTAAATTGGATGAAACAACATTCCAATCATATACATCAAGTAATAATAGTAGAGTAACCGCACTTGAGACATCATCAGGAAGTTTAAATAGTTTTACTTCATCTATTAACACAACAATCAAGTCAAAATTAGATAGTGATAATGTTATTTCAGGTAGTGCACAAGTAGTATTAACAGGAACAACGGGTTATTCTACATTTAGTTCTTCTGTTAGTACGTCAATTGGAAGTTTATCGAGCTCAATTGCAACAACAGATTCTAATCAAGAAGGTAGATTAAACGCGTTAGAAACAAGTAGTGGAAGTTTAAATAGTTTTACTTCATCTATCAATACAACAATTAAATCTAAATTAGATACTGAATCTGTAATATCTGGTTCCGCACAAGTTAATATAACCGGTACAACCGGGTATTCAACATTTAGTTCAAGTATTTCAAATAGTATTAATAATATTAGTGGTGCGATAGCGACAACAACTAGCGGACTAACAAGTACAATTACAAGTTTAAGCTCATCTTTAACAAGTAGTATTGGTGAACTTAGTTCAAGTGTTGCAACAACAACATTAAATTTAAAAAATAGAGTTGATTCAATTGAAACATCAACAGGAAGTTTAAATTCATTTACTAGTTCAATTAATACAACTATTAAAAGTAAATTAGACACCGAAAATGTTATATCAGGTAGTGTACAGGTTAACATAACAGGAACAACAGGATATAGTACTTTTAGTTCTTCTGTTAGTTCATCTATTGGAAGTTTATCTTCATCAGTTGCAACAACTACAAATGATTTAAGTTCTTCTTTAACAAGTAGTATTGGAAGTTTATCTTCAAGTGTTGCAACAACAACAAGTGGATTAAGTTCTAGTATTGGAAGTTTATCATCATCCGTCGCCACAACAACACTAAATCAAAGTGGTAGGTTAACATCAATCGAAGGTAAAACAGGTAGTTATGCAACAACAGGAAGTAATGTCTTCCAAGGTAGTCAAACAATAACAGGTTCATTATTTATTTCACAGGATTTAATAGTTGCCGGTTCATCATCTATTCAACACATTAGTTCATCAGTAGTAAACATCGCCGATAATATTATAACCGTAAACGCAATTAATCCATCAGTTAGATTTGGAGGATTAGCAGTTATTGATAGTGGTTCATCACCGCAAGTATCTGGTTCAATATTATTTGATTCGGTTAATAATCAATGGCTATTTGTTCATCAAAATCAAACAACGGTCACATCGTCTGTTTTGTTAATGGGTCCAGAAACTTATAATAATGTAGGTAATGAAACATATATAACCGCAAATAGATTAGTTAAAAGTACAGGAATTGAACATTTAACTAACAGTAATATTAGTGATGACGGTACAACCGTTACAATGCTTTCAAATACAATTGTTAATGGAACCTTTAGCGCTACAGGAACAACATTGGTTTCAGGTTCATCACAAATATCACATGATTCAACAACAGGTTACGTTGCAAATAGACATATTGACCACACGGCAGTATCAATTAGTGCGGGTAATGGTCTAAGTGGCGGAGGTGACATATCATCAACACGGACAATTAGTCTTGATACCACATCAGCAACTTTTACAAGTGGTGTAAAAACTAAAATGAATACTGATGGTGTTGTGTCAGGTTCATCACAAATATCATTTACAAGTATAACAGATAAACCAACATTAGTGTCGGGTTCGTCTCAAATAACATTTGGATCTATTAGTAGTATACCATCCGGTTTAGTATCTGGATCATCACAAATCACATTTAGTGGTATAAGTAGTTTACCAACATTGGTATCGGGTTCATCACAAATTGATTTAACCTCAACAACAAATTATTCAACAGGAATTAAAACAAGATTAAATGCTGAGGGTGTTTTCTCCGGTTCTGCACAAGTATCATTAACAAGTACACAAGTTACCAACGGATTAGGGTACACACCTTATAATGCGACCAATCCGAATGGTTATATTACAGGTATTAACTCAAGTGCGGTAACAACTGCATTAGGTTATACACCATATAATTCAACAAACCCAAGTGGTTACATCTCGGGTATATCATTTGCAAACGTTTCATCAAAACCAACAACAATTAGTGGTTATGGTATAACAGATGCAATCACAACAGGTAATATTGGTTCACAAACTGTTTCTAATTCAAGTCAATTACAAGGTTTAAATAAGGCACAACTTTGGAATAATAGTGGTCAAAACCATAGTACGTATCAAACCTTTGCCGCAATACCAAACTTTGGTGTGTGGTTTATGCAAGCTTCGGCAGCCGCAGATACACCACAATCAGCTTCTCAATACTATGTACAAACACAAGGTTTAGGTAACGATTATGCATATGGTACTTATGGATTAATGACCGCCGTAGCTCGGGACCATGCTGTTAAATACACCTATTATAGAACACAAGAAAATGGTACGTGGGGAGCTTGGACAAAAGCGGCTGCTGGATATGCCGATACCGCTGGTTCATTATCATCAATGAACATTTCTCAGTTTACAAATAATAGCGGATATATTACAGGAGTAACAAACATTAGTGGTACTGCTGCGAGTGAAACGTTATCAACAGTTACAACTAGAGGAAATTCCACAGCGCAAAATATTGTTTTTACTAATGGTAGAAAAGGTCTTGTAGGTGTTTATGATGCGGCACAAACCCAAGCAGTATTTGCTATGGGTATTGATTATATTTTAACAAATGGTGGGGCATCAAGTACTATAGGTAATCTATATGGACTGGCTTGGTCATATAATCCAGACTATGGAGGTGCAGGAAATAACCCACAGTCTAAAGCGGGATTAAACCATCAGTTATTACATATGCAGAATGGTATTACCACCACAGCAATTGGTTCTGGAATATGGACTAGTGGTGGAATAACTTGTGGAACTATATTACCTTTAAGTAATAACGCACACAATTTGGGCTCAACAGGAACACGTTGGGCTAACATTTATACGAATGACTTACACCTAAGTAATGAAGGTAAAGAAGGTGGAAATGAAATAGATGGAACAACAGGTGATTGGACAATACAGGAAGGTGAAGAAAATCTGTATATTATAAATCATAAGAATGGTAAGAAGTTCAAAATAGATTTAACAGAAATAGTTTAACATGCCATTAAATGTAGAAGGTACAATATTTGGAGATAAAACAATTACGCCAGCATCTGGTACATTGTCATTACCGAGCACGTCATTAGCAATTAGTGGTTGGCATAGAAGAGGTATTAACAATCCAATATTTAGAGCGAATGGATCATTACAAGCGTGGAGATACCCAACTGATTCCGGTTGGAACGGAGCGGCAACCTGGAACGTATTAGATTCAAGAATTGCGTGGGTGACAACAGATAGAACGGGTAATTTTAGTACATCAACAGGTAGATTCACAGCACCATCTGGAGGTTATTATCATTTCATGATGAATCTTTATATGTTAAACGATATTTCCGCACCCTATAATACTGGTGCTGGTTATATTCACCCACAATTTGCAAAAAATGGTGGATTAGGTTGGAATAACGGTCAAACACCATATACAATTTACACATATGGTGCTGCGGCAAATTATCCTGATGGTATCAATATTTCTGCGGTTATGTACTTAGCTACGGGTGATTATGTTGATATTAGAGTTTATATTAATGCGAGTACGACTAGACTTTATGGAGCACATACAGGATTTTGGGGGTGGAAAATTGGTTAAAAATTAATTATATTTATAAAAAACAAAAAATATGGCACAGTACACAGTAACATTAACAGACGCACAAGATAAAGCGTTAAGATGGGTTGCAGTTGACCCTCAAGATTGGGTTGAAAATTTTGTATTTGCAAGGTGTGAATCTGCAATTGATGAAATTGTAAATGATGAGATAAAAAGAAAATTAGCAGCTGGAGAAACAATATCAGGGTCAAAAGAAGAAATTGTTATGGCGTCAAATATTGTTTCAGCTGAAGAAAGAAGCCAAGCTCAACCTGATGTGTTTGGTGACATGATAAACCCAACACCAGATCCCTTTTTATAATGCCAATTTATTTAGGAGGAGCAACATATAGTAACAACACAATCGCCGGTGCAAGTAGTGCCTTAGCGTTGACGGGTAATTTGGTTCAACCAACACCCTCAACTTGGGCGACTACTATTGGTGTTCAACCTGCGTTTCATGCTAATGGAAGTGGTGCTTGGATTTATCCATCGTCATTTGGTGGTGGAGGTGCTTGGAGAGAATTAGGTAGCCCGATTGGTTGGGGAGTAACTCAACAAGGTGCTGGATCTTATGGATTTAGTACATCTACCGGTAGATATACCGCACCTGTTGCTGGAAAATATTATTTTCACTCCTCAACATATTATAATATTGATGCTAATAGTACATCAGGGTATATCCATTATCAATTGGCGATAAATGGTAATGTGACGTGGAACAATAGTAGAACCCCATATAATATTTATGGTCACGGGGAACTGGCGAATCACTCAGATGGTATAAACGTATCTGCAATAATGAGTTTAGGTGTTGGTGATTATGCTAGTATTATTCCTTATTGGGGTGGTACAATTGGTAAGCTTTATGGTAGTTATACATTATTCTGTGGATATTTAATAGGTTAAATTATGGCAATATACGTAGGAGATACAACATATTCTGAATCAACAATAAATCAAAACTCTGGTGCGTTTGAGACTGCGGTATCCTTGAATGGTAATTTAAGTGTTGGTACAAATTTACGGGCATCGGGACAACCATCTTTTAATGCTGCGGGAACTGTCGGTAGTTGGTTATATTCTGGCAATTTTGGAGGAACGGCGTGGAGAGAAGTCGGTAGTCAAATTGGTTATACATCAACGCAAGTTGGTTCTGGTTTTAGCAATTCAACAGGTAGATTCACAGCACCATTAGCTGGACATTATTATTTTTATGCACAAGCATATTATTACAACGACAACAACTCAACATCAGGTTATATCCATTTTGGATTCGGTAAAAACGGTGTGGATTCTTGGAATGAGGGGTATACTCCGTTAAATATATATGGTCATGGGGCCGTTGCAAATCACGTAGATGGTATACATGCACATGCAATCATTTATTTAGGTATAGGTGATTATGTTAGTGTTCGACCATATTTCGGTGGAACCGTTGGTAGATTCTATTCAGATTACTTTTTATTCACGGGAATGTTTTTAGGTGCCATGTAATTTACATTTTAATAAAAATTACATATATTTTACCTATGAATAACATAGGATTTGGTATATTTTGTTTTGGTGAAGGTTATTATTACAGAGGAGCCAAAGAAAAAATTAAACAATTATTAAATGTTGAATTATCCGTTTATGTGTTAACAGATAAACCTGAAGAATTTACTGAATACCCACAAGTACATGTTATTCAACACAATAGACACTTAAAGTCATATTCAGATAAGATGATATTACCAAAACACATCTTAAAAAATCATGACATATGCATTTTACTTGATGCTGATACCCACGTTACAGATTATACATTCTTAGAATTATTAAAAACATATAGTTTCAAAAAGGGAGTTTCGTACATCGATACTTTATTGAATCATAGTGCAAAGAAAGGAATTGTAAAAGAATTACTTAATGAAACAAATCCTGAGTGGAAACCATATGTCGAATATGCGTCTAAATTATATCCACCATTTTTTAATCTTGAAACAATGTGGGAATATTTTTTAGTAATCAATAAAGATGGTTTTGATATTGATTCTTTTTATTACTACTATGAGAAATTACAAGTGGTAAAAGAATATTCGGACATACCTTTGAAAAAAGAAATAAGTGGTGCGGGTGAAGGGATATCAATACAAATAAGTTGTAAATCCTCCAATATAGAAATACAAAGAGATATCGAGTTGTATGAATTATTAGAAGGTAAGATGATAAGTATAAGTAGAAGACACACACCACGAAATTTGTGGCCAAATTGGATGAGATGATAAGTAACTACGGATATATTAAACGAAACGTCACAACAGACGAAGACAAACCAATACCATATAGATGGACACATGGCGCTACTGACATGCATATGGGTGACGGATTAATTGTTTACTCAATTATTCAACACATGAGAGCAAAAAATTGTGTATGTATTGGTTCAGGTGGTGGTTTCATTCCACGTATCATGACACTTGCCAGACAAGAGCTACATTATCAGCAAATATTTGAAGGAAACGGTAGTCCAAATTGGGGTGACATTGGTGCAACATACTTAGTTGACCCATGTAATAATATTGGAGGACCATCAACCGTTAGCGATGAAGAATCATTTTATAGAAGAGAATTTGGTCCACGTTTTATTAAGGAAACATCAGAAAATGCGTTCTATAATTTCTTCGTTCCACAAGATATAAAGATAGACGTATTATTCATAGATGGTGACCATTCATACGAAGGAGTAAAATTAGATTTTGATTTATATTCAACCATCCTATCAGAAAATGGTATTATCATTATACACGATACAGATAAAAACTATGAAGAAAGTCTTATAGTGTCCGAGGACTCAAAACCTCACCATCATAGATTTGATGGACCATCTAAATTCATAGAAGAATTACAAGAAAACACAGAGTGGAACTTGATTAATTTGTTTAATTTTCGTATATTACCAACAAAACCATCGTCAAGCGGGGTTACGATTATTAACAGGAAAAAATAGTTTCAAAATGACACAGAAAGAAAAAGATCAAGACCAATTACTTTTAGAAACAAGAAAAGTTAAGGCTCTTGAAAAAATCGCCAATTCATTAGATGCGTTAACAATTTGGTTTGAAGAAGTTGATAAACAAGAATGGGGGGACAGAATCCAATATTATTTAGCTGAGTGGCATAACACCACAAAACCAAAAGATCCAACAATAAATGGATAAGCATAAACTTGGAGTTATTGTACCATATAGAAATAGATTAACCCAATTAGGTGTCTTTAAAAGACATATGTCACAATATCTCACTAATCATAAAATTGACCATAACATTTTTATTGTTGAGCAAGATGGTGCAAAACAATTTAATAGAGGTATGTTACTTAATGTTGGTTTTAAATATGCATTAAACCATAATTGTGATTATGTTGTATTTCACGATATCGATATGTTACCCATGGATGTGAATTATTCTTATAGTGATAAACCACTTCATTTATCAACAAACTTTACATATGTAAAAAATGAAAAAGAAAGAGATACGTTTGAGGAATATTTTGGTGGGGTGACAATGTTTCCCGTGGATGATTTTAAGAAGATAAATGGTTATTCAAACAAATATTGGGCATGGGGATATGAAGATGACGATTTATTGTTAAGATGTAAAGAAAATGAAATTAATTTAGATACATTAAAAATAAAAAACTTTGGAAGAAATGGGAAATCGTTAAAATTTAATGGTGTCGATGCATTAGTAAAATGTAAAAATGTTATTGATTTAAATTCAAATGCAACATTTTTTATTTCATTTTATCCTGATAAATTACATTTAGACCACACAAGAGAAACTGATGAATTTAGTGTGTTTAGTATTCCAGGTTGGGACTTTGCAATTTGTTACAATTCATTTTCAAGATATAACTTCTG
>Ga0247723_1000389_pt1 | contig 30323 bp, 41 predicted proteins | sample MSEWelMarce5H_FC_FD_189079 | JGI IMG/M metagenome (GOLD analysis project Ga0247723, IMG submission 189079) | Subsurface sediment microbial communities from gas well in West Virginia, United States - MSEEL Well Study Marcellus 5H_FC | ecosystem: Environmental > Terrestrial > Deep subsurface >... | reverse complement strand
ATTTTATGCCACAACTGCATTTGACTTGTGCTTTTTCCAAATTGATCAATTCAACCTTGTCTTCGCAGAACTTTGAACAGGTAGTGCAGAATTCGGATTTTTTGGCCCACTTGATAATCTGCACTTCCCCACTAGATTCATTAATTGGATTTTCTTCGCCCCTGTAGTTGGTCTTGCGGCGTGGGCCAGTCCGCTTGTCGTGGATGCTAGATCCCCAAACGCCCTTGACTGGTTTGCTGGCATCAACATACCATTGTTCGGTAAGTTGATCAATAATTTTGTAAAACTTTTTTCGCTCCATATCATAATTTATTGATATGGGCAAGTGTTCCAATCCAATTTAGATTTAAAGTAAAGTCGTTTGCGTATCTGGCCAATAGCTTCACTGTATTTGATTTGATCTAATAATTCAATTGTGGGATCTTTGGCCAGCATCAATAGATATTGTGCAGTTTCTTCACCATACTGTTTTATTAGATAGTAGTCCCTAACATCCATTACCAAATACCTGCTACTTTGGAAATGGCACCTAAAGCACCTAAAAGCATCACGATAAGGCCAGCACCACCCTTGATAATTAACCAGGCAATTTCAGTCTTAAAACTGTCTAATTTTGCCTCAATGCGGTCTATCTTTACTTCAATTTTATCTGTTTTTGATTCTAAATTGTTCATTCTTTCATCAAGGGTAGCATAGCGTTGAGCACACAAATCTACGTGTGCAGCAAGGCTACGCTTTTCATTAGTAGTAGATCCCAGTATGGTCATGTTCAATCCTCAAATGTAATAGTAGAAGTTCCTAGATCTATGATCCATCCTTGTGCAATGCCTTGGTCAATCATAGCCTGTTGATCTGCTGAATCTCTAAATTCAACAAATCTTGACTCTTCAACTTTGATGTTGTGGAATTGCCAAACATTGGCACTGACTGTAGATGATGTTGCTGTTTCAATGTAATTCATGTTTGTTCCTTATGGCAACAATGGTGTTGGCCATTGTTTTGAAGGCACAACATAGTTGCTGGTATATTTGGCCACACCTTTGGTCACACGGAAGTCATCAAAGTAGGCTGTATAGTTGTATTCATTATAACCATTAGTGCCAATGCGTGTATTTGTAGAAGTAGTCACTAGGTTCTTTGAGCAAGTGCCCACACTCTGCACCACACCATTAACACCCAAATACATGGTTGTTCCTAAACGGCAGCAGGTTAGGTGTGTCCATGTATTGTAATCAAACTTGGTCTGTGAGTTTTCAAGGAAGGTAGTGCCATCCCAATGTCCAATGCTGAACTTGGGATTCCATGCTGTTCTATACAGCAAGGCCCAACCATGTGCAGTTGATCCTGCTACTTGATTAGCACTCCAAAGACCATAGTTATAATTGCCTGTTGGGCTGTTGCCAATAGCAGTGATATAGAACCATGTTTCAAGTGTAAAATCACCTGTGCCAAACTGGAAGTTGGTATTGTTGGCAGCACCAATGTTTAGGTAACTGGCACCATTGGGTTTGTAAAGACTGCCACCACCCCATTTTTTAGTAGTGCTGTTGAACGCTGCACTACCGCCTGCACTGGGAGTATTAAGTCCAGTGAGGTCAGTAGTGATGTTCTCATCAAACCTGCCTAAGAACACATTTCTATCCCAGAGATTATCAAGAACCTCTGGGTTATAGAGTGCAGTATTTTTACTGAACGATGACCACATTATGCAAATCCTCTGCTTAGACCAGCCAAGTAGTTAGTTCCATCATAGTAGATTGTCACAACATCAATAGCATTTGCACTGGTGGTCAAAGTCTTAACACCACCAGCAAACTTCATAGTAGATGTTAATGTTCTTGAACCAGTTGCATCCTGCACAAGAATCAATGTCATGTTACTGCCAGTAACTGCACCACTTAGACTGCTGATTGTCACGTTACCAGTTAAGGTTAGTTTATGCACAGTTCCAGAACTTACTGATGGAGTATATGTGCCTGCGGCTGTGTTACCCCATGTGTATTGTGTTTCACTACCAGCAAATCCACCTTGTGGTCCTGTTGCACCTGTTGATCCATTAGTTCCGTTTGATCCTGCTGGGCCAGTTGCTCCTGTTGCACCAAATGCTCCAGTTAAACCAGTAGCACCAGTTGCTCCGTTAGTTCCGTTAGTGCCCGCTGCACCAGTAGCACCAATATCGCCTTGTGCTCCAGTAGGTCCAGTTGCACCTTGAGCACCTGTTGCACCTTTTTCACCAGTTAATCTAAATCTCCAATCGTTGCCACTAGCAATGCTGCTTGCATAAGTTGAGTTGATCTCTAATGTTGTTCCGCTATAACTTGTGATTACACCATACATGAAATCAGTTTCATATATGTTAGATTGAACACGAACAAGATCACCTACTACAAATGCTGAATTAGTAGAAGATTTATCAACGGTAAATGTCTTAGTTCCAGTGCTCATGGAGATTGTAGTGCTAGATGCAAGACTGTATCCTATACCAGTGGCTCCTTGAGCACCAGTAGCACCATCATTGCCAGTTACGCCCTGAGCACCTGTTGCACCAGTAGGTCCAGTAGCACCTGTTGGTCCTGTAGCACCTGTGCGTCCTGCTAGGATAAAGTTCCAAGAACTGTATGTGCCGCTGCCAGTTGTAGAAGTTGCATTGATGCTGAGTGTAGTTCCGCTGAATGCAGTAACAACACCACCCATACCATAGGCATTGCTTGGGCTACCAATAGCAGCCACGCTGACAATACTGCCTACTTGGAATGCACTTGCAGTTGCACTTAAATTCACAGTGAATGTCTTGGTTCCTGTGCCAATTGTGTTTTCACTAGCACTGGTCAATACCCATCCTGGTCCTGTAGATCCAGTTGCACCTTGGTCACCTTGAACACCTTGTGCTCCAGTTGCACCTGTAAGTCCAGTTGGTCCCTGTGCTCCAGTAGCACCCGTATCGCCCTGTGCTCCAGTTAAGCCTGTTGCACCAGTAGCACCTTGATTACCTGTAGTTCCTTGAGCACCTGTAGCACCAATATCGCCTTGAGCACCTTGGGCACCTGTGGCACCAATATTGCCTTGAGCACCTGTGGCACCAATATTGCCTTGAGCACCTGTAGGTCCTTGTGCTCCAGTAGCACCAATGTCACCTTGAACGCCCTGAGCACCAGTAGCACCAATGTTACCTTGAATACCTTGGGCACCTGTTGCACCAATTTCGCCTTGAGCACCAGTTGCACCAATATCACCCTGAGCACCTGTAGGTCCTGTAGCACCAGTAGATCCTTGTGGTCCAGTTGCACCTGTTAGGCCAGCAACTACAAACTTCCAAGAACTGTATGTGCCGCTGCCAGTGTATCTTGAAACACTAATGCTTAGACTTGTGCTGCTATAACTGATAATATAGCCGCCCATACCATATGCTGAACCTGGGCTGTCAATAGCAATAGCAGTGACCAATGTTCCAACACTGAAACCGCTGGCTGTGGCGTCTAGATTAACTGTAAATGTTTTTGTTCCTGTGCCTAATGCAAGACCTGAAGTAGAAGTTAAATTAAAGCCTGGGCCTGTTGCTCCAGTAGAACCTTGATTACCAGTTTGTCCAGTTGCACCAGTAGCACCCTGATCACCTTGGCTACCAGTTAGGCCTGTTGCACCTGTGGCACCATGAACACCAGTAGATCCTGTTAGGCCAGTGGCACCTGTTGCACCTTGGTCACCCTGTGCTCCAACATTACCTTGTGGTCCTGTTTCACCAGTAGCACCAGTGCTTCCTTGGATACCTTGTGGTCCAGTTGCACCTACTTGTCCAGTTAGACCAGTGGAACCTGTTAGGCCAGTAGCACCAGTAGATCCGTGTGCTCCAGTTTCACCTTGAATACCTTGAATACCAGTTGCACCTGTTGATCCATGTGCTCCAGCAGCACCTGTGGATCCAGTAAGACCTGTAGCACCTGTGCTACCTTGGTCGCCAGTAATACCTTGAACACCTTGTGGTCCTGTTGCACCTGTAGATCCAAATGCACCTGTAGAACCTTGATTACCTGTTAGACCTGTTGCTCCAGTTGCACCGTAGTTACCTTGTGGGCCAACTGGTCCTGTTGCACCTGTTGCACCGTCATTACCATTTGTTCCTGCCGCACCTGTTGCACCAGTTAGGCCAGTAGAGCCAGTTGCACCTTGAACGCCTTGGCTACCTGTGGCTCCAGTTAGACCTGTTGCACCTGTTGCACCAGTAGGTCCTGGGGCTGCTGCTAATGTTGTGACTACATAAGAATAATAAGCACTGCCTTCTGTGTAGTAATTTACAGGAGCAGTTCCACTATTGTTTAGGACCCAAACTTCAACAACCATACGCTGACTTGGATCAATGTCTGTAGTTGGCAGTGTGATTGTTGTGAATAACTCTGTTGGAGTTGTATTGTTTGTATCCCAAGCAATGGCTGTTAGAGCAGTGTCACCAATTGTAGAAATAATAGTTCCATCATTTGCTGCCAATTTTAAACGAGCAAATGCACGAACATCATCACCTTCCTTGTCTTTGGCAAAGTGTAGGTTGAACTGTTGGACACCACCAGGAATGATCTCAAAGTCAAATGGATCACTCATGTAACTTGCAACCAATGTGCTTGTAGATCCAATAGCACTAACAGTAACTGTCTGCTGTGTAGCAGTAGTTGGATTTTGTCCAAGTTCTTTGTAACTGCCAATTTCAGTAACTGTTTGGTTGAAGTAATAGAAGCGTCCAGAACTAAATCCCTGATTACCTTGAGCACCTGTTGCACCTGTTGGTCCAGTAGCACCAGTAGGTCCTTGTGGTCCTGTTGATCCTTGTGGTCCTGTGCTACCTTGGACACCTTGTGTTCCAGTAGCACCTGTTGGGCCTGTTGCACCTAGGTTACCTGTGCGTGTAAAATCAATGGTCCAAAGATCATTGCTGCCAGGTAAGGCATTGCCGCCAACCCATGCTAGAGGAATCTTGTAGTAACCGCTGGCAGTTTGAACTGCACCAGTAATTTCAAATACAAGACTGTTGCCACCTGCACTGTCTGTAGTGACAAACTCCAACATACCCTTAACTGGACTGTTGCTGTCATCCCACGAATCATACCAAGCAGTCATGCTGGTGCCATTGTGGTTGTTGTAATCTACATACAAATAAGTGATGTTAGTAGCAGTTGTGCTGTTAAATGCAAACTTACCTGTGCCTGGATCAGCATCTGTTGTGGCAGTGTTGAACTGATAGGAAATACCACCGCGAACGCCAGTAGATCCAGTAGATCCTTGAACGCCTTGTGGTCCTGTTGAGCCCTGTGCTCCTGTTGCACCTACATCGCCTTGAATACCTGTTGCACCTGTAGATCCAACTGAGCCTGTGCCTCCTGGTCCTGTAGCACCCTGAGGTCCTGTAGCACCAGTAAGTCCGTTTTCACCTTGAATGCCGCTTGCACCTTGTGGTCCTGTAGCACCTGTGTTACCAGTAAGACCTGTAGCACCAGTAGGTCCTGTAGCACCATTTTGTGCTAACAATGCCCAGTTGGCATTGTTAATGCTTGGATCAACATTGTCCTCTGGATCAATTGCACCTGGAGTGAATACAAAATACCATTGTCCATCAATAGTGCTTTCTGCAAAGTCTAGGTATTCATAACTGTTGCCTGAACTCCATAGACCACGCCATTGGAATCCATCTCCACTTTGGCCAGTAGCACCAGTAACTCCAGTTGCTCCTTGTGGTCCTGTAGAACCTGTTAGCCCAGTTAATGCAAATGACCAATTTGAATATGTGCCACTACCTGTGACTGCACCAACGCCAATGGTTAAACTTGTGCCAGTGAATTGACTGACTACACCGCCAAGTCCATAACTGCTGCTTGGACTGTCTAGAGCAATCGCACGAATTACACTGCCAAATTGGAAGCCAGTTTCACCAAGTGCTTTATTAACAGTAAATGTCTTAAAGCCTGTGCCCAAACCTACAGAACTGGTAGAAGTTAGACCAGCAAAGCCTGGACCTGTTGCTCCAATACCTGTGGCACCCTGTGGTCCAGTAGCACCAGTTTCGCCCTGAATGCCTTGAGCACCAGTTGCACCAATGTTGCCCTGAGCACCTGTAGCACCTGCTGGTCCTGTAGCACCAGTAGCACCAAAGCCACCTGTGACTGAGATAGTTCCATCTGCTGATATGTTGATGTTTTGGCCAATCTTAACACCGCCCAGTGTGGCTGTGGTGGCAGTGGTTAATGTGTAGGTTGATGTGCTTTGTGCTGTAACAAGAACACCCCCAACAGTAGTGCCATCACCAACAAACAGTTCATTGGTATCTGTATCTAAAATCAATTCACCCACTAATGGAGTGATTGATAAACGCTGTAGTGTTGAGCCTCTTCTAATCTGTAATGACATTGCTGTTTCCTTATTCTATCTCACCTGCATCAAATGCGTAGGTGCTGGGTGATGTAAATGTTCCAAAATCTACTGACTGTAATTGTAGTAAGAACTGTTCCATGTTGGTTGCTGGTGCTGATATGCTACCAAAGTCTAATCCACCAATGTAGGCAGTTCTTTGAACTGTTGTATCTGGGAATTGAATACCTTTGCTAACAGTAACTGGACCAGTTCCATTGTAATTTACAATATCTTGAACAGCCAATTGACTGTGATAGATATCGCTACCAACTTTGACTGTGCTGGTTGTTGCTAATACAATCTCTGTTGCAGTAATTATCGCTTTTGCAGGACCCAGGTGCAAACTTGCTGAAGTGCTGGTTGTCTTTAGTTCAATATAGTCACCAAAGAAACTGCTCTTGTTAATGACCACACGGTTGGTGCCTGTAATGGCAATGCGTGTGTCATTTAATGTTGTTTGTCCCAGTGCATCAGTTGAAATCCTACTAGATCCATCACGGTGTAAAACTGTTAGAGGACTTAGGATTTGTATTGGATCTTCGTCTGGTGTGTCAAAGATAATACCATAGTCACTGGTAATACGCATGGCACTGTTGAAAGGCATGCTGATTGTGCTAGACTGTGTTGTTCCAAACGGATTAAACTTACCAGCACTGATGATTAAACTGTTGCTTTCACCATCAATGTTGTAGCCATTGGTCTTCAAATCACTTTGAAGAATCATGTTGGCAGTGGCAGTGGTGTTGATGGTTACCTGACCTGCATTGCGTGTAATGGTAATACCACTACCTGCTAGAATGTTATTGGCCAGTGTAGCACTATTGACACTTAAGATTGTTGAATTTTCAAATGTTGTTTGATCAACATTAACTGCATAGCCTGCAATGATGGGTAGTGTGCCAATGCCCACATAAACATCACCAGTTTGTGTGTTAAGACCACTGGTTTCTAACTGATCAGCATTGTCAGTGACTTTGATGGTTGCGTTGGCAGCAATGATCTTGCGAACACCTGTGTTGGTAATAGCAACCACACCAGTTGATGTAGAAACGCTGATACCAGTGTTGGCAGTGATTGTCTGCACTGTGCCACTATTAACTGGAATAGCACTTTGTAATGTTGTGCCATCAGGGAAACGCAACTTATTGACATCAATCCAATTATCAGCATGAATATTAACATTGGTTGCTGTGATGATAGCAGCCGCATTGTTGGTCAAGCCTTGGTCAATGACCTGGATGTTGGCATAAGTTGGACGTGGCACATCTCCTGTGTAAGGATAGTCAAATCCTTTCCAGTTTAAGGTAATGCCAGTGGCTGTGAATTTTACAGTGTGTGGATACTGAATCAATGAACTCTTGATCATTGAGGCAGGTGCCACTTCAATGTTGTAACCGTTGGTTTCTAGGTTACCATTAAGAATTAATGTGCCTGTGGTGTAGGCACTGTTTGTTCCAATAAACGCTGTGCTCAGTGTAGATCCGTCAGCAAAGCGTAATGGAGGAACCTGTATGTAACTGCCAGTTGAAGCCAATGTTGGTGTTGTGATAACACCTGGAACACTTAGGTTTTGATCAATAGTAACAGTTGAGTTAGCACCAATGTCAATGTTCTGTGCAGTAATAGTAATGGTCTTGCTTTCAAGACGAATTTTACCATACTCTAGTTCTTCACCACCAACTGCGGCAGTGTTGTTTTCAATATCAATGATGCCGCCTTCACTGGCTCTAAAACGGGCTGAACCATTGCGGAAGTCTGCGTGTTTAGTGCCAAGGATGTCATCAAGTATTTCAATGCCAGTGTTAGGATCACCTAATTTAACAGTGCTACTTGATACTTCCATGCGGTAGTTGCCATCACGCATGACAATACCGTTGTTGATCTCAAGGTAACTGCTGGCTGTTCCTAGATAAGTTCTATTAGGTGCTAGGTCAAGTAGTTTGCCACCACCAAAGATCTTTAGATCAACTGTGTCAGTGCCTGACTTGATCTTAAATCCATTGGTCAGCAGGTCATCATTTAGACTCCAATAGCCTGGGCCGCCACCGCCACCTGCTGGGCCCCAATATAATTGACCACTGCCATCTGTTAAGAGTGCAAAGCCACTAGTGCCATCATCTGCAGGGAATGTGAATGTGCTGGTATTACCTAAAGTTATATTTCTAAAGGTAGGTGTGCTGGTTGTATAAACTGGCTGTCCGTCATAGACGTGTTCAACCAATGTAGGATTGTAATTTACAGTGATTGGAGTTGCAGGACTTGTGACTGCAATGGCTTCAACTGTGTTGGTCACAGTGACATTGGCAATGGTCTGCTCAACGACTCCAATTAGAATGTCTGTGTCACTGCTAGTGAATACACTAACAGGACTTGGTGAGATATTAACTGTGTAAGTGCCAGTAGTGCTGACACCCAAGTTGTTTCTTACGATGGTAGCAGTATAACCCTGACGATACTCTGTAACGTTCAGGGGAGTGGTGTTCAGCGTTATGCCCTGTGCGTTAGTAACGACAGTAGCAGTAAAGTTGAAGGTTTGTTGCGTTATTGTAAATGCTTGTGCCATCTCTCATCAACTTGTGGTTATAGCGTAATAACCAGAAGCTAATGTTGGATCGCCTGCATTGACGCCAGGTTCCCACGATTGTATGAAAGCCCAACGATGTGTATTAACCTGAGGAAGTAAAGCACCAGTGCTCCATGTAACACCAACTACGGTGATTGGAACATTCTTTCGTGCATCAGGTAAAACAGGACCTGTGTATAAGTTGCCAGGGAAGGTGATTGCAACAGTTCCACTTGATGCATTGATAACATTGACGTTAGTGCTTGTGGTAATCTGTGTTGCGGTGAATACACCAATGACTGAGGAGTTTGCGAAGTTTGGCTCGCCTGTGTTGCGATCAAAACTCATTGTATCTACGACAATTGTTTGTGCGTCAAGATCAAAGACCCATCCAGTAACATCCTGACCAAAGTTGTAGGTCATTGTTCTCTGTGTTGATGGAAAAATCTGTTCTATTTGGACATTGTCCGCACCGCCAATATAGTTGGCAAAATTTAGCACTCCAGCCATTATCTTCTCCTAAGGGTTATACAGTAGGGTCTAAGGACTCTCACTGCTTGCTGGCCAACGGTATGAATACCGCTCGCTGTTGATATTTATAGGTAGCCTTTGAAAAGGGCTTTTAATAGCCCAATTACAGGAAGTCTGGCTTTGTGGGCCAAGTGATGTCACTAGGAAAGCCTGATTGTTGTGGAACATCCAGCAATGCAGATCTAAACTCTGACACTGCTGTTTGTTGTGTTGTAGATAGAGATTCCCACCAAACAGGATTGATCTTATCAACCAGTCCTAACAAAACATTTCTATAGTTTCTTGCTAGGCGTTCTGTTGCAGGAACATCAATGACCCAAGTCTTTGCAGTATGGTCAAAAGAGTATTTGTTTAGATTATCGCTAGGGTCTGCCGCTTTTGGATGGGCAGCACTATCTAGGATGTAGTAATGCTTGTCATCAAAGTTTCCTTCAATGTAGGTCTTGCCTTGTAAATTCAATGCAAGATCGCTGGCACTACTGCCTGTAATAGTGCTTTGGATTTGTCCTGTAATAGGGTCATAAATTGTGTAGATCATCGCTTTAACTCCTGCACTAATACGCTTCTAAATTCAACATTTAAGTTCTTAGGTGTCCAAGTGCCTCCACCATTGGCAACTGCTATCTGGATGTAGTAGGTATATGTTCCTGGATCACTGACAAGATCTGTAACACCTGGCCAAACATGGTTAGTTCCTACTTGTGTAGTTGCACTAGGCACATCAGGAATCCTGTATTGCACTGTGTTGATTGTTGTGACTGCTGTGGTAGTATTGTTGTATCGCATCAATCTAAACTGTAGATCAGGTGTCCATGTAGGTGTGCTGATTGTATCGTATTCAACAAATGCGTTCATAGCACCAAATGCATAGATTAACTGTCCTGGTAGGCTTGTTTCAATACTGACATTGATCACATAAGTGCTTCCTGGAACAGCACCATACCATGTGTTAAAACCTGGACCACCATAGGTAACCAATGTGTTACTGCTAGCACCAGTTCCTTGGCTCACAGCATTGACAATAATGTTGTCAGTATCAACTACATCTGCTGTCAGTTGGCTGGCAGTAATAAGTCCTTCAACTGTTAGGTCTTCACCAATGCTGACTGTGCCACCAAAGCGAGCGTCACCAGTTGATCCATCTAACCAATAGCCTGTTGATGTTGAATAACCAAAGGCAGCGTTTGTTGAAGCAAACTTGTTGGTAAAGATTTCGTTGGCTGCTAGTGCATTGGCACGAATTGTTCCATCTGCAATTAGGTCACCTGCAATCTGTAGTGTGGCCGCAGTCCAAGTGCCAAAACTATTGTAGGTAAAACTCTTGCTGTTAGTTCCTTGGTAGAAACTACCACCGTCATTGAACAAAGGAGTTAGACCAGTGTAGTTGGTCCATGCTGTGGTCAATTGTGCTTGACTTGCTGAGTTAGGATTTACAGTAATTGGTATGTAACTTAAAGGAATAAATCCACGCACACCTGTTGTTCCAGTTGTTCCTGGCACACCTGCTGGTCCTTGCTCACCACGCTCAACTACTGGTAGTTGTAGTGTTTTGGTCAATGCATCAACACTAACTGACGCAGTGACCAAAGTAGTTGATGTGCTGGTGTTAGGATAGATTGTGATAGTGTCATTGACAAAGTTTGTGCTGGTCACAGTGTAATAACCACCATTAACAGTCCATAGTGCTGCTGGTGTGTCAATGTTTGTGGCAATCACAGTGGCAGTGATAGCCGCTGGTGTGTATTCATTTAGATAGTTTCTGTAGAATACAGTTCCGCCTGCAATGTCAAAGTCAATAAACTGTGGGCTTACACCATCACTACCTGCTGGACCAAAGCCTGCTTCAATTTGTGCTTCATTGGTCCAAGTAGCAGTAAATGTGCCTGTGTTGGTGTTGCTAAAGTCCTGATCAGCCTGTGCTGACCAACGATAGTTGCCACTAGTGACTGCTAGGGCAAAATCATAGTTATCAACAGTGATGTAGGTAGTTGTATTGCCTACTAGACTGTAACTTGAAGTAGGTCTTGTGACCCAGTATTGGAACTGGCGATCATAAACACCACCTGTTACATTGGTATCATATGTGTTAGTTGGTGCAAGGAACCAAACTCTAGGATAGGTCACTGTATAACCATTAAATCCTGCTTGTCCCTGTGCTCCTGGATCTTGGAACGCATACTGCTGTGCTGCGGCTGCTGCCTGATAGACAACACCTGCGGCATCCTTGTAGCGAACAGGCACAGTCAAGTATGCAGGACTACTAGCCATGCTTAGGGGTTGTGCAAAGTTCAAACTCTTGTCTGTGGCAGTGGTAATTGTTGCAGTAGAGAATGTGATGCCAGACTGTGTGATGCTGGCAAAACCAGTAGAACTACTAATACCAATACGCCATGTGCTTGATGTAAAACTTGGATCCGTGTCAGTTTGTGCTAGAACAAAAGGAATCACTGCACCACCTTCAACACCAAATGCTTTTGGAGTTATGCTAGTCAATGTTGGTGTCAATAGCGTGCCTGTTCTTGGAACTGCCAGTGTGCCAGGTTGGAATGTGACTTGGAAGTTCTGTCCAGTGATTTCACTTAGGAAACTTGGTGCCCAAACAATGCTGGTGGCTGAGGAAAAGTCACTCTTGCGGCGTAGGCCCACTGCACGAACACGCCAGTAATAGGTTCCTGCTGGCAATCCAGTAATCTCAGTGACCACTGTTTCGCTAGTGTCAAAGGCATTGCCTGCGTTGGGCAATTCTGTCCTATACAATGTGTAGGTATTGTTGCTGAGACTTTCTATAGTGCTATACCAATATTCAACAGCCACTGTGTTGCCTGAGTTGGCAGTCACTGTGCTGACAGTAAAGCGTGGAACTGCTGCCTGCTCAAAGACATCTGTAATGCTAGGTGTCTGTGGTGCATTGATAATTGTTGGGTCAGGAATACCAGTGTTAGGCTCTGGAGTAAAGTCAGCAAGGTCAATGGAGTTGTCATCATAGACTGCATCATTGTATTCGCTTGCTGTGATCTGTGCGTATAGGCTACCATCTTCTGCTTTGCCTTCCTGCACTTGATGCACACGGAACAATTTACCGTATGGCATACTCACTGTTTCTGAATAGCGTCCCCATCCATACTGTTCGTGGTGGATACCAATAACATCACCTGCATCAATTTGAATGCCTGAGTAGTCCATGGTAAAATTAACCACAAGGTCTTCACGGCTCTGTAGCAATCTACGAGCGGCAATGTATTGTGCCTGAACAATGTTGTTACAGTAAGGCAGTGCAATGGTCAGTTTGTTGTCTGGCTCATTAGGACTGCGTGGCACATTAGGAAACTCACTTAGATTAACAATGTGGTAACCTGGTTGGTCCTTGGTCTTGGTGTTGGGAAACTGTGCTTCAACTGCATTGAATGTTGAGTTTAGATCAATAGGGTTTAGGTTGATACCACCAACAATTGAACTAGAATCAATTTGTCTTAGGTCTGAACTGGTTGGATCAGTGTCCAAGTAACTTCTGTTGATAATCACTGACCATTTGTTATCTACTTCATTCCATTGCAACCAACTGTCGCAACTTTCACATAGATCAACTAGGTTGTCCAAGAAGTTTTTAGTAGTGTCAGCAGGTCCATTGATACGATAGCGTGCCATGGTCTGTGCAGAACCACCACCTGCTGGTGTATAACTGATGGTGTCATCACTGTAGTTGTCCAATGCTGTTAATGCAGTAGTATCAACTTTGCTTAATGGTAAGCCAGCACCATAACGCTCATTGGTTAGGTAGTCTTTGATAACTGCACCAGGCTTGGTCAATGTGTTATTAACCACTGCTGTGATTTCAGGTAGGCCAGTAATGCCCTTTTCTTGATCGTATTGAATCTTAACAATGGCAAATACCAATTTGGTCATGCGTTTGGTTGAGTCCCAACGATTGGCTTCTGCAATGCCTGAATCCTGTAGAATTTGCACGGCTGTGGATGCTGTGTTGGTTGGCACAAAACTACCATCACGATATAGATACACATTGATCAATCCATTAGGTTGATCTTCAGTTGTGCCGTCACTGTTGGTCCAACTGATAACTTTAGTTTGGTCAGTGCCATCAAAGTTTAGTTTCTTATCACCCCAGTAAATGTCACCAAATGAGAATGTGCCAATACTGTCTGAATCCATGGCTTCTGAGAATACCATAACATGCCACATGGTCTTTTGATCTTCACTGATCTTGGCATCAACAATGATAGGCTTCATGTAGGCGGATCCATAGACCACACCTACTTTGTTGTCTGTTGCAGGTGGCAGTTGCACACGAGCACCAATCTGTCTTGTGCCCACACCTCCAACATCTCCTGGTGCTGCTCTCTTGGCAATGATACTGCTGATAACTGCGGTAGCAACCAATCTAATGGCAAAGGTAGCGGCAGCAAGGCCAAATGTGCCTAAGGCTGCGGCTGCTAAAATCATGTCGCCATAAATGGCTGTTAAAACTATGGTTGCTGGCATTTAATTTCTCCAAGTCTCTTCCAATTTCTGGAAGCCAAATCTGCTGTAGTCTAGGTCAGGACTATTGACCATTTTACTGATAGTGTAGGCTTCAATAAGCCCTTGCTCTTTTAATCTATCACCGTATTCTTTGTAGGCAGCAAGTAATCTATAACCACTTGTGCCACCACGCCATTCAGGATCAACCCAATAGCATAGTTCATTCATTACCACAAGGTCTGGATCCCAAACATTGGCATTCTTAACTGCAATCAACATGCCCACTATTTGATTCTCACGTTCTGCAAGAAAGATTACTCCCATGCCTGCAAATACATGTGTCAGTAGTCTTTTGACATGCAGTTCATTGTCGCAAAGTGCAAGGCGATCCCAAGGTGTTGCTGATCTATAACTGCGTAACATCTCAATGATGCGATCTGTGTCAAACTTTGTGGCCTGTCTAATCATTTAACTGGGACTCCAAAGTCAAAGTATGCACCATTTAGATTGACCACATTGTCCATAGAGGTGTCAGTGCCTGCATAGAGTGTTTTCCAAATGTCAGGACTGGTTCTACGTCCGCCAATGTTGTTTTCTAGAATTGACTTGTAAGAACTGCAATTGATAACCACTGAGAAACTGTCAATTTGATCTTCACGCTGCTCTGAGATTGTGTAACTGGTAACAATGCCAGTGAAGCGTGGATACATGCCAGTGATTAGACCACCGTCACTGTAAAATCCCCTGTGTATTTCAATCTCACTGCCACGAATGTTAGTGTTAAGCACAAGGCTGATGTTGGCTGGATCTACACCTGCTAGGCTGATACTGGTGTCATAGGCTGTGACTGCAAGATCACGCTGTTGATTACCAATAGCAATAAGTCCGCCCATTGGTGAGTATTCAACACCGCCAATAGTTTCTTTCTTGTAACTGGTTGAGAATGTGTAGATTGCATTGGTGTTAGTGCCAATGACAGTAAGTTTGATAAACTCTGCTGACCTAATGCGATCAACGGAATCAACTTCCTCAATGTATGTGCTCATAGAATTGTTCCTGTGTATTCATAGAGTTCAAATGCACCATCAAACTGCACCATGTTCTTACCTACGAAAGTATAGGTTGGCATGTTAGTGCAGAACATATTGAATTCAACTGCTGGTCCAGCAACAACACTGCCATTGACAACTGATGTGTCAATAAAGTTTTCTCTATGCGTTGTGATACTTATTGTATTAGAACTGCCGCGTAAAACTTGTGTGTTCTGCACTGTGAAAGGATAAGGATAACCACTAACCTGTATGATGTCACCTTTCTTAAACATAACCGCAGTGGGCAAGGCATTGGCACCAGTTGTAGGCAATCCAGTTAAGACCAATTCATTGTAGTCATGTGTTGAGTCACCAAACCTGCTGACACGTAGTGTATTTCTTTCTGCCAGTGTTAGGCTACCTTGATAACTGAACATCCAGTTAAGATTACTGTTGTTGGCAAAAGTAATTTCTTCTGGGATCCTACGATCTAGTCTATCCAGTTCTTCAAGTAAGGCACGAGTAGCAGGCAGGTCATAGCGTAGAACTGCTGATACTTTCACTGAAAAACGCCATGGATTGCGTGTGACCAGTTCGCTGATGCGGGCAATCTCGTTGCGTGTGTATTGAATGCCAATGACCTTACGGCGATTGATCTGAATAGTGTCAGCGATGTTGATAATGTTTTGTATGCTCATTAGACTCCCCTAAATGGCAGTTCTTTTTCTGCCTGACGCACTGTGCCCAACAGTGTCTTACGATTTTCAGCAAATAACTGTGCTACTGATTTGGCATCCACTGCTGAGATTGAATAGTTGTAGTTATTGACCACACTCTGACCCATACCCTCTGATGCAACACCTAACTTACCATCCTTGCCTCTGCGTAAGGGCATGATTGCTTCTGGTCCTGCTTCGCCCATAAGTCCTGTGCCATTGGCCATTGGGAACAGTGTAGGTCCTCCAACAATACCACCATTGGCAAATGCCATAGTCTTACCATTCTGGAATGCACCGCCATTGGCAAACCCAAAGAAGCCCATGGCCTGTGTGAATAATTGTGTGGCTGCGGCACGCATTTGAATCTTTAATAGATCCATGATGACTGAACGTGCAAAGTCAGCAAAGTTAAACTTGCCTGTTTCAACAAAGTTGTCTAGTGCTGAAGTCATGTTACCAAACACTGAACGGGCCATGTCTTCACCTTGACGCAACGGTGTCATGCTCTGTTCAAAGTCCTTCATGGCTTTCTTAACACCTTCACCAAAGTCCTGCTCACGTGCCATCTTTAGTTGTGCTTCTTTGTCAATTAATTCTAGACGTCGCTCATATTCAGCATTGATCGCCTGCTCTGCCTTTAAGCGATCAGGTTCTGGTAAATTCTTACGACGGTTAAGTTCTTCAACTTGACGTGTCTGTTCAGCAATGGCGTCAGCAATACGCTGCTCACGCTCTGCTTGTATTGGTCCAAGGTCTTGAATACGCTGACTTAGAGCAAACTTGGCTTCAAGTGATTTTGTTTGATCCTGTATGCTCTGAACTTGATCCTGTGCTCCTTTACGAGCATCAGTTTCAATCTTGGCAATGTCATGTGCTGCCTTGGCATTGATTTCTAATCGCTTGGCAGCAAGTTCTTCTTCACGCTGTGCAATAGTTAGGTGCTCACGTGCCTTGATATCAATTTCTGCTTTTGAAATGTCAGCGGCAGCATTGGCACGGATGTTGGAAATCTCATCAACTGTTGATTGGTTGAGAATACGCTCATACTCTGCTTGGCTTTGTGCAATTCTTTTTGCACTTTCTGCTGCTGCTTTTTGTGCTGCTTCTGCTTGTGGATTTAGTTTAACAATACGATTTGCTGATCCACCACCGCCTGTGGCAATAACCTGTCCTGCAGGTATCTTACTTTGACTGGTTGCTGCCTTTTCTGCTGATGCTGCTAGGTCATCATTGGCCTTCATCAGTTCGTCAATGGCCACTGCTGCACCACCAACTGCTGCCACTGTGGCACCTATTTTGATCAGTATGCCCAATGGACTCTTGCCAACTACATTACTCAAGGCTGCTGTGATGCCTAATGCTTTGTTTAGGTTAGCCACGGCAGTGATCATACCTACAATGCCAGCCACTGCCTGTGCTCCAAAGACCACAGCAAATGTGATGCCTAATGCTTTGACAATCTTCTCAGCGGCTGCAATTGACAGTTCAGTTTCACCAAACATTTCAATGATAGGTTGCATTGCCTTCATTGCACCAATCTGTAGATTGCCCATGGCCTGTTCTAGTTTCTGATTGGCATCTGCGGCTGCAAGAATGGCTGCTTCTGCATCCTGATACTTGCCAGCATCTAAGGCTTCTAAGAATTTGCCAGTATCAATACCACGGAAACTGCGTCCTAGTAATGCTGTGGCTGTGGCAGTACGCTCACTGCCTGCTGACATATCTGCAAGACCTTTGATAGTCTTGTTTAAGATGTCTGCTTCACTTAGATTGCGTAGGTCATTTAGACTAACACCAACACGACCAAATGCTGACTGTGTTCGCTCACTACCATCTGCTGCTGATTCAATAGCACCATACAAGGCCATGATGGCCTTCTCAGCGTTCTTACTGTTTCCACCAGCATCATTCATAGCCTGACCAAATGCCTTGATACTGCCCACAGTGATACCAGTAGCATCACTTAGGTCAGCCATGCGGTCTGCTGAGTCAAGTGCTCCTTTTAGTAGGGCACCAAAACTAAGTCCTGCTAGTGTGCTGATCAATCCATTCATCTTGCTATTGACTGAGTCAGCACTGGCACCTAAACGGTCTAGTTTGTCTGCACCTTCAACAGTGACACGGGTTATAAATCTTTCAATGGTAGTGGCCATATTATTTTCCTAAATTCTTCTTGATATAGTCCTGCAGGAACTTTATCGTGGGTTCGCTCATACCCTTAGGGCTTTGTTTGCTCCATCCTTGATCCAATCTAACTGCATAGGGGTAGTCCGCAATGATCTCATTACGCACCAGTTCAGTGTTGGCTCTTGCGTTGCCTGTCTTAACGGGTGTGTTTCTGAGGAACACCTTGTGTGCTTCATTGGCCATCTTGTTTTGATCCAAGATGCCTTTGATTTGGTTTATGCGTAGATTGAATGCACCTCTCATCGCCCCTTGCCCTTCTTAAGTATTTCTTCTAACTGTTCTGGACTATAGTTGTCAATTGCATTAGGATCCTTTTGATAGTGTTCCCAAGCCTGATAAACGTCAGTAATCATTAGGTCAAATGTTGTTGCATGGGCTGCTACCTGGCTAGGCAGTAGGCCGTATGTTTTCGCCAAATGACCTATGGTAATCATTTTTCCTGATTCCCAACTTCTGAGGTCAATGGCTTGGGATTTGACTTTCCCAGGATTTCATTGATCTTAGTCAATGCGGCAACTGAAATGTCAATGGGTAGGCTGTCACCAGGCTCAAGACTAGGCTGACCTTCAGCATTAAGAATAATACTGCGTAGCATGGCATTCAGTTGGCTGTTGTTCTTTTCGCTTTGACTACGGAAGAAGTCAAAGTAGGTGTTGATATCCACAAAGTCATACATCCAGAACTTGATAACATCACCATAGGCTTCTACTAGGGCGGCATCGTCAAGTGCGACTTCTACTAACTGTGGTTTGCGGGCGAATTGTTTGATATCCATAGATCTTATTCCTTTAAATCTCTTGTGTTTAAGTTGTGAATCAGTGCCAAGTTAAACTTTAACCTTGACTCTGCTTTTTCTAAATCATCCTGTGCGTGACGTATCTCACTCAGGGCTTTGGCATTTTCTGCCAATAGTGTTTGAACTATTTCTTTGGTAGTTAGACTTTTAAAGTCCATGTCTGCAAATCTCCTATGCTGTTATTTAAAGAAAAGAAAGCCCTATGGGTTAGATAGGGCTTGTTTTAGTCTAATTTGTGATTAAACTGTGCCTGGAGTAAAGTCACCAGCGACGTCAATAGTCAATGGGCTTACCCAAACAGGTTGGTCTGCACTGACAGTAGGTGCTAGGCCTGTGAAGTAGCCAGTGCCACTCACATACTTGTCACCAGATCCAGTTCCGCTCCAATATAAGCGGAAATGCACCAATGATTTGTCATTGCTGATGTCAAACAGGCCTCTGCTTAGAGCATCTTCACCAGATCCGTCACCAAAGAAGGTTGCGGAATCTAGAACGATGTTCATAGAGACTTGGTTGGTTGCTGCGATCGCGATTGCGTATTCGCTTGTGCTGTCTAATTGTTTCCAACGGAATACTCCGTTACCATTGTTAAGGGTAATGTTTTGCATTCCAGGAACAACAATATGAGTAGCGGTGTCAATAGAAGTAATGGTCGCTGTGCTAACAACTAGTGTTGCAAAGTCGCCACTTCCTGATACATTAATATATGCCACGGTATGTTCTCCTTAAGTTATGCTGTGGTGTTCAATCTATACTGGACGGTGTATATTAAGACATCGTCTCGTATTTCTGTGGTATAGTCACTTTCAATTCCAAAGTTGTCTATACCTGTTCTATCTTTAGCACCTAATATGGTGGTTAGTGATGCTGATAAATTAGCGGGTTGGTTTTTGGCATCTACTGCAAAATAACCTGTTACAGTTATTTCTCTTTGCATGACATCGTTCTGCCCAGGTAGCACAGGAATCAGGACTGACTCGCTGTATTCTTCCTGGTCCAGGTAAAACTTCTTCATGTTTTTAATATAAAGTGCTTCACCTGCTGTGTTCCAAGGTAACTCACTGACTGTCTTCACTGTTGCAGTTGAAGTAGCAGTAGTTAGGTAGGACAAGAGTTCTGCTCTCATCTTGCTCTCACAATGTTCTGACGACTAGGTGCTTTCTCATCATTGGTAACAGTGCCACCATTGTTGAAATCATACCAATCGCCTGCTTCAAGTAAGTCCTTGAACATCACGCGGAACTTCTCATCAAAGAAGCCAATCTTCTGACGCTCTGCTGAATCTGTATTGCCAAAGTCCGCAATCTTAGGATACAAATACTCACTTAGTGTGAAATAAACACACATGTCAGTAAATTCATCCTGTCGTGCTTTGATCAAGTTTGGATTTGGTGCAGGAACATCAATAAGAGTTGATGTGTAGATGTTGGGATTGCTACCAGCACTTTGACGCACATAGTAACTTCTCCACCAATCACTAGATTTAATCTTGTTGAGGATACGAGTCGTTGCCTTCTCTAGTGCATCCTCAACAATTACATCAGTGAAACCTTCATTAGCCTCAAATAGGCGTTGATCAATTGCGGTAACATCTTCATATTCCGCAAAACTTATTACATTCCCACCTGAGTTAATGAATGCCATGTTAGACTCCTATTAGATAGTGCCTTCAGAAGTGATTGCAACTCCATGTGTGCTACGAATAACAGCAGCACCAGCAACTGCTTTCAATACTAGGTCAGTAGCACGAGCAGCAGGTAGATATAGAGTGTTCATATCAACACCACCACGCTGTGCAAGACCTAATGCAGAAGCAGCAAAAACACCACCACGATAAGCAGTAGCACCGCCAGTAGTTACGCTAGCAACTAATGGGCTCTCAATGACTGTAACGCCACCAATAGAACCAATAATGCCAGAAACCATAACTTGGTTACCAACTGCACTTGGGTTAGCCAAGCCAGTAGCACCGCTGTATGGAAGAACTTGTGTTAAAGTCTTCTTCATGTAGAATGCAGCGTTTGGATGAACAACTGCGAAGTATGGTCCTTGAACCTTAGCAGCACGAAGTGTTGCAGCACCCTTTAGGATCAACTCTGTGGTCAATTCTGTAGAAGTGGAGCCAACATCGCTAGAGAAATTAGCGAATTCAGCAAACACTGTGGTGTCTAGGCTTTCACCAATTGCTTGACCGCTTTGGATAGCCAATTCGCTCATTACATCGCCGTAAGCACTGTCACGTAACATGTCAGTGATTTGGTTATAGACCACGTGTTCCTTCAATGTGATTGTAGGTGCAGTAGTGTTTGTAGTTTTAGCAGTAGCGGCTGCTTCGTCAGCAATTACTTCTGCTGCGATGCTGGCCCATACTGGAACCTGAACTACTTTACCAGCGTTCATTGGCACGTCAAATGCCTTGACCAACTGACGAGCAACAGATGCTTCATACATAGCGTATTGAGCGTCTGCAACGAAATTGGCAAATAATTCACTGTTGATGTCAGTGTTGTTGTTTGATGGGTAACTCATTTTATTTTTCCTTTAAGTAAGTTATTTTTTAAACCTTGCCTCTTGATACATCTTCCTGTGTTCAGGATTACGCATATCAAGTTTTGTGAGGTCAAGTTTGCCAGGCATACTTGAAACGTTACTCTTACCCTGTGTAGTTGCTGGTGTAGGTTGGACAAAGTGTGGGTTCTGTGTTAGAAACTCAGACACTAAATCTTCAACTTTGAAAGGGGTGCCTTGATCTGTGTAGCGAGTTTTACCCTCGCGGTCAATAATCTCTACAGCCCCATCTTCACCAAACCTAATGTTAGGCTTCAACAACTGCTTAACCTGATCCGCATTAACAGCACGGAACTGAGCAGCCGCATTCACCAAAGGCAAATCCACGGTATATTCACGAATCAACTGATCTCGCTTGGCAATTTCAGCGTCTTTTTTAGCAGCCATTTCCTGCAGGATCTTGTCAAACTCACCACGCTTCTTCTGGTCCTCAAGGGCCTTACGTTCAGCGTTGGCTTTTAGTTCTCTAAGTTCATCAATGTCACCTAACTCTTGGAATGTCTTCTCATACTTTTTAGTAATTGAAGTCTTCATACGAGCCATGTGTGCATCAAATTCTTCCTGTGTGTAGGTTTTTGTCTGCTTGGTTGCCTGGTTGTTATCTTCAGATGAGCCAGTCTCATCATTAACCAATGTATTGTCTGACATTGTGCATCGCCTCCCTTTCAAAGAGTAAATTGGTAGAGGGTCCTAGCCCTCAGTGTTATATTTAATCAAACCTGGTTAGAAGGTCATCTTTTAGGTGGTTTAGGACGTTTTTTGTTCTTAGCAGTTCTCATGCCTCTAACTGGTAATGGATTGTTCATTTTGTTTTTCCTTTATAACCTGATGCATAGGCAGCACGGCCTTGTGCCGCGGCCTTTGCTTTCGCTCCTGGTCCTGTGTAGATCTTACCTGAGTCGCCCCATTTGTAACCTTGAACAGGGCGACCATTGCGTGTTGTTCTAACTGGCTTAACTGGCATGATCAATCCTCATGCACATAACCTAGTTCAGCGTAGGCTAGGTGTTCTGCTTCAGTGCGAGCAATGTATTCTTGGCCTGTTGCTGGGTCAATCATCTTGTGTGGTTCAAATGGCTCTGTTGCTGGCAGTTGTTCTGCTGGCAAGTATTCGCTAGTGGCCAATACTAGATCTGGATCCTCCCCTAGCAATTCAACTAATTCATGGTCAATAACCTGTAATACACGAGGATCAGTTGCGGCTGCTTTGGCCTGTGTTAATTGAGCAAATTCACGCTGTGTATCACGCACATTGAAAGATCCTGGGTAGTCAATCTCACCCTGCCATTCACGGCCTTGATATAGACCAAACAGTTTCCATAGTTGTTCTTCTGCTAGTTCCATCATGTCTGCTTTTTCTGCTAATCTTGCATTAAGCAATGAGAACTCTACTTCCATGGCCACACCACTTAGTGTGCGTGTTTCTGTAGCACGAACGCCACCTGTGTTACTTAGACGATCAATGCTCTGCACCAACTGATTAATACTTTCGTGGAGGCTAGCAACATTAACACCTGAGAACTCTAGTGCATAAGGCTTCAAGCCTGGATCCATGTTCTCTGGGATAACAATCAATGAACCTGCACCATTACCATACTGCGTGTCAGGTGTAACAACAAGGCTAGGATGTCCTGCTAGACGGTGTGCCTGCTCTATCTCACTGTTGTAGTTGTAGATCAGTCGTTGAATATCAGCAATATCACTGACATCACTAACACCAATACCACGGACTACTGAGCGTTTATTGTAGGCAATCACAGCGGGGATAATACCCAGTCCATTAACTTCTTCCATGACAGCATAGGCTTCTTTCTTTTCGTCATTCATTTCCCAAGTCTTGATAGTTTCACGGGTCCATTCTTTGACCACTGTGATCTTATCAACTACTTCTTCAATGTATTTGAAATATGACAATACATAGGCACCTGACGGTGTTCGCTCCCAAGTCCAGTCCATTACGGTTAGTGGTGTTAATAGGTTGATATAGGGTCTTACACCCATGGCCTGTTCTGCACCCAGTGTAGGTGCTCCCAGGTTAGGCTTGGTCATAATAATCCAAGCGTGTCCAAAGATGCTGGACCAATAACTGGCATCCTTCATGAATGAGTCTAGTGAGCGACCATCCATGTCTGCATCTTTGATAAAATTCTTTACATCTTCTTGCAGTTCCCAACCCTTCATGTCACGATCAGGTTCTTCACGGAACAGATAACTGACATAGACCTGCACTACACTCTGAACATGATTGTCCAAGGGTGTTGTGCGTAGGCGTTGTTGGTATTCTTCGTTTGATTCTAGTTTGTAGCGGGTAAGATAGCCCTGTCTGCGATATTCCTCACCACCAACAGCAGAGTAGTATAGGAATTCCCAACGATCTCTATTGCGTTGGAATTCATTGTTGGTTGTTGAGACATATTGATAGTCTTGTGTCAATGTTGTATTCATTTAGGTTTCCTTAGGCTAACTTATGGCCCCAGCGTTGTGGTGTATATTCAGGCTGCTCTTTACGCACAGGAAATAGGTAATCTACCATGTATCCAAGTGCGTCCATCATGTGATCATAGCCTGATTCTTTGTCTGGCTGGCTGGTGCCTTCCTTATAGGTTTGACGCTCCAAGCCCTCAATTGTATATTTACACTTAGGTGCTACATACAGGTGTCTAACGCCTGTAGAATCGCACAATCTGCTATTCACTGCGTTGATACGGTCTCTGACTGGTGTGTGTGCTCTTGGGCTTTTAAGCACAAATCCTGCGTTCTGTAGGATGGCGTGGTCAGTAACGCCGCCAGCCGCTGTTTTACGGGCTGATCCTGCTGGGTCAGGATAGACCCATACTTTAGAAGTTGGATATCTTGCTTTGATTTCATCCACCAACTCTTGGGTATTACTAGAAAACATACGGATTTCGTCAATGACATAGAGCGTGTCCTTTAGTCTAACTGCTACCACTGCACTCATGGGATCAATGTTAAAGTCCATTCCAACATAGATCACTGAAGTGTCAATGGGTTCCACAGTAAGCACATTCTGCTTACGGTCAAAACTGTAGTAAATCCTGCCAGCGTAGGTTTCAAAGGTGGCCAAGAACTCTTGACGGAAAGTTCTAACATCTAGGTCACGCTTGGCTGCTTCTATTTCTTCTGGCTTAACATTACCCCCGTCAATAGTAGTGTATTGATATGACGCCCATTGCTCTGGGTTTTCTGTGGGCATGTTGTAGATGTCATGTGCCCAGTTGCCAATGCCTTTGGGTGTGCCAATAAACAGGGCACCGCCTTGTTTGTCTGCCAGTGTAGGACGTAAGACTTCATACCATGCTTCTGGATCAATGTCCGCAAATTCATCAAGTATTAGATAATCTAAGCCAACACCCCTTAATGAGTCAGCATTGTCAGCACCTTTAAGTGAGATTAGACTGCCATTCTTTAGTTCAATGCTTAGTTCTGATTCATTAACTTTCTTGGCCCACTTTAGGTCTTGTAGTTTATGCTTTAGTTTTCGCCAGACAATTTGTTTTGCCTGTTTGTATGTTGGTGCCACATACCATACATTTCTGTCAGGCTCCTTAGCGTGGTAGCATAATTGTCTAATAGATAGGTGTGTCTTGCCAAAGCGTCTGCCAGCAACAACACATATAAATCTGTGTGAGTCAAGGGCAATTGTCTCCTGTGGTTTAGATAACGGCATTATAGATCGTCATCCCAAGGAAGCGGAGTGTTGGCTTCTGAATCTGTTGGGTTCTCTGATTGCCCCAGAATGTTCTTGCCTAACCAGATAAGAAGTGTAGCGTTGCCACTGAGTGCAAGTCTAATCTGTGCTTGTCTAAGGCTTTGTTTTAGCGATTCACGCCCTTTTATAAGTTCTACGCTAAAGTTGTAGCGTAAGGTATTGCCATCAATACCAAACCAGTCGCAGATTTCTGTATCCTTACAGCCCATCTGTGCTAGTTTATAGACTTCGCTTGGGGGGATTATTTTCTTATCACGGCCTACCACAACACCTTCTACTTCTTTGGTAGCGGTCTTGCGTTGCTTTCGCTTAGAGGCGGGAGTATCGTTGGTGTCATCCATATCTGTATTTAAAGGATATGGATCAAAAGGGGTTATTTTAGGTCAAAAGAAAGCCCACTACAACAGTGGGCTCCAAACACGCCTAAGGTATAGTTCTTGTTATTTTTTATTTAGCGATCACATAGGTGCCATTTGGCAAGGGTCTAACTGTGATAATAGTTGATCCAGGGTTGCCCCAATCACCACAGTGGTGTGGTAACTTTTGCCCTGGCTTTAGGTTAGCAAATTGGCATTCAGGTCTGTGACTGTTATTTTGGGCACAACCAGTGGCTAATACTGCCAGTGCTATGATCAGCCATTTCATACTTTGTTTTCTCCTCTGAGATGTCCATACTGTTCTAACCATTGTTGGCGATCTTCTAGATACAGTAGGGTATTGATAATGTCATCCAAATTGTCCCACAGTTCAGGTGTCATCCATTCCTTAAAAGGCTTGTCTAACTTGTAGGCTTTGGCCAGTTGCTTGAGATGTTTATTGACTTCTGGTAATTCCATTAGTTCAACTTGTTCTTTAGTTAGGTTCATTCTGCAGCCTCCAATCCTGTTCCAAGATGTAAAGGGATTGCCTTTTCATTACTGATCCGTTGCCAATAGTTTGGGTCTGCCAAATAAGTTTTCCAATCTAAAACAATGTATTTCATTTTTGCGTCTCCTAATGCTGTTGAACATAATAATAGTATAACTGACTTCAGCGAAATCTCGTGTTGTCTTGTTGCAACATATTGTCCAAAAAGAAAGCCCAGAAAATGTCACTAAACTGGGCTATCCAAAACACAGAATCAAACTTGCCAGAAAGTTCTGTATTTTAACGAAGTGCTAGGTAAGTGTAGAGTTTGGTGCCTGGATGCACAAACACTTGATCAAAATAAGGATCATAGTCCCAATCCTCGTTGGGCCAGTCCAGTAGGCATACACCCCATTCAATGATCTTACTGATTGGATAGGTCATCATTGACTTTGATCTTACCCTGTATGACTTTTAACTGTCGCTTGAGTGCAGCCTGTTCTTCTGCTTCAGTGAGTTCTTTGCGGATCTGTTTGATGGCTTCTGCAATTTCTTCTCCACTATATTTTGAGTAGAGTTGTTTCATCACTGTGTAGATATGTTGGTTCATTGAGTGTCAAATAGGTTAGGTTTGTTTGTGGTTTTTGTTTTGCTAGTGTCATCATTGGGAATGTCAATGCCCTGTGCTTTGTTCCATACTTCACGCATGGCCATGATCAACTTCCATGCATCATGTTTAAACTCAGGTTGATCTAACACACGACCATCTGGACCCCATGTGGGATTCTTTTTACCAGTGGGTCTATCCCAGTGCTTGCCCAGGATCATGTCAGCTGTGAGCACTGCTTCTTCATTGCGTCCCGCAAACATTTCTGGATTAGTTTCCATTAACAGTCGCATCAAGGCAATGACTCTGACATAGTCATAGTTGTTCCAGTTGTGCAGGATAGTATCCCAAATTCTGCGGTTGTTCTTTTGCAGTTGTCCGCCCTGTAGGATCTCTTCATTAAGTGCAGTGGCTGCACCTTGCCAAAGATCCAGGCCTTCTTCCATCCATACTTTATCGTGTGTTGTCTTCATATCTATATACCCTAGTTTAAATCAATTCAATTGTCTTAATGGCTTCACCTGCTAGCACGCCAATGGTTCTCAGTTGGTCAAAGTATTCACGTGCCTGATCTGCATCGCTAAACTTAAATTCCGCTGTTTTACCACCTAGCATGGTCACTTTAATTTTCAATTTGTTTGTTGGCTTCATGTTGTCTTGCTACCTCTATTAGTCTTAGTCTGTTGTGCAGTTCATTGATCTGTAGATCATGTGCGTTAATGGCTTCTGTGTGTTTGTTGATCTGTTCAATGATCTGTCGTTGCAGTTCTGTGTTCTGCTTGTGCAGTGATTTCAGTTGAGTGACCACAGACTCTAAGTTGGTCAGTGTGTCCAGTGGATTAAAATTTGGGTCAAACATCATAAGTCCTTAAATTGTCCTGGGTATTTGCCCATCTTCTTACCACGGCATAACTGTTGATAGCGGCTGACTATTAGGCAGTTGCTCTTACTCCATGGCTTTTCCACATCATCACGGACCATGCAAAGTTCTTCTGGTTTGCGTCCTCTTTGAACCCAAAGGTCTGGAGTCCATAGTTCAAAAAATTCATCCTGTGTAAGTTCAAACTCTTCTTTGCGAAATACAGCCTGTGCCTTCATGCGTAGGTAAGCCCAATGACGATCATGATCAATCAATACTGGATATTTGCGTCCTGCAATGAATGGTCCTTTAGGTCTTGGCACTGACTATCTCCACGAGTTCATACCTTGTGGGTATCTGTGCTTTGTCTATGAACTTACCATAGGCAATGGCAATGGCATGATTGATCTGTGTCAATGGATATAGTTGGTCTGGTGTCATAGTTCAAATGCCTCTCTGGCTGTCATGCCTTTGTCATGTATTCTTGTCCAAGCAGTGGCTTTATTAACGCCTGTTTCTCTTGACCAATCAGCAAGGCTCTGCTTACGCCCATTGATCTTTAGCATGAGATTAAACCTGCGATGGTTCTGCACCCATAACTGTGTGGTCCAATGTAGATTGCCTGGACGGATGTCCTTCTTGCGATCAATCAGTCCCAGCACAGTCAGACCTTTGGGTGGCCTACCTAAATTTGCATAGACCCAATCTTCAAAAAGATCAAAACCCACTTTGGGCACTGCCCAGGGTTTATACATCTTGATGCCTAATTGACCATAGCAGTGCCACAGGTGACTACCTGGTGTGGTAGTTGAGTAGTAGAACTGCTGCCAACGCTTGTATAAAGGTCTTTTATTACGGGCTAACATCTATAAATCTTCCTTCTTAAATATAATTATATTTATATTGAAGTGCAATATCAAGTGGAAAATACACCACTTTTGATCTATTAGTCTCTATCATTGTTAATATTAAAAGAACCTAATATATCTTTAACAGTCCTAGGTGAAGATGACTTCTTCAAAGATTCAATAGGCAAATCAGGTGTATCCTCTTTTAAATTTTCTTTGTCTAAGTGATCAGCAATTCGCTTCAATTGCCAACTGATTGAATTTAAGATATCTGGCAAATCATTCATTGTTTTGTGTGTCATTATAAAGGTCTTCCTGTTTGTTTGATGTGTTGTGTATTCAATTGCTTGGCCTTGAGCCGCTGCTTTTTTCTTTTCTTTAAGACATTGCCAAGGTCAGAGTTTTTGGGTTTTATTTTCTTTCTTTCACGCCATAGCTCCTGAACTACCTGACCACTATCTATTAGTTCATATGCAACTTCAGGTCTAAGCCAATCCAGATATACATCATGTGCTTGACAAAAAAGTCCAGGTCTGGGGATTTGTGTTCCCTTAATGGACTTCCACCTGACTGACATCTGGCAGTGTTCATGTTTCTTTGCGATATCTTCTTTCATATATACCTCTTAATAAAAGGGCGAACTACTTCGCCCAACAAATGACCTACTTCGCATGTCATTTGTTTTCCTAAATCTTCTAGAAGAAAACAAATTGGAAGTAATAAATGATTTGCGGAGTTGCCAGACGAAGCGAAGCATTTATTACTAACAAGGTTGGAACGCTTTAGCGTTCTGACCTTATTGTTATAACACACCTGACTAACAAAACATTCAATCATTTAAATTAAAATTCCTCATTCCCATCTTCATAGATTAGCAACAGCCCTTGCGGACTGAAACTCCTGGAAGCGATGGTTTATCATGTTTATGCCCTTGACTGCTTCTGTCTTGCTTACAAATAAGTCTTGTCCTTTCCTCTTGCCTTACGACTTTCATCTCTCCTCTGAGATAGCACGGAATTAAACCTTAGGCATGTCTGCCATGTCCTGCACGGACTTAGTTTAGGAACTCATCTATAAACATAATCTCTGCCATTCTCGTTATTTCGCAAGTGAGACATTGACTACGGGCGGGTCCTGTTTTAACCCCCATATGGTGCCATAATGCAGATACTCACTGGACAGATTTATGATTGAAATGGTTTCTACAAACAGCCTGTCAAATTGTTTGTTATTTGTATTTATAATATATGAATCAAAAGGGCTTGTAAAGAAGAATTTTGTTCAGAAAAGAGAAAACCCCTTAAGCGTTGCACCTAAGGGGTTTTCAAACTAGTGGGACAATGTTTGATTGCTGACAGGCTAACCTCTCCAAGGAGAATTACTCCACTAGTTGTTGAAGGGCTCCTGGAATTACAATGGCATTAGATAACAAAAGAAAATTGCCCTTCAACAGAATATTTAGTTTAACTGTTTTGATCTGTATTTGCAATAGGTGTTTTTGCCCTAAATTTAGACCTTGATCTAATCCTGTTGATCTGCTCACTGTATTTGAGTTGATCCAATATGTTGAGTTTTGGGTCCTGTGCCAATTGGTGAAAATACCTAGTTTGATCTATACCATAGCGATCAATTAGACTGCGGTCACGTGGGTCCATTAGGCTTCCAATTTTTTAAGTATGTGATTGATCACAGGATACTTTTGACCACATGAACATTTGACTTGTGATTTTTCCAGATTGATCAATTCAACTTTGTCCTCACAGAACTTACTGCATTGAACACAAAATTCTGATTTCTTAGCCCAGCGGATAACCTGCACTTCACCTGACGTTTCATTAATTGGATTTTCTTCGCCTTGGTAATTGGTCTTGCGTCTTGGGCCAGTGTTCTTGCCATGTATGCTAGATCCCCATTTGCCCTTAACGGGTGATGTGGCATCTATATACCAATCTTCAGCCAGTTGATCTATGATAGTGTAAAATTGTTTTCGCTCCATACTGGTAATTATTCATTACCAAACTCCTGCTACTTTGGAAATGGCTGCTAATGCACCTAAAAGCATCACGATAAGGCCAGCACCACCCTTGATAATTAACCAGGCAATTTCAGTCTTAAAACTGTCTAATTTTGCCTCAATGCGGTCTATCTTTACTTCAATTTTATCTGTTT
>Ga0247723_1000387_pt1 | contig 30467 bp, 53 predicted proteins | sample MSEWelMarce5H_FC_FD_189079 | JGI IMG/M metagenome (GOLD analysis project Ga0247723, IMG submission 189079) | Subsurface sediment microbial communities from gas well in West Virginia, United States - MSEEL Well Study Marcellus 5H_FC | ecosystem: Environmental > Terrestrial > Deep subsurface >... | reverse complement strand
AATGTGTATGTTGATTCATTTCTCACTCGCTTTCTTTAGTATTGCTTTAGCAAATAAAACATTCCAATTCTTATCTGGGGTGCAAGTTAAATTATTGGCTATTGCTTTTATTTCCTCATCACTTAACTCTCTTGGTGAGGTGTAAAGTGGAATATTTATTTCCGAAAATTTGCTTTCTTTAGACTGAAGTGATTTTCCGTTATCCACATCTATAATCATCCATGCAACAGGCTTCATTTTTCACTCGCTTTCTTAAATGCTTCTTTCCAACGGATTAACTGTTCTTTCTTCCACTCGTCACGAAGTTCATAGTTAAACCGCAATACGCCTTCATCTGTTTCGCAGTAGTAATCAAACGCTTTATTGAGTTCCTCATCACTTAACTCTTTTATTTGTGGTGTGGTGTAGAGTGGAAAATCATCTTTGTTGTAATGTGGTGTTCCTTCGCTTGGGACAGCCATTACATGACCATCTACAACACTTTCCCAGTAGAACCTACCAGCAACTTCTTCACCTTTCTCCAACTCCGCTATGCGGTCTGCTTGTTGGCGTAGTAACGGACTAGCCTTTTGAACCCACTCCAATGCTTCAATGGTGTTGCTAATATTCTTAACATCATCAGCTAATTCGTATGCGTTCATTTCTCACTCGCTTTCTTTAGTTTGTTCTCTATCCAAGTACAAAACTTGTCGCCAAACTTGTACAACCACCCGCTTTTGTTAAAGTCTTTTAGGGTGTGACGAAACTCAATCAATTCTTTTCTTAGTTCGTATTCATCTTGTTTCATTTCTCACTCGCTTTCTTTAGTATTGCGTCAACCTTTTCAATAGTTTCTACATTTTCTTGAAATTCATGAAAATAAACTCCTGATACGCTGAAGCCCCAACAGAGGTCTACTAACTTATCAATGGTTTTTATTTCCTCATCTGTTAGTGTCTTTGCTGGATGGGTGTAGAGTGGAGTGCAACCAATAGTATTCATTGGCTTAAAATCCCATATTGCTTCAACAGTTTTTCCTTTGTCAGCATCAAAAGTTCTTACTATCCACGCTACTGGTTCATTGTTCATTGCATAGCCCTATCTATAGTGCGATTGTTAGCACTCTCAGTCCGATATATCTCAATAGTAGCCTGAGCTGAGATAAGCTCCCATTTAACAGTTTCTTCCAGCTCTATCGCTTCTTTGATCCCAAGCAGCAAAGCTATGTATTCTGGATGGGCTTTGGCATACATCTCCTTACCAGCCATAGTAGCTTCTGTAGATTCAGCCATAAGCAGCGCGAGCTTACTTTTAAGAAAATGCTCTAAATAAGTTCTATCTGATTTTGCTTTTCCATAGACTCTACCTTGTGTGAAGATAAACTTCCTTGCTCTTGTTGCGGATTCTTCTGAATATTCCATAGTCTTAGCATTTCTTCCTGTAAATAATATAAGGCTTCTAGCCCTCTCTTTTCTTCTACTAAAGCTAGATGCCTGCGCCTTTCCTGTAAAGGCTTACTTAACAGATCTCTGGCTTCGCATTCCCTTCGCCATGCTTCCGAGTAGGTATCGATCATGCTGCTTGTTTAGCAATGTAAGCTGAGATCCTTTGCCTAAACTGTGCATAGGACTCTCCAGCGCTAGGGTTTAAGCCCAGCTCTCTACCTTTAGCTAGGGTTAGCTCATCTGTAGAGTACCAAGGCATTACAGGGCGCTTAATCTCTTTAGGAGTTAGATCAAGCTCATCCTGAAATCTAAAACCATTAAGCCAAGAAGCAGGATATGGGATGTACTCTTTATCTGTACCCTTCAGCTCCCAATACTTATTATGATTGGGCAATGCTTCTAGGGCTTCTTCCTGCTCCTGATCGCTTAGTTTTTTCCATGCCTTCTCTGCATCTTTGCGCGCTACCTTCTTTGGATAAAGCGCATACCATTCTGTGAATTCAGCCATTTAGTGATTGTTCCCTGTTAGTTTGTTTTCTAAAGCCTGATAGATTAATTGTGATTTAAGATACTGGATCTCATCTGCCTGCTGCCTAAGCATCTTTGCAGCATTAATAAAAGTGATCTCATCGAGTGGTACATAAGGCTCACACTCATTATCTAGCTTATCTGCTAAAGCATATGCTTCTGCTTTCATGCCCATTTTCCCAGTTGAATAGTTATATAGCTAACAACTCCCCCAAAATATAGGACTACTGCTACAAATTCGACTAATAGCAAAGGTATATCTCTTTGCATAAAGCCAGCCAGAGTCCAGAAAGCGCTGCCAACTAAGCCAAATAAAATATTAAGAGGATAGATATTAAAGCTAGTAAGAGCTATCCCAATAAGGCACAAGATAGTGCCAAGCCATTTAATTATTATCAATCCATTCCCCCAAAGAAATCTTCAGGCTTAATATTCCTAGCCTGCAATATCTTTAGAACTTTTTTCATGGCTCTAAATTCTATCTCGCTGATTGTTCCCCTTTGCAGCCCTAGCAGCTCTGCAATCTCAGCATGAGTCATATCATATTCAGATTTATCGAGCTTGAAATCCTCATTCTTTAAGATCCCATAGAAAGGGATGTACTCATCTACATCATTTAGCATTTTCTTTTCCTTAAGACTGTAGGCTTTTCTAGATCCGAGTAGTCTTTACTCCAATCTTTAAATAAGTTTTCTATTTTAGGCTGCACCTTTGGCGCGAATACTTTTCCATACTCATAACCTAGCTGATACCAAAAAGATTTAGGCTTTTCTGGCTCTACTGGGGCTAGTAGCTGGATTTGCAAGTGTATTGTTTTCATATTGTTCCTATTGTTTAGTTGATGTAATTACTTCTATTGCCGATTGATAGCCATGCTTCCAAATAAATTCTAAATCTGCTTCTGTGTAAGGCTGCCCATTAGCTTTTAGCAAAGGGCTTAGCTTAACTTCATTCTTAGCCTTGTAAGCATTGTAAAGAATCGCCCAGATCTGAGCTGCGACTAAAGCAGCATAAGCGATCCACCATATAAAGCCAGCTTCAAACTTCCAAAGAATAAAAGCGCCAATTAAAAACATCATATCGGATAACTCTTTGCTTTATTCATAAGACTAAAGGCGCTTATTGGATAGCGCATCTTTGCTCCGCTTTTCCATATCGCTACTACTGTTTGATCCTCTACACCATAGCAGCCTTCATTGTTATAGCCTTGCTGTGTATAGCTATACAGGCGATTAAGGCTTTTATAGACTTTGCCCTCATGTTTGCATTCATCATTAGTTAAAACAATGTAGCCACCGCCCTCATTAGGCATCTGAGCTATAGCTTCTGCTTTGCTGTGTTGTGCATAAACTACTCCTGCAAAAAGAAGTAAAAATGCTGCGATCTTTGTATCCATTTTATTTCCCTCACTTGTTTAGGTTCTACAATCTTAAAGCATATTTGTAGAGAAGTGTAGAGAAGTTTAATTAGCAATTACCCTAGTAGTAACGCATTGCATTAATAGTAAAAAGTTTACTGATCGGGGCATTTTGTAAGGTAATGCAGTTGCATTACTAAAACAAATTTGATCGGGCTAATTTCTTTTGTAAGATGGCTTTTTTTCTGCAAGAGTAAGAGCAGTAACCTCTTTTTCTGGAGTGTATGAAGTCTAGCAATGCAAAGACTAATCCGCATTGGCAAGTTAGTTGTTTTACTAAGACTTTCATTAGTAGATTATATAACTACTATAGTAGTTTAAGTATTGTAGTTAATACTTCCTTTGAGGATGAGCAAACCTAGCCTAACCTAAGTTTGCCTTCATAAGAGCTTCCTTCTCGGAATCGCCTTAACCCGCCAGTCTTTCAAGGAATCGGCACTAGCTTCGCCACCGATTTTGCGCTGTTACATCCTTTCAACCCCTAGTAGCGCTTGTAACTTAATCGCTAGTGGTTTTCATGTCCCCGATTAAGTCCTAGCAGAAATAGAAAAAGCCCTTAAGGCAGCTCTAAGTTGATCTCATTTAACTAAAGATTCCCAACTTTAATTAAATGCTCAAAGCTGCCCTAAAGGCTCTGGGATTTTCATAAAGCTAACAGAGATCAATCTGCTGTAGAAATTATATCAAAATTCAAATTCCTTGTAGGCATATCTGCCATTTTTTTCTTTAAACCATCCGATCACTAGCACTCGCCACCCAGATTGCAGGATTTCAGGCAGAAACTCGGACTCCTCTATCTTGTGAATTCGAGCGCTCATATTGCTTTTGCTGGTAATTTGTACCCCAATAGTCTGCCCATTGCCTATGGCTAGTACATCAAAGATCCCAAATAGATCCTTTTTGCGCTTAGTAAAGGCATTGTAGGATTCCACAGTATCTACAAGGTATCCTCTTTCATGCAGTAATGCCTTAGTGCGCTGTGTAAGGCTACTCAAAGTCCGCCTGAGTAAGTTTGCCTTCTGAAGCTGCAATGATCGCGCTATGGTGCTTTTTAGGCACTTTACCGCCCCTCATGCCCCAAGCATAGACAGATACATACTTGCAGCCGATCTTTTCCGCAAAGCCCTTGATAGTGCCAAAAGCGCTTAAGCACTTGCTAAATTGAGTTTCCATTACTTCTCCTTTTGTAAACTTCTACTATTCTACATTATTTGTAGTGTTTTCATATGGTTAGCCATATTAGGGTTTTCCTTAGATGAATATTCTACAAATCTCTACAATCTGGATTACAATCTCTACATCAACAACACAAAAGGGAACAATGATGAAAATTATAGAAATCTACAAACAGCAAGAAAGATATAACTCAAGAATCAAAGCTACTGTTAGCGGAGCTTGGATGGCTGTCTTATCTAATGGCGATGAGTTTCCAATTTGCAGAGATTATGAAGCTAAAGATGCTGCTCATGCTCGCTTGATTTATGAAGAAGATCAAAAACAGTCCAGCAGATTTGATTTTACAAACCGCATCGATAGATAAATTAACCAGCCCCGAAAGGGGCTACCACAAAAGGAAACAATTATGAAAACTTGCACAGAATTAGGTTTAACTTTTGATTATGCTTTAGTAGAAAAATTTGCAGTATTGCTACAAGAAGGCTATCGCAAAGAAGCAGTTATAGAAAAAATGAATCTTCCTAAAGATTTATTTGATGCAGTAGTTCAGGCTTATTTTGCTGAAGATGGCGCTGGAATTTAATTAACAATAAGGAAACAATATGAAAGACTTTATCAATGGCATCATCCTAGGCTTAATTGCCTTTGCCCTTCCTACCATAGTCTATGCCTTTAGAGTAGGTGCGCTATGAAGCCAATTAAATCTATCTTTTGGCATATCTTACAAAAAGAAATACAGGCTAGAAAGGCAATGAAAAAAAATGGATAAGTTTGATAAATGGCTAATGGCAGGCGCAGAAGATGGCGCTGAATCGCAAGATCGCATCGATGAAGAAATTACTCGCCTGATGCACTCGGAATATGATCCAGATAACTTTGATAACTTTGTAGAAGCTATTGGAGAGGATTGCTTAGTGCAGCACAAAGATACTATAGAAGAAGCGCTAAGAAACAATGATAAGGCGCTGCTTGGCTTAGTAGTAAGCTGCGCTGTTTATGAATACTGGGAAAAGAAAGCGACAGAAGATGCGCAAGATCAAGAAAGCGCAGGCTTGTTATGAACAATGAACCAGTAGCGTGGATTGCTTACGATGAATTTGGTGATTTTATGTTGGAAGCTACACCTGAAGGTGATTATCCTTGGCAACCACTCTACACCCACCCAACAAAGACACTAACAGATGAGGAAATAACTAAATTGCATTTGGAGTGTTGGGATGAAATTGAATTTGCTAAAGCAATACTAAGAAAGGCACAAGAGAAATGAACGCAAATGAATTAGCTGATGTATTAGATAAAACAGGCTGGTATAAACGATTTACTGAATGGGATTTATTAGATGAAGCAGCCACCATGCTACGCAAGCAACAAGCTGAAATATATTCAATCAAAGGAATGTTTGTAAAATTAGCAGATGAAAACAACAAACTTAAAGATGAATTAGATACTGCTAACAAAGCCTATATGTGGATGGATGAAACCTACAAAGGTAAATTGTCTGAAATAAAAGCGTTAAAAAAAGAAAAAGGACACATTGGAGCGTGTCCTAATTCAGATGGTGCCAACAGCTTTGCTAAAGTAAGCCAGTCTATTATAGCAAAGACACTAACAGATGAGGAAATAATAGAAATAAGCAATGCAGTTACAAATCTTATTGATTCCAATGAAGGCTGGATTGAATTTGCTAGAGCAATACTAAGAAAGGCACAAGAGAAATGAATGACTTGATGGATTATGTTTTGCCTGTTTGTATTGTTGCCTTGACAATTTGTATGTGTCTAGGTTTGCTTAGATCTGCTGGATTTATTTAAAAGGCACAAGAGAAATGACTAATCAATTTTTAGAATTAGCAAAAGTAGATGTATCAGATCGAGTAAAGAAGAAGCAGTCATTTACTTATCTGAGCTGGAGCTATGCAGTCCATGAGCTGCTTAGTAGAGATCCGCAAGCTACATGGGAATACAGAGATCCTATGGTATTTGCAGATGGCTCGATGATGGTCTTTTGCTCGGTTACTGCCTTTGGAAAGACTATGACTGCCCAGATGCCTGTACTCAATCTAAACAAGGCAATTACTAATCCCAGCTCTATGCAAGTCAATACTGCAATGATGCGAGCGCTGACTAAAGCGATTGCCCTGCATGGCTTGGCTCTCTACATCTACCAGAATGAAGATCTACCGCTAGAGGATGAAGATGATCTAGCAGAGTTTTTAAAAGAATATATATCAAAGATAGATGCCAGCAAATCGGCTACAGAGCTGCGAGCTGTATTTGGGGAAGGCTATGCCCTGCTTAAGAAGCACAAGAGCCTAGCGCATGATTTAAAGACTTCTTATGACAATAAAAAAGGAGAGTTTGATGCTAAGAAAGTTTTGTAGTAATTGCCGAGTAGAAAGGGATTCGGCAAGTTTTATAGTAGTGAAGGTAAAAGGTACTAACCGAGCTAAATGCGGAGTTTGTGTAGCTAAATCTAAACAATTAAGGAATAAAGATGAAAAGTAATGACTATGTATATACAAAAGCAGGCACAGATATAACTATTCGCTGGAAAAAGCTATATGGCTATATCCCAGCATCGGAGCAAGCGCATATCAAAAAGAAGTGGGCGGATATAAAAGAAATCTGTAGCAAAGGAGTTGAAGATCTACAAATAAAAGAAGCCCCTAAAGCTGCGCAAATTTTTAAGTTGAAATCAAAATGATTCAAAATAAACTCTGCTTAGAAGCATTTAGGAAGCTAGATAAATCTGTGTATCATCCTGAAGAATTCTTTGCTCTAGGATGGCAAGCAGCAGTAGAAGCCATGAGCGCTGAATTTCAAAGAAGGTATATCGAAGAAGGTAAAGATCCCGATTTGATACAAATTAATCAATATGAACCAATACCAGAGGATGATAAAGAATGAGAGAAGAAGATTACTCAGAGCTGTACTTAGATGCAAAGCTCGCAATTAATAATGTTTATAAGCTGTGCCTTACTGGGCATTATGAAGATGCTATGAAGGCTGCTGAAGCTGCGAGTAGCATCGCTATACAGATGCGAGATCTTATAGAACTTAAATACAAAAAATAGGAGCTAAAAATTACTACTTTCACTACAGAAGATAGGATTGCTGCAACTGAAATAGAGCAAGGTACTCCAGAATGGCATCAGCTCAGGCTTGGCTGTGTTACTGGCTCTAGAGTTGCAGATGTATTAGCTAAGATTAAATCAGGCGAATCAGCCAGTAGATCGGACTATAGAACAGATCTAGTCATAGAAAGGCTTACTGGCAAGCCTACTGAGTTCTACTCTAATACAGCTATGCAATGGGGTACAGATCAAGAGCCTTTTGCTAGGATCAAATATGAAGAAATGTTTGAGCTATTTGTGCAGCAGATTGCTTTTGTAAAGCATCCTACTATCGAATTCTTTGGGGCAAGCCCTGATGGCTATGTAGGCATAAATGGATTACTAGAAATTAAATGCCCTAATAGTAAAACTCATATTAAATATTTAAATGATGGCAAAGCGCCTTCTAAATATATCCCACAGATGATGGCTCAGATGGCTTGCACAGGGCGGAAATGGTGCGATTTTGTATCTTTCGATCCTAGAATGCCAGAAGGGTTAGATTTCTTTGTAGTGCGCCTTGAAAGGGATGAGGAGTATATCAAGGCAATGGAAGCAGAAGTGCAGCAGTTTTTGAATGAAGTAGAGCAGGAACTTACACAATTAAGGAAGAAACTAAATGATTAGATATGATGTAATTACAAAAAATGGCAGCTATACCAAAGATGGAGTAGAAAAGACTAAATGGCTAAAAGTAGGAGTCTGCATGGATACTAAGCAGGGCGCTTTAGCAATTAAGTTAGATTCTTTGCCTGTGCAGTTTGATGGATGGCTGAGTTTAGCCGAGCCAAAGGTAAAGGATAACTTCACTCCTAGGGGGAATGATGAGATGCCTAAAGCATCCTCTGATCTCGATGATTCAATTCCTTTCTGACCATGCAAGCCTACTTTACAGAAGTAATAGTTAAGCTGCTGCGCCAAGGGCATTCAATAGAAGCCATCGAGCTTGCAATGAAAGCCGAGCTGGAGATCTTAGAGCAGTCTAAGCCCTTGCTCGAAGCCCAAGCTGAAGCAAAGTTTGCCCCTTAACAATGGAGAGAGATAGGCTTAATCCTTCACGGCTTGCGCTGCCCAAGCTCCTATCAAGGCAGCACCTATGAATGGATCTAATACTTACCAGCAAAGACAATCTACAGTTAATTGGGGAGAGATCCTCTTTGAGCAGCATTGTGTAAGCAAAGGGTATAAGTATTGGCGATTAGGAAGCGATGAAAAGAATGGGGTTATAAGCCATTTTTACAGGCTAAACCCTTTAATTCGCAATCTCCCAGATTACATAGTAGATACTGGCAGCGCTACTTTTGTAGTAGCAGTCAAAGGCACAGCAAATTTTAAAGAGAAGGAAGTCAATATGCTTCCTCTATTTTTGGAATGGTACAGCTCCAAAGAATGCCAGCTTGTGTATGCTTTTTGTTTTAAAGATACAGCGCCTAAATTGGTCTATCCAGAAAAGATTATCGAGCTGTATAAAGTAGAGCAGGATAAGCAATGGAGCGATGGTATTGTGTACCGCACTCTTAAGCTGTAGTTAAGACTTCAAATACCTTTTTAGTCTTGTAGATGCGATCTTGTAGCCCATTAGTGCCACCATTAATGCGCCTTGTAACCTCGGTAATAGTTTCATCGGCTAAACCCCTATCTGCGATCTGATTTAAAGCCTTCCTATGCCAAAACCAGCCTGCGGATAGGGAAGCATACTTCTCTGTGGTTAAAAGGTCTGGAAAGCTCACTAAATCGATTCCTAGGGCATCTCCGCATCGCATATATGAATCTTTGCCAGTTAGCTGTAAAATGCCCCTTCCCCTGTACTTAAACCCATCCCCATCTTCTGTATTGCCCATGCGACCAGAATAAACTTTATTAGCGATCTTTTCTGGGTTTCTAGCATATTGGTTAGCGATCTCAATAGTAGGGAATCGAGATCCCCAGATAGCCATTAAGCCATTAGCGCTGTAGTTTAGATTCTCGGTAATATGCCTAAACCAGTTGCTTTCATGCGCGCATTGCCCAATAAAATGAGCCTGCCTAATATGGGTAACAATCTCATACTTCTTAAAAGTAAACTCTAAATGATCGAACCAACTAGGGTTTATACCTAGCTGCTGGAGCTGCGAGATCTTCATTTTTTGGAAAGGTTAGCCATTATTCGGCTGCCAAATAGGAAGCCAAAAGCAATATTGGCTGCTTCTAGTCCAATGCGCTGAATATAGGGATCTACAGGAAGGTACAAAGTAGAGATGCCTAATGCAATAACAACTAAAGCACCTATATAGCGAGCAGAAGCCCTTAAATCAATTACCCATTGGCTAGGCTGCCCATAGGGATTATCGAGCTTTGCAAGCGCTTCTAGCCTGTCAATCTCAGATTTATCTAGTTCGATCTGCTCTGCAATAGTAGTAGGGCGGACTCCGCCTGTAAATTTGCCGATAACTTGCTTAATGCCTTCTATGCCGACTGGCACAAGAGCGCCAATTATGGTTTCCAAAATCATACTTAATCCTGATTTTTAATTAAAACAAGCTGAAAGTAGCAAGATACTTGCTCATTATCAGTAGAAGATTTAGCTGTAGCGCTAATGCAAGATTCTGCTTCTAGTCTAATTGGGTAATTAAAATCAAAAGGTACTTTGCCTTCTGAGAAAGAAACAATCGCTGAAGTATGAATAATCCCTGCTGGATCTCTATATTTAAGCCTGCCTGTAATTGTCTTGCCTGCTTGAGTTGCTCCAGTACTCATAGAGCCAGAAATTAAATACCCTGTATGTCCGATTGGTATAGTGTAATGCCCCATCAAAGAGCCATTTTCAGTAGCTAGAATATGCCCATAAATAACAGCAGGAATTCCGCCTGTTACTGTTCCTGTGCCGATAGAAATATTGCCAGCATTGCTTTTTCCTGATCCTACAGAAGTTACTAAAACTGATTGAATTTCTGTATATTGATGAACAGTATTTACAGCAGTTTGACCATTAAGAGTTACTGTTTCAGAAACTTCTCCGCCTGTGCCATTAATGCCTAGAATATAAATTTGTCTAGCGCCTGTGCCTGCTGATGTATCAGAAGCGCTTGTAGAAGATACAGTCATTATTACTGGGGAAGTAGCATGAACATAAAGCCCACCAGCAGTCCATATAGTTTCTTCTGCTGCTGAATCTACATCGGGATTGTAGCCAAAGATATGCCGAACTTGATGCCCTCGGATTTGCCCTCTGGCTAGTTGCAGCTCAAAAGGCTCAGATTTATTCCATCGAGTGAGCGACTCATTTATATTGCTCATTTTTTAATGAATAAGTCCGCAAGATAAGTAATAAAGCCACCGCCTACAGAAGCTACACCCATCAGCGCCCATAGCGATCCCTTAGATCTTTCAGCCATAGCAAGGAGCTTTTTAATATCAGACTCCATTGCATCTACTTTTTTTTCCATCTGCTCAAATTGCGCTACTAGCTTGCCATATTTGTATGGATCTAAGAAATCATCAGCCATGATTATGCTTTCTTTTTAACAGTTTTCTTTACCGCTACTTTTTTAGCAGCAGGCTTCCTAGTTGCTCTTTTTACAGCAGGCTTTATTTTAGCTTCATGTTCTAATTCTGCAAAGAATTTATCTAGATCAACTGCATAAGATTTGTAGTAGCCAAATTTGGCGAGTAACCATTCAATCATTTTTATTCCTTATTTGGGAAAGAAAGATTTAGAGCTGCTAATTCTTCTACAGTAGTTACTCCAGCAATAGCAGTTTCTAAATGATCTAAAGTTGCTAAAACATCAGCTCGATAAGTTGTAATATCAGCAGGAATCTCAATTGCTCTTTCAGCTTTGCGAACTACAGCCCAATCAGTTTGCAAAAGGATTGTATAGGCAGTATTGCGAACTTGAGCAATAAAATTAGATTTCAATCCTTTGGTAACTACTTGCTTAGTAGTATCTTCCATTTTTTCAGTAACAGGATTCCATTTCTGAACATAGAGTGGAGTGCCATCTTCTTTAAACTCAGGCTTATCTTCTAGAGCTTTAGGATTCTCGATATTGCCATCCCAGTAGAAAACATCTGAAGCTCGAACTGCATCAGCTACTTCAGTTATACCTACTCTAGCTTTATCTTCAGCAGTAGCAAAGCGAATCCAGTTAGAAGGATATTGATTGCCTTCTGCATCTGTAAATGGTGTATCAATTTGTAATGGTTTTCCATTGATTAAAAACATAATTTCTCCTAGCGCCCAAGGCTATATTTAAAAGGTGATTCAGCAAATGCCATATATATATAAGTTCCACCGCTTGCGTTTTTATTACTACTTGTAACCCTAAGTTTAAAACCATTACTTAAAAAGTCGTATGACGGGTCTGAACTTTCAGCATTACTAAGGCTTGGATACAATTCTAAATCAACAATATTGCTAGGATTTCTAGTTGAATCATCAATAATCCAATGTGCTGTTGTATCGGTTCTTTTCACCATTAAAAATTTAGGTCTAAACCCTAAATGCACAAAAGTTCCATCAGTAGAGCCATTGCCTGTGTATGAGCCAAACTTAGAATAGCCAGCTACTTCTGCAAAGCAGTAGGCTACATAGTTAGAACTAGATTGATTTACACCAACATTTGAGCCAAGACTAAATGTTGAAGAAGTTGGCGATGTGTTATTCCATGCTGTTGAATCTGTAACAGAGCCATCAGTCAAATCTAAATATAACTTATTAGTGTTTCCAATATTAGAGTTATAGCAAACCCAGTTATAAGCATTTACTCTTGATTTAATAATAATCATACTAGGTGCTACACCCAAACCATGCCCTACTGTTGCGTTTGAGCCATTGCCTGTATAAGTAACCACACTAAACCCAGCAGTAGGATTAGCACTTACTGTAGATGTAATAGAGCCAGCAGTATTAGATACTCCTGTGCCATTGGCTTTCCATTGCCAGCCTACATAGGTTGCACCACTTGTATTTGTGCTTCCGCTTGTGCCAGCTATTTCTGTTCCAAGGGTAAAGCCATTTGATGCAAAAGCAGTTAATCCAGTACCAGCAGTTGCTGTTCCTTCTGCATCTGTGGAATCTGACCAAAGAGGCTTAGTAATTCCTCTTATTGAATCAAAAAGCGTATTTCTTGAAGATGTACTTCTAGTTTTTAACCAAACCAAATCAGGTTGAAAACCAGCAGTATTAGCAACTGATAATGTTGCATTTATTCCAGTATACAAAGTAGCATCCATATACTTATTACCAGCCTTAATACTTGGCTCTGGTAAGTTAAAAGTATTGAGTGCTACAAAGCCTGTTGGGGGAGTGTAGGAGAATGGGCGCTGACCGAAGTTCATTGCGCCATTACCTGCGTTTACAGATAATGTTGGAAAATATACATCAGTAGATGCAACTGTATCGGTAACTTGTAAAGTATTGTTTTTGTAAAACTTAACTTCCCTTGTAGCTGCATCGAAAGTAATACCAATTACATCTCCAGTTGTGTAGGTTGCAGCAGCAGTTAAACCGCCCTCTGCATAAACATACCCAGCTTGCCAGTAACCATATTCAAAGCTACCAGCACCAAGTATTCCTGATAAAGAATCGCTTGCTCGCATAATTCCAACAGAATGAGAATCGGCAGAAGTTGGAGTATATTCAAAGTACCATTTGCCAGTTGGCATACCAAAAGTTGCTCTTACCTTTACCCATGATGCTGAACCAATAGAGCCATTTAAATTGCCATTAGTTAAAACAAGTGAAGGATTATCATCTAAAGGATTTAATACACAATAATTACTAGCCAGCGCACTAATAGTAGGCACATCTACCATACTGTCATAAGTAGTGCCAGCAGTTAAGCTAATGTTATTAGTAGTCCAGTTATTTCCATTGCCTGAGAAATCATTGCCTAGTGTAGTAGTAGAAGCATTATCGCTAAATGGCAAAAAGAATCCATTAGTGCCATAAGTGCCACCATACTTCTTAGGCTTCCATACTCCAGTTATAGGATTTGCTTCACCGAATGAAGATGGGGTAAGGGCTTGACCATCAATGAAGTTTACTTCAGTTAGATAGCCATCAAAATACCATGATGCATTTCCGCTACTTCTTCTAGCAATTACCGATGCTGTAGAGCCAGCATTCCATTCAAATACATAATTTTGCGATGGATAACTTGCTGTAGCAAAAGAAGTAACTTGTGTTCCGTTAATATATAACTTAACTCTATTTGTGTCTGTAGCTTGAGTAGTATCTACAGAAGCAACTAAATGATACCAAGCTGATGGGTCACGAAATACTTGTGTGGTTAATAAGTTATAACTTCCAACATTGGCATCTCTTAACTGAATACTATCGCCAGCATTATTTGTGCCTGAGCCAAAGCCTAAAGTATCTTGTTGAGAAGATGCACCGCCAAACAATGTATCAAAAGACGAATCATTGATAACCCCTCTTTTAATCCATTTTGAAATAGTAAATATTTTATTATTTGTTGGGCTAGCTACAGATGTTCTATTTAAATAAGCAGAAGCACTAGAGCGAAAGCGCAAAGAGCGAGTTAGGTTATACCCTTCATCGCCCTGCAATAGATTATTAGCAATTATGCTCATTGATTTACCTTATTTAACATCAGTAACAAGTCTAGCTGTAATGCGAGTTCCGCTTTCTACATAGTAAGCTAAAACATCTACAGCGCTTGCAGTTGCAGTAAGGCTCGGTACTGTGCCACCGCTAAATTTCCAGCTAGATCCATAAGCTAAAGTTCTAGGAGTTGCGCCCTGAGTAATAACAATAACTCCTGATTGACCTGCTACTAAATTGCTAGGATTAGCTAAAGTGCTATTTTCAGTAGTGGTATGGGTAAAGTTATTAGCTGCTGAAAAATCAGAAGCAATAGAAGATCCTGAGCTAGTCAAAGCCACAGCAGTACCTCTTTGCGCTTTGCTAAATGCTTGTACTACATCAGTAAATGCAGTATCAGCATCATAGGCTTGCACATTAGTGCCAATTACTAAGCCAGCAAAGCTAGTTACCGCATCAGTAGTTTCATTAAAAGTAACAATGCTAATCCAAGCATCATTATCTGCATTGCGCTTTTTAAGAATATTTGTAGTAGTGTCATACCAGAGCTGATTAGCAAAAGTAGGGCTAGGCGCAGAAGTGCCTGATTGAGTTGAGCCTAATGCCTGCAAAGCTCCATTAAGATCAGCTCTAAATGCTGGGAAGCCTTGATTGGCAATAGTTAGATCATGTTGCGACATATATTCTCCTAGGTTACAAGCTCGCCATATCCTTTGGCTACATAATCAAAAGTACGACTTACCACAGTTCCGCTTGAATTCTTGAATCTAATTGTAAAGCCTGATGCTGATTTTGTGGGTATTTCGTAGAAATCCCCTTGCTCCAAATTCTGTCCCATGATGCCGATAGAAGGCGATACCTTAAAAGAAGGAGTAAATACCACAGAATATCCCCCAGCTCCAGTACCGCTAACTATATCATCGCCACCGATTACTCTATCTGGCATATCTACAGCAATAGTCAAAGTTTTAAGGATTGGGCTTGCAGTATCATCTGTAGAAGTTAGCACAGCTTTAAACCTAAATCCTCTAGCCTTGTAATCTCCTACAAAGAATTTCCGATATGCCGACCAGATCGCAGGAGAGCTATTTGGATCATCATCTGTAGTAGATACCCATAACTCTACATTAGTATCATCAAAATCATCTGGATCTCCATCAAATTCGCCTACAGCAGAATCAAACTCGCCTTCTTTAGAGTCGAAGGTATTTACATAGTCTATCCTGCCTACATCTACAATAGCTGTAATTCTGCTTGTATAGATGCTGCCTAAGTCTAAATAGTTCTCAAAGAAGTAAGTCCCTTCTGTAGATGTAGAGCCACCGCCACCATCAAATAAACCCTCTACATCATCAAATAAGCCTGTAGCAGAATCAAAATCAATAGCTGTATCTAGAACAAGCCCATCCTCTCCTAATGAGCATTCTACTTTTTGACCTAAGAAATTAGGCGATTCTGTAATTGTTTCTACTACATTCAGCCCAGAAATGTCATTAATAATCGCTACCGACTCTGTAGCTAAGAGTGAGGAGAAATCTAGTTTGTCATAAGCCTTAATAAAGTAAGTTCCTGTCATAGCAGGCACTACAGCAGTATTAGCAGGGCGCGCTACCTTATCAATAATATCTATGGCATCTGAATAAGTAGCCCCAGTAGTGAGCCGAGAATGGCGGATTCTGTAATAAGCTAGATCAAGATCTGGCACAGGAGTCCAAGATAAATAAGCCTGTGTGCCTATGATATTTACAGCAAAATTGGTTACATTCGCAGGCGGAAGGGTTTTACCATAGATCTGAGTAGTTAGCTCTGTGGGCAGGCTGCGCTTCCCAATAGTGTTAATTGCAAATACTTTAAAGGTATAAGTCCCCTCTAGGGCATTGCGAATATCTACAGAAGTCGCAGAAGTTACTGGTAGATTTACAAAGTTGCGATCATCTACCTTATAAGATACTTGATAGCCTGTGGCGCGATCTACTGGACTCCATGAAAGAGTAACCAATACATTAACATCTGCATTTTCTTCATAAAGAGTTTCAGAAGAAACCAGATTATTAGGCGCACTAGGCACAACTGATAAAGAGCTAATTACCCTAGGCGCTAGAATTAATCCTTGTTCTACCTCTGCATATTTAGCAGGATTATGCGCAAGAGCTGTAATAGATAGCCCATCTGCTTCTTCCACAATAGAAGTAACCCTAAAAGTCTGCAATGAAAGGGTAGAAGTTTGCACCATCCAGATTGCATTAGTAGCTGGGATCTCGCTAAATGGCGAAGATACAGTAATGGTGTTTGTAGCTACATTGCTTATATTTTTAGTTTCTAAAGTTCCGCTAGGCAGGATTACAGATAAAGTCCCTGTAGCAATATTAGCTATTCCGCTTACATTCTGATCCAAAGTAAGTACATTAGTAGAAGCGGATTGAACCCTTCCGCCTGTCCTAGTACCAGCTCTGGCTTCATCTGCTATCTGAATGACATTCGATGGGCGAATCTGATTGCCCTCGATTCCTGTCTTAAATGTTACTAATTCTGTTTCTGATTGCTCAGTAAATAGAATCCAGCGCCCTGCTCGGTTAGCCTGCCCTCTAGAAGTACACCCTACAGCTATTACTTCAGTTTGCACAATGCCATAGCGAGCGATGCCATCTGCATCCTCAACATACTCGACCTTTTGCCGATAGAAATCTTCTGGATCATTCCAAGTAACTAGGGCTACTGTATGGCGAGCCTTGATAGCGCTGCCTTGATAAGAGAAAACTCCATCGACTACATTAGAATTAGAGAATTGATATACAGGATCGCTAGGCGCATCATAGCCAAGGGTAATCGCGCCACTAGCCCAATAAGGCATACCCCTAAAGATAGAAGCCATATTGTTAATGACTGTGTAGGCTTCTTCCCTAGTTTGGAAATAGATATTGCAAGTATATCTAGGCTCTGTACCGCCAAAACCATCAGGCACTAGCTCATCGCAATAGCGACCAATGGCATACAAAGTCCATTTATCGACTTGCGCTTCTGGAATAAATCCGCCTAATCCATATCTGCTATTAGTTACCAGATCATAGAAACACCATGCAGGGTTATCAGTCCAAGCTACCTTAAAAGTACCATCCCATATCCCAGAATAAGCTCTAGTCTGTGGGTTATAGTTTGATGGGATCTTTACCTTAAGAAGTCTTAAATCATAAGATCTCCTAGGGATTGAATCAAACTGAGAAGCATCAATTCGGACTCCTACAATAGCTGAGTTAGGATACCTAAATTTGCCATCAATAATCTCTGTGTAAGAATCCCAGAAAGTCTTATTTTGCAATGCTGAAGAAGTGCTATCTGCTGTAATCCTGCGAACTCGAATATCCCAAGGAGCATCTCCAGTTAATTCTATTCTGTGGCTTTTTTGATATTTAGAAGTAGTCTTGCCTGTAATTGTTGCGAATGCAGTACCAAAGTTCCCATTTACAGCGCTAATATAAGGGCTTCCAGAAGTGATAACTATTCTCATTTCCCATAAGCCAGAAGTCTGCATAGGCATGGTAAAAGTTTTTACAGTAGTTCTATTTTCTTGATAGCCATAATCATCCCAGTAGCTATCTACTGTTTGATCTACTTTAGTAGTAATTCCAGCAGTTAGCCAAGTTCCGCTAGATTGCAGCTTGTATTGAGCTACATAAACTGCGCTATTGCTTGTGTCTGTTACTGCCATCTGCATTTGATAGATAGCCTGATTTGCCTGTGCAGAAGTGGTAGATACAATATTTACTGTATCTGAACTCCATTGCGATCCTAATATTTGCGGAACATAGCCACCGCCATTAGATTGAACATCAATAGCATATTGAACTGAAGCGCCATTAAGATCGCCATTACTTGTATTTTGTTGGGTTAAAACAGGGATAGAGATAGTTACCCTTACAGCATCTATTTCTGAATTGCTAATCTGCCTAACAATAGGAGTAGCAGCTTCTACCTGAGTAGATACACCTATTTCATTTTCGACATTAGGAAAGCCCTGAATATAGCTTTGCCCTTGTGTGCCTGTGGTGCTAACTACTGTAGCCCCAGTAAAGTTATAAGAGCCATTCGGATTCTGCAAAGGAGTTTCATTAAAGAATACTGATTTTAAGCCTTCAGCCAATCCTTCAATTTCGCCTTCAGATACCAGATCCAAAACAGAAGCATAAGCAATAGATCGCAAAGAATCAGGAGATTCCTGCGCAACCCTTCCGCTACCGCCACCGCCACCGCCTTTACCACCGCCACCGCCCCCAGCGCCTTTAATAGTTTTCTTGTTCATGGCAATTCCTCTGCGACAATGCCAGCGCTAATAACCGCGCTACCTACAATCATGCGCCCATATCCCACAGGCACAGGATAACCCTGAGCTGTAGTATTAACTCCACCATTAAAGGCATAAGATGGCTTATTGTCTGGCTGATTATTAGAAGTATCGGCATTTAAACTAGGCATTGGGGTTAGCATCTGTACTACCCCACCGATTACCATTGCAATACCAGCGCTCATCAAATAAGGAGAGATAGGCGCTAAGAATGGAATAAAGGAAGCTGCGATTAAGACTGCTCCTAGAATGACATTTAGTGTACCGCCCCCAGCGCCCTGCAAAATAGGCACAAATTTAATAGAGTCTTTGCCAGAAGGATTATGCAGCTCATCTACCGATTTAGCTTCTTTGCCGACTAAGACTTTATAAGCTATCCCTCTTTTCTCAGAATCTACTAAATGCTGCTTAAATTCTGGAAAGTTAGCGCATAAAGCCTTTACCGCTTCTGCTGGATTGCGAACATCAAAATCAAAGCTCTTACCGAACTTTTTTCCTAATTCACCGAGTAGCTGTATTTTTTTCATATCTTAGATATACCATTGCATTTTTAAGCCAATAACCGCCAAAAATATCTCTAGTAGATAGCCTTCCATGAACATGATGCAAGATCATATTATCGCCTAAATAAATAGCCCCATGATTCGGAACTGTAGAATTAACTGTCATTAATATGACATCGCCACAGCTCAATTCTTCTAGGGTTATTCTTTTAAATCCTGCTTTTTCAAAGTTATCTAAATAAAGATTACCCCCCATTTTCCACCATTCATCGCTTCTTTCAAAGTCTAAAAGGCTTATATTTTTCTCCTGAGCATACCAATCGCGAATAATGGCATAGCAATCTAGTACCCCATGCGACCATTGCCGACCCACTAAAGGCGCAATATAACCGCTAGGCTCTATATATTCCCATTGCTCGCTAGGTATTCCACAGATAAACCAAGGCAATCCGCTACCCTCACAAGCCACTAGATCAGCCTGAGAAGGCTTTGCGCTCATATTTGGATGGCTGTGTATAACTGCGACTATTTCGCCTGCTGTATCGGCTTTCTCATAGTCTAGGGGATCTAAGATAAAGTTATCCGATCCTTTTGCTAGGTTTTTTGCAGGGCAATAAACTTGCTTACCATTCTTAATAATGACTAGCCCACAGGCTTCTCTGGGGCATTCTGCCTTTGCTTGCTCTACAAATTTAGCTTTTACTGTTTCTGAGAGGATCATTTTAAGAGAGAAGCTGCTGGGAAGCCCCCGAATGGTAATTCAGCAGAAGTACCAAATCGAACCTCACAGGAGCTTACTCGCTTTCCGCAAGCATCTTGAGCGAGTGTGCCTACCGCTACATCGCTAGTATTAAAGTAGTTTGTGCCTGTATATCCGCATTCTGCGCCCCTGTATTTCCAAGGGCAAATATTTTGGATGATCTGCCTTCTAGGTAATCGAACTCCCTGCACATCAAAAGAAGCGGATAATTCAAACTCTACTACTGTTTTGCTTTCCCCAGTTTTTCGCTCGATGTAATAAATATCATCAGGGAATTCTGCTGTAGGATCGGCATCAGGGTTTACCCCACCATCAAAATTAACCGCATCCAGATACTTTTGCATGGTGCGCTTTCTAGTTACCTTAGCGCCTAGCAGATCATCATAAGCCAAAACTAGCGCAGTAATAATCCCAGTAAGGTTAGATACCACCATTTTTGGTCTAGGAATCTGTCCGCCTGTAGAAAACTCAAAGCCTGTTATCTGTACTGGATAGGGTAAATACTCTTGCCCCTGCCAAGTAACAGCCTGAGTAAGCTCATTAGTGCCAGCATGAAAATAATAAATATCGCCACCAAAAGGAGCAGCATCAAGCTGGAATAGCTCGATGATCGCATTAGGGGCTAACTTTTGTAGCTCAGAAGAAATCTTTGTAGGGTAATTATCCAAGATCAAATACTTCCTCAAAACTGGCTGAGATATTGTAGCAATCGATTTCTACAATAGAAACATCCCAATCTCTGCAAATCCATTTACCAGCAGCGCCTAAAGGCGGAGTCCAATTAAAGAAGTCTGTGCCAGCTTCAGCAGTTAGGAAGGCATCAATAGCAGTAGCTTCTGTTTCTGTTCTACCATTAAAAGATAGATTCCAGATCCTAGGATTCTGATTTATGCCAAATTGCGCTCTCTGCTCATATCCATCACCGAACTTAATTGATAAAACAGCAGGCTTTTTCTTTAAAGAAGCGCCATAAGAAGGAATATAGGTAAATGTACTCATGCCAAAATACCGCCTGCTCTTTTCTGTTTAACTAATTCAGCCTTAACAACATTGCCAATTAAGACTCCTAATTTATTTCCTTGTTCAGCATCTACTGATCCATTTTGCATATTGACATTAACAATAACATCTCCAACACTAGATCCGCCATTAGGGATAATCATTCCATCGGTAGAAGGCACAAAGGTTTCTGCACCGCGCTCGCCAACCAAATAAGAGCTGCCTGCATTTACTTGCCCACCGAATGCTCGCATACCGCCCGAATATGGCGCGCTATAGTCTGTTATAGGTGCAGCTCCGCCAACTCTAGTGCCACCAAAGCCAGCAGTAAATCCAGAAGTAAGAGCGCCAACAATAGGAGCGACAATGGCTTGCCTAATCATCAGCTTTGCAATATCAGCAAGGATAGAAGTAACCATAGAGCTAAATGCTTGAGCTGCTGTTTGACTACCACTAATCATATTAAATAAGCCATCTTCAACACTTCTTAAAGAGCTTGTTACTAAGCCATTAGAAAGGTTTGCTAGGTTTCTGGACTCATTGCTATATTTGGCTAAAGCTACTGCTGCGCCATACTCATAGGAGCTATTTAGGCGCTCTTGTGTTTCATAATTCTCATTAGCTTGAGCTACTGCATTCTCATATCCGCCTGCCAAGATAGCAGCCTGCTCATTGTAATCCTTGAGCTTTAATCTGCCTTCTTCATATTGCTTAGTAATCTCTGATTGAGTATCTAAGAAGGTCTTAGTAATAGTAATAAGATCTGCCTGCTGTTTCTTCTCAGCATCAGTCATAAACATTCCAGCAATATCTAACTTTGCTTTTGCTGACATTTCAGCAATAGAAGCAGAGAATTTGCTATTTGCATCCTGCGCTCTGCCTAATCCTTTTGCATATTCTTTTGCTTGCTTTTCTATTTCAGCAAGATCCACAGGCACAGGAGCATTCTTTGTACCTTCTGGCTTAGGCACAGGCGGATTCATTAACTTATCTTTATTGAGAAGTGTTTGCAAATCAATAAGAGTTTTCTTTTGCTTTTCTAAAGAAGCTAATCGCTCATCTCTAGATGCGCCTAATGGAAAAGCCCAAGCATTTCTAACATTAACAATTTCTTTTTCAATCGCCTTAAGCTGCTCATCATAATCAGTAGAGCGCAAGCCCATTGCTAACATATCCATAAAGCCCAAGCCATTAGCTCTAGCTACTAGGAATTCAGAAGTTAATCTATTTAAGTAAGGCAATATATCATTAGCAATAGACTTGCCTAAAGCAGATCCTACAGTAGAAAGGCGAGTTAAATTATCATTAAATAATTCTGCATTCTTAGCAGCATTAGTAGAGATAACCGCGCCAAATCGCTCTAGCTCATCTCCAGCTTCTTTGATCCCAGAAGCGCCTGCATTTAGTAAAGGAATAAGATCAGCTCCAGCTCTACCGAAAAGCTGTACTGCTAAAGCTGTTTTAGTGGCGCTATCTTCATAGCCAGCAAATTTATTAGCGACTTCATCTAATACTTGACCACTAGATTTAAGAGTGCCATCTGTATTCTTAATGGAGATGCCCATTGCAGCAAAGGCATTGCGAGCTGTGCCAGTATTGTTGGCTGCTTCAATCATGCCTTTAGAAAGCCTGACTAATCCGCCCTGCAACTGCCCAGCATCAACATCGGCTAATTTAGCAGCATACTGTAATTTAGAAAGCTCCTCGACTGATAAGCCAACCTTCTGAGCCATCTTGCCAGTAGCATCAGCAAGATCAATCTGAGTCTTAATGAAGCCAGCAGCCGAACTAGCTCCATACAAAGCAGCAAGAGATCCTGCTGCTGTCTTAGCGAATGAAGAAATCTGCTTGAAGTTTTTTTCAGCAGTATAAGAAGCCTTAGATAAAGCAGCAGTAAATTGTGCTGTTTCAGCAGTAAGAGAAACTACTAATGATCCTAGTGAGCCAGCCATTATTTATCTTTCCTCTTTACCCTGTGCGCAAATTGCGCTTTTATAACATCTGCTGCCTTTGCTTTTGGCGCTTCATCAACTCTGAAATATGCCAGCCATTCAGTAATTTCAGCGCTATCCATCCTTCTTAACATCTCTCCGACTGGCATCCCCAACTTCAAAGCTAAATCAAAATAAAACCTTCTTTGTGGGCGGAGTTTTAGTTTTTTGTTAGATTATCTAATTCTTCTTCAGTTAATCTATTTAACTTCTGCGCTACCTTTACACATCGCTCAAGAGCATTCGCTGATTTCTGACCTAGCAAGGCAGCATCCTCATTAGAGAAGATTCTTTTACCATCTTCCCCAACAGCAGTAAAAGCAACTAACCTAGCCCGAATATTGTCTAGATTAGTGCCTTTAGTAGCTACTAGGCTTTGCTCCCAAGCATCTCGGCTTTCGCCTGTCATTAAGGAGATGTATATTTCGCCACCCCACTCAGGAACTTTTACTAACTCTTTCTTTACATCATTTGCTGCCAGTATTGCATCTCTGTTTAGGAGTGTCATTTTAGCTCGCTGTAATTGCGCCTGTGATTTCTAAAGTTACATTGGCTTCCACTACATTATCTACTGCGCCTGATACAGCAAAGCCAGTAACAAAAGCAGAAAAGCTCCAAGTAGTAGAAGGGCTATCATCTGTGAAAACCATTTTAAAGTTGGTTTCTGTGCGAGCTGCTCGCTTTGCTCTTAAAGCGATATGCTGGGCATTATCAGGAATGTAGTTAATAGTAAAACTTAACTGACCTTCATCTGCTAAACCCATGCGCTTCTCTTTAGCAGCAGAGCTTAAATCGGTTACATCAATAACCGCAGCAGAGCCACTCGGACCACTAAAAGTCTTAATTTCTGGAATGGTAGAAAATACTTCAGGAGAAGCTCCATTACCAATTTTGATTAACATCCCTTGTGCTTCTAAAGCTGCTGAACTCATAATTAACTCCTACCTAGTTTGCCATACATAATAATCCTGACTGATTCTATAAATACTCAAATCAGGCTCAAATAAATCTTGATCGGTCTGCATTGTAGATTTTACTACACCGCCTTCCATTGCACTTCTTACTGATTCTGCTAAAGATTTGCAAGCAGAATAAGTATTTGCATAAGTATCCACCTGAATCCGAACTAAATCAATAGATGAACCGCCATCTAAAGTATTCTCAGGAGTCGATGAAATCCGAGAATAAACAATATAAGGCGCTACTACTTTCTCAGGCGCTACCAATGGATAAACCTTACCACTAGCCAAGCCAGATAGAGCTGCATAAATTGTAGTTTCTATAGTCATTTTTTAGCCAGTTTCTTTGCCTGAGTTTCAATAGCCTTGCCTAATCTTTGCTTAATTACATCTACAGCCTTAGATTTATTAGCTTCAAAAGAAGGTCTTAAAAATGGCTTTGCTTGCATTTTAGCAGTTCCGAACTCCAAAAAGCGCCAATAATATGCCTCGCCTTGAGTTTTATATGATTTTCCTACTCTACCTCTCCTGCGATTATAGGCAGTATCTTTATACTGAGCTTTGCCTTGGCGGATACCCACAAAGAAGGTTTCTCTGCCAGTAGCCGAATTGCGCCTACTTCTGTAGCGATAAACAGCAGTTTTAAGATTGCCAGTTTCGCCTGTAGGTACTCTGCCCTTTACATCATCTACAATTACCTTAGCAGCAGCGCTTACTGCGCTCCTTAGTGGTCTAGCCTGTATTTCCTTTGGAAGCATCTCAAGAGCTTTCTGTAGCTCCCTCAATCCCTCTATTTTGACTGTCATCATGGCTTTTTGACCAATAACTCTACACCATCAGCCCTGCCTATCTCAGCCATATATACAATGTCATAATCCACACCATCATAATTAATTAAGGCAGTTTCATCGAAATCTTCCCTAAATCGAATGCGGAATTTAAGAGTAGCTTCTGGAATAAACTGAGCTGCTGCAAAATATTCGCGCCCAGTTACAGGCACTTTCTCAGCCCATACTGTAGCTAAAACTGTATAAGTAAGGATCTCAGCGCCATAAGAATCCCTTGTAGAAGTCTTTACTTTGATCTGAATTCTGCGATCTAATTTTCCAGCTTTCATAGCTTCCTCTTAAAAACAAAAGATCCAATATCTTCTCGACCTAAAAAAGTTTCTACATTAGTAAACTCTACTAGGGTAAACCCGAAATTACTCATAAAAGCCATTAAACCAGTTTTAGTCCAATACCAGCAATGCTCATCTGGTCTAAAGTGCTTGCTGCCTACAATATGCTCTTTGTCCCTATAAACAGGGCATGAAATAAAAGCATAAGTCTTAATATTGTCTAGCAGAGCTGTAGGGTTATGGATATGCTCTAAAGAATCCCAAAAGCTCATAGCATCTATTTTACTTGGCTCTCGATATTTGCCAACTGATTTCAACCAATCTACAGCGCAGGGATTAATGTCAAAGCCATAGCCATTAGGCAATTCTTTAATAAAAGCGCCTGAGCCTATGCCAATATCTAGCAGCTCATCAAATTTATATTGATTAACTATATCTAGTCGAGCCTGATTGAGCTTTCTGCCCATATCTGTTTTTTCCATCTCCTGATACTTCTGCCAATAGCCAGCATCATAAGGAGCTTCTTCTACAGGGTAATAGCCTATTCCAAATTCAGGAAGCCAAAGTAATTTATCTTTCAAGCAGCTCTCCTAAATTATTCATAAATGATCTGGCTGTAATAGTTTCTACATCCATAGGCTTATAAACCCTGCCAAGTCGATCAGGATCTACCCAATTAGTTTGAAAAGCCCTATGGCTAAAGTAATCTGACCAAAGCATCAGAGTAGGGGTATTGAGATGCTGACTAACTATGGTATTACCACCGCACCATCCTACAAAGGCAGAAGCGCCTTTGATAAGCCCAAATAGCTGAGTAAGAGTAGTTTTACCGCATAGATTGACTATGCCTTCATCTTCTAATTCTTGGTTAAAAGGCTCATCCCATGAGCTTCCAGTAAGGATTAATTTGTAGCCTTTGATATGGCTCATCAGCTCTTTTATCTTGGCTGGGGGCATTTTTGCTACCCAGTCTTGGAACATCCCATGACTACTGAAATAAAAGATGATGTAAGGCTCTGTATATGGCACTACACAATCATCAGTCTTAACCTCATAATTCCAGTTTGTCTTGTATTGGGGCATGATTGTATCCATGCTATGCCCTATGCGCAGGCTGCCATTAACACAGATAAAGCGATCATATCCCCTAAAGCCTTCTACTACATCCTTAGAGCCATCCATATACATCTGATGGAATAAGCGCTTCTCCTGATTATTCATGGGCGCATTGTCATATCCAGCAAATTTAACAAAAGGAATCCTGCTTACAAAGCCATCTGCCCTAGGTCTGCCATCAAAATTCCAAATAGTGATCTCTGGGATAGTGCCTTTGCAGTTTTGCTCGATATAGCTTTCCATCTTGAGCATTACCCAATGAATATCACCGATTCCGCATATAGTTAGGATTCTCATCTGTTTTCTCTGCTCGCTTGAAAATGCTCAATAACTGGCTTTCTACCGCCATAATAATCTCTACTTAGATCAAATATAAAGCAGTATTCGGGCGGAAGATCAACAATGCTTAAATCGCTTGTTAGCTTGATTGCTGTATCTAAATTCTTTTGATCGAATATTTCTGGGTTTTCCCTGTTAATTTCAATCCAGCTTAAAAGCAGAGAAACAGTAGCTACAGTATTTTTAAAATAGACTGTGCCAGAAAGCAGCTCATTGCCCTTAAATCGATGGAAGGCTATATCGCAATCCAGAGAATCAAATAGTATAGGGTTTTCCCTTACTACCGAATCAGCATCAGTCCAGATCACAGCATCAGTACCAATTAGATGCTTTAGGATGAATTCTGGCTTGTAGTGAGTGTTTTTATCCCATGAGCCAAGGTTATCTATGGCTTCTATTGTGTAAGGCAGCCCAAGCCCATTTAGCGACTCTTTGAGCCTATCTGCCTGCTTCTGATAGTTAGGAGTGTAATAGCTAATAAATTTCATCGGTAATCACACTCTTTCTAAAGCAATTTATATCCGAATCTCTAGAGCAGTTAATTACTTCTAGTCCTAGCGATTGCATGATTGGAGCTGCATCATTTATATGCTTAATCCATCTGCGCATATCAGGGCTTTTGCTTAGTGCGCTTGGATGCTTTCCATGCCAATGATTGCCAGAGTCTTTAAAGTCATAACCTAACAATAAGATCCTTCTGAAGCCTTGCAGATAAGCTAGGTTAATTACTTGAAAGCCTGAATTATTACCAGTAGCAATTATTTCTGATTCACAGAATTTAGCAGTTGAATCATAGCCAATTATATTTAAGTTATATTTCTCAGCAGCCTTCTCATTAATAGTCCATTTCTGCCCTGCGAATTCTGGCTTATGGTAATCCCACCATTCTTCATCACAGGCATATAGAACATCAGCCCAAGGCGCTAATTTGTAAGTAGTGTTAATGACATAGACAAAGGCTTTTCCTTTGCAGTAATCAACATCTTCTTTAGTTAGGCTTGTTCCGCTTGCTATGCAGATTGCAGTTTTCACTACACTCCCATATTTAATCTATAGAATTGCAGCAGGCTTTCTACTGTAGGATTGATTTGATAAGGCTTATCTCCGCCTGCTTCCCTATTGGCATACAGATCACCAATAATAAGCATCATTGCAAAGCGCAAAGGCTTAGGCATAGGATAAAGATCTGGGCTACCGCCTGAAGTGTATCCAGCTACATAGCGGATCTTTACATTATTAGGCACAGCATAAAGCTCAGGATACTCAATATTGTAAGCAGGAGTGATTTGAGCAGGCTCAGAATAGGTATCTACTAGATACTGATTCGATGCTAAGGTTTGCTCAACTCCATTTAAATCTAAATATTTGATCGAAGTAACCGACTGCAAAGAGCTATCCAAAACAATCGGATCAGCCCAGCCTGTCAATGCTTCTTCTAGTGTTTGTGTAGCGATAGGTCTAGATAAGTATTGCTCTAGATATTGCCTAGCTGCTGTAATCATGCCATCTAGCAAAAGCTGATCTTCTGCTAAATCATCAACTCTAATATATTCCGCTACATCAGCAGCAGATATAGGCTCATAAGTTGGTGCAGTAATTACCTTAGTTGGCATTTTTGCGCTTTCTAGCTTTTTTGGTTTCTAATACTTCTTGAATCTGTGGCTTAGTTTCTAGCTGCTCCCATTGCTTAGGCTTAAATTCAGTAACTAAACCAGCCCCAAGCCAATACTGAGCGATGCCATTATCCAAATCAAAGACTTGCCCTGTGGAAATATCCCCAATAATAGGGGATATAAAATCTTTTTGTGCAGTTACTAACATAGTAAAAAAGCAGGGAGCTTTTGACCCCCTGCTAATTTTCTTACAATGTCAATGAACCATACTGAATCGAAGCTGGGCGATAGATTGCCAAAGCCAAGCGAGCTTCTGCGCGAACAGTTACTAAATTCTTTTGGAAGTTAGTATCATCGGCTTCACTCATCTCAACTGTTACACCTTGGCGATTCCATACCTGAGCAGCTACATCCATTGCGCCTACCATGAACTTACCAACAGTCATAGTATTAGATACTACAACTGGCAAGCCCCACAAAGTAGGAGTCATAGACATATTAGGAGCAAACTCATATTCTCCAGTTGTGGACTTGGTGCGCTCGATCTTGCCCCAATCTACTGGGTTAAGAATGATTGCAGTTGCTTGGTAATCAGCAGCAGCTACAGCATAGATAGCCTTATTGATCGAATCGATACCATTATCACCGCTTACAGGAGTGAAAGCTGTGAAGTTACCAGATTTGGTCAAGCCACCGATATTCTGACCTGTGCCATTGCCATTCAAAAGCTGCTGATCGATACGCAGCTCAACACCATAGCGCAAGCGAGTATCAACATAAGAAGCTAATGCAGGAGCATCATCCATAACTTGCTTAGACAGCTTGAGCCAATGAGCAACAGTTTTAACTGGAGCAGATACCAGCTCAAAAGTCAAAGCAGCTTCAGGCTTAGTAGCAGCTTCAGCAGTTTCAGCAGCAGAGTTAGTAAATGCGAGTTCGCGAGTGTACTCGACTAAGTTGCTTGAAGTAGTACCGAATGGCAGGGCATCGCGGATGCGCAAGCTGCGATAAGCACCGCTAACAATTCCTGATTGGCGCTGTGGAGCTACGATGGTATCGGAGTTAGCAGCAGGCGAACCAGATTGACCAGTAATGGTATTTTTGAGTTCGATGCGAGCCTTAGAAGTGCGACCTTCTACAAAAGCCTTGAATTCATCGGACTCAGCAAAAGATTGACCTAAAGATTTGTACTCTACAGTACCTTTCTTCATGCCTTCTACTTGCTTTTGCTCGATTTCTAGCAGGCGATCACCCAAAGTCTTGAGATCTTGCGCAGCTTTTTCAGCAGCTTCTACAGCAGCTTTGCTCTCAACACCTGAAGTCTTGAGCATTGCATCGATTTCTACTTGCTTCTTTTCAATGGTTTCTAGAACCTGATTAATTTGATCTGACATTTTAATTTCCTTTAATGATTTGGTTTAAGCGATTTAAAATCATTGCTTGTTCTAACTCAGTCTTAACTTCATCTCGAAGTACCGACTTAATTTGCGCCAGCAATGCCTTTGCGCTTGAGTTGCTAAGGTTAGCTGCATCTCGCAGAAATTCCTCAGCTTCTCGAATACTTTTAATCCCTTCAATATCTGATTTTACAGAATCTAAAGAGATTCTTGCATAATTATCAGCAGGATTATCTACTACTGATACTTCTACTAAATCAATCTTGCGCAGATACCTAATGCCATCGCGCATCTCATATCCGCCCTGTGGCATTTTAAAGCCAATCGATAAGCCATCGATGGTTTCATTGCGCATACTTGCATAGATAGCATCAGCAGTAGGATGCCCAAGGGATAACTGCCCTTTGACATACAAGCCTTTTGCATCTTCTTCCATAGATAGCCACTTGCCAATAGTGGCAGGCATATCTGATCTAAAAGAGCTATGGTTAAAGTACATAGCTACAGGGCGATCCCGATTAGCTAGGGTATCGGTATAAGCACCTTTTACAATGCTGTCATTGTATGAGTCGATGCCATCAAATACAGAAGCATAGCCTTCAAATATGCCGAAATCACCCATCTTTACCTCGCATGAAGCGAAGTTCATCATCTTTTTCTCAATCATAGGCTTTCTTCCCTGCTTTTCTTCATCAATTCTGTTTAGCTGTCTATTCTTAGCATTAGCCCAAGTCTTTCCAGCATCCCCACCCCATAAAGCCCAAGCAATTCGACCAGCGCTGGGATAGCCTTCTTCTCCTTGGCTAAACCCTTCTCCTTGCTTATCTACCTCATGCCTTGCAAAGTAACTCACCATCCTTCTAACAGTTTCAGCAGATAGCTCGCGCTTGTTTACTAAATCCCTAGCTCTAGCTACTCCTACCTCTGTACCGCCCCTGTTATATTCTGCTCTCCAGTCTAATCCTCTTTTAGCTTCTGCTGCCATCGAATCAGTAGGAGTTAAATTTATTTCCTCACCTCGATAAGTTGCCTTACCTTCTTCTTCCTGCCTGCTAAATACTGCATAGCAGAAAGCTAATCTTTGTTCATTCTCAGGAAAATCTAAAATAGCTTCCTCATCACCCATAT
>Ga0247723_1000386_pt1 | contig 30515 bp, 54 predicted proteins | sample MSEWelMarce5H_FC_FD_189079 | JGI IMG/M metagenome (GOLD analysis project Ga0247723, IMG submission 189079) | Subsurface sediment microbial communities from gas well in West Virginia, United States - MSEEL Well Study Marcellus 5H_FC | ecosystem: Environmental > Terrestrial > Deep subsurface >... | reverse complement strand
AACTACTCAGTAGACCAGTTAAAGGGACAATTTCAATTAACTCAGGCGCAGTTAAACTACTTAAACTCGGAACTATGAATCCAAAGGAAAAAGCAATAGACCTATTCAATAAATACTTTGACTTAGTAGAAGCGTACAGCGCAGAGCAGCAGCACGAGAATGCACGTTTAGCAGCATTGATAGCTGTTGATTTACTTCTGAGTGAGGTTTATGCTGATGAATACTATACACTAGTTAAACAAGAATTACAAAAGCTATGAAAGACTTAAAAATTAGATGTTCAGCAATAGGTAAGATAATGACTTCCCCTCGTTCAAAAGGGGAGGTTCTATCTGCCACTACAAAGACGTACATTAAAGAGCTGGTACTAGAACACAAATACGGAATAAAGAAAGAAATAAATTCACGTTATTTAGACAAAGGAAACCAAGTTGAAGACATGGCTATTGAATTAGCTGAACAGGCTTTAGATTTAGGTTTCGTGTTTAAGAATGAACTGTTCTTTGAAAACGACCATTTGACTGGTACTCCTGACATAATCACGGACACATTAATTGTAGACGTTAAAAGCAGTTGGAACGGTACGACATTTCCTATGTTTGAAGATGAGTTACCAAACAAAGATTACTACTGGCAGCTTCAGGGTTACATGGATTTGACTGGTAAGCATAACGCTATTGTTGCCTATTGTCTAGTTGATACACCTGAAGACATCGTACTAGACGAAATAAGACGTGTAGCATGGGCAAAGAAAGAACTTGAGCCATCGGAAGAAACGGAACACGATGTACGTTCACAGCATGAGTTTAGCCACATACCAAAAGACAAACGAGTAAAAGCGTTTTTGGTAGAAAAAGACGAACACGCTATATGGCAAATAAAGGAACGAGTAGAGCAATGCAGAGAATATTACACAGAACTATGGAACAAGTAAGCGCAGTAGAATGGCTTGAAAAACAAATAGGAGTTAATAATATGGGTGATTTTTTAAAGGATAAAATCAAACAAGCTAAAGAAATAGAAAAGGCAGAATTAGAAAAACTAAAAGACTTTGACACATGGAAGGAATGGAAAAACGAAACCTTTAAATCAGAATAGAATGGCAAAAGTAACTATTGAATTTGACAGCATCGAAGATAAAGAAGAAATGGAAATGTGTCTTAACGGCATGAAGTGGTATTTATTAGCATGGGAACTAGACCAATATTTGCGTAACAGACTAAAACACGAAAACTTATCTGAAGATGCTTACAAGGCACTAGATGAGACAAGGGACAAGCTGCATGAGTTAAGAAGTGAAGAAGGGTTGAGCTTTGATTAAGGTTATAGCATTAAAAACAGAAAATAATTTAAGGTTAAACGCCGAAAAACCGATTTAGTAATCAAATAAAAACAAATACAAATGGAAAAAGTAAACAAAGGAGCAATCTTTAAAAACAAGCAAAAGACGAATGAGAAACATCCTGACTACAGAGGGAAAATTAATTGGGGTGGTACAGAGATTGAGGTATCAATGTGGGTTAACGAAGCTAAAAGCGGAGAGAAATACTTTGCTGTAAGTCTTCAAGAACCATACAACAAAGACAACGTAACTACAACTCTTAAAAATACATCTGAGAAGCTACAGGATTTAAACGATTTGCCGTTCTGATATGTACATAAAAGACGAACAGTTAAGAAAAGACTTGAGTCTAATACTGCTAACGAAAACACGAAACCAAGTAGTAAAAGACATAAAGTCAACAGGTGTAAAAATGCACCAGTACAACATAGATAGGTTCTTATCTAAAAAACCAGTATCAATTGATACACTCAAAAAGATAGAGCGTTATGTATGCACTGAAATGCAATTAACATACAACCGTTAAACTATATCCCTCGTCATATTGTCGGGGGATTATTTTTTTAATCTATCTTTACACTGTAAACTAAACGCATGAGTAACAATTGGTCAGATATATTATGCAGACACCATAAAGAATGGGTAGACATTGTTCGTTCATTTGGTGAGTCTAACTTTGCTGAAGACATTGTACAGGAAATGTACGTACGTTTCTACGACAGTAACTCAGGAAGCAAGTGCATAACAGAAGCTGGTGAACCTAACCGAGCTTACATTTGGATAAGTTTAAAAAACACTTATCTTACATATGTAAAGCAAAAAAACAAATACTGCAAAGTAGATATTGACGAGATTAGGAATTTATCTTATGAGGAAATTGACCAGCAGAAACACGAATCGTACGACATCCTAACCACTAAAATAAAAAGAGAGATTAACTCATGGCATGAATACGACCAATTGCTGTTTAGTTTATACTCTACCAGCTCTGATTCAATGAGAGACATAAGCAAAGGAGCAAACATTTCACTATCTTCTATATTCAACTCACTTAAAAACTGCAAAACAAGGCTAAAAGAGAACGTAGGAGAGCATTACGAAGACTATCTGAACGAAGACTATCACTTAATAAAATAAAACCAATGGAGAAGAAAAAACGAAAGAGACGTACTAAAGCAGAAGTTCAAGCTGCTCAAGTACAAAAACCCGAATCTCAAGGACTAGGAGACACAGTAGAGAAAGTACTAGAGGCTACAGGAATAGCAAAGGTGGCTAAATGGATTCTAGGAGAGGACTGTGGATGCGATGAGCGTAAAGCAAAGTTAAACGAGTTGTTCCCATACAAGAAACCGCTTTGCCTAGAGGAAGACGAACACCAATATCTGCATGAATTTTTCCTAACAATGACAGAGAGAATAAAACCAACTCAGCAAAAGCAGTTATTAAAGATATACAACCGTATTTTCCAAGAGAGAAACGAACCATCAACGTGTTCATCATGTTGGGTTAACTACTTGAATAAGCTACGTAAAGTATACGACCAATATAACGATTAAGATATGCCGATACCAAAACCAAGACCAACAGAAAGTAAAGAGGAGTTTGTATCTAGATGTATGGCAGACGATACAATGAACGCAGAATATAAAGACGAAAAGCAGAGAGCTGCTATATGTTATTCTACTTACGATGAACAGAGACTTACAGAAATTAGAGAGATGTTATCGGGACTACAGAAAGACGAATACATCCCAATTGAACAGAGAAAAAAGAAATAAGCAAAGAGCTAAAGACCATGTACGCTATTGGTTTTTTAAAGACACTGCATTTGAAAGATTAAACCCTGAAGAATAAAAATGTTTGAGGAACAACTACAAGAGATAATAGAACACATCTTAGCTCAATATGATGGCTACTGTTTTGTAATAGGCAAAGCAAACCTAGAAGCTGCTGGAGACATGGATGATTATATGGGTTATCCTGTAATCTATTCACCACTCGTAGAAAAGACGGATGAAACCGTTTACTTTGTACCAATGACAAGTCACTTCATAAACACGAACAACTAATATGGAAAAGAAAAAATTAGGAAGACCAAGAAAGATAGAATCACCTGAACAACTACACGAAATATTCAAAGCATATAAAACATATGTAAAGGAAAACCCTAGATACAAATACACCCTATCTCATAGAACTGGTGACATGGTTCCTGAACCTTTGGAATGTCCGCTCACAATGGAAGGGTTTGAAGTCTACTGTTGGCAGAAGTTTGACCTAACTGTGAGTAATTATTTTGAGAATAAACACAAAGGTTACGATGACTTTTACTCTATCTGTACGCACATAAGAAGAGAAATCCGTAACGACCAAATCTCGGGAGGTATGGTAGGACAGTACAACGCATCAATCACACAGCGTTTAAACAACCTAAAAGAACAGGTAGAAAACACGAACATCGAACAGCCATTATTTCCTGATGTTGAAAACTAATAGCACAAGGAGGGTGAACCAAACGGAAAGAGTTGTATATTTGCGTTATGGTTATATGGAAAGATATAGTAGGATTTGAAAACTTGTATAAGATTTCTACCACAGGAAAAATTAAAAGTCTTGGTAAAGGAAAAAGTACCAATACTAAAAACAAAGAAGTTAGGATATTGAAAACAACATTATCTAAAACTGGTTATGAAAAGGCAAAACTATTTAAAGACGGTAAGCGTTATTATTTTACTGTTCATAGATTAGTTGCTAATACATTTTTAACGTATAAAGACGGAAAGAATGAAGTAAATCATAAAGACGGAAACAAGACTAATAACAACTTAAATAATTTGGAATGGGTAAGTCCTAGCGAGAATCAAAAACACGCTTATAAAATTGGATTACAAAAAGCCATAATGGGTGCTGATAATTTACAAAGTAAAAAGATTAGACAGTTATCTTTAAATGGAAAAGAGATAAAAATATTTAATTCAATTGGTGAAATTAAAAGAGAATTAGGATTTAATTCTTTTGGTATAATTAAATGCTGTAAAAAAGAAAAGAAATACAATACAGCTTATAAATATAAATGGGAATATGTTTAAAAGAACAACTGCAATCAACAGAATTCTTGCCTTAAAGAAACGAGTTAAAATCGTTCAGGGTGGGACTTCTGCTTTTTTGCCCCCTATGAATTAAGTAGTAGGGGGAAGAAAACGCTGGTAAGACATTTGGGATAGTTCCCATATTAATTGATAGAGCTACAAAAGTAGCTGGTACAGAGATAAGCATAGTAGCAGAATCAATTCCACATCTACGAAGAGGTGCGTTAAGGGACTTTGAAAAGATAATGAAGTGGACTGGTAGGTTCTTTGAATCCAACTTTAACAAGACGCTACTTAAATACGAATTTTCTAACGGTTCATTCATTGAGTTCTTTAGTGCTGATGACTCTGCAAAGTTGAGAGGAGCGAGAAGGGACATTCTGTATATTAACGAGTGTAATAACGTGACCTTTGAATCTTACAATGAGCTTTCTATCCGTACACGTAAAGAGATATTCTTAGACTTCAATCCAGCGAATGAATTTTGGGTACACACGGAACTAAAAGACGAACCTGACGCAGACTTTATAATCCTAACATACAAGGACAATGAAGCATTAGACAAGTCCATAGTGGACCAAATAGAAAAGAACAAGCTCAAAGCTGAGACATCTTCTTACTGGCGTAATTGGTGGTTAGTATATGGTGAGGGTCAAGTAGGAATGTTAGAAGGTGTTGTATTCTCTAACTGGAAGACCATTGACACAATACCAAAAGAGGCAAGGCTTATCGGAATAGGGTTAGACTTTGGATACACGAACGACCCTACTTCAATTATAGAAATCTACACACACAACGGACAGCGAATAGTAAACGAACTTGCTTATCGTACAGGAATGTTAAACTCGGACATTGCTAAAATCTTACCTAAGAATGTAGTAGTCTATGCTGATAGCGCAGAACCTAAATCAATAGACGAGATTAGACGTTACGGAATAAACATCAAAGGAGTAACCAAAGGAAAGGATTCAATCAACTACGGTATTGATGTCATGCAGCGAAATGAATACTTAGTAACGTCAAACAGTACTAATCTAATTAAAGAGCTTAGGTCGTATTGTTGGGACACTGATAAGACTGGAGTTAGGTTAAACAAACCAGCAGGAGGTAATGACCACGCAATTGATGCGTTCAGGTATCATGAAATGGAAACTTTAGGTATAAATAGTCACTACGGAAAGTACCATGTAAGGTAGCAAGGTACAAAAACACGAATTAAAGTTAATTAATTATGAAGGTAACAATAGACGTTCCGAGCAGTTTAGCAGATATCACTTTAGAACAGTACCAGTATCTTATGTCAATTCAAGACGAGAATGATTCTGAAGACTTTGCTTCTAGAAAGCTGATAGCTTGTCTTTGCAAGATTCCTTTATCTGATGTATTAAAGATTCAGTACACGTCAATTATAGAGCTATTAGAGAAGTTTAACGCTATTTTCAGAGAGGATAAATTCCTTATTCAGCGATTTGAGTTGGGAGGTGTAGAGTTTGGTTTCGTTCCTGAGTTAGAAAGTATCTCATTTGGTGAGTACATAGATGCTGAGAAGTATTTAAGTGATTGGTCGACAATGAATAATGCTATGGCAGTTTTATACAGACCAGTAGTCAAACGAAAAGACGAAAAATACACAATAGAAGACTATCATACTTCAGCTACTTATGCAGAGGTAATGAAAGCAATGCCATTGAATGTAGCTTTAGGCGCTCAGGTTTTTTTTTGGAATTTAAAAAGAGACTTGTTACTCGCTACGATGGACTATTTAGCGGAGGAGCTGACGGAGATTCCTCAGGAGATTATAGCGCAACATCTGTCTTTGCCCAAAGATGGGGGTGGTATCAATCAGTATATCAGCTCGCTCAAGGAGATGTTAGAAGATTTGACGCAGTTACCGCTTTACCGCTCCATCAGTGTTTAACGTATTTGACATTTGAAAAGGAAAGGGTAACGCTAGAGAATAACGAGATTAAAAGACAAATGAAAAGATGAAAGCATACACATACTTACTAGAGGAATTAAAAGCAGAGATTGAAACTATACCTATGGTGACTACGGTTACTCAGGGAGGACTAGATGACATCGACAATTACAAACAGACTTTATTCCCTTTGGTTCATATTATCGTAAACAGCGTTACGGCTTCATCTAATACGTTTACGTTTAACGTTAGTATTATCTCGATGGATGTAGTTGACATAGCAAAAGACGAAACTACAAACATCTTTTACGGCAATGACAACGAGATAGACGTCTTGAATACCACGATGGTTATTTTAACACGAATAATAGAGGTATTAATAAGAGGTGAACTATCTAGAAAAATGGAGATAGTAGGAACTCCAAGTATGCAGCCATTTACAGAAAGATTTGAAAACTACCTAGCTGGATGGACAGCGACAATGGACATAATCGTACCTAACGACATGAGCATTTGCTAATGATGACAGGGCAGCAAATACGGAAAGAGTTAGAGAAGTTTCAGAAGTATGTTATTTCTCAGGCTAGAGCTAATTTAACACGGTTAAAAAAGAACTCTTCTAAGAATTTGTACGACAGTTTAAAGGGTGAAGTTACTTATAAGCGAGGAGACTACACTGTAAATATCGAAATGGATACTTACGGACTATTTGTAGACAAGGGAGTCAGTGGTAAAGATAAAAAATACAACACTCCTTACTCGTATAAATCAAAGATGCCACCACCCTCTGCACTTGACCAATGGATAGTAAGAAAAGGAATAGCACCTAGAGATGCAAAAGGCAGATTTATAACTAGAAAGTCTTTGCAGTTTTTAATAGCTAGAGGCATATACAAAAACGGTATAGCACCAAGTTTGTTTTTGACTAAACCATTTGAAGCAGCAATGAGAAGATTACCACAGGATGTAGTCACAGCATATGGAATAGATATAGAGGCTTGGATGAGCGCAACAGTAGAAAAAATAAATAGAAAATAATGACACTAATATTCGCACGGTCACCATTTATTATAGATGTAAACGAGGTGAACATGATAGGTTCTAAAATTGACGTTTACATAGGGCAAGGTATGTCATTACCAGCACAGCCTACATACATACTAAGTAAGAACTCACCAAGCGTTACAAACTATAGAACGGTGTACAACATATCTCCGTTTATAAGAGAGAAGATAAATCACAATGTCTACCAATCTACTTACAATACGTTTGGAGGTAATGCACCTACAAGTCAATGGTCAAGAGTAAGAGTAGTAAGATATAAACGAACAACTGCTGGTACGTCTTTGCTTGACACTACAGATTATATTGCTTTGGATGGATACGGGTTTTACGAAGAAGGTTACAACCCACAATTAGTGCCTTACTTTTTGCCACAAGGAACATACTACTACAACTACGATGTATCAGCAGATTTTGCAAATAACCAATTAAGTAGAGTTGGACATTTTAATTTTGAAGGTGACAATAACTACACAGTAAAATACACGAACCTAGTTTCAGGCGCTAACGTAACATATACAGTTACTTCTTATGGAATTAAAGAATATCCTAGATTAAACCAAGCATATTACGCAGACGGGAATAAGGTTGAGTTGTCAGATGAGTTAGGCAACCTATTAGCAACATGGTATTTTAGACCAATTATTGAATGCAGATACGAACCAGTAGTAATTGACTTTGTTAATAAGTTTGGTTCATGGCAAAGAGAGTGGTTCTTTAAAGCAAGTTTTGAACAACACGAAGTTAAGACTACTCCATACAATTTACTACAGAGTAACCTAGTTAACTACTCAGTGACTCAAGGTCAGCGCAGAGACTTTAACATAAACGGTCAAGAAAGTATTAAAGTAAACTCAGGCAATGTTAATGAAGTCTATTACGGAACACTTTTAGATATTATAATGAGTGAAAGAATTATGGTAAATGGCGAACCTGCTGTTATCAAAACTAAGAGCATAGCTAAGTTGAAAGACGTAAACACGAAAACATTCAATTACACTTTAGAGTTTGAATACGCATTTAACACTATAAACAACGTCATCTAATGGAGAGAAAGGTTCAAATATACATAGAGGGCGAAAGGCTAGAGTTATTCAATGACGAAAAGATAAATGTCAACTCAACGGTTCAGAATATTGCTGACATTGCAAAGGTATTTACAGACTTTTCACAGTCATTTACCGTACCAGCTACACCAAAGAACAACGCAATCTTTGAACACTTTTATGCAAACGAAGTAGACGGAACTCTCAACTATAATTTAAGACGAGATGCGTTTATTGAAATAGACCTAAGCTCATTTCGTACAGGAAAGATTCAGCTAGAAAAAAGCGAAATAAAAAACCTATACACTGACAGCTACACATTGACATTCTACGGTGACGTTAGAAGCCTTAAAGATAGATTTTCAGAGGACAAGTTAAGTCAGTTGGATTACTCTGCTTACACGCATCCATACACGGGCGCTGAGGTGCTAGATAGAGTTACTGATATTGGTATGACTTATGATGTTCGTTATCCGTTAATTTCATCTAAGCGAGTATGGCAATATGATGAACCTACTACACCACTAGACAATATTGATACAATTGACGGGCGTATTTTCTACGATGAGTTGTTTCCAGCAATAAAGGTTGCACGAGTATTTGACGTGTTAGAGGCTACTTATGGAATTACCTTTTCGGGTAGCTGGTTACAAACTCAAAGGTTTCAGCAGTTGTTTATGTTGTGTAAAAACGCAAACACTTTTACCAACTTAACTCCAACTCAACGTATAGACATAACCGCACAATCTAATCCATCTAGTTTTGATGACATTTATTCTGTAGCAAATGACAATGCTATATATACTTATCAAGATACTGAATTAGGTGATGGAGAACATTTCATGTACATGGATATTCAGTCATTGTCTCAACCTTGTACTTATTACATAGACGCTTACAGAAATGGCGTTCTTTCAGGTACATATACAGGAACAACTACAGGACAAATTTACTGGGGTAACGTACTAAATGTTCAAGGTGTAAATGAGACCTTTTACTTTGAAGTTAGAGCAGATACTACTGTTACTATAGGCATACAATTACGTTCGACTTTCTCGTATACAGTAGTAGACCCATTAACAGGTCAGCAGTCTACAATGACATCTTTACAACTTGCAACCTGTGCAGATGCTGTTTTAGTTGGAGACTTAAATATTGCTCAGAATATGCCTGACATTAAAGTGTCAGATTTCTTCTCAGGTATATTAAAAGAGTTTAATTTAACTTGTTATCCTATTTCACCAACTGAGTTTTATCTTGAACCATTAGATGACTGGTATGCTAGGGGTATTAATTACGATATTACACAGTTTGTGACAACTGATTCAATCGACATAGCAAGAATCCCTCTATACAAAAAAATAAACTTCTCATATCAAAAATCTGAGAGTTTTATGAATAAGGAATTTTTTGGGTTTTTTAATAGAAGCTACGGAGACTTAGAAAGCGCATTTGATTTTGACGGTAGCGAATACAGTGTACAAGTTCCCTTTGAGAATCTGTTATTTAACAAATTTAGTGGTACAGAAATTCAGGTAGGTTATGCTTTGAAAGATTCGCCAAGTTTTGAGCCATATATTCCTAAGCTAGTTCTTATGTATTACAATGGAATGGTTGACATAGCAGCTAATGACTTTAAATTTGATGACGGTTCGATAATTTATAACATAGGAAACTATGCTTTGTTTGGTCAAGACTTAATAGAAAATGGTATTAATTATTCTTTGAATTGGGGTATAGAGGTTTCGTCTTTTTATCAAACGGTAAATTCAAACGGATTATACCAAACATACTACTCAAACATACTGACTAATATGTACGATAGAAAGAATAGACTTACAACAGTAAAGTGTATTCTGCCTATTTCAGTTCTTACACAACTAAAGCTAAACGACAAGTTAATTATCCGTGACAAGCGTTATATCATTAACGAAATGAAAACGGAATTGACAAGTGGAGAAGTGACGTTTACGCTTATTTACGATTTAAGACCTGTCAGAAGACGAAGAAAAATAAGACCGTCTAAAGGAGATACTCAAGTTACGGTAGGTACAAACATGAAGAATCTAAGCGTACAAGGTGACGTTGATATTTCAGGCACAGACATTATTTCAGCAACTCCTGACACATTCACAGAAGATACGTTAATAGTTTTTGAATTACCACCTTTTGGAGATGAAGTAGTTGAAATAGTTTCTGAGGAATTAGACTATATTGTTTCAGAGGATGGACAAAATATTTTAATAAATGAGGAAGGTGATTTAGAGCTTTTTACTGCAACAATAAACTACACCATGCAAGACGGTACAATAGAAACAGAATACATAGATATAACTAGGTCATGATAACAGATATTTTAAATATGCTACGGATTGACGATTTCTACGGAAAATCGGACAACATAGAGATAGCTAAAGGAAGATACAAACTACCTACAACGGTAAAGGATGTATTTAAACAAACGAAGAGAGAATTAAAATATAAAAAGACAGGGTTTCAATGGAAAAGCACACGATAAACATAGACGTAAACACTCAGAAAGCTAACCTAGATGTTGACAAGTTAGACAAGAATTTAAATGAGTTAGACAAGACCGTTGAGAACCTAGCGGACACTATGGATATGGACTTAGGTGCTGCCATATCCGAGATAGAAGATAAGCTAACACAACTCGCAGTACAGGGTAAACAAAACACTGAAGAGTTTAAGAGCCTAGCTAAAGAAGCTGGTAGGTTAAAAGGTGTTATTGCTGAGGTAGATGCTCAGGTAGAGTTCTTTGCAGCTACTAATGCGGATGTAGGACAGAAAATCGGACTACTAGAAGACCAAATGTATCGCATGGCTATAGCTGGAGATACAACATCTGCTGAGTTTAGAAAGATACAAGCTGAAGCTGCTGCGTTAAAGCAGTCAGTAATAGCTGTTGACATGGCTTTAGACGGTATGGCTATGACTACTTCGCAAAGACTTACTGGTGCGTTAGGTGGTGCTGCTGGTGGGTTTGCTGCTGCTCAAGGTGCTATGTCTGCATTTGGTGGTGAAAGCGAAGCGGTGAACGAAGCTATCTTAAAAGTTCAGTCTGCTATGGCACTTACTCAAGGTGTTGACGCAGTTAGACAAGCTATACCAGCTTTCACAGCGCTTAAAACTTCTGTGATGACCGCTTTTCAAGGCATGACTGCTGCGGGTAAAGCGTTTGCTCTTACAGGAATTGGTTTAGTCATTACAGCACTTGCTGCTGTTCCAGCTTTGTTGGACACGTTTACTATTTCAACAGAAGAAGCTGAGGCTGCTCAGAAGAAATTAACAAAGGGATTTGATGACCAGAGCGCAGCGATAGACAGAAACATTAAAAGACTAGAAACAAGTATAGAAGCAGAGATTCAATATGCTCAAGCAGTAGGTAAAAGTGAAAAAGACATAGCTGCTATCCGTAAAAAAGGAACTGAAGATTTAATAGTTGAAACAGAAAAGCAAATAAAGCTACAAGAAGAAAAGTTAAAGTCTTTAAGTAATCCAAGAATATCACCTAACGCACGTAAAGAGTTAAGAGATGCGCTAGAAGGTCAAAATAAAGACGAAATAAACGAAACGAAAAACCACCTAAACAGATTAAAGGTTGAAAACAACACTCGTAGAAATGAAATAAAGCTAGAGACTATTCGCCAAAAGACGGAAGAGAATGAAGCTATAAAAGAAAAGCAAAAAGAGGAAGCGGATGCAGCAAGAGAAGCTGCTAAACAAAGAGCTTCCGAAGCAGCACAGCAACGTAAAGACGCATTAGCACAATTGAGAGATGCTCAGAATGAATTTACTGAGCAAGAGCGTTTGTCTTATATGACAGAGCAAGAGCGTGAAGTTTATGAGGTAAATAAAAAGTACGAAGAGCTTATTAAGTTAGCTCAAAAGTACAAGCAAGATACTGCCATCTTAAAAGAGAATCAGCTTAACGAAGTAAACAACATAAACACGAAATATGCTCAGGAAGAACTAACAGCCGAAGCAGAGAAACAAGCTAGATTAACAGAACAACAAGCTGCAGCTCAACAAGAAGCATTAGACGCAGAAGAGGCATTCCAAGAACAATACAGACAAGCTACAACATCTCAAAATCAATTAGAGTTAGATGCCGTAAACGAAAAGTATTTTCAGCTTATTACAGTTGCTGAACAGTACGGAATGGACACTACTGCTTTAAAAGTTAGACAAGAGGAAGAGTTAGCTGCAATAGATAAGAAATACAAAGACGAACAAGCTGCAAGAGAGAAAGCGTTAGCTAGTCAACGTCTAGATGCTGTTAAAGGTGGTTTAGATGCGATAGGACAACTTGCTGGAGCATTTGCTGGTAAGAGTGAAAAGTCACAGCGTAGAGCGTTTAACATTCAGAAAGCTGCTGGTATTGCATCTGCTACCATTGATACATACAAATCTGCTCAGGCGGCTTTTGCATCTGCTGGTAACCCAATATTAGGAGCTGTATTTGCTGCTATTGCCGTAGCTGCTGGTATCGCTAACATTGCTAAAATCTCTAAAACTAAATTTGAAGGTGGAGGAGGTGCTGCTGCTGGAGGAGGTGTTTCTGTTCCGTCAAGTGGTGGAGCTGGTTCTGTAACTACTCCTGAGTTTAATATAGTTGGTGGAAACACGGCTAATCAATTAGCTGGACTAGGTCAACAACCAGTACAAGCGTATGTAGTAAGTAACGAAGTAACAACTGCTCAGAGCTTAGATAGAAACAGAGTACAAAACGCAACATTATAGACATTAAAAGTTAAAAGGTTATGAAGATAGTAGAAATGGTTTTGAATGAGGAAATCGATAGACAAGGCGTGTATGCTGTATCTGTTGTTAACTCACCAGCAATTGAGGAAGATTGGGTAGCTTTAAACCGTCAATATGTAGAGCTTAAATCTGTAGATGACGAGAAGCGTATTTTGATGGGTGCTGCATTAGTTCCTAACAAACAGATTTACCGTAAAGACAAAGAAAACGGTGAGTTTTATATTTACTTTTCTAGTCAAACAATTCGTAAAGCCTCAGAGCTATTCTTAAAGCGTAACAAGCAGAATAATGCTACCTACGAACACATGAAAGAGATTGACGGAATGAGTGTAGTAGAGAGCTGGATAATTGAAGACGAGGACAAAGATAAATCTAAACTGTACGGATTCAGTTTGCCTGTAGGAACTTGGATGATTTCAATGAAGGTAGATAATGACGAGGTTTGGAATAAGGTAAAAGAAGGTGAGATTAAAGGCTTTAGCATCGAGGGGTATTTTGAAAGTAAGACTGAGCTATCAAAAGACGAATCTGTTATAGATGAGATTGTAAACATTCTTAAATCAATCCAATGAGCAGACGGTTTATAAATAGTCAATTTACTACTCAGGTTCAAGACGTAACTCCTGACGTAAAAGAGTTGAGCGTACCTGAAGAGGGAGCGTTAATAATGTGTGAGGGTGTTTTATATGTTGGAATAGACAACGAATGGCAAAGACTTAGCACTGGCTTTATACCTACCACTACGAACTACGGATTATTCGCACAGACTGGTGACAGTGTAGCTGTTACTGCAACTACTACAGAGACTACAATAATTAACGGAGGCGTAGGAACTTTATCTGTACCAGCAAACGGATTTAACGTAGGTGATACATTCAGAGCAGATTTCGCTGGACAAATGTCAGCAAAAAACGGAGATACTCTTCGTATTAGAGTAAAAGCTGGTTCTGTTGTGTTAGCTGATAGCGGAGTACAAACAATGCCATCTACTACTAATGCTGTTTGGTCACTGTCTTTAGATTTTACTATTCGTCAAATAGGAGGAGTTGGAACTGCGTCTATTGTTACTATTGGTAATTTCTTACACGTTAAACAATCTAACAATACGTCTGAGGGATTTGGTTTTAACACGGTTAACAATACTACGTTTAATACTACCATTCCTAATACGTTAAATGTGACTGCACAGTGGAGTAGCAATTCAGCTGATAATAGCATTTACTCGGATGTATTCGTTTTAAATAAAGTTTACTAATGAAAACAGAAAGCAAAACATCACCACAAAACTCAGGAAGAGGTTGCCTATGCGAAGACGAAACCTACCACATAGATTGCTGTGACGGTAGCTTACAAGCTCAAGGTATCGGTTCACTAGAAAATCAAGGAGACGTAGTACTAACACAAGAGATAGTAGAGCGTAATATAACACGTTCAAACGGCTAAAAATGCAACAAATAAAAACCAAATAGTTAATAAGTTATGAATAAAAGTGTATTAGACAAGTTGAGCAAGTTTGAAAAAAACGTAGAACTTGCCGAAGTAAAGGTAGATTTGGCTGTAACTGATGAGGTGGCATCTAAATTAAAAAATATCAATGATATTTTAAAAATCGCTAATGACTCTAACAATAAAGTTGTCAAGTTAGCTGAGCAATTAAATGCTGCTTATAAAAAGTCTGCTCCTTATGTTAATTACAGTAAGACAATGGGTAAGCAAATTGACGGGTTATATAAAAACCTAGAGAAATTAGCTAAAGAATTAGGTGTTAACATACAATCTACAGATGCGTTTAAAGGTATTCAAGATGCTTACCAGTTTTTAGGGCAAATTGAAGACGCAATGTCTAACATGAAAAATGCAATTTCAACAATAGGTAAATAATATGAAAGCAAACGAAGCAATCAAACAAATAAAAACTTTACTTGGTCTAGAGACTGAAGTTAAGTTAGCACAAGCACGTTTAGCAGACGGTACTACAGTTATCGAAGCTGAAGTATTTGAAGCTGGTATGGAAGTATTCATCGTAACAGAAGAAGGTAATGTACCTATGCCTGTAGGTGAGTATGAAATGGAAGGCGGTGAACTTATTCTCGTAGTAGAAGAGGAGGGAATCATTGCTGAAATCAAAGAGAAAGTTGAAGAGACTGAAGAAGAAGAAGAAGCTCCAGCTCCTGAAGCTGAGACAGAAGTAGTAGAGGAAGAAATGAGTGAAGAAACTCGTCAGCCTAAGAAAACTATTGAGTCTATTATCAAAGAAACTCTTTTCTCTGAAATCGAAAAAATCAAAGCAGAAAACGAAGAACTTAAAGCTGAATTAGCTGCTCTTAAAAATGCTACTGAGTTAAGCGCTGTAGAAGATATTAAGCCTATCCAGTACAACCCTGAGAACGAGCAAAAAGCTGAGGTATTTAAGTACACTAAAAATCGCTCAATGTCATCACTTGACAGAGTGTTAAACAAATTGAAATAATATTCACTTTTTAAAATCAATAAATTATGCCAACAAATTTGGACATCACAACAACGTACGCAGGGGAAGCGGCTGGTAAATATATCGCTGCTGGTCTTCTTTCTGCTAACACAATCGAAAACGGAGGGGTAACAGTTGTACCTAACGTTAAGTACAAACAAACAATTAAGCGTTTAGATTCTGACTCTTTAATCGCAGATGCTACTTGTGACTTCTCTGCTACAGGAGATGTTACTTTGACAGAGCGTGCAATTGAGCCTAAGGAATTACAAATTAACGCACTTTTGTGTAAGACTGATTTTGCATCTGACTGGAACTCTTTAGAGATGGGTTACTCTGCATTTGACGTTTTACCTAAGTCTTTCCAAGATTTCTTTATTGCTCGTATGCTAGGACAAATGGCAGAAGCTACTGAGACTTCACTTTGGAGAGGTGTTGAAGCTACTAACGGACAGTTCGGTGGTATCTTTACACAAGCGTTAGCTGAGGCTTTTGGAGGTATTCCTAACTCTCAGTCTTTAGCTGGTGTTTCTATTGACGCTACAAACGTAATCGATGAATTAGGTCGTGTGGTTGACGCTCTTCCGTCTTCACTTTATGGAAAAGAAGGTTTGAAAGTATATGTTTCTCAAAACGTAGCTCGTGCATACGTTCGTGCATTGGGTGGTTTCGCTGCTGCTGGTGTTGGTGCTGCTGGTACTAACGCACAAGGTACACAATGGTACGGAATGGGTTCAGGTTTGTCTTTTGACGGAGTTAGCTTATTTGTTGCTAACGGACTTGCTAACAACTCTATCCTAGCTACTACTACTGAGAACTTGTATTTCGGAACTGGTCTACTTTCTGACCACAACGAAATTAAGTTGATTGACATGGCTATGATTGACGGTTCTAAAAACGTACGTTTTGTAGCTCGTTACACTGCTGGTACTCAAATCGGTATCTTAGAGGATTGTGTTGTTTACTCTCCAGCTTTAGACTAATTAATTAATAAACTCAAGAAGGGGAGGGCGGTCTAACTTCCCTCCCTTTTTTATAAAACAAAAAAGATATGGCTTGTGATATTTCAAACGGTAGATTAGAAGCGTGTAAAGACGGAATCTCAGGATTAGATGCTATCTACTTCATTAACTATGGTATTAACTACCCTACAGACGTTACTTTCTCTTCATCAGTAGGTTTAGAAGATGTAATTGTAGATGTAGCTGGAGTTACTGACTTGTACAAGTGGGAGTTGAAAGGTGCTAACTCATTTGAGCAGACTATTCAGACTTCTCGTGACAACGGAACTACTTTCTTTGAGCAAACAATCGTAGCTCAGTTTAAAGTTCTTGACCCTACAACACACAAAACAGTTAAGTTGTTAGCTTATGGGCGACCGCACGTAGTTGTACGTACACGTTCAGGAAGCTATTTCCTTGCTGGTCTTGAAAGAGGTGCAGACGTAACTGCTGGTACTATCTCTTCAGGTACTGCAATGGGTGACTTCAACGGATATAACTTAACACTAACAGCTATGGAAAACATCCCAGCTCCTTTCTTGGACTGTACAGATGAGACTACGTTAGCTGCTGTATTTGGTGGTGCAACAATTGTTACTACTTAAAATACCAATAGGTTAAAAAGGAGGGAGGCAATAGTCTCCCTTTTTTTATTTCAAAACAATTCAGCCGTTTTAAGTTATTAATATATGATAGTAACAACGTCAGCTGCTGAGGTTAAGATATTCAGCTTAGTATTAAAAGACCCTGTAGTCACAAAGTGTGTACTTCGGGATGACTCACGCAATGTTTACTTTCTATACGATGTGGAAGGTGTAACTGAGGAAGAGTACTACTATTCAGTTGAGGTAGACATCACAGACGACTTGCTTAATAACCGAGTTTACGACTTTAAGCTACTAAATGACGAAGACGAAATAATCTACTATGACCGTCTTTTTGTTACTGACATTCCAGCAAATGAATTTAGCGTTAACAAGCTACCAAATGGAGCGAGTATATACGTCTCACATAGTAGCGATAACGAATATATAACTTATGGACAACAATAATTTCAACGTCAAGTTTATCGAACTTGCTAAATACGAAACTCCAGTAATTACAGAAGGTAAACGTGAGGACTGGGTAATGTATGGTGAGGACAATAATTACTTTCAGTATTTGATTGACAGATACACTTATTCTCCTACTAACAACGCAATCATTAACAACATAATCAAATTGGTTTACGGTAGAGGATTAAACGCTTCAGATGCGTCTAAAAAGCCTCAGCAGTACGCTCAATTTATGACCATGTTTAATAAGGACTGTGTTCGTAAAATGATTATGGATTCTAAGATGCTTGGACAGTTTGCAATCCAAGTACATTACTCTAAAGACCATTCAGTAGTTAAGAAAGCGTATCATATACCAGTACAGCTTTTACGTCCTGAGAAGTGTAATAAAGACGGTGAAATAGAAGCCTACTATTACTCGGATAACTGGGAAGACACTAAAAACTTTCCTCCTAAAAGAATACCATCTTTCGGAACGTCAAAAGAGACTGTAGAGATACTTTACATTCGACCTTATTCAGTTGGAATGAAGTACTTCGCTTTAGTTGACTATCAAGGAGCTTTACCGTATGCTGTTTTAGAACAAGAAATATCTGACTACTTAATTAACGAGGTTCAGAATGGTTTCTCAGGAACTAAAGTAATCAACTTTAATAACGGACTACCACCTGAGGAGGAGATGGATGCTGTAGAAAGAAAGGTTCTAGGCACGTTGACTGGTTCAAAAGGTAAGCGTGTGATAGTATCATTCAATCACTCAGAAGCTCAAAAGACTACCGTAGATGACATTCCGTTAAATGATGCACCTGAACACTATACATACCTTTCAGAGGAGTGTATGCGTAAAATAATGCTAGGGCATAACGTAACATCTCCATTGCTATTTGGTATCAGCAGCAGTAATGGATTTAGCTCTAATGCAGACGAATTACAGAACTCGTTCATTCTTTATTACAACATGGTTATTCAGCCGTACCAAGATTTGATAATTGAGGCTCTTGACCGTGTATTAGCAGTTAACGGTATCAGCTTAAAGCTGTATTTCGAGACGTTAAAACCATTAGAGTTTACTGACCCTAGCGGAAAGATAGAAGAACCTACAGAACTCAGCTCTCTAGACAACGAAGTAGCACGTGATTTAATCGCATTAGGAGAAGACGTACCTGACAACTGGCTACTAATAGACGAATCTCCTGTAGACTATGATAACGATGACGCAGAAAACGAACTGCTAAAAGGAGAAAAGAAGTCTTTATTAAGCAAATTGGTAGAGCTTGTTAGCACAGGAGATAACAGACCTAATCTTAGAAGTGGTCAAGACGATGTAATTAATGGAATTAAATTCCTGACTAGGTACGTTTACGCTGGTGAGACTACAGATAAAAGCAGACCGTTCTGTAAAAAAATGATAGAAGCTAAAAAAATCTATCGTAAAGAGGACATTTTGCAGATGAACAACAGACCAGTTAATGAGGGTTGGGGTCCACGAGGAGCTGACACTTATAACATTTGGTTCTATAAAGGTGGTGGTAACTGTCATCACAGATGGAATAAGCAAGTTTACGCAGCATTCGAGGGTAAAGCTATTGATGTAAACGACCCTAATTTAAAACGAATAGCAGTAAGAAAGGCAGAGAAGTTCGGATATGTAGTTAAGAATGACCCTAAAGTCTCTACACTTCCTAAGGATATGCCAAATAACGGATTTTTACCTAAAGAATAATGGAGGCTTTACTAATAACAAGAAACGACTTAGTTAAATTGACTGCGTTAGGAGGTAACGTAGACACTGATAAATTCATTCAGTTCATCAAAATAGCTCAAGACATACACATACAAAACTATCTCGGTACAAGACTACTAGACCGTATCAAAGACGATATAGTTAATGATAATTTAGCAGACCCTTATTTAAGCCTTTTAAAGACGTATGTAAAGCCTATGCTTATTCATTGGGCAATGGTTGAGTATTTACCATTCGCAGCGTATACAATAGCTAACAAAGGCGTGTATAAACACAACTCAGAGAACGCTTCTAACGTTGAAAAGACGGAAGTAGATTACTTAGTAGAAAAAGAGCGTGATATAGCACAGCATTATACTCAGAGATTTATTGACTTCATGTGTAATTACTCAGCTCAGTTTCCTGAGTATAACACTAACAGTAACGGTGAAGTTTCACCTAGTTCAAATAATTACTTTTCAGGATGGCACATTTAAAGATTTATAAGCCTAAAAAGGAGAACGTAGTTAAATTAATGGTTTACCTAAACACGATTAAAAATGGCGGTAAAAAAGATAAGTGAATTTCCACAAGCGAACAATGTAAACAACCTTGACTTAGTACTAATCAGTCAGGAGGACTCAGGTAACTACGTTTCAAAGTATGCTGAAAGTTCAGCTTTACGTTCAATTGGTGCATATACGTTTGTGTGTGGGATAGACCAAGCTGGTACATCTGCGCCTAACCTAACAGATAACTTTAATAACTACGGTTCAGCTCCTGTAGCTACATATATTGGTGTTGGTGAGTATGAAATAGCTGGTTTTGATAACTTACTTACTACGGCTACTCACATAGAGATTAATCTAAACGCATTGCCTACAACAGACCATATAAGAACGGACTATATAGATAGTGACACAATAAGAATTAGAACTACAGTTTCAGGAACGCCAGCAAATGGCGTAATGAATGTAAACGGATTGTACTTAAAGGTGACTACGTACATATAACAAAACACGGATTATTAGTTAATTAATTATGAGCAATACAATAGGATGGGGTAAAGGTTCAGTCAACAACATCATAGGTTGGGGACAAGGTGCTACAAACAATACTAATGGATGGGGAAGTATCTACGATTTATCCTATTCTCCTGAAACAGATTTAGACGGAGATTTAGATGTTTTGACTGTAGACACTACGCTCTATAAAGCTGATTCAACCCTTTTAACTGCTGACATATATTACATTTAAAATATAAAAAATGGCTAAACAAACAATAAATATAGGCACTACACCAAATGACGGCACAGGAGATGCTCTTCGTAATGCTTTTGACAAAACTAATTCAAATTTTACTGAGTTATATGATGGCAAACAAGACGATTTAGTTTCAGGTACGAACATTAAAACCGTTAACGGAAATTCTTTACTTGGTAGTGGTGATTTAGTTATTGGGGGTTCTTCAGGCATTACAGTGGGTACTACTTCTGTAACTTCAGGGACTGTTGGAAGGGTATTTTTTCAAGGTTCAGGTAATGTTGTTCAGCAAGATTCTGCGTTATTTTGGGACAATACAAACAAGCGTTTAGGAGTAGGTGCAACGCCTTCACTAAGTGTGCGTTTAGATGTACGTTCTCAAGGTGCGTTATCAAGTGATATAGCATTTAGAGTTAGGAATAGTGCGGATACTGATAATATATTTACTGTTAATGGCGATGGCACACAGAATTGGATTCCAGCTGCAAATAATGCTTTGACTTCAATTAAAGCGGGAACTTTCAATATTATTCAATATGGTAATGATAATTTTGGAAATCTAGCGGTTGGTCATAATTCATCAAATATGATTGTGCCTACAACTACATATAATACTGTTTTAGGAGCAAATGCAAGTTCTGGAGTAAGTTCAACTTTTGCTATTGGTATTGGATGGGGTTCAATTGTAAACGGAACGGGAAGTATTTGTATAGGTAGAACTAAAACAGTTGGGAATTATTCTTTAAAAATTGGTTATGACGGAGGTTCGTCTAATTACGGAGGAACTAATTCCATTCATTTAGGCAAATCAATATCAGGTAATGATATACTTGCGGATAATGTTTTTATGACCTATTTTAATAGTCAATCTCCATCAACGCTCACAAGGGCAAATGGTTCATTTGGTTTGCTTGGTCAGCAATCTTCTATAATTACAAATGGTACAGGGGCTTTAGGAACTGATACTCATATGGGTAATGGAGGCAATACACTTGTAGTTAGAAATCACCCCAATGTTCCGTCTACTAATGTTATTGATTCATTCCAACAATACTCAGCAGATATAGTAGCTGGTAATGCAGCGCCACATTTTAGAACTGAAAACGGAAACATAATAAAACTATATCAACAATCAAGCGCTGGAATAACTACCGTAGGTCAATTGGTTACAGTATTACAAAATTTAGGACTATTATCTTAACTTTATAAATAAAAAAAATGGGATTAATTATTAAATCAACAGAAGAAAAGACAATTACTATTCAAGGTACATCAATTGAACTACCTGAAGTATATGGTCGTATAGAATTTGCTGGTAGAGCGGATGGAAAAACATTAGAAATTGCTGTTGCAACTTATGCTTCATTAAGTGCATTTGAGACAGGAGCAGCAGTTCTTTCTACTGATGTCCCGATGGGTAACTTAACCGTTGAAATATTACCAACAGAAGCACAAAGCATTGAGACAGCTTTGAATTATTCTAAGGTTGCTTTTGAAAATGCTGGGTATTTAGTTGACATTGAATAACTATGACACTAACTGTTTTACTTGACGCAATTAAAAAGCACGGAGCTGTCGGTGTTTTGGCAGCGTGGCTTTTTTACACTAACGAAAGGCTAAACGAAGTTGAACGTGAGCTGTACAGATGTTACGATAAGTTTCAGGCTTCAACCGATGTAAAAACACGAAAACCTAACCACTCTACATACTACGCAGTGTTGCCAAAAGAAACAACTGTTAAACGTAAAAAAGCGTAATTAAATGGTAAGAAGCTACAAAGACAAAGAGCTTTTAGATAGAGTTAAAAGCCTTGTTAATTTTCAGTATGTTCCACATGACGTTTGGATTCTCGGAGTAAGGTCTAACGAAGACACTACAGACGCATACGATGACAAGTTCTATGTGTTCAGAGGTGAGCAGTTTTTAATGGTAGCTGCTGGAACTACAAACAAAGGTTTAAAAGGAACTGCTGTAATGATGGCTGATATGTGGCACTACGACTGTTACAGATACGGACTTCATAAAGGCAAGATGCCAGCTCTACGACAAGTGAAAGGCATTCCATATACAAGGGACTTTGATAAAGACGGTAAAACGGATGTAGTAGGAGAAGTATATACTAACAATATATACATGAACTTTCACGGTTCTACCTATAACTTTGGTTCAGCAAATGTATCTCCTAAAATTGGTGGATGGTCAGAAGGATGTCAAGTAGTTCAGAACAACGCACACTACGAAAGAATTATTAAACTGTGCAAGAATCAAAAGAGCGTATCTTACTGCCTCATAAATGAATTTTAACGCACTCTACATATTTTTCGGTATATTGATTCCGAATTATTTTAACAACCTTTTAAAACGCTTAAAAATGGCTAAGAAAAAGAAAAAAGACTTAGAGGTCAATATCGACACTAAGAACATTGACATTAAGATTTCACGAAAAGACGGTAAATTCAAAGCAGAGATAGACACTCCTATCATTGATGCAGAAATAACAAAAGACGAAGTAAACGGACTTGACGTAGACGTAACAGTAGACGAGAAAGCTCCAAAAGTATTAGGTAATATCATAGCTCGTATTATTAAGAAAGCTAGAGGATAAATGCAAGTTATAAAGCACTCTCGTAACATCCACGAATTAGTAGTAGATGGAAACGAGGCTCAGGTAGCTATGCTGTCAGATATACATTGGGACAATCCTCACTGTGACTGGGATTTACTCAGTAAACATCTAGACTACTGCGTAAAGCACAATATTCCTGTAATGGTAAACGGTGACTTCTTTTGTTTGATGCAAGGAAGAGGAGACAACCGTAGAAACAAATCTGAGATAAGACCTGAACATAATAACGCTAGGTACTTAGATTCTATCGTAGAGACTGCTGTGGAGTGGTGGTCACCATATGCTCACATATTAACCGTGTTAGGCTACGGAAACCACGAGACTGCGATAATTAAGTTTCAGGAAACAGACTTGCTACAGAGATTTGTTGACTTGTTAAACTATAAGAACGGTTCTAACGTACATACTGGAGGTTATGGTGGTTGGTTCTTTATCCGTCAGAATGTAACAACTACTCAACGCAAATGTACTAAGGTAAAATACTTTCACGGTTCAGGTGGTGGTGGTGTAGTTACCAAAGGAGCTTTGAACCTTACTAGAGCTTTAGAGATGTTTGAAGGCATGGATGTGTTCACTATGGGTCACATTCACGAAAACGCTGCACGTAATGACGTTAGAGAGCAAGTACATACACATTCAAAAAGCGGACACTCTGTAGAACATAAACGAATACATTTAATGCTTACAGGAACGTACAAAGAAGAGTATCAAGATGGATTTAGCGGATGGCACGTTGAAAGAGGCGCACCACCAAAGCCATTAGGAGGCAGAATATTAAAGATTCACACACCTTTTCACGAAAAAACAATCGTAGATAGCACTCAGTTTCCAATTTAATTGTATATTTGAGCATTCCAATTTTTCATAGATTCTTGCTTTAACCCCTAGAAATAGGGGTTTTTTGTTTTCTGATAAAAAAAAATGTTGACAAAGTTTGTTTTTTTGTTGATATATCAAAATAAGTATTATATTTGCATATAACATTAAAGCAAAACACAATGAAAAGACGAGTATTTTTAGCATGGGTAATCCTTACATTATTAATCGGTTTAATTGAGCAGATATGATTTGTTTAGATTGTCAAGGAGAAGGTAGAGTAGAGTACCTTAAAGACTGCGGTAGGTCAGCTTCTGACTGCTGCGGTGGATGTTTTCAGACTGAGAAGTGTGAAACGTGTTACGGCTACGGAGATGTCACAGCAGATTTAGGTGACGAAATCGGACAGCGCTACGAAGACATTATTAAGTCAGCATCTGTTAACTATGCAGCACACGAAAAGCTAATTCAGAGCTTAGAAAACGAATTATTTGAACACATTAAATACGAACGATACAGATGAATAAGATAACCATGAGAAAGTATCATATAACGTACTTTTTAAAACGAGGCGATTTAAACGCTTCTGACGAGACTTTACTAAGCGGAATGACTATAGATGCCACAGACGTACTAAAAGCCGTTGAGATGTACTCTAAATTAGTAATTCAGGATAATCTACCACCACTTACAGAAATTAAATACATTATTGAACTATGAGACTAATGAGATTTTTTAGACGTTGGATGTTTAAACACAGCGCAGATAATGTGACCGAGTTTGTGATAGTTATTAAGGACAAAGAACTGGCTCATGTAAGGGTTGAAAAAACGAATAACAAGAATATAACCACCCATTCATTGTATATTGACAATAAACTAATCAAACAAAAAGTATATGAAAGATAGCATAGTAGAAAGCGTTAGAGACAAGTACAAAGAGCGCTCAGACAGAGGTATTGAAAAGTACGGAAAGACGTTAGACCGAAATGACCTACTGGTCAAGGAGTGGTTGAACCATTTACAGGAGGAGCTGATGGATGCTACTCTTTACATTGAGAAGTTAAAAACTAAATTAAACAATGATGTTAGACAATCAGATTAAAATTGTGGCGAGTGTTTCGATACTGCCAGTGATAGCAGACTTCCTTGAAGACCTAGTAGAGGACAAGGAGTTTGAAAGAAGTGCAAAGATGCACGTTAACAACTTAATTGCTCAGATTAGAAAGTTAGATGACCGTGTTTTAAATGGTGCTAACATGGAAGCAATGGAGCAGCAGATAGGAATCCAACAGGCATTTAGGCAGTGGGTTTTACAAAATGTAGAACACAAAATGTAGAATTATGACAGAAGATTTAGCTTTATTCTTTGGTGCATTCTGTTTAGGTGTATCAGTAGGTATGTGGATGGGTATGAAATTTTGGGAATATTTTGGAGGAGATGAAGACGATAAATAGTGACAAATCAAAGGTAAGTAACGCAATTACTTTAATAGATAAATACAACTTGTCAAGCAGAAGCAGAAAACGTGAGCTGGTAGGCATGAGGAGTTATATAATGTTCAAGTTGAGGAGTTTAGGAATGTCACTTGAAGCAATAGGTAAACTATTTGACAGAGACCATGCTACGGTAATTCATGCAATTAAAAAGCATAGGACATACACTCAAGTAGGTGACGTCATTTACAGAACAGACATAGCGCAAATAAAACACGATTTCATAGCTATGAATAAGAACATCCAGTCAAGCATATTTGATGACGTTTTATCAGCTAATGATTACACTGACTTGTTAGTTATCAAGCAAAAAATTCACTCAGGTGTTTACTTGACATAAAACAAATTAGAAAATAATAGTTATATTTGTAACTGGTTAGAGTCTCAAACATAGTTAACCAACAGGAATTATTTACCCTGTCAATGATGTAGACGTGAGACTCCTACAGATTTGATAGGGTTTTTTTATGCTTAAAAATTAATGATATGAGTGAAATTTATTTAAAATGTCAATATTCAGATGACGACGAAATGATAGTTTCTATTGGTGATTTTGTTTGTTTTGAAATTGTTACAGATGGAAAAGCTGTTTCAGTTTGTTTAGATGACAAACAAGCGTACACATTGATTAAATACTTACATAGCTATAGATATGAGCGGTTGGATTAAACTACATCGGTCTTTAAAAGATTGGGAGTGGTACGATGACCATAATGCAACTAGAGTGCTTTTGCATTTGCTTGTGTCAGTAAACTATGAAGATAAACAATGGAAAGGTCAAACTGTTAAAGCTGGTTCAATGATTACCAGTTGGGAAAGTTTAGCTAAGGAAGTTGGCTTATCAGTTAAGCAAATTAGGCTAGCTATGAGCAAGCTAGAAAGCTCAAAAGAAGTAGTAAGATTTACGACAAACAAATGGCAAGCTGTAACCCTAGTAAAATGGGATAAACTGCAAGGTTGCGACAATGAACAGGGCAGTCAAAGGGGTAGTCAAAGGGCAACAACTAAAGAATATAAAGAAATAAAGAAAGTATTTAGTACACCAACTGTTCAGGAAGTTATGGAATATTGTAAAGAAAGAAACAATCTTGTAGATGCTAATAAATTTGTTAATTTTTACGCTTCTAAAGGTTGGATGGTTGGTAAAAATAAAATGAAAGATTGGAAAGCTGCTGTAAGAACTTGGGAAGATGACGCAGATAAAAACAAGTTAAAAGGAATAATGTCTCACCCTGTAATAATTGACTAATGTACAAAAGACTATCTGAGGTAAATACTCAAATGCACGATATTAGACAACTAAAAAATGTCAAAGGTAAATCTGTTGGTTGGGATTGGGATGTATTGCCGTACACGGTAAAAGAGGGATGTACTACTTACATAGGTGCAGCTCCAGCTTCAGGAAAGACCGAGTTATGGTTCGAGTTTTTAATCAATCTTTCATGCTTACACAACTGGAATCATGTTATATTCTCACCTGAGACTGGTAATGCTGCTGAGATATATGCAGAACTTTGCTACAAGTATATTGGTAAACCATACACAATAGGAGAAAATTCAATGACACAAGGCGAACAGATACGAGCTGAGATGTTTGTTGACAAGCATTTTATAGTAGTTGACCCAATAGACGAAGATTTGACCTTAACAGACTTTTATGATTTGGTGGATAGCATTGAACGAAAACACGATTTAAAAATTCATACCACCACTATAGACCCATGGAATGAATTGACAGAAAAGTTTGAGCCTAGTGATTTAGGAAGGGAAGACAAATACCTATCTCGAATACTTGGACTAGCAAGAAAGAACGCACGTAAAACAGGAAGGCATAACTGCATAATAAACCATGTTAGAGACCAAACACCAATAACAACAGAAAATGCCGTAGGAACGAAGATAACCTACTTTCCTACTCCTAGTGCTAGAGACTTTGCTGGAGGTCAGGTATGGTTCAGGAAAGGACTTTGTGTATTAATTCCATGGCGACCACCTTACGGACTAAGAAATGAAGATGGTTCTATATGCGAAAAAAACGAAGTACATTTGAAAGTAGCAAAGAGTAAACCAAAAGGCGTATCAAAAAACGGAACGTATCGAATGTTTTTAGACGTAGAGCGTTATCAGTACTATATGCTAGACTGGAAAGGAAACAGAATATATGCCAACAGAAACACGATACAACCTAAACAAACAGAAATACAAATAAACAACAGCTTGAATTACGTTAAACCTGACGATTGTCCATTTTAAAAACAAGAACTATGATAAATGATTTAGACCATTTACTAAGCCAAACACAAGTAAGCGCAATAATAGGCAGCTTGTCGATGGAGTTAAAGAGACTGGAGCAGTTAAACGAACCAAAACACGAACCATTTAGGATAGGCACAAAGAAACACCTAGAAGAAATGAAAGAGGTATTAATGCACCTGTTCGTCTCTGAGAAGGAATTAAACACTTTAAAAAGCGTTAACTACAACCTACACCGTGAAAACATGGAACTGTCAAGAAAAGTAGAACAGTTGGAAATAATGAACAATAATTTAATGAATGGCATATAACGGACATCGATAGGCGATGAAAAAAGAAAACACAATAATAAATTAAAGATGAAAAAAATTAAAATAGAAAAGGAATATACAGGTATTGAAGTTATGCTGATTGAAAAACTAAATGAATTAGTATCTGAAGTGAACAAACTACAAAAGGAAATAGAGCGTTTAAATAAAATCAAAGCTAAAAAGACTGTTGTATATGGAGGATATAATAACAGAAATATAATTTAAAGGTTTTCTTTTTATATTGCCTATCGTTTGTTAGTAGTAAGCGATAGCGACCCGTTTAGGGTTACTACTAACTAGTTGCTAGGCGCAACAGTTGCGTAAAGCATAACTAAAACGAAATAATATGCGCTGTAAAAACTGCAAAGAGAAATTTGAACCTATACGCTTTCTCCAAAAGTATTGCTTAGAACCTGAATGCGTGAAAGTATGGGTTGACAAAGAAAAGGAAAAGCAATGGAAGGCTAAAAAGACGCAGTTAAAAAAAGAACTAATGTCTTTACAGGACTGGTTGAAGTTAGCACAGATGACGTTTAACAAATGGATTCGCCATAGAGACAAAGGACTAAACTGCATATCGTGTGATAAGCAAATTAAAGGAGTTACTCACGCATCGCATTACTTTAGTTCAGGCGGACATTCAAACGTCAGGTTTCATGAAGATAACGTACATAGTAGTTGCTACAAATGTAATGTTGAACTTTCTGGAAATTTACTTAACTACCAAATTGGAATACAAAAGCGTATCGGGTCAGATAAACTTATTTTATTACATGAACAAGCACATATCACTAAAAAATGGACAATAGATGAGTTAAAAATGTTAATAACATATTACAAAGAAAAAATAAAAACACAGTAAATATTATTATATTAGTATTGTAGAGTTGCGGCTACATTGTAAACGTATTAAGTCCTTGATGTTAGTAGAGACCGCAACCTCGAAAGCATCAAGGTTTTTTATTTTATGGAAGTTTGGAAAGATATACCTGACTATGAAGGAATTTATCAAGTAAGTAATCTGGGCAGAGTAAAAAGTTTAATGTTTAATAAGGAAAAAATATTAAAACAAGTAAAATCATCAAATGGTTATTTTATGGTTGGTTTATGGAAAGAAAAGAAAACATCAAGCCACCTTGTACATAGAATAGTGTACCATGCTTTTTGTGGTATTAAATCTTGTAGACAATACGTAATAGACCATATTGATAACAACAAGGAAAATAATAATTTATCAAATCTTCAATATATAACAAATAGACAAAATTCAAGTAAAGACAAAAATTCTAAAACAGGAGAATCGAATATATATTTAAATAGCAATGCTTATTTGGTCAGAATGACAATTAACAATATTAAAAAATCAATAGGAACTTATAAGACAATTGAAGAAGCAGTTATAGCTAGAGACAATTTTATTAGAAAATTTTTGTAATATTTAAATTATAGTTATATTTGCGTATAACAAAAGCAAGAAAAATGAGGAATTATCTAGTAAATTACAGAGCTTTTTACGATGGTAAATGGCGCAAAGCAGTGAAAGTAGTAGCTGCGTACAGTGAATTAGATGCCTATGTAAAGGCGGACATTTGGAAACAATTAATAATCAATATAAAAGCAGAACAATGAAAAAGAAAGAGTTAACATTTGAAGAGGCGTTAGACCTAGTAAACCCTATTACACCAGTAGAGCAAGAACCTGAAGTAGTAGGTAACATCTACCAAAAGCTGTGGAGAGCTAAACAAGAAATTGGTAAAGTAGTCAAAGGTAACGACAATCCGTTTTTTAAAAGCCGCTACGCTGATTTAAACACCATTCTAGAAGCTGTTGAGCCATCCCTATTTAAACACGGTCTTATCTTATTACAGCCTTGTGTAGATAACATCGTAGAATCACAGATAATAGACTGTGAGACTGGTCAAATGGTTACTTCATCTTTAGTACTTCCTGAGATAACAGACCCCCAAAAACGGATTGCTGCCGTGACGTACTTTCGGAGAGCGACTTGTCAATCACTTTTGAGTTTACAGGCAATCGATGACGACGGAAACACGGCTACCGAAGCTATTAAAACACAAAAGCCATCTATTACAGATGAGCGTTTAAAAGGTGCTATCACTTCTATACTGTCAGGTAACTACTCAGTAGACCAGTTAAAGGGACAATTTCAATTAACTCAGGCGCAGTTAAACTACTTAAACTCGGAACTATGAATCCAAAGGAAAAAGCAATAGACCTATTCAATAAATACTTTGACTTAGT
>Ga0247723_1000385_pt1 | contig 30623 bp, 32 predicted proteins | sample MSEWelMarce5H_FC_FD_189079 | JGI IMG/M metagenome (GOLD analysis project Ga0247723, IMG submission 189079) | Subsurface sediment microbial communities from gas well in West Virginia, United States - MSEEL Well Study Marcellus 5H_FC | ecosystem: Environmental > Terrestrial > Deep subsurface >... | reverse complement strand
ATGATAGATCCTTTTTGACCTTCATTTAAACCTTCCCAGATAGGACGGAATTGCTCTGGCATTTCATCGATGAATTTTAAACCTGTAGAGTTTTCGTTTACTTCAACTTCTTGAGATTCATTCGTCGCCTTTTGTGTCCCGGCATTTGCTGAAATTTTAGATTCAGCTTCTTTTATCAAACTTTCAGTCTTCTGTGTATTAACTGATTCGATTAGCTTGTCAATTTTAAATCCAAGATCTTCGTAGTTACCTGCAAATCCTGATTCGTTTAAATCAGCACCAGCTGCAAGTTCAACTTGATCTTTTGCTTGCTCGTTTAGAGCAACTTCACCTTCTGTTGCAACAGATTCTGCGATATACTCAGAATATTTGATAGAAGAATCTAATTTTTCTGCCAAATACTCAGAATATGCTAAACCTTTGTTCAAATTCTCTGCAATGTATTCGCTATAAGAAATACCTTTGTTCAAATTCTCTGCAACATATTCAGTGTAAGAAATACCTTGGTTTACTTTCTCTGCAAGATACTCAGAGTAAGCAATACCCTTATCAACGTTCTCAGCCAAATACTCTGAATAAGAAATTGATTGGTCTAGGTTTTCTGCAACATACTCAGAATAAGAGATGTTGTTATCCAATTTTTCAGCAAGATATTTGCTGTATTCGATGTTTTTATCCACGTTTTCTGCAACATACTCTGCGTAGCTAATAGACTTATCTACGTTTTCTGCCAAATATTTTTGGTAATCAATAGACTTGTCCAAATTTTCAGCCAGATACTTAGCATAAGCGATGCTATCATCAAGATTTTTGCCCAAATATTCGCCATACTTAATAGCGTTATCTAGACTTTCTGCCAAGTATTCGCAATACTTTTCCAATTTAGCAACACGTCCGTGTACTTCTGTGTCATGATTTGATTCCGTAACTACTGCTGGAGCTGGTTGAGCTGTAGATCTCAATTCGGAAATTTCATTCCTCATCGCTTTCATTTGCTCTTTCAGATAAACTGAATATTTGTTAAGCTCTTCTGCAGTAACGAATTCCTTGTTGTTATCCATTTTTGCTGTTTTTATTTTGTCTTGTGCGATTAACTTTGAAAACTCTTCGTTGTTTTCTACACTATATATCTTCGTATCTGAATCATTTCCTAATCCAAAGTTCTCGTTAATTAGATGTAGGTTATCAATTACGCTTGATCTCTTCAAATTTTGGAATTCATCATAGCTATATCCAGCACTTTCGTAAACTCTTTCTAGCTGTGCATTTTTGAATCCAGGATCAGCAACAAGGTCATAAGTAAATATTTTCTTGATCTGAACTTTCTTATCAGGACCAACGTTACCAGCTGCTCTAGATGAAATAGAAATAGGAATTCCTGCTTCAACTAAGCTTTTAGCTATTTTACCTGCTGGTGTATCAAGCAATCTTACTTTGATGTTAAGTTTTCTTTTATCCTTGTCGTAATCCAAAGATTCGATTACGTGAGAGATGTTCTTTAAGGACACGTCAAACTTTTCTGGGTGATCAAGTTCACCTACTAGTCTTTTTTGCTTGATTTTCTCTTGCAAATAATCTAGGTGTGGCAAGTACTCAGACTCTTCATAGATTCTATGATTACTGTTCTCTTCTCCAAAGACAGCTGCAGTTCCAGCAAGGACTACGTCATCAGAAGATCCTTTTTTGGCTTCTAGTACAGAATCCTGTTTTTCAAGGATGAATACTAATTGTTCGTTTAGACTGTTGTTATTCACTACAAACACTTATTTTGATGTTCAACTATATATCAAATCAGATTCAGAATTTTTATTGATTCTTCACCCGATCTTTCATTCTGTTGAAAATAGAGAGGGCTAAGTCGTATTTATTACCGTCTGCAGGTGTGAATTTAAGTTTTTCACCGTCCGGAATAAGTGTTCCACCTTCACCTTTTTCTCTAAGTTTAATCATGCGAGGCTTATTATCCTCGACGTTACCTTTCACTTTTATAACATCTAACTCATTCCATTTACCTATTCCTAACTCATCTCTTTCCTCTTCAGTGGTAAGAGATTTAAGAAGATTAAATCCACCTCTCTTAATATCTTTAACCTTTTCTTTATCTTCTTTGTATTTGAATTTAACCTCATCCTCTGGTACCACTATGGTAGAAGTTACTTCCTCAACCTCCGGGGTATCATCAAAAGAAGGTGCTGCCTGTACTTCAACTTCGTCTTGCTCAATCTCTGCTTTTTGAACAGCAGGTATTATTGGGGCAAATCCCATTCTTGTGTCTTCCAAAGAAATCTCATCAGATGCTACATCTATTTCAGATCCTTCGCTAGCATTGTATGTGGAAGGCTCTGCTGGAATAACAAAGTACTCAAATTTAGGGGTTTCGGTTTTAGCGTTTTCGTCAGCGTTATTGATTTCAACGACTCTATAGATTGCAACATTCTCTGGAGTCAATTCGATATCCATTGATTCCTTTTCTTCTGTAGCTTCAAAGATCGGATTATTGAATTCGTTAAAGGAAAGAACTTTACCAGAATATTTGAGGGAATCGGATACCTCCTCCTCTGTTTCTTCACCGCTTTCATCACTATCGATTTCAGGCGATGTTTCATCGAAAGCTTTACCAACCATTTTATTAAGTCCAGAATCTGGATTTTGCAGATCAACAAAATCGGGATCAACCAATGTTCCCTTAACATTAACCCTAGTGGTTTCAGTTAGGAAATTGAATTTAAAATCTGCAGGAGCTCCCGGATCTATATTTACAAGTGTTGCAGATGCTCCATCATACGATGACAAGAATTCACCCCATGGACAAGTTCCGTGGAAGAACATGGACATAGCTGACTCTTTTGCATTCTGTACACCAACTACTTTAAAGCTAAGATCGTCGTTATCTAGAACACCGGTTTCAAACTTCGAAGATTCAGGGAAAAGTATAAATGTTACATCGTTCTTTGCAAACTCAGTGCCCATTCCCTTAGATCCGATGTTAAGCAGTATAAAGAGAGATGATCCAGAGAAATTTCCAACTTTTGCAAGATCCATTGTTGTTCTGGTATCGTCAGCAGACATAGGAAGGAATCCCACCCAAGAATTAGAATTAGATCCCTCTTGTGTCCAGCACACGGTAATAATCTCGCCTGGTGCTATTTTACCTGGTTCGAATACGTCTTTTGCAAAAGTATCGACCTCACCAAATCTTGGTGCTTGATTTCCAGAAAACCAGTTATATGTTTGCTGTGCTACGTCTCCTATTGCTATTACCCATCCAACAACAGGAATAGCCTCACCTAATGTTTTTGGCAATGCTTTAGATGCACTTTTACCAAATCCTCTAGCAAATGCACTAACACCTCTAGACACAGCTTTAGAAGTTCCTGCGCCAGCTGCCTTAGAAAATTTAAATGCCTGTCTAGCCCATTTACCTCCTGTGCCAACCCCTTTAACTAATCCTCCTATTAATTTTCCAGTGTTCTTTAGTCCTTTGAAAGCAGAGCTTGCTCCGGTTTTTAGGAAATTTTTAACATTGATTAGTTTTCTAATAGATTTTGTTTTACCCCCTAGTTTTGCAACCCTAGAATTTAGTTTTACAAGATTTATAAGGCCTCCAACAGATTTGATCGCAATATAGCCACCAAATATTGTAGCAGCCCCAACTGAAGCTATCTTAGCCCATTTTAGGGTTTGCTCATATATTTGTTGGAGTAATGTTCCGTCATCAACCTTTATACCTATAGGTTGTATCTCGGTTAGTTCGTAAATAGAGAATTGTCCGGTTGAAGCATACTTCTTAGATATCTTATAGGCCATCTCTGAATTGGAGATATCTGATCCATCAGATCCAGTATGTGAAAGGAACCAAGCTAGTTCCTCACCGTCCTTAACAGTACCAAAATCAACGCTAAGATCTATCTTTCCCGCTTTAGAAAGATTTTCCTTAGCTTGGATAAATTTTAGCATAGCAGTTGTCTGCTCTGGCGTAGATTCGGTAGAATCATCCGCTTCGTATATTCCTTCAGACTCAAGTAGTTTTTTGAAATCGGAATAATTAGAAAGTCTTCTAAAATCGGAATGGTGCGGATAATCCTCAAAATTTTCGGATTCAGCTTGCCAAGATCTTGGATTTGCTTTAAGCCATTCCTGCCATTCTGATGTTTTAGCCCACCATTGAAAATCATTTAGCTCGACGTCCTGTCCGCCTTTAATAGCGTTTAATGGAACCTGTATTAACGGGAGTGCTTGCCCCTCTGTTATGCTGCCCTTCGATGGGAATAATAATATCATCTTATTCTGAATAAATTTTATCGTAAGCCTGACTGATAGTATCAATCAATTTCTCTATATATCCCTCATTCCTAAGCTTCTTAAAAGCAAGATTACCCACAGAGAATTCTCCTTCTTTCTGAAGACCCTCTTTTCTCATTTTCATAATCTTTTCTTTTAATTTACCAGCTTTATCATAAAGCTCTTTGGCATTAGAAGGAGTGGTATTTTGCTTAACCAATTTCTCCTCGAATTTATTTATATCCGATGCTATTCCTTCGTACTTTTTATCTACGTCTGCAGGATCAACGGATGGTGGATCGAATGTTGGCTTTTTAATCCATTCATCGTCCATTAGTGAATAAAGTCCGCTTGCTACATGAGGCTCCTCAGAATCCTGCATATAGGTTTCAACCTCATGACCTCTGATTCTGATGTCGTGTCTCAGATTCCAAATGAATCTAATCCCGTCTATTGCACTTTTTAAAACCTTCTTGGGTGCGTCTATTTTATCAAAGTCGACCAAGACATGCACATCGAGATCTGAATACTTCGTATAGTTGTAATTGGACAAAGAACCCGTTAATTGTATATCTACAATCTTAGGCTTGCCAATCGTATCTTCAAATTTTGAATAAAAATCTTTAGCTATGATTAATAGCTTCTTGCGGACATTTCTATCTAAAACCCATTCGGTTTCACCCTTTTGGTTTTTCTTCTTGGTCCAGAATTTGGGGTTTAATTCGTCGTTGTAAAACTCGGAAATTCTTCCCTCGCTAATAAATTCATTGTATCTGTACAGCACTCTCTTGGATTATTTGAGTGCTATATATCTAAAAAAGATTACACTGAAACAGTCTCTACAACTTCCATGACCGCTCTAACGTCAGCCTCGCAGTAAGTAACAATATCAGATATTCTCCCATTATAGAAGAATTCGCTAACCTGGGATCCGTCCATAATTGATTTAGGAGACTGTATACCCAGACTATGAGTTAATAGATCAAGGCTAAGAGATTTTTGATTAGTCCAACTACCGAATGAAAATAATTCAGAGGTATCCACAAAATTAATCTCCCACGGTTTTTTGTTAACAACATTGATCATGGCTGGCGGCATTATACCGTTATATAGCATCCGTTTGCCTATGCAAGGTACATCAAAAGCTTTGATGTTATGTCCACAGAGGGAATATCCGGTTGCGTGTGAATTATGCATCACCTTTTTAGTCTTTTCTAAAATATCCGATTCCTCACCATGAAAAGACACTAATCTCTTCCCTCCCTCGTAGTCCTGATGGTATGTTCCAAAGCTAACACAGATTATTCTGCAAAATTCTGGTTCTAATCCTGCTTTATCTCTATACGTTACCGAGGGATCGCTCTCATAATACTCTGAGTAATTTCCAGAATAATATCTGTGTCTTTTTTCCCATAACAGGGCAAGCTTAGGATCTTCTTCTTGAAGTGTTTTAAAATCAGGCTGTCCGCTCGCAGTTTCTACGTCTATAAACAGATATTTTTGTATATGTGATTTATTAATCATTCTTTTTCCATTTAGGGTTAAACCAAAATCTTCTATCGTTACTATCTAGCATATTTTCAAATTTCTTATTCTTATAAGCTATCATCCACTCGTCCCACTCTAGCTTTTTAAGAGGTTTTTCATCATTTGGATTTTTCCATGTGTAAAGCTGGCCACCGCCCAGCTCATAAGCGTCCCATGGCAGCTGATGGCATAGCTCAAATAATTTTTCTCCATAATCAGAGATAATAACAGACCTAGCGGACTTGAATGGATCGGTATCTAATCTTTCGCAAAGTTCCGCTCTTAGATAATTACCAAATCCATTTACCCATTTCTGATTCATAAGCCATTCATACAACGGTTTATTAAAATCCCGATGAGCTATATTATTTTTGATATTCTTAACAAAATCTTCAAATTCTGTGGTTGGGTCTGGACCTCTTTCCGGATTCCATCCTCCTATCTTCCATCTACCGAACCTTCTTACATCAACGAAATCCAGTTCATATAAATTATCCCTATTGATAAATGAATAGTGTGTATGCTTAGGTCTTTCTGATGGCGTGCAAAATTGAAAATTACCACCCATTCCCATTGTAAATAAAAGGTCTATGCTCTTCGAATTTGTAGATCTTAGTGTGAGCTTTAGCTCCTTGCCTCTACTCTGTGCAGAGATCGAAAAATCGTCTTTGACTCCTAAAACCTGGTATATTCCGGAGATAATAAGTCCTTTGTGTGCTGGGTTTTTCCACGAGTCAAAAAATAATTTGTCCCTGCACGAGGAGTTTACAAAGTCTGCAGTTAATTTAAGTTCGGCTAATTCTGGCATATCCCGCTAGATTAAAGAAACAAAGCGGGATAAAAAATTGTCTACTTTTCTTCCTTAGGTATAACTATAGGAGGGAGAGATCTCCAGTTGTTGTAATAATCGATGCATGCTTCTACTCCAGATGAAGTTTGAATCAATGCATCAAACTCAACTCCATAGCTTGGTATTCTATGCTTTAATACATCTACCGTTGCTATTGGCGATTTGTATTTGCTGTGTAAAAATTCAGTTGGTTCTGCATGTATAAATATCGGCTTTCTTCCCTCGCCCCAGGTAGAGTAGCAAAGCATAAAAGCTTCCCTCATAGAAAGTCCACCATTGTGTGCTAGCTGAGAGAGGGTTCTGAAACTAACCGGTATTTTGTTCTGGAAAAATATACCAGCAAGAATATCAGTGACTGAGAAAAGACTTGGTTCCTCGTCGTTAACAATAGCTAGTCTATCTAGTGCAGATTTATTCACTTTGCTTATTTCAGAGTTAAATAGAGCTATTGAATTTTTTCTATTTCCATAAGCACTCCCAACTCTTATCAGGATATCCCCTTGCTGTGGAGAAAATATGTCCATCAATATACCGAGTGAATTCAGGATATCTACGCAGGATTCTCTCTTTGCTTCTATGCTATGAACAAGCATATATCCTCTTAGCAAGCAAAAGACCAATCTAATCTGGTGGTAGCTTACAAGATTCGTAATAGTTTGTATTCTGTGCTTAACTAGAGCATCTCTGGAATCCAAAAGATCCTCGAGTAATGAATCTAAATCAGGGATGTTAAGATTTAGTGAAACAATCTTAATGTTATTAGAAACTGAATTATGGATTTGGTATTCAAGTCTTTCCAAAAAATCGGAAGGATTCTCTATATTCCACCCAGAAGAATCTGTATCTGTGTTTAGCCAACCAATTCTAGGTTGTATTTGGGTCACAATAGGTTTCATCATATCATTTAAGATACGATAGTTTATAAAGTTTCTTAAGGAGCAATTCTTTCAATGCCTAGCTCAACGTCATTGTAAACAGTATTAGAATTATATGTGCCACCTGGTAATTTAGCTACACTATACTTATTCAATATCTCTTTATGTCCATGATCGCCCATATCTGCAAAAACAACTGTTACTGGATTAAGCTCCATTACTTTCTTTTCATCAGATCCTATAGACTGAACCATGACAAAATATCTATATGATTTGCCATCAGCAGCTTTGTCCACCTTTACGACCATTCCGCCTACCTTTTTCTTGCTATCTATCGGCTGGCCAATTACTATGTCTCCAACTTGATATTCGCATCCTGGTATAGTTCTAGGAACATTAGGGTCAGGTCCAACCGAAACGGATAGATCCTTAAAGGGTTTATAGCTAACCCTAAAAACACCATTTGCCCCACCGTATCCAGGGGAATCCCCGAAAACTCCAGGGTCAAAAAATTCGTTAATTGTTTTAATGTATCTAAGTTTCACGACATACTATTTATCTTTATGTGCGTCGTGATTTTTGTCCTTAGATTTATGTGAGATAACAGCCTTCAATTTATTGGCTAATTCATAGTCTTCATTACCTATTGCTTCTTCCAGCATGATATCTAAACTTTTAAAGTTCGGATTCATATCAACCTCGAATCTTTCGCTAGAATAATCCAGGATAGAGATTCTCTGAGGGCTTAGTATAACTTGTAGCTTTGTTGGAAACCATGTTTCGACATCGTTGAATTCATCATGATCTTCCTGATCATTCTCATCATCTTCAAATTCATCATCGCCCATGTCCATAAATTCCTCCTCGTCTGCATTATACCAATTGATAAGCCAAAGCCCATAGTTTAGTTCACCGCTTCCTCTCTCAATAACAAAATTAAGAACTGCTTTCAGTTCCTGCTTTATATCTTTGACAGTTAAGTCTTCTGAGTATGGCTTACGCTTAACCCCAGGTATTATAGTTGCTTCGCAGCCAACCCCTTTATTAAATGATTTATGCACGAGCAATATAGAATCCCAATCCAGATTCTTAATAACCCCGTTTACCAGATGCGTGTACTTATGAGCCATAGCTTAATATTTATCCCTTCTACGTTCTAACCTTAATTTGCTGATCAATACTTTTGATCCATTTGTTGTACTTCTCAGGGTAAAATTGTTTCAATTCACTAAGTTCTCTTTTGGAAATAGCCATCTTTTCTCTGACAAATTTTTCGGCATCCTCATAAACTGCTTCTTTTAAGGCTTTTTCTTTCTTTAGGGTTTTTGTGAAAATCCAATCAGGATTTCTTGTGTAATTGTGGCTAAGCGTATTGTACCACCAATTAACAACTGGTATAGGATTTATTTTTGTTTTATTAAACTGATTCGCCCACACCGGAAATTTTATGCTCATGATTCGATTAATCATGAAAAAATTCCTGGATTTTTCATTGTTTGTAACCTTAGACCAATTGTTATTCTTAGCCGTAATTAATTTTACTATATCAAATAATTCCATTATAATCCAAAAGGGTCAAATTTCTTTGGTACATATCCTTCGGTTACCCATTCGGTTCCCTCCAGCAATTTTATTCTATCCGCTGTTATTGATTTTCTTGGTAGGGAATCTCCTCTGGTAATATCCGTTTGGATATCATATACAAGATCCTGGGGATAAACCGTTTTATCAAGCCATACTAATTTTTTATTTCTCTCCAGGTTTTCCAATACCCTATTCCTATTATCCATGCTATCTATATCTCCAATTAGCCTAAGTAGATACCCAGCTAGATAATGGGTAAATTCGGGATCCTCTAAAAGCTCTCTTGTTGTTACCCCTCTCCATTTAGATTCGTTGATGTATTCGAGCACTGCCTCCACCTTTTTCGGTGTTATACCATGATTCCGTCCATTCTTCTCTATGACCCAAACAGAAGGTACAGCATCACCCTTATCCCCGCTCAGTATCTTTTCTATTGAAACTACTCGAGAATAGATTTCCTCTACCTTTACCTTAGATGCAAATTCCTTTAATTTTTCTTTAGAAGGATCTAAAGAACTACCGAGATCAAAAATAGAAACCTCCTGTTTGGTCTCTAAATGTTCCTTCCATAGCTGAGGAACGTATAAAACGCTATTTTTGGAATTGTTATTCCACACTGCAGTCCATGATCCATTTTTAGTGTTCTTAACTAGCTGATGAAGATCCTTATCTGCAGAAACAACTATACAATTTTCTCCTTTGGTATTGAAGTGTCTAGACCAGAAATAAAGAAGGTCGTCACCCTCCGCTCCATTTACCTTGGAAAATATAAATCCCATTTTCTCAAGATGCTCAGCGAAAGAAGTCATCATCTGGAAAAAGATTGACCAATCTACGGTTTCGTCCTTAACCCTGTTACTTTTATAGCCTCCTCCGACTATTTCAATATCCTTCCTCCACGATCTGCTATCAACACACATAACTACCTTCCCACCTGATGGCAAAGATTTTAGTGATGCACATAGGTCTGTGCTAACTTTTCTAATAAAAGCGGCTCTTTCGTCTAGTGTTGAAAATACCTCAGAAGGATCTACACTACCGTATCCTGCGAAAACGCCTAGCGTTTTATGAAATAAATAATTCGAATCAAATAATAAATTTACCATATCTTATTTGGATTTTAAAAGAGAGTAAAAAGTCTCTATTGTAAATGATGGGTCTGTAATCTTTAGATCAAAGTCCGTGAAGTTTTCGAAATCTAAAAAATCCGCCTTTAACCTTCTTTCGGTCTGATCAGAATCTCTCCTGGTAGACATTCTTTGTCTTCTGGTCTCCTCGTCTATGTCTATATAAATAACAGCCGAGCTTTTTCTGTCTTCGTTGGTTAATGCTGAAACACCCTTTGGTGTCATAATTAAAAGATCCCCTTTTTTAAATTGCTCCCTGGATATTCCATAATACCAGGTGTTGAATATAACATTTTCGTATAGGTAACCTTTTTCTATCATTTCCAGAAAGGTGGTTTCTGAAACGAAGAAATAATCCTTTCCTTCCTGTTCACCCTCCCTAATTGGTCTTGTGGTATGGCTGACACAATAATTTAGCCCTTCATCCTCTAAAATTTTCCTGAGATGATCCTTTCCAGATCCGCCCTTTCCTACCAGTATTATTCTTTTGATACTAGCTTCAACCCCTAGTACTACGTAATCAATCATTATCCTCTACATCCTCCTCTTCGTCAGGCTCCATAGATATCTCATCATCCGCAGTGTCCGGCATATCTTCATTCTCTAGTACTTCAAATCTCAGCAATGCTTTATCGAGATTACGAAAAGTCCAAGCCCATTTACCAAAATCCTCATTACCAGGGAATATCTCTTTCTCAGGTAAAAGCTGGCCAAATACTACTTTCTCCTTATCGATCTTAATCCTAAAAACCTCATAAGCAATGGGGTTTGGTGATTCATCGCAGGTTTGTTCATAGATAGCGGATTTGTTTCCTTTTTTTATCTGCTTGTAGTAATAGCCGTTTTTGGTTAATGTAACTGGTAGTAATTGCATTTTTATACGAATAATTTTTGGATGCTAAAAATAAGTGAAAGAAGACTTACAACAGGATCGATTACCTGACTCCTTTGCGCCTGGTGGTTTGCTGTTTCAACTATAATTGCAGGTACGAATTTAGCTTTATCTGGGTGTTTCTTAATTAGCCAATCTATAAATTCACTTCCGATAGCGCTCATAACATCATCAACCTTGGTTGAAAAGTTACCAACAACATATTGATAATTTTTAACAGGGTCATGAGAGGTTGCTAGCATTTCGTAAAGATCTATGTACGACCAACCGGAATCTTTAATTTTTTCAAGATCTAGAACGGTTATTCCAGATATCTGTAAACTCTGTATTTTATTAAGTGCCGATCTTAAATCTGGGAAGTATAACCTTGCAAATTCTTCCAAACTTGGCTCGTCAATAGAAATTCCAAGTTTATTAAGAATGAGATTGATTCTTTTCTTCCATTCGTCCTTCATGTATTCCTCCTCAGGTGTATTGATCGGATCAAAATTGATCACTTCAAATCTGGATTGGATTGCTTCAGGAACTTTATTTATCCAATTGCAGGTTGCAATGAATCTTGTTGTGTGTGCAAATTTTTCTATGGTACCTCTAAGTGCTTTATAGAATTGGTCGGATGCACCATCAAACTCATCCAGAACAACTATCTTAATAGCATTTTTCCCTCCGATGATAGAAGCCATCATGCAGAAATCATTGATCTTATCTCTAACCGTATCAACAGATGATTCATCAGATACGTTTATGAACATTGTAGGGTGATCCTTAGAAAGGATTTTTGCGGTAGAAGTTTTGCCACATCCTGGTGATCCTGTCAACAAAACATTCTGCTGCACTCCTGAAGAAAATTGGTTTCTAATCCTTTCAGGAAGGATCATGTGTCTTAACTCTTTAGGTCTTAATTTTTCTGTTAATAATTCTTGAACCATATCTTATATTATAGGATAAAAAAGCTGTTTAATTTCATTTAAAAAGAATACTCATATCATCTGCTTCTGATTTATCGTGTCTTAATTCAATAAATCTAGGAAGGAATAAACTTCTATTACCAAATTTATCCGTGATGGTAACATTATAGTTTACAGCTATTATTCTTCCTTTTAACGAATCGGGATCAGCACTAAGCTCTGCAAGATCATGATCGGTAAATCCTGATCCTATTTTAACATGTAATGTTTCGGAAGAATCAGTGCAGATAAATCCACCTATAAATCCTTCTCTTTTACCTTCACCTGGGTACCAACCGGTTATTTTAAGGTCGCATTCATTAACCTCCTTTATCTTTACCCAGTTCTTACTTCTTTTACACTCGTAAAGGTGATCATTTTTAACAATTACACCCTCACCTCCCTGGGATACTATCCTTTTGTACATTTCGAGTATTTCCTCTTTGGTTTTAACCTTGTACATGGTCCCAAGTCTGAGAGATGAATTTTCGGTGCATTCAGATAGAACACCTTCTAGTGTATCTCTCCTAATTGAGTATGGTATACTTCCCTTTCCCTTCACCAATGTATCTGCTTCCTCCAAATCGAAGATATTAAAAAGAAAGCTACTGTCTATGTCTGACTTTGCAGTACCCTTCAATATTTGATTAACTTTACCTGAAACCGATTTTCTATCCAAGTCGGTGAGCTCTCCATCAAAAAACCATTCGCCAAGTAAACCAGAATTAGCAAAAACCTTTTTAATTTCAGAAGATATTTTGGAAAGGCATTTTGAATCAAGCTCGTTGAATGCTCTTGTGAAAAAGGTAACGTCGTTACCGCTATTTTTAACTAGAGCAATAACTCTAACTCCGTCATACTTCTCTTCACAGTATATGTCAGACCAGTCACTGATTTCCGACTCATTGTCGGTTGCCAACATGAGGGAAGGGTCAGGGATTAACTCCTTACCCATTGCTTTATTAATTGTTTTAGCTCCTATACCAATATTCATTCTTTTGGTCAGAACTTTCATAAGCATTTGTCTGATCTGTCTATCAGTATCCGGATCCTCATCCATTTTCATGTTAATGAAAGACTCCGCTCTTTCTCTTAAAGAGTCGTTAGCTGCAGGTGCTGATTTTAATGTTTCAACAAGTTCTACAAGATCAGACCAATCTAGATTTTTTTCTTCTGAGGTTTCAGAAAATTCCAACTTGTTCAATTTAGTTGTAACAAATGGATTGTAGCAAACATCCAGAAAGTACTCCAGCTTTTCACTGCAATTAGCAGAAATAAGAATCTGTTTACCTTTAACTGATCCTTCACCCGTTAAAGATTCTAGGTCGAGAAATAATTGTAATTCGCGTTTCATATTTTTATCATGTAAAAATAATGAATTAACGCGTTTTGAAAAAAGGATAGAATACTAAATCTATTCAGGAGATCCTTCAGCTTTTTCAGCTTTTGCTTTCTTCTTAGCTTCTTCCTCTGCTACTATCTTTTCTGCCTTGAGATAATCATTATTCTGCTTATACTCATCAGGAGACAAACCAAGATATCTTCTAACCAAGAAATCCTTACTAAAGTATGATTGCTCTTCCTCTCCAACCTTTTGTTTCAATTCAGCCATACCATTAATAAAGGTGATCCTTTTAGTGAGGTTAGCTAGCTTAACAAAATCCTGAAATTGATTTTCCTTATTGTAAGTTATGCCCAGATTAGATTTAAACTGTCTATCCTTTGCCAATTCAGGATAATCCAATATCATCTGGATATACAAAGGCTTCATCATTATCTCTTGGAACGTAGCTCTGTGTCTGGAAAGGAATTTCTCGTATCTGATTTCGTCTCTTTCTAACTGGTCTATACCTACACTATAATTAGATGCTGGTGCGCCTCTAAATGCAAATCTTGCATAAGGTATTTTGGAATCCATCTTAAGTCTATTATAGAAGTAAGTAACGCTCTCCATTACGTTAAAATCAGGACCACTAGGATTTAAAGAATCGATCTGAGGTGTCTGGCCATTCTTGTCTGGGAAAAGATAATTCTTATAGAACTGGATCTTAGGTCTTCCGTTGATAGTCATTTCTCCTGAGTTGTCATCTATCTCGATTTCCTCTTTATAATTGGACATTAATTGGCCAAGCGTATTTAAAGCCTTTTGCGGGGATTGGTTACCAACCGGTATAATGAACTTCAAACGGTATGATGCATTCATTACGTTCCAGATAATTCTGGTATTCTCCATTATACGCAAAATATTATACGAGCGTATTAATTTTTCAACGTAAGAAACCCTAGAGATCGTATTACCTTTAGCATAGGATATGTAGATAACCTGCTCGTTGGTAAGTACCCTTCTCATATTGTTATCATTAGGGTATTGTACCCAATGTTGCTGGAAGGACCCATCGGCATTCTTTTGCGTTTGTGGTTCTAGAGATGTAGGATCAAGTTCTTTAAATCCAACTATATTTTTAGCTTTATCATCATAGACAATCTCAAAAGCAAGGAATCCTTCAACCAGGAATTGTCTAAAATATTGCCATGCCGTGATTCCGTTCTGAAATCCCAGAAGCATGTATAGTTTTTTGAAATTATCGCTAATAGAATTAAGGACCTTTTCCTTCATTGCTACACCCTCTAAAGTGGGATATGCGATGAAATTTCTATCATCAGAAACTATAGCTTCGTCGCATATAGTATCAAGGATAAATTCTATCTCACCATTAAGAGAAAACTTTCTAAGAAAATTTACCTTACTTCCATAATCCTTATCGAAATAAGCAATATACTTTCTTGTTTTGATGTCCTGGTATCCAACCGTCCATCTGAATGCCTCATTGTCGGTAAATCCTGTATCCTCCTGATTATAGAATTGGGATTCTACCCTTCCGATAGCTTGGGAGTTGTTAATGACCATGTCATCATATTGCATACCGAGTTTTCCAACTCGTGTCAATGTTTGGTATATTCTATTGAATACGCCACCTCTTCCTGTGTTTTGGTCTACAAATCCTGCCATTATTCTGGTGCTGTTTCAGTTGGTGTTGCTGGCTCTGCAGCTGGAGCGGCTGCTGCTTGTGCAGCTGTTGTTTCTGCTCCCTCTTTTTCTAACTTAGCTTTTTCCTTAGCTATTTTTTCCTTGGTGCTTCTATTTTCTTTTAGATCATCCTCAGATAGGCCAAGCATATTCTTCACTAGAAAATCAAGAGAGAAGTAAGGTCTTTCGAAATCATCCAATAGACTAGCCATTGCAACAACTCCATCTTTTTTCTTAGTTATTACTTCTATCTCCTGGTTCAGTCTAAATGGATTTTCAGTTACGTAGCTTATACCAAGCTGACTTTTAAAAGCAAAGTCTTTCTTTAAAGCCGGGTATTTTTCGCACAGTTGAATCCAAAGAGGTTTAACCATCATATCTTGGAAATTAGATCTTAATCGATTGATGAACTTACCAAATCTAATCTCGTCCTTATCTAGTCCTTCTGCTCCATTTACATAAGCTCCCTGTGGGGTAAAATCTGGACCGCTAAATCTCGAAACTGGAACCTTAGATTCCTCTATGAACTTTTCCCAAAAATATTGTAATGGTGTTGTGTCACTTAGATTAGGCCCTGCAATGTTTACTGGTTCAATGGTTGGTGTACCGTTTGTGCCAGAAGGCATCATATAGTTCTTATAGAACTGTATTTTAGGCCTGCCATCTACAAATAGTTCTCCAGAGTCATTGTCAAATCTGATATCCTCCTTATAGATAGACATTAGTTCTCCCAAGGTCTGCATTGCTTTTTGTGGAGATTTAGAACCGATCGGTACAGTCATCTTTAACCTGAAAGATGCATTCATAACAGACCAGATAATTCTGGTATATTCCATTATTCTCAATACGTTATAAGGTCTGATCAATCTCTCAACGTAGCTTATTCTAGAAACTGCGTTTCCTTTAGCATAAGAAATATAAATGATCTGTGAATCGTAGAGTACCCTTCTTTTCTTATCGTCATCTGGATACTGAACCCAGATGTTTAAAAAGGTTCCATCCAATTGCTTTTCTACGCTAGGCTGTAAGGTTGTAGGATCTAATTCTTTAAAACCTATTATTTCCTTTCCCTTATCGTCATAGACCATTTCAAATGCTAGAAATCCTTCTACCAGAAACTGTCTAAATAATTGCCAAGCACTTATATCGTCATTGAAACCCCATACATCATATAGCTTATTGTAAGTAGTATTGATGTCATCCAACAATTGTTTTTTAGCATCAGTAAAATTAAGAAAAGATGGATATGCAAAGAAGTGTTTAGAATCGTAGGTAATTGCCTCATCAGCAACAAGATCCAGTAGATAATCTATCTCTGAATTTAAAGCAAATTTCCTGAGAAATTCTCTTTTACCCTTATAGTCCTTATCGAAATACGAGATGTACTGTTTTGTCTGCGTATCTTGTTTTGCCAAAGCGTAAAGAGTTGTCTCGTCTTCGATTGGATTCTTTTTCAAGAATATCGCTTCTGTTGCTCCGATCGCCTGGGAATTTTTAATCACCAGATCGTTATACCTCATACCAAAAGAGGATAAGCTTTTTACGCTATCCCTAATCCTTTGTATGATCGGTGCTTGTTTTGAATCATCAACGAAACCTGCCATTATAGTTTTAACTTAAATTGTAGACGTAAATGATTTATTTCTTTCGTCCATAGTTACTATATATCAAATTTAAAGTGGACCCTTCAATCTTAGGAAGGTTTAAATAAGGTATCTTAATCCAATCATCCGGACTGATAAATTTAAATCCTGGTATGTATTGGACTTTAAAACCATAATAGGCGGATTCAAATCCACTTCCGTCAAATATTCTTTTCGCTGAATTGTAAGAGAGTTTAGACGAGGTTGATTCTATAGATTCGGTATTTGCTTTACCATCTTTCATATCATATCCTAAAACTTTAGAATATGTGCTAAGCATATTTGCTCTTTCTGAAAATGGGACAAGATTTAAATCTATTCCGAAGATCGTATTGCGTGGGGAATTTGATGGTATCGGTAAAAGTATTAATAAAGGTCTTCTGTCTATAAAATCACCATCGAATTTAGGATCAAACTTAGGTTTATAATCAAATGAATAGATTGATCCTATTTTTAAATTAGGCCAAAAAGAATCAATACCGGATTCAAAATAACTCAGGTTAAATGAGTTGTTGGTTGCAGAAAAACATTCCTGTAGTGTTTTAAAACTATTTCGGTATTTCTGTGCTGAATCATCAAAGGAGCTCATCTATTTTGGAAAAGAAATTTTTCATCAACTACCTTAAACTGGAATCCTCTCCTTTCAGCCCAATCCTTAGCTGCCTGGAATTTACACATATTAGTTATCCAGGTTCTCATTCTATCGTTATGTGCTTTTAGAGATTTTGCAGTAGTTCGTGTTGATTCAAGAACAGGCTTTATCGTTTGTTTTTGAGGTTTTATCTCTAGTATCATTTCCTCTACCTGTCCATCGTGTTTTTCTACCTTGATATAAAAATCGACGTAGTAAGTATGAATCTTTTGATCCAGCTTAGAGTAATAAGGAATCCCGATTGGTTCGGAACTCCATTTTATTATCTTATCATTCGTATCGCAAAAATTGCAGAATCTAGTTTCCCACGAGCTTCTGCAAATAATATTATTTACGTCGCCAATGTACTTATTAGGATTCTTTGGTGAAAATTGACCAGAGATGAATCCACCGCTAGGTTTTACTTTCTTGATTGACATCACACATTGTATGTATTGTCGTCGCCTGTAATGTAACTAAAAGGAATTGTTTTTGGTGAATTTGGCGGATGTATCTTCTTCCATCCTTTTGCAAATCCATTCTTTGCTATCTGTGTGAAGTATGCAAATGGATTGTCTGATTTGCTAGGATCAAATCTGTCCCAGTATTTACAAAGATCCTCTAAAGCAAATGCTATGCAATCGTCCTTATCGTCCTGATCCTTGTAGGCCATTTTTTTAGAGATACCATCCGTCATGAGCATGAACATACCGATAGTTTCCCTGGTAAGTTGCCCATTGGATTTTGATTCTTTTATTGCGCGAAGTAGATCGGCGTTCTTTACGTATATTTTAGCCATTGCTTTCTTTTTTTAAACAGAATTGTCCGGCTTTATGAAAAACCGGACAATTCATTATAGTCTATAATATTTTCTAAGTTTCAAGCCTTCATATCCTCTTTTCCCGTTGAGGATAAAATAGGTTTTCCGTCTGGTGCTTTTGCAAATTTTCCGATCGTTGGATCTACGAAAGCCTCACCCGGCTTGTTCTGATCTGGACCCGAAGGTGCAACTGCAAAGTTCCTACTTAGTTTTTTTTTACGTCGTCGCTTTCGTCTAGATTATATCCCATCTCAGCATTTACTTTGATGTCTATATCACCTTCTGTACCAGGCGCTGTAGCTAAGTTATGATCCTTAAGATCTTCAATGTCTTTAGCTCCTGATTTATCTTGAGAAGATGCTTCTGGCGCTTCAGCCAATTGCTGATCTGCTTTTTCGATATCAGCCTTTTCATCTAGGTTATATCCCATCTCAGCATTTACTTTGATGTCTATATCACCTTCTGTACCAGGTGCTTCAGCTAAATTTTGATCCTTAAGATCTTCAATGTCTTTAGCTCCTGATTTGTCCTGTGATGCTGCAGATGGTGCAACTGCCATTTGAGATGCGTCTGTAGCAACTGCTGAAGCCTCTGCTAAGTTATATCCCATTCCGTCAGCTACTTCCATCTTCTTGCTGTGTGCGTCTCCTGGAGCATCAGCCAGATTATGATTGGATAAATCCTCGATATCTTTTTTAGCAGCAGCTTCTTGTGTTTTGCTTGCTGGAGCATCTGCTAAATTTGGATTCTCTTTAGACAATTCATTAGATTCTCTTAAGTTGTATCCAATTTCTTTATTTGCTTCGAAATCTACATCTGGATTCTTTCCGTCAGGTGCAGTAGCCAATTGAGCTGCTTTTTCGTCCTTAACGTCGTTTTTAGATCTTTCCGCTTGAGCAGCTATGCTTTTAGGTGCTTGTGCCATTAAAGATTTAGCTTTCTTCTCGATAGTGGTATCCTCTTTGGTAGCTTTTTCCTTACCAGGAGCAGCAGCGAAAGTTGGCTGTTGAGCTTCTTTCACTTCTTCTTCGCCGTTGTTATCATCGGTTTGCTCTGGGTTAGACTTAGGGTTTTCGTTAGCTGCTAATTCATTCTCATCTTCAGCTCTTTTTATAGCTGATGACATGTCTTCAATCTCATCCATTCTGTATTCACCAGTTTTACCAGCGTCTGTTAGAATTACATAAGATCCAGAAGAAGAATCTATTGAGATAACCTTACCGGAATCTCCAGATTCTTTAACACGAACTGCATCACCAATTGCGTATTTTCCTTCGTCCAATAGGATTTCTTCATATCCATTTTCGAATAGCTCCAATTCAGAATTGATAGCTGACCATTTCTCTTTAAGAACGTCTAGCTCTTTTTTCAATTGGTTGTAAGCAGTTTTGATCTGCTCTGAAGATTCGTAAAGAGAATTAGAAGCCATTAAGGTTTCAAGTTTCTTAACTTGCTCTTCTATTACTGTCATATTATCAAGAACCTTTTTGCGGTCGTTGATCATGATTGCTTTCATTTTGTTCTCTCCCTCTAAGAATTGGCTTAGACCCTCTGAAATATCGAATTTCAATAGATCATGAACAACTTTCAAAGCTTGAGATCCAGAAGTTTTCAAGAATGAATTTTCTTTCATTCCTTCATTTACTCTCTGAACATAGATTTGATTCTTCCATTTCAAAAGGTTAACATAAACACCTTCGTATAATTTAGAAGAGATATTTTTAGCAATGTCCAATTCAACGATTTTATCGAATGACTCGTAAACATTGATAACGTCTTTAGTTATTGCTGAAGGATTTACACCGCTTTGAGATGCAAGTTCTACGTGTAGAATACGTCCCAATTCAACAGAATCTTTAAATCTCAAAGGTGATCCGTTCAAAATAACTGATGCTCCATCATTTGATTCCTGAATTTTAATTCCAGTTTTTCCAACGTAGAAATTAACTCCAGTTCCATTTACTTTGATAAAAGGTTGATTAAAGCTTTCTAAAAGAGAAATGAAGTCTTGAGGAAGTGATTCCATTTGAGATGCATTAAGTCTTCTAACACCGGTTTCATCAGCTTCGAAAACATAACCAGACATTTGGAAAACCAATTTATTGTCTCTTGTAAGAACAGGAGTGTAAATGCTTTTTACTTCAGATTCACCTTGTTTCTTTGTGATGTTCAATACACCAGCTTTAGACTCATTAACTTTTAAAGTATGGATTAAGTTTCTAACAACTGGATTGAATTGCCATCTTTCCAAATCACGTGATAAAAGTCCTAACGATTTTTCGTCAGAAATTAACCAGCTATTAAGAGATTCAACTACTACTTTGTAGAAATTAGTTGGATCAGATACTTTTAATTGGTAGATTGCTTTTGATACTTCGATCTCATTTCTCAATGAAGCGCAATTCTCAGCGATCTTTTCGATTCCAGACTTAACAGTAGAATCCCAATCGAAAGAAGAAAATTCTGGGATAAAGCTTTCAGCTAAAATATACTCAGGAAGTCTATTTCCTTCCAAAAGATGCTTGTATTTAGTAATCAAGCTTCTTACTGCATGATGCTCTCCGATACCAGATTTAGACATATTGTCCAAAGATTCACGAATTCCTAAATTTTCAACTTCTTGAGATTTGAAAAGTGCAGAAACGTGTGCATCTTTCTCTGAATGGCTTTCTAATAAAGAAAGAACCTCAGATGATTCTTTTTCTGGTTTGGCATTTTGCTCAAATCCATCTTTATAAGAACCATAAACACCTTTAGGTGTAACTGCTCTTCCCATGTAATCCAAGCCTTTCCAGCTTTCCATGAGTTTTTCAGCATAGCTTTTTGATTGGGCTAGTTCATTGTTTCTCATAGCAGTTTTAAGATCTTGGTTTGATGCATTGATCTCTGTGCTAGAATCTTGCTCTGTTGATGTGATTGATTCCATCAAAGCCTGGTGAGCTTCAGCGCTAACTACGTTACCAGACAGGAAGTTTTCGCAGATCTGCTTTACTTCTGGTGAGGTTGTTGTTTCGCTTAGCTTCTTAATTTTATCGATTAGATTCATTTGTGAAGATTTTTTTCTGTGTTATATATCGTTTATTTAGGATAAACTTTAGAGCTATATATCATTTTTAGTAGTAATATTATCTAGCTACTAGAATTTCAAGTTTGACTTTTATTGTAGAATGCGGATTAGTGAAAATTATACCGCCTCCTTGGTAGAATACATCATCAGCTGATATGTTCCATCCTAACTGTTTAGCATCTACTGAAGATGTTCTTTTTCCAGATAGGATCATCAATTCGCCTATATAAAAATTGGCATCGTTATACTCCCATTCAAGGTATCTTTTCGTCTCAGGTGTATCTGCAGGATATGTTACCTTGATAAGAACAAAGCTCTCGTATCCGAAATCGTCACCAATATCAGTCTGTGATAAAAGATAACTTTTGCTTTCGCCCAATGATATTCTAAGATGAGAGAAACTTTTAACCTCCATTAGGAAGTCTTTCAATTCGACCAATGGATTTGGTGAATAACTTCCGTCCGAGGATACCTCAACTAAAGCAGTTCTATTGAATGCCAATCCGGGTACTTGTACTGGTGGGCAAACTGGTGGTCTTGTAGCCATATTACGATGCAGTTAAAATTATTAGCTTCACTGAAAGATCAGTGGGATTTGAAAATATGAATCCACCTAGTGATGGATCAGGATCGCCGGATTGGAGATCGTCGGGAAACGGGCTTACACTCCAGCCTTTCCATTTATAACCATCTTTTATCGCTCCTGATAATATTAATATAGATCCTATTAGGAATCTATGGGTACCTTTATAGTTCCAAAAGCAAACACGCTCTTCCTCTGTTGCAGCAGGATTATAGATTGGCTTAACCAACATAAAACTTATCTCACCTTTTGTGTTGTCAAAATCACCGGGATCTAAGTTGATTGAGCTTAATGGTGCTAGTACTACAGTTTGTTTCTGCCAGGAAGAAAAACTTTGAATGGGATGGAAAAAACTAGTAACGTCTACTGTTTCCTCTGTCTGTGCCTGGTATGATATATTCCAAGCTGTATTAAAAAATTTAAATTCCCTAGGATCGTTATAGTCTCTGAATGTTAGACCAACAATCTTTATTTGCTCTCTATTCTGAGCTACATTTCGGTAAACTATATCTGTACTAGCAGAAGCACCAGGAGCTAACGCAAATTGATCACTACCTCCATAAAGTGTATTATAGAAACTTGGATCCGGTGCACCAGATGATTGGCCTCCGTCCCAGTAAAATTGTGCATCTTCTAACGCTGCTCCTGTTGCTGACATATGTCTAAGTTTTTTTAAATTTTCATTTTATATCCCTTTCAGTAGGACTGACCGGGCTCTTTATTTTCGATTGGGATTACTACATTAGCTATGTTGGGATCAACAAGCATTTCAGCAACCTCATCGCTTAAAGAAGGAACGGGGTCCGGTTTTTCTGGGACGTTTACTATTATCTCTTCCTTTTCATCGATTAAAGGTTCGATAACCTCCTCGATCTCTTCACCGCCGTTTAACACCGGGGTTTCCTCGATCTTCGTATCCTCTGTAGTTTCTTCCTGAATTTCTTCCTGTGGTTTTATGTAATCAACTAGTGACTTAATAAATCCTAGTGCAACAAAAGGTAAAACTGCTCCACTAATCATAGAAAGAATTCTCTTCTGGTAAAGAATATCCTCATCAACCAAATCGAATAGCTCAACCCATCCTTGGTAATCATGCAGTGTGACAAATGCGTAATATACATTTCCCATACTTTGAAAAAGGGTAAGCGTAATAAATAGAATCCAAACCAATAACTTATTCATCCTATCTAAGACTATCAAACTTGCCAGAGAAGCTGCTGCTCCCAATTCAAATGCAATAGCTAAAGATACTGATAACCAGTATGGATTGGACATTTCAAAGAACTTAATAACGTGAAGTGTAGAAATCACGGAAACAGCTAGGTATAAGGTAACAAACGTACCTATAATAAACCAGTGGACCAGTGCATTCTTTTTCATAAATTAAGGCTTGTCAACTTTTGATCTGATTTCGGAAAGTGAAGATTTTCCATTATCAAGATCGGTTTCATAAATAAGAAAATCAAATAGTGCTTTATTCATTTCAAGCCTAATTTCTTTCCTCGTTGCTGTTTCATTTTTAATAGAGTCGGATACTGCTGACAATTGAGCCATCTCTTTTCTCATTTTACCCATTTCCCTGCTAACCCCACATTGTTTAAGGAATAGCAAAACCATGATCACAATCATGATCAAGGTGGAATTTTCTTTGATTTTTTTTATCATAATTTTTTGAATTTAGATTCTGTATATATCCGATTAGATATTTGAAGGATTATATGGTGCACTAAAAAGGCGCCTTTCAGCGCCAGATTAGTGATATGGATGTTGGTAGATGGGTTATGCTAATCCGATTCCCTGCTCTGCAGCAGTTAATTCTTTTTCAAGCTTAGTGATCTCATAAGCATCGATCTTTGCAGATTGAACAGCTTGATCGATAGGCTTCCAAACTTGCATGAATTTCTTAGCTTCCGATAATCCTCTTCCTTTAGTTTTTGAAAGGAAATAATGGGTAGCCTCTAAAGGTAATGCAGGTAAGAAGATTGTTGAATCTTTAATTCCCTCTTTTTCGATCTGATCAAAAACTTTGCAGATTTCGATGATACCGATTGCTTCTGATTGTTGCCATTCAGAATTTTCTTCGATATAAGAGCGTAAATATCCCCAAGATTCAACGCTGATTTTAACAGCATATTCCTTCTTTTGAATTTGCTCTTTTTTGTCTGCTATTGCAGATTTAAGATCTGCAATTTTTGCATGATCCAATTTATCCAAGATAGATTCAATCTCATCATGTGACATTGCTGAAATTGCACCTTGTAATTGTGCTTCGTTTGGTGTAGAAACCTTTCCGGTGGTTTTTTTAGAATTTGCCATTTGTTACTTTATACTAGATTCTAAAAAAAGTTTCAATCAAATAGAAAAATATCTTTCTCTATTCTATTTTCTCCCAAGTAAATCTTTAGTCTTTCTCTCAGATCCTTCGTTCTGTACAATTTAGCTGGTTCATCTGGACCAATATGGCAAAGGAATCCATCCTCAGTTTCTATCCCTGCCTCTTCCTCCAATATTAATCTATATAGGGATATCTGGATTGAATATTCATTATGCTGATTTTCATAAAGGTCTGCAAAGGGTCTTAACAATTTCTTATACTTTCCCTTTGGATGATCATCATGCTTGAATTCTTTGTTTGTTTTCCAGTCTCCTATTATCAGCAAAGGTTTTTTCCTAATATCGTCCCAGAATAAAAAAGGCTGATCTATCGTACCAGCTAACCTCCATTTTCTAGAAAATATCTTAAGTTCCGATTTAAGTGGGACAAGCCTAGATAGTCTCTTCTCGTAAACATCCATGAATTTACCAACCCTAGACATAACTTCAGGATCTGAGTGGTCCTGCGGTTCGATTCCTTCATTTAGGCCCGTCCAAAAGTCCTCTATCCATTTATGTACATCAGTTCCTAAAGTTCCGGCGCTGGAAGCTTTATCATTCCATTCTTTAAGAATTTCTTCCTTAGAAATTCCTCTTTCTATGGCTTTCTTATTAGCCCAATAATCTTTTTTGAATGGTTCCTTAAATATCTTAAGAAATGTTGTTACCGAATCATACTTGGTATTTTCGTATGTATAGACATGCTCTTTCTCTTCAAAAGAAAATTTATCGGTCTGGAATACCTTTAATTTTTCTTCTATCTCTTTCCTATATTCTTCTATTGTCTTTTCTATCATACGAAATAAAGGTAAGCATATATTGCTCCCGTCCAAAATAGGGATCTGGTTAATACCCACATCCACGTCAATTCTCTAAAGAGATAGTAATAAATAACCAAATAGGAATCACCGCCATTTTCTTCTATAGGCTTGAATCCCACAGTTAATAGCTCTTGTAGATTAAGCTCTGTTAGATACTCGTTAATCGGTCTTGATTCTTCCATAACAAAAGCTGGTCTAGCTTCTTTTGGGAAATCCGGTGATTGGGTAACTTCCGGCGGAAGGTTTATAACCGTATAAATTCTGCCAATCCAATCATTTCTGAGTTTTAATTTAGACCACTTGGGTGAATTTACGCTCTCCAATCTAATCTGCTTAAGATACTCAAAATAAATGCGGATTTCTCTAAAGATCCTAAAGAATCTTATTTTGTAGATAATATCCATATTAGTTTATGTCTTTTAATTTTTCAACTTTTTTCTTTATCCGGTTTCTAGCTCTTCTTATTCTCGTTGCTATAGATCTTTTCTTAATATCATACTTGGCTGCAATGTCCTTGTACTTCATTCCGTTAATCTCCCGGTCTATCATTATATCCTTATAGAGATCAGGAAGTTCCTTAATCTCCTGTATTATACTTTCGTATAATTCGTCCACCTTATTTTGCCCGTTGATAAATGTTAATGATGGATCATCGTGTAAGTCATAATAATCACCATTTGCCATGGCATTCATATTGAATATATTCTCAATATTTTCATCCTCCGTGCTCACGTACCTTTTTCTTGATTTTAAAAGGAGTAAGGATTCATTCCTAGCAATGTTATAACACCAGGTTGAAAAATTACCTCTTGTCATATCATACTGATCAATCTTTTGCCATATCTTAGACATTGTGTTTAAAAAAGAATCCTGTGCTAATTCTATATCCTTTAAAATAACAAAACAATGGTTGGTTAATCCCGGTTTTAATCTCTCGAATAATTTCTGAAAACTCCTTTCGCTTTTGGATAGTATAAACTCCTCCGCTAGCTTTTGTATATTTATTTCTTTTGTCATATTCTCGTGTGTGCTGCTCTATTAAATCACCCCTATCCTAGTTATTTCTACACCTGCTTCGCAGAGGAAGGGTATAGAATCGGTTTTCCTGTATAAGTCTTTGATTACCAATCTTTTTACGCCAGATTGGATTATTAGTTTCGAGCATTCGTAGCAGGGTGAAACGGTAACATATATCGTTGATCCATCCGAGCTAAGAGTACTTTTTGCTAATTTGGTAATTGCATTTGCTTCTGCATGTAAAACATACGGTAATGTGTTATTATCTTCATCCTCGCAAATATTAGGAAATCCGTGTGGTGATCCGTTATACCCATTTGATATAATAGACTTGTCTTTTACCATTAAACAGCCAACCTTCATCCTATTGCATTTTGAGCATTCGGACCATATAGTACTCATTCTAAGGTAGATCAAATCCATTTTCACGGTTTTTTCATCCAGATACCCCATTATATCAGATAGGTCATTCCCGTATAAGATCATATCGAGTGACCTGTATGTAGGATGCTGAATAACAGTCCAATAATTGCTATTAATTAATTCTGGTGAATTAAAAAATTCTGACGCTTTAATTTTACTCATGCGGTGATAATCTTACAAATATAAAGAAAATCTACGGGATTAAAAAAAGTTTAGAATTTAAAAATTAGTAGTTCTAGGCCGGATCGGATTCCCGTCAGCAACGATAAGTGGTCTTTTTAGAGAAGAGTTCATATCGGATAAAGTTTTAGATATTTCCGACATCATCTGCATAACTTGCTGGAATTCTGCTTTAGAAGATTCTCTGTCCTCTTCTTTAGATTTTTCCTGCCTTATCGAAGCTTCTGCAGTGGCTGAAGCTTCCGCAGTTGGGGTAACTGTTTCGGTTTGTTTAACTATGACCTCATTTGGTTTCTCAGCTCCTGGTGTTTTGGTACTCTCTTGGGCTTTTGGAGCAGATACCGGTGGTCTCTTTAGTTCGGGTATATTTACTTGTCTTAGTGAAACTGGTTCCTCTAGCTTAGGGATCTCGGTTTTCTTTAATACCGCGCTCTTCAGTTCTTCGACCGTTTCTTTTATGGGGTTAAGGGGTTTAGCGGGCTGTGAAAGGTTTTCTAGCGTATTCTCAACCTTTGCCTTTTCCTCAGCTATTTTATTCTCAGCAGCTAATCTAACTCTCTCCTCTGTATTTATGAAAGCAGCAGTCTCTTCCTTTTTAGGGCCTTCTAGTATTTTGGGCGGGGTAATCTTAACAAGATCCATAAGATCCTTTATTGCTCTGGCCTGCTCCCTACTAGTTTCCAGCTCCTCGTCAGTTGAAGCCGGATTTTTACTGGTCTCTTCGGCAAGATTTTGGAGATCCTCAACCTTCTTAGTAAGGGAAATAGGGTCGAAATTATCATCAGGCTCTTCAGAGTTAGCCTTTTTTCTATAAGCTAGAAATTCTCCTTCGGATTTAGAAAATATAAGATCATCTGATCCAAATATTTCTTTTAATGAAACAGAAGGATCTATAGATTTAAAATATTGGGCTGTCTCTCTAAATACATCTTCCAATTTAAGTGGCACCACCTCAGATCCCTTCGGTAATAAAACAACTTCAGGACCGGCATCGCCAACTATACCCATGCCGCCTTCTTTTACCTCACCACCATTTTTAAATTTAGGCAATGCAGATAATATAGATGTTAAATCTGCTGGTTTTCTTTCACCCTCTGCTTTAGCTGGTTTAAAAATAGAAAGTATTTTTTCCGAACTGGTTTTGCTTTCTATATTTTGTTCAGCTATACCCTTAACTAGTGAATCTAATTTCTTTCCTATATCAGAACCAAGATTAATAGGTGAAGCAGCTTTTTCTATTTTTTCAAATACAGAGTTTTGTGCTTTCTCTATTCTATCCGGGATAGAATCAAATTTATCCAGACCACTAGATAACTTACCAATCATCTGGTCTTGCTTTTTCATAAAGGTATCTAGATTTCTACCTAGATCCAATATAACTGATTCCGGGATTTTATTACTTGGCACGCTTTATATATCCGGGTTACTTTACAGAGGGATTTACCAGGTTAAACACCTGTACTTTTCCACCATCCGTCATAGCTTCCTGATTTTGTTTTTCTATTGCATCGTTTAATTTATCGATCCAAAGCTGGTATTCCCAATATGGTATTCCCTCGACCCATTCGGGATCAAGCCTATATTCATGCCATAGTCTGAACTTAATATCAAAGAAGTTCGCTAAAGATATCTGAAATAACGAAAAGAGATCTGTATCCGCTGGGAAAGGTTATAGCAGCGGCGACCTCGGCACCGCAATTGCATTTTAAGTTAAGATGTGGTTTAGTACCTACTTTAATTTTTTCGCTAAGCTCAAAAACCAAAGAATATTCTTCCTTGCTCCAGTAATCAATTTCCCTCATTTTACTCATTATGGTGGAATCACTAAGCTCTCTCCACTCAGGAAAAATAAACGGAGCTATTTTTTGGAATCCCTCGTCCATTTCAACGCCCTTTCTTCTTTGTGATCCAAAAAATTCTGAGATCCTTTCCATTACACCAATCGATGGTATAGTCATTTCAACTCTTTTACCGGTCTTTTTAATGGTGAATGAGAATGACGAAGTCTCCTGATCATAATATTTCATAATATTATCAGGTATCTCGTATCTTGATAATACTCCGGTTCTTAATTCAATCCCGTTAGCTAATAAACAATCTTTCTTTTCGCAATCTGTTTTTGGTTGAAGAACGATTCTATTTTCGCCCTTTATAAAGGTCAGATCACGTATTGCCAAAACTATATAGAATCTATCCTCATATTTAAGATCCTTGTAAGAAACTACCCCATCGTCGCCAAACATTATCCTACTACACTTATCTAGTATGTAATTTAGCTTAGATTCGATATCAATTAAATCTCCTTCGTCGATTGAAGAAAAGTGTCTAATTTCTTTTACCTCTGCAGCTATAATAGCAATCTGAGTGCCATGAGGATAAAATAAACCCTGGCTAGGTAACAGATTCAAAGGTAAATTTTTCCAGCCATTTTGCATAGCCAGAACTTTATTATGTTCCATCTGTTGAGCAGATATGGATTTACCAAGCGGTCCTTCCTGTTTCTTTACTACCGGAACTTCTTCCTCAATATGTTCTTTATTATCTAATTCAGGTGATTCTGGCAATTCATCATACTTCAAACCCCCGGTTTTTTCTTTCTCCTGAAGGATTCTTAATGCCTCTTCAGCATCACTTCCAGATATTAGGTCTCCTGGAGATAAATTAAATTTAGATGTCATAGTTCTTATTAGTACAATTATATAACCAGCCAACAAAAAAAAGGCAGATTCGTTCTATTTTATCGAATCTGCCTAAATAAGTTTCTAAATATGTTAGAGGAAAAGATCTTCCCAGTAATCTGCTTTCCATTCCAGTGTAACTGTATAGATAGCATTACCTTGATCGTATGAAAGAGGCATCTCGTTTATTGATGAAGCAATAAAGCAAGATGGTATACGTATTCTTCTGAAAACGTCACCTCTTTTATTAAAGATAGAAATAAGCATAGATCCAACGTAATCAGTTTTAAGACCCATAGCTCCAGTAAGAGGATTGTAGATAAGATCTGCCCATTGTCTAAGAATCTTATAAACAGCCATAGAGTTTGTATCATCCAGGTTGACTTCGAATACTGTAGAGAACTGCAAATCCGATGTTGAAGGTTCCCCACCAGCATAACGACGACTTGCGAATTTGTATTTTTGTTCAACTGGTGAAGCTGGTGCAATATCAACTGCTAAACCTTCAATACTTTTAATTTGTTGGGTTAGAATGCTTTCTCCCTTAAAAGTTCTTGATGCAGCAACTATCCCATTAGGAGGAGTTATTAAAACCTCAAACTGATTTAGAAAGACTGGTTCGTAATTGAAAAGTCCTGCTTTTGAATTTGTAAAGTGTGGTAAACCGGCCATGCCTTTTGTTTCCTTTTATTTTTACAAGAATAGATCCTCCCAGTAATCAACTGCCCAGCCAAACTGGGAAATTTCATAAACTGCTTCTCCCTCTTCGTAGTTAAGAGGCATAGGGCTGATAGGCTTAGTTGGGAAGCAATCAATACATCTAACTCGGCGATAAACATCTCCTTGTTTATTGAACATACTGATAGTCATAGATCCAACGTAATCTCTTTTCAGACCTTGTGCTCCGGTGATCGGATTATAAATCAGATCACTCCACTGACGAAGTGTTTTAAAAACGTACATAGAATTTCTATCGTTCAAGTTAACGTTGAAGTTCATTGAAAGATCCATGTAAGTTGTTGCTGGCTTTCCTCCTGCATAGTTACGCTTGGCAAACTTATACTTTTGGAAAATAGGTTCTGGAGTTTTATCCAGTGTTAATCCAGAAATTGATTTAACGTGCTCCAAAAGTAAATTTCCTCCCAACACAGAAGCTGGTGGAACGATTATAACCTCGAACTGGTTTAGAAAAACCGGTTCAAAAAGGTTTAATGCAGATTGCGAGTTTGAGTAGTGAGGTAATCCTGCCATCTATTCTTTATTTTATGTATATATC